>WNGO01004412.1_pt1 | contig 30319 bp, 25 predicted proteins | sample 5400511 | NCBI WGS metagenome assembly WNGO01 (sample SAMN13153380, study PRJNA577476) | soil metagenome | isolation source: 20 cm soil or saprolite under Garry oak tree replicate 2 | place: USA:California | collected 2016-06-15 | reverse complement strand
GGTCGGCGTTTCGACGCACACCCTCGAACAGGTGGCCACGGCGGATCGTACCTCCGCGGACTACATCGCCTTCGGCCCGATTTTCCCCACGACAACCAAGCAGAATCCCGATGCCGTCGTCGGGACTGAACTCCTGCGCCGCGCGCGCCAAATGACGCACAAGCCGCTTGTGGCGATCGGCGGAATTACGCTCGAACGCGCAGCGGAAGTTTATGCCGCGGGGGCGGACTCACTTGCCGTGGTGCGCGATTTGATCTGCGCCGCAAGTCCCGGCGAGCGAGCTCGGGAATATCTCGAAGCAGCGGCCTCTGCGAAGCCCCGAAACGCGGGATAGGGTGCGGGTTCTACGTTGAGCCGGGGTTAGTCGCACAGGCTTCAGCCTGTGTGGTTTTGATTTACGCAGGAAACGTGGGAAGGCGCACAGACTGAAGTCTGTGCTACCGCCCCCGAATGAGGGTGCGGGCTCTACTTTTGCGCTGAACGCCCCGATTAGATCGGGGTGTGGAGCCCCCGGAATAATGAGGAGTGGCCCAATGTCCGAGTTGAGGTCCCCGGCGGTCACTGAAAAAACGCCCGGCACGGAATCGTCGGGATTTGTCCGCGGGCTGGGCCTGTTCGATTCGACGATGATTGTGGTCGGGTCAATGATCGGCTCGGGCATATTCATCGTCTCCGCCGATATCGCGCGCCACATGGGCTCGACGGGCGGGCTTCTGGCAGCTTGGGTCATTAGCGGCTTGCTGACGGTTGCCGCCGCTCTGTCCTATGGCGAATTAGCGGCTATGATGCCCAAGGCCGGTGGGCAATATATATATTTGCGCGAAGCGTATTCTCCGCTCTGGGGTTTCCTGTACGGATGGACCCTTTTTCTGGTTATCCAGACGGGAACGATTGCCGCGGTCGCGGTTGGTTTCGCGCGCTATCTCGGGGTCGTGTGGCCGGCGATATCCCCGAATACCTGGATCGTTCCGCCGATCGCTCTCTCCGGGAAATATGCGATCAGTCTTTCCATGCAACAACTGGTCGCTCTGTTGCTGATTCTTTTTCTGACGCTGCTCAATACGCGCGGATTGAAACTGGGGAAGCTGATCCAAAATGTATTCACGTCGGCAAAAACGCTGGCCCTCGCAGCGCTGATTCTTGCCGCCGTGTTCGTGGGGCGTAATACCACGGCGATCCATGCCAACTTCAGCAGCCTTTGGGCAATTCACGATCCGGTGACGATCGAGCCGGGAGCGGACTGGCTGAAATCGTTCATCCCTTCGTTGACGGCGGCGTCGGGGGCGTTCGGCCTGCTGATCGCGTTCGGTGTATCTCAAGTGGGATCGCTTTTTTCCGCCGATGCGTGGAACAACATCACGTTCACCGCCGGGGAAGTGAAGAATCCACGGCGCGACATTCCGATTTCGCTCGCGGCGGGCACCGCGATCGTCATCACACTTTATTTTCTCGCGAACGTGGCGTATTTGTCCGCGCTTTCGATCCATCAAATTCAGACGGCGCCCGATGACCGCGTCGCAACCGCCACGTTGGCCGTCATTTTCGGGCCCAGCGGAGCGACGCTGATGGCGCTGGCGATCATGGTTTCCACATTCGGATGCGCCAACGGGTTGATCCTGGCAGGCGCGCGCGTTTACTACGCCATGGCGCGGGATGGCTTATTTTTCCGCAGCATCGGACGTCTCAACGCGAATCATGTGCCCGCGATGGGTCTGGTGCTGCAAGGGATTTGGGCTGCATTTCTAGTGCTGCTCCGCACAAGGCTGGTTGATTCGTCCACGGGCGCGGTGACCTACGGAAATCTCTACGGCGTTTTGCTCGACTACGTGATTTTCGCGGCATTGATGTTCTATGTGCTGACGATCGGCGGCGTTCTCGTCTTGCGGCATAAGCGTCCCGACGCCGAGCGGCCCTACCGCGCGTGGGGCTATCCTGTCGTTCCGGTGCTCTACATGATTACATCTACGCTGATCATGCTGATCCTAATCCTGTACCAGACGCAAGACACCTGGCCGGGACTCGTCATCGTGATACTTGGTGTCCCTGTGTATCTATTGTGGTCTCGGCGGTCCGGCGCAACTGCGTAATTGCTGGCGAGGGAATCGGGAATGTTGGAAGTCTTCTAAATGGTGCAGCAGTCGGGTAATCTGAGTCGCTTAACCAAAGGTGGCCATGGCAAACCAATTATTCGCGACGAAGTCGCATGAAACATTGCTTGAAGAACTCCGCGGCGAAAATCGTTTGCGCCGGGTTCTCGGTCCAGTCCAGCTCTCAAGCCTCGGGGTAGGAGCGATCATCGGCACAGGCATCTTCGTGCTAACCGGGGTTGCAGCTCATGATCTTACCGGGCCCGCATTGATGCTTTCATTCGTCGTGTCTGGAATCACATGTATTTTTGCGGCTCTGTGCTACGCCGAGTTCGCGTCCATGGTGCCGGTAGCGGGATCGGCGTACACCTACGCTTACGCGACCCTGGGCGAACTATTCGCGTGGATTATAGGGTGGGATCTCATTCTCGAATACGCAGTGGCTTCATCCACCGTTGCGCACGGCTGGTCCCATTATTTTCAGGATTTTCTTTCCTACTTCCACATTGGACTGCCACACGCCTTCACGAACGCGCCTTTCGATTACGACCTGTCTTCAGGACGGCTTACGCTGACCGGGACCTGGTTCGACCTGCCGGCGATCGGGATCGCCGCGCTCGTCACCATTGTTCTGGTGAAAGGAATCCGTGAAAGTGCGAGCCTGAATACGGCGATCGTGGTTCTGAAGCTTTTGATCGTCTTCTTCGTGATCGTTGTCGGGGCCAGGTACGTGAATCCGGCCAATTGGACGCCCTTCGCGCCGTTTGGACTGACCGGACTGAGCTTCTTTGGCCACACCGTGATGGGGCGAACGGGGCCCGCCGGCTCACCGGTGGGCATGCTGGCGGGCGCGGCGATCGTTTTCTTCGCGTATATCGGTTTTGATTCGATCTCTACGCACGCCGAGGAAGCCCGGAATCCTTCACGCGACGTGCCTATTGGGATCATGACGTCGCTTGTACTCTGCACGATTCTGTATATCGCCGTAGCCGCTGTGCTCACCGGAATGGTGCCCTACAACCAGATCAATATCGACGCTCCCGTCTCCGACGCCTTCAGGCAGGTGGGGCTCCCCTGGGCACAATTGTTGATTTCGATCGGAGCCGTTGCGGGCATCACATCGGTCCTACTCGTGATGATGTTGAGCCAGCCGAGAATCTTTTTGGCCATGGCTCGCGACGGTTTGCTGCCCGCCGGATTCTTTGGCGCGATACACGAGCGCTTCCGCACGCCGTGGAAGTCCACGATTCTGACCGGGGTTTGCGTCGCTACCATGGGCGCATTTCTGCCGCTGCGGATTCTGGCCGAACTGGTGAATATAGGCACGCTGCTCGCGTTCGTGATCGTCTGCGCCGCAGTCCTGATCATGCGGCGCACTCATCCCGACGTGCATCGTCCGTTTCGCGCACCCTTGGGTTCGATTGTGCCGGTCCTCGGAATCTTATGCTGTTTGATGCTCATGTTTTCGTTGCCCGCTGAAAACTGGCTGCGCCTCTTTGTCTGGCTGGCGATCGGCTTGGCGATCTACTTTGCGTACGGCCGCCATCACAGCCGCAAAGGGAATCCCGGAGCGAAGTCTTAGCGGCGATAGGCCCACCTAAAAACAAGTTTTTAACTGCCCGAATTGACAAGACCGGCTCGGCGTGGTGATAAGATGCGCAGGCCGCCGGATCACGCGGTAACATGAGTGGGCGCTTTCACCCGCGCGATTCTTTGCCTGTTCATTTCAAGCAAGGGTCAATTGATCTTCAGAAGCATGAACCCCACTCCCCCAAATCGCCTTCAAGCTCTTTGGCTGCGGATGAGCTTTGTGGACGTCGCGGCGTTGGTAGTTCTCGCCGCTTACGCAGCTTTATCGGTTTCGGGCTTGTTCTTCCCTCGGGCGCCGCAAAGCGGCTTTTTACTTTTCCTCGCTGTGCTCGCGTTCGGATACGTGATGGTTCGCGGATTCCGTTGGGCGCGGAAGCATCTCCTCTGGAGTCTGCGCAACCGGCTGGTGATCGCGTACCTATTCATCGCCGTGGTTCCAGTGCTCTTGCTGCTCACGATGGCGGGGCTCGGCGCGTACTTGTTGTATTGGCAGCTCGGGTCTTATGTCCTCTACACGGACATGCAGGAGCGGCTCGAGAGGCTTTCGCAGGTGGCGGCGACGATGGCCACATCCTTTGCCATCGAATCTGCCTCGGGGCACCGGGCCGCGGCTCTCGCTTTGCCCGAAGACCGGCCGTCGTATCTCATGGCGGCAATGACCGAGCTGCCAGGCTTGAAAATCGAAAGCGGTATGGGAGACGATCTCCTGCTTGGACCCGATGGTTCCGCTCAGAAAGGCTTTTCAGGACTTGTCTTGAATGGGGACGCGCTCACTATGCGAGCCGTCGTCGCCCGGGCCGTTCCCTCGGGACGCTTGGTTGTGTCCGCGTCCGTGGCGATAACGCCGGAACTGATCGATACGCTTGCGCCGGAGCTTGGCCCCATACAGTTGGATGTGCGGCGTCCCAGGAATAGCGGTTTGAATCAGCAGGTTTCCACTCCCATCACCCCGCAGGGATATGCGCGTGTTCAGCAAATTGCAACTCGCGGGCGATCGATTCCGCGCGCGGTAAATCCGTTCGATAAATTGATTACGGGCATTGTAGTCTTGGATGTGCTGGATCAGGACCGGAAGCCCGTGGAGGCTGAATCCTCCCGCGTGTTCGCGTCATTCAGTACGCGGCCATCGCTGCTGAACCGGAGGCTGTTCGGCCCGCTGGGAGAACTTGGCGGCGCCGCCGCGACCGCGTTGCTTGTCATAGGCGCTGTTTTTCTGCTCATCGAGTTTGCGTCCCTGATAACCGGCATCGTTCTGACGCGCACGATTACGACGGCTGTCGACGACCTTTACCGTGCTACTCAACATGTGCAGACAGGCGATCTGTCATTTCGCGTTCGCGTGCCCCACCGGGACCAGTTGGCCGCGCTCGGCGATTCGTTCAACTCCATGATGCAGTCGGTTTCAACGTTGATCGAAGAGCAGCGCCAGCGCCAGCGCCTCGAAAACGAACTCTCCATCGCGCACGAAGTCCAGCAACAACTCTTCCCCCATACCTTGCCGGAATTGCCGGGCATCGAGCTGGAAGCAGTGTGCCGGCCGGCGAGAGTTGTCAGCGGAGATTACTACGATTTCATTCGCATCACGCCGACGCACTTGGCGATCGCTCTGGCCGATATCAGCGGCAAGGGCATTTCGGCGGCGCTGCTAATGGCGAGCCTGCAGGCGGCGTTGCGTAGCGACGTGCTGCGCTACCGGGAAGGCCAGCCGGGCTACAATCCCTCGCCGCTCAATACCGCCGAAATTGTTTCGCACCTGAACCGGCACTTGTACCGCAATACTTCAGACGAACGGTATGCAACCCTCTTCTTCGGTGTGTACGATACCCAGACGCGCCGCCTCAACTATACAAACGCGGGGCACCCTCCTCCGATTCATATTTCCGGTAGCCGTGTGGCACGGCTCGAAACCGGCGGCATGGTCGTGGGCCTCTTTAATGACGTGCCGTTCGCGCAGGGGACGATCGAAATCAATCCGGGGGGCGTGTTGATCGCCTATAGTGACGGATTGATCGAGCCTGAAAATGTGTATGGTGAAGAGTTTGGAACTGAGAGGTTGATTAATTTGGCCAAGACCAATCAGGATGAGTCGCCCCAGGCTATCGCTGATGTCCTGATGCGCGCCACGGAAGAATGGTCCGGATCCCCCGAGCAGGCCGACGACATGACGGTGATTGTCGCTCGTTTCCCCGTCGTGCGGGAGCTGAACGCATGAAGGTCCTGACCGCAACCCAGATGCGGGAGGCCGACAGGCTGACGACCGAGCGCTACGGCATTTCCAGCCTGCAATTGATGGAGAATGCGGGCGCGGCGATTGCCGATTTCCTGCGCGAGAAATTTACCGGCCTTGAGCAGCGAAAAATTGTTGTGCTGTGCGGGAAGGGGAACAACGGGGGCGATGGCCTGGTAGTTGCCCGACTGCTGAAACAGTCCGGATGTTCGCCAAAGGTAATCCTGTTTTCCAATCCGGGTTCTGTAGAAGGCGACGCGGGCGTCAACTTGAAACATTGGCAAAAAGGATTGGGCGAGCTGCGCGTCGTGACCAGCAGCGCGGAGTGGGAACCGGTCCGGGCGGAGCTCGATAGCGAGGATTTAATCCTGGACGCGCTGCTCGGGACGGGGCTGCGCGGCCCTGTGGAGGGCCTGCTTGGCTCCGTGATCGCAGATGTAAACGCCGCCCGGACAAAAAACGGGGCCGGGGGCAAGGCCACCAGAACTTTCGTGATCTCCGTGGACATGCCATCTGGCCTGGCCTCCGATGCCGAGGATTTTGGAGGGCCCGTGGTCAACGCGGACTTCACGGTGACTCTGACCGCTCCGAAACTGGGCCAGATGGTTTCGCCGCGAGCATCCTGCTGCGGTGTGCTCGCAGTCCGGAGTATCGGAACGCCGCCGGAACTGCTTGAATCCGACCCTCATCTGAAGATGCATTGGCTGGAGCCAAGGGAGTTCCGTGGATTGCCTCTCAAGCGCGATCCGGCCTCCCACAAGGGCTCCTACGGGCACGCGCTGATCGTGGCTGGATCGGTCGGGAAATCGGGGGCGGCGGTGTTGGCAGGGCGCGGGGCATTGCGATCGGGCGCAGGCCTGGTGACTGTAGCGACGCCGCTCGATGTCCTCCCCACGGTGGCCGCAGGCTCGCCGGAAATCATGACCGCTCCACTTAACGCAACGGAAGCAGGGACAGCGAGCCTCCGCAACCTCGACTACGCCCGCTTTGCGGACATTGCGCGCGATAAGTCGGTTGTCGCCGTCGGTCCAGGGCTCTCGACGCACAATGAAACGCAGCAGTTCATTCGAACGATCGTCGCAGAAACGGAACTCCCGATCGTCTTGGATGCGGATGGGCTCAACGCGTTCGGCGGCATGGCCGATCACCTCAACCAGCGGCATGCGCCGGTGTTGGCCCTGACTCCTCATCCCGGCGAAATGGCTCGCTTGCTCGGCGTCACGACCAAGGATGTGCAGGCGCGGCGATTGGACGTCGCTCTGGAAGCGGCCGGGAAATGGCGAGCGCACGTCATCCTGAAGGGTTTTCACACCATCCTGGCCACCCCTTCCGGCAATGCCTACTTCAATACGACAGGGAATCCGGGGATGGCGACGGGGGGAACCGGCGACGTGCTCACTGGAATTCTCGCAGGTCTAACGGCGCAATTCGGGACGACGGACTGGCCGCGTGTTCTTGGACTTGGAATCTATCTACATGGGATGGCGGGCGATATAGCGGCATCGCGCGTCGGAGAGGCTCCCCTGATCGCATCGGATTTAATTGACGCAGTCCCGGGAGCGTATGCCAGGGTATTTGCGGAGTGGGAACGTGGCCGATAGCGCGTTTGTCTCCTACTCGAGCGAAGAAACCATTGCCAAAGGCCGTGAAATCGCGGCGAACCTCCGTCCGCCCGTAATTGTGATGCTGAGCGGAGAACTTGGCAGCGGGAAAACGACGCTCACGAAGGGAATTATCAGCAGCCTGGGAGCCGCACGCGAAGAGGACGTCACCAGCCCCACGTTCACCCTAGTCCACGTTTTCCACAACCACTGCAAGGTCTACCACGTAGATCTCTATCGCGTCGAAAACTTTCAGGACCTTGAATCGCTCGGACTCGAAGACGCTCTCGGAGAGCAAGCGATCGTAATCATCGAATGGCCGGAGCGATTCACCTTTCGCACGGATTGGCCCCGCGTCGATATCCGTCTCGAACACGCCGGCGGCGATTCTCGACGCATTACGATCTCGGGTTTGAATTTAGAGAACCGATTGTGATGGCAGAACGCACCCTTGAAAACCAAAGGGTGCGGCAACCAAGTGATCGAGATCTTCAAAGCCTGCTGCACCCGGCGGCCCGGATGGGGCGAATTTTTCATGCGCGTACTAGCTGGTGAATCCGCCGCACATGGATTCGCTTTTCACGCTTGCGAATTTGAGCGATGTCGTAGGAGGCTTGCATCCGCATCAGCGTGTCCATCTTCACTCCGAAGGCCTTCTCAATGCGGAGCGCCATGTCCCCGGAGAGATCAGCCTTGCCGTTTAGGAGACTTGACAGCGCGGGCCGGGAAACCTGAAGCGCGGCGGCCGCCGCCGTTACCGACAGGCCTGCGGGTTCGATAATCTCCGTCCGAATGAAATCTCCGGGATGAGGAGGGCTCTTCATGGGCATGGCACTTACTCCTTTTATGCTAGTGGTAGTCTTCCAAATTTAGGTCGCAGATTTCTAGTTCTGCGACATCGATGCGGAACGTCAAACGGCGGTTGCGGGTGACGCTAAGGCTCCATGTGCCCCGGCGGTCTCCGGTCAGCGTGTGCACCCTCCACGCCGGGAGCGCGCGTAATTCCTCGGGGTCCTGCATGTCATCGAGGAATGCCAGCATCTTGCGGAGCTTGTCGGCCGTATCGGGCGGAACGCCTTTCGAGCTGTCTTCCGCGTAGAGCCTCTTCAGGCCTTTATGAGCAAAGCTCCGTATCTTCACCTGGCAGATTGTAGCCTGTTGCTTAACACTTGACAATACACAAATGGGCGTTCCAACGACGATCTGGTATGGTGGACGCAGAAAGTATCGACGGCACCCTAACGGTCAAAACCTTATACGAGAAAGTGCTCGGCCTACTGTTAACGGGTAAGGTTCGCTTAGCCCCAAGTTCGTCGAGCTGACGGGCGCGTACCTTCTCGAATTCATCCGCCAAAACGCCAATCTCGTTTTCCTTTCAAAATCCGACCGCAAGCCGCCGGACCGCAAGGCGGCGCGCGCGCCGGAGGCTGGCGCATGGAAGCGCCATCTCGCGGACCTGCTGCATGCGGGACTGCAGCGCGCCAAATACGGGCAAAACATTGAAATTGATCTTCTGATGCGTGTGGCGATCTTGAAATTCCTTACCCAGGAGATCAGCGCGCAATTCGCAAATCTCTTGCTGGAAGCGAAGGAATGGATCCGCAATCGCGGCGCGCATTTCGACCACACCGAGCAGGCGCACGTGATGAAAGCGCGGCTGGCGGAGCTCCAAGCGGACCGCCGGAACGTTTTCCGCCAGACAGGGCAGCACGTATTCCAAGTAATAATTGAGATTGAAGAAAACGGCCTGGCGAGGTCGCGGAAAGCTTTGTTCGGCGAAGAAATGGCCGCAGCCTATGAAATTTTGACCAACCGGCTTGCCTTCGTTGAGGGCGGCAAGGACGACGTCCTCTTCCTCGAGCAGTACGTCTTGCTGGGAAATTACTTGCGCGACCAGGACCGCTTTGAAACTTTTGACGCCCTGCTGCTCGATTTCATGAGGGAATCGGTCCTGGCCGGAGACCAGGGAGGCGAACTGAGCGATGCGTGGCGGGCACATCAGGAATTGGTGGACTATACGATGGCAAGCCGCGCGGAAATCGCGCGCCTCGACGAGGAGCACGCCACGCTGGCGCGCCGTCTGGAGCGCACGGACGGCCTGATGGCGCGCGTGGGGCTCGGCTCCGATCCCGCAACCCTTCGCGCGGCCATCACTGACGTGGACAAAAGGCTTCGCCACTTAAGGCACAAACTCGAGGCCACCGGCCCGCGCATCGAAGCAGCACGGGGTCAGGCGGACTTTCTTTCCGAGCAGTATCAGAATCGTCTGGGCGACTACCTCAATGAGCCTGAAAACGCGCGGCGCCTGTTCGATGCCAGCGCTCCGGGAGAGGAGCGCGGCGGCGCGGCGGAAACGCGCGCACGTTTGCTGGAAGAATGGATCGCGCGGCTCGAACAGCGCGATTTGCTGATTCACGTTCTGGCCAGCTACCAGTTGCGGAACATCTGTCACGACTTCTGTCCGCCGATCCACTTGCAGCAGTTGAAAAAAGCGATCGTCTCGCGCGAGGAATTCAAGCGCGTCGAGGACATTCTGAAGCAGTTTCCCGCGCGGCAGTTTTCGACGCAACGCATCGACGAGTTAGCGAAAAAGATCCGCCGCACGCCTCGTGAGGAGGTACGCACTGTCGCCCTGCGCTTCGCGGAGGATTTCATGCGCTTGCGCCGCGACGCGCGCAATTACGAACGGCTGACAGCCGCGATGGAACGCGTGAACCTGGTGCGCAACGAGCGCACGCGCGAACTCTCGGACATGAACAACAGTTTGTATGAATTTATTTTGCCGGAAGAAGCGCGGCCCGCGGAGGACCGGGTTCTTTCCCACACGATCATCAAGGCCGATGTGCGGGGCTCGACGAAGATTACTCACGAATTGCTGGACCGCGGACTCAATCCCGCGTCGCTGTTCAGCCTGAATTTTTATGAGCCTGTGAAGCGCATCCTCGACCGTTATGGCGCGGCCAAAGTTTTTATCGAGGGCGATGCGCTGGTCCTGGCGATATTTGAAACCGAATCGAACCGCGCGCAGCAACGCGCCGTCTCCAAAGCCTGCGCGCTCGCCCGGCAGATTCTAGCCGTTTCGCTCGCCTATAACGATCGGCCCGAGTCCAGCGAGCTGCCGCGCCTCGAACTGGGAATTGGCATCGCCTACCAGGGTTCCGCGCCGACCTATTGGATGGATACCGACTCGCGCATTATGATCTCCCGGGCATTGAACTTGTCCGACAGGCTCTCCAGTTGTTCGAAAGCCGCGAAACGCCTGCTGGCGCAGAACTCCTCGCCGTTCCGCCTGTTCCTGTTCCAGACCATGATGGAAGGCGCCAAGGAAGATGAAGCGGACGAATTCCTGATTCGCTTCAATCTGAACGGCGTGGAACTGAACGAGGAAGGTTTTCTGAAACTGGAAGAAGAAATCGCGTTGACGATGGTGGAAGCCGAATGCGTGATGCCCTGGGGCAAGGAGCGCGTCACATTTTACGCCGGGGAAACGCCCGTCGGCGAAGGCCTCGAGCCTATCCTGATCCGCCGCGGTTACGTGCGCCAATTGCTGCCTGACGGCAAAATCGGCTCCGCAGCCGCTCACGCCTACTACGAAGTTTGCACCAGCCCCAAAGTGTTTGAATTGGTTGAATACCTCTCCGCAACAGCAACCGCCTCAGACCGCCGCGACTAACCCCGACATCTCACAAGTCCGTGACGAATGTGTTTTGCGATGTCAGGTTGCTTCGTCGAATCGCGTTGCGGTGTGTGGACGCCTTGAGTAGCACACGCTTCAGCCTGTGGAGCGTCGATGAGCCGCAACTCAAACCCCACAGGCTGAAGCCTGTGCTACGGGATTGCGCCGAACCTACGCTGTCCCTGGTCGAGCTAAATCCGGCTGGAAACTTCCACAGAGTTCATGTGAGAAATGCGGACTAAGACGCATCACCATCCGCCGGAAATTCAGGCCGTTCTTTATCGCGAGAACCTCCGCAAAAAGAAAAAGGGCCGGCCCAATTGCGCCGGCCCAGGTTCTGTATATCGTGATCAGACCCCGCGCGATCACGGTATCATGTAAGTGGCCCATTCCCGTGAACTATTCCCGTTGGCATCCTGAACCTCAACATACCAGTTGTAGGTCGTCGCCGTCGGCAGTGATGTAATGGGCGTGCCGTTGCTGTTTGCGCTTCCGTCTGCGTTAAACAATACATTGGTCGTACCGCTCGGAATGCCATTGCTGTTCCCGCCGCCATTATCCTGCCAGAAGACGTTCGTCGAACCGGTGGTGTTATTGAGCCCCACGCTATAGGTGTAGGGCGATGGGGTCGATGTGGGAGTGACCCAGTTGAGCACTGGCACGGTCGCGGTGCCGGCGACAGGCGAATTCATCGTCATGCCTGTCACAAACGAATTGAGCACGGCGGTCACCGAGCTCGGTATGGTCAGCGTACTGCCGTCGGAGAAGGTAACCTGGAATTGGTAGGTATCCGCCACCGCCGGAACTGCGCCGTTAAGGAAAGCCGGACCCTGCCCTCCACCGTTTTGATCAACACTCATGTCGAACGGCACAGACACGTTTGGCCCCGAGAATAAGGTAATGGAAACAGGGCGTTTGCTTCCCCAAGCAACACCAAAACCGAGACCGTATGTGTCCTGAGTCCCATTCGTCTGCTGGTGATTCGTGGTCACGTTGAGTGTCGTGACCGGGTTAGTAAGGGTGATATTGCCGGTTACGGGAGCGTTGTTCACCGTGATCAATGGGGGCTGACTATTGCCACTGGCGCCCGGAACGCTGTATGACTGCGGGCTCGATATGGACGTGAGCCTTACGGCGAAGATCCCGTTGTTACCATACACGCCCACATATAACGGCACTGTAGATGATACCGTGCCGGGGAACGTAACCGTGCCGGAAACGGTACTGCCGGTGCTCGAAGGTCCGATGGTCACTGGTCCCACCACATTAGACGGCCCGCTTTCCGTGATGCCGACAAGCGCGGTCATTTTGAAGAAATAGTTAGGGGCGTTTGTGAGACCGCTGACGATAAACACGTTATCGTGAGTGCCGTGGGCCGGAAAAGTTTGGAAAGTGGCGCCCGTGAAAGAACTGTTCGTCGCGGAGTAGATTCTGTAGGACGTTGCGACCTCTTCGCCATTAGAATCCTGAGGAGGTTTACACTGCGCGACTGCGACGGTGCTTTGCGGAGCGATAGATAGAACGTTTCCGGTTGTTGAGCATGGCGCCATCGGCAAAGGAGGTGTCCTGTCGGAAACGGTAAAATTAACATTCGGAACATTCGCCGAGGGCACAGTAACCGTAGTCGAAGATCCTATCGGGTTCGATGCATTTGGTTGCCCCGTTCCCAGAGTATCTATCTCCGCGGTAACGACATAGCCGCTGGGTCCGCCTCCGGTCCCGGTCGCCTGGAGACCTCTGACCGTATAGGACGTGCCAGCTGAGGAAGGTACGGTAGGAATGCTCGTTTCGACCGCGGTGTTACAACCACCCGTGCAGCCGCTCTGGACAACGCGGATAAAAGTGGTGCCGGTCGTATGCGACCCGGCGTAGCTCACCGTGCCAGAAATGCTATAGGAAACGATTACTGGCACCTCCACGAAGTTCTGTACAGTGTTTGAATTAATAGCGATTGTCGGGGGAGTAGGGGTGTAGTTGTAGCCTGCCAGAGTGGGAGTAATGGTATAGCTCCCAGCTGCCAGGTTCGCAAAGCTGTAGGTCCCGTTCGCGGCGGTGGTGGTGCTAAGGGTGGCGGTACCAGTGAGCGAGATGGTCACGTTTGCGACCCAAGGTCCGGTCACTGTCCCAGAAAGCGAGCAGTTCGTCGTACAACTCGCCGTTACAGTGAAGGCCGACCCATTGCTGGCTGTGCCCAATACTGTCACGACCACGTTGCCAGTGGTGGCTCCCGCCGGCACTGACACCGTGATGCTCGTCGGACTCCAAGCGCTCGCTGCCGCGGCTGTGATCCCGTTGAACGTAACTGTGCTGGTCCCTTGTGTCGCCCCGAAGTTAGTCCCGGTGATGGTGATTGACGCTCCGGCTGGACCCGAGGTCTGACTTAGAATCGTAATCGTGGGCGGCAGGACAATCGTGAAGGGCGAACCGTTACTGGCCTGCGCGCCTACGGTCACGACCACGTTGCCCGTGGTAGCTCCGACCGGCACCAACACTGTGATACTGGTCGTGCTCCAAGCGCTCGCTGCCGCCGCTGCGGTTCCATTGAAAGTGACCGTGCTGGATCCCTGCGGCGTTCCGAAGTTGGTCCCGGTGATGGTGATCGACGCGCCGACCGCTCCCGAGGTCTGACTTAGACTGGTGATGGTTGGCGCAACAGTGAAGGGCGAACCGTTGCTGGCCGTGCCTAATACGTTCACGACCACGTTGCCTGTGGTAGCTCCGACCGGCACCGTCACTGTGATGCTGGTCGTGCTCCAAGCGCTCGCGGCCGCTGCTGCGGTCCCGTTAAAGGTAACCGTGCTTGTTCCTTGCAGCGTTCCGAAATTGGTCCCGGTGATGGTGATCGACACGCCCACAGCTCCCGAAATCTGACTTAGAATCGTAATGGTCGGCGGCAGGACTATAGTAAATGGTGATCCATTGCTGGCCACCCCAAATACGGTCACGACAACGTTGCCCGTGGTGGCTCCCGCCGGCACTAACACCGTGATGCTCGTCGCACTCCAAGCGCTCGCGGCCGCTGCTGTGTTCCCGTTAAAGGTAACCGTGCTGGATCCCTGCGCCGTTCCGAAGTTGGTCCCGGTGATGGTGATCGACGCGCCGACTGCTCCCGCGTTCTGGCTCAGGCTTGTGATGGTCGGCGGAGGAGGTAGATTGATGAGGATACTCAAAGCCTGCGTCGCAGTCTGCGCCGGATTGCTCGAGTCCGTCACCATCACAGTGAAATTTGATGTGACGTTAGGGGCGTCAGGTGTCCCGGAAATCAGCCCCGCGCTGCTCAGGGTCAAGCCTGATGGCACCGCACCGGCGCTTGTCGTAAACGTGAGTGTTCCGAACCCCGTGGCCGCAACCATTTGGCTGTATGCCGTTCCTGCGACACCGGGAGGCAGCGTCGTCGTCGTGATGTTTGGAGGCGCAGGCAAATTAATTACGATACTCAGGGCCTGGGTGGCCGTCATCGGAGTCATGGTGCTCGAATCTGTCACCTTAACCGTGAAATTCACTGTGCCGTTGGGGCCGGCGGGTGTTCCAGAAATCGTTCCGGCGCCGCTGAGGGTCAAACCTGTAGGCAACGCGCCCGCGCTGATGGAAAACGTCACCGTGCCGGCGCCGCCCGTCTTCGCGATCGCCTGGCTATACGCTGTGCCTTCGGTACCCGGCGGGAGCGTGGTTGTCGTGATTGCCGGAGGAGCAGTGACGGTTATCGTCAGTGTAGATATTTTCGTAGTGTCGGTTACAGAAGTCGCCGTGATCACTGCGGTGCCCGAGGCGCTACCCGCGTTGTAGGTCACTGCAGTTGTGGTTTGGTTGGCGATTGTGCCTTGACCACCGCTCGCCAGGCTCCACGTAACTCCCTTGGCGGTCGAGTCATTTGCGACCGTAGCCGTAATGGCGACACTCTGCCCTTGGTCCAGCGCCTGGGTAGCCCCCGTAGAAAGAGTCACTGCAATCGGCGCGGGCGCTGAATTGGCGCCGCAGCCCGATATAAAAACCAAAACAAACAAAGAGTATAGGAGTGCTTTTTTCATGGCGCCCTCTCGGCAAGAAGATTCGGTCTGTCGATTGCGCGACTTGCGGCGATCCGACTCACGATAAGACCGGAGATTCCAGAAACTTGACACACCACTACAGAAGAATCGAAAGGCGCTTAGCATCGCGGCTATCCTTTTCGGGCTAGTGGGGCTTCAGGGTAAGAGGAAGAATCGAAGCTGAAACCAGGCCCATAAGCTAGAGATGTCTGACCCCAGTGGTCAGTGCGATTTTCACTCTAGCTTCGAAAAGGAACAAGTATGCCTTTAGACAACTTTTGAATGGGTGTGTCCTATGGAGCAAATGAGCATTTTGAGGAGGAAACCAGATAAGCCGGCCATCGCTGCGAAGGACTCGATGGTACACTTTCCATGTTTCGGAGATGCGGTATGGTAACGATCATGTCCAAGAGCAAGCGCAAACCTTCAAAATTTACCGCAGGGCGAGAGGCTCGCCGCCGCGCGCGCGAGGCGGCCGGCCCGCCGCCCGCGGAGCGCGTGATTCCCGACAAACGCCGCAAGCCACCGAAGCACAAGAAAAATCCTCTGGAAAGCAACGATTAGTAGGGTAGTGGGGTCGGTCTATGTAGCGCCCGTCCTGCGTGCGGGACAGGCACGTGCTTGCACCTACAGTGTCGGCCTGAAGGCCGACGCTACAAAAACCTTTCGCGCTGGGCTGTCACACAAACTCTTTAACGTCTGAACTCATCAATGAATGTGGCGCGTCTTTTTCTGCATGTAGTCCATCAGCAAGTATTGGCCGAGGGTGTAGGGAGTGGTGAAGTAGGCTTTTCCACGGCAGAGTTCCGTTACCTTCTGCACGAAATGAATGAGGCTGTGGTCGCTGGCGAGCATGAAGGTATTGATCAGGATTCCTGAACGGCGGCAGCGGCCGACTTCTTCGAGCGTCTGCGTCACCACGAGGGGATCGAGGCCGAAGGCGTTCTTGTAGATTCGTCCATCGTCGAGCGTCAGCGCGGAGGGCTTTCCGTCCGTGATCATGACGATCTGTCTCATGTCTTTTTTCTGGCGGGCGAGGATGCGCTGCGCGAGGCGCAGGCCCTCGCGCGTATTCGTATAGTAGGGTCCCACTTGCACGCGTGCCAGGTCGCCTAGTGGCACCTCTTCCGCTGAATCGTGGAACAGGACCAGGTGAAGCGAATCACCGGGGAACTGCGTGCGGATCAGGTGCGATAGCGCCAACGCCACTTTTTTCGCCGGGGTGAAACGGTCTTCGCCATACAGAATCATGCTGTGGCTGCAGTCCAGCATCAGCACGGTGGCGCAGGAACTTTGATATTCGGTCTGATGCACCATGAGGTCAGGATAGTCGAGTTCGATGGGAACGCGCGCGCCGTCGCGGCGCACGGCATTGAACAGAGTCGCGCTGATGTCCAGATTCAGCGTGTCGCCGAATTCGTAGGCGCGCGAAGCTCCGCCGGATTCGACGCCGGTGGAAAGGTCGCGCGTGTCGTGGCGGCCAAAGCTGCTCTTTCCGAGCGACGCCATCAGGTCCTTAAGCGTCTTGAAGCCTAGAAAATCGATGGTCTTGTCGGTGATTTCAAACCGCGCCTCGGCGTCACGGTCGCGGCCCTGGCCCACCTGTCCGCGCGGCGTTTTTTCCGGCGGAGCGGTTACTTGCGGCTGGCCAGTGACGTAGCCTTCCTCCATCAGGCGGTCCATCAACTGGTCGATCATCTCCTTCATCTTGGCTGCTTGTTCTTCCGGAGTCCCGTCGAGCAGGTCCTGCAACTCCTGGCCGGGAAGGAGGTCGCCCTCTTCCAGCGCGCGCTGGATGGCTTGGCGCAACGCCTCCATCGATTTTTCCGGGTCCATTTCCGAGATGCCGTAGAATTGCGATTCGTAACCGCTCTGCAGAAAAAAATCGGAGAGCCGCTTGACGAGTTCCTGCAGGTCAACGCCGCCGCCCGGCTCGCCCGTATATTTTGTGTAGCGGATGTATTTCACGACATCTCCTGCGTCACCGGCTCCTGACCAACTGTGCAAAAATCCGTTTCGTTCCGTCTCTGTGTTCTTTGTGCCCTCTGTGCTGAAATCCGAAAAGCGCAACACAGAGTTCGCAGAGGTTCACAGACGGGCACAGAGAAACCCGTCCCGCACTGCGAGATCCGAATGACCGAGCCGGGAGAGCTTCTCAATTGAACTGCCGCCTCGGCGGACGCGGAGTCTGCTCGCGGGGTTCGGGCGCCTTTGGACGCTCCGCGTGGAATCCGCGCTCTTCATTGCGGCTGATCCGTTTGTGCGCCCAGAGTCCTTCGAGAATGAACTCCGCCGCCGCGGCCATCCCGGAAGGACCGCTGCGGCCGTCGGCGTCCACGCGTTCGATTTGCTCCATCAGTCCCTGAATCCGCTTGAGCTGCGTCAAGGCTTCCGAGGCCGGAGCGCATTCCGGCACTTTCAGTTCGCCTCCCAGCTCAAACCACTGCACGACGGGCTGCAGATTCGCGCCCTCCAGATACTTCGTGAAAACTCTTCCGACGGCGCCGCGGATTAATTCGCGGGCAATGTTTTCGGCGCCGCGCAGTTCGCCTTCATACTCGAGCTCCATCTTTCCCGTGATGGCCGGGAGGGCCGCGTAGACGTCAGCAATGCGGGCTGTGGAGCGAGACTCGTGATTGCGAACAGCGCGTTGTTCCGCGCTGCTGACTACGCTTTCGAGACACGCAATCGGCAATCGCTGGCTGACTCCCGACCGGCGGTCGATGCGTTTGTCCTCGCGCGCTAGAAATGCCGTTTGCTCGACTACTTCCCGGATATAGCGAGGGACTTCGACGGCAGTGCGGCCACCGTCACGCGCCACCCAGGCTTCCTGCGCGGTGATGGCGACGCCCTCCTCGACCGTTGCGGGATAGTGCGTGCGAATTTCCGAGCCGATGCGGTCCTTGAGCGGCGTGATGATCTTGCCGCGCGCCGTGTAATCCTCCGGGTTCGCCGTGAATACCAGCAGAACGTCAAGCGGCATGCGCACCGGATAGCCCTTAATTTGAATGTCGCCTTCCTGCATGATGTTGAACAAGCCTACCTGAATTTTTCCGGCGAGATCCGGGAGCTCGTTCACTGCGAAGATGCCGCGGTTCGCGCGAGGCAAAAGGCCGTAGTGAATTGTCAGTTCGTCGCCCAGATCGCGCCCCGAGCGAGCTGCTTTGATGGGGTCCACGTCGCCGAGGATGTCTGCAATTGTGACGTCCGGCGTGGCAAGTTTTTCCACGAAGCGCGCGTCGCGCGGCAGCCATGCGACCGGTGTGGCGTCGCCGCTATCGGCAATCAGGTCCCGGCAGGAACGGCACAGCGGCGCGAGTGGGTTGTCGTGAATCTGGCATCCGGCGATGTAGGGAATTTCCAAGTCCAGGAAATCAACCAGGCCACGTAGGATGCGGCTCTTGGCCTGGCCTCGCAAACCCAGGAGGATGAAATTGTGACGCGCCAGAATCGCATTGGCGATTTGCGGTAGAACGGTATCCTCATATCCATGAATGCCGGCAAAAAGCGGCTCTCCGGCCTCGAGCTTCTTCAAAAGGTTCGTGCGGAGTTCTTCCTTGACGGTGCGGCGCGCGGCTCCGGACGCGTAGGCCGGCAGCTTCCGCAGTTCGCCGAGCGTTGCGGGTTTCGTGGTCATCGGGGTCCCCTAATTCGTTACGCACTTCTATTATATGCCACAGCGCAAATTGCTGCAGGACTCATCGAGGACTGTAGTGGGTGAATGAATACAGACGCTTCTGATGATCTTACAAATCGCCGTGGCCGTTGCCTGCGGCTTTCCCTCGAACACGATCGCGTTTTTGAAGCTGCGGGTACCACTCGGTGAGACGCTCGGCCAGGCGCCGCTGGCGTTCGGCTTCCGAGCGCAGTTCGAGGAGCGTCTGGCGGAAGGCGATGTCGAGAGGCAACTCCGACGCAATGTGATACGCGAGGGAACCCCTGCCCTCTGGCTCAAAGTGCGGCGGCTCCTCGTCGTAAAGGGCGCCGTGACATTGCTCGTAAAGTTTCTCAAGCCGTTCGGAGACGCTGGCATCGATCCCGTCAAAATCCTCATCGAGGAATTCGACGTCGGCCTCGAAATAGGCTTGGTCGTTGTGGGTACGGATCAAATGAAAAACCTTCTGCCCAAGCGTCAGGATGTCGGAACGGCCATCGTCGTATTCCTTGAGGGTCTTGAGGATCAGGGCGGAACACCCGGTTTGCGCGACGTTTCCGGCATGCACGAACACAATCCCGAATGGAGATCGAGTTTCGATGCATTGACGCGTCATTACGCGGTAGCGCGGCTCGAAGATGTGCAGAGGGACCGCCTGTCCGGGAAAGAGAACGAGACTCAGCGGGAAAAGTGGAATACGCGTGGGACTCATTGTCGTGTGCGTGCCCTCACGACTGAAGATAAAAAACGAATCTGCATGTGCTTGGGCAGCGGGACTCTACTCTTTCTTCAGGAAGAACATGTCGTACAACCACCCAGCGGCCACGCCGCCCGCCAGCGGACCGATCCAGTAAACCCCGTGGTTCGTCCAGTGATTCGCGGCGAGCGCTGGACCGAATGCGCGCGCCGGATTGAGCGCCGCCCCCGTGAACGGTCCACCGAACAGCGCCGCCGTCGTGATCGTCAAACCGATGGCAAAGCCCGCAATTTTGTTGAAGGCGCCGCGAGGATCAACAGCAGTAGCAAAGACCACGAAGACGAGAAAGAATGTCATGATGCCTTCGAAGATCATGCCGTTCGTGGGTGAGACCCCGCTGGCCAGATCCGGCGTACCGAGCCGCACAGCCGTCCAAACATCGACCGGGAGGAGGCGCAGGAGATACGCCGCAACCACAGCGCCCGCGAGCTGAGCCACCCAATAGGCGAGAGTGTCAATCGTTGAAAGTTTGCGAGTGACCCAGAAGCCGATGGTAATCGCTGGATTGAAGTGGCCTCCTGAAATGTGGCCGAGCGAGGTCACCATAATGCCGATCGCCAGGCCGTGCGCGAGCGCGATGCCTAGCAATCCGAGGCCTCCTTGACCGCCTGTGCGGAGGAACTGATCGGCGCAAATCGAGCCAGCGCCAAAGAAGATCAGCGCGAACGTGCCTACAAATTCGGCGACAAGCTTCTGCGGCTTGTTGTACATAGAAGCGCCTCCAGAGCAAGCGAGGAACTATAACCCAAGATGCTTATTTGCGATCAGGAAAGTGCGATTCTATGGGAAGCGATATGCTGGCGTCAAATTTTAGAATTGGGCCGGACCAATGAGGCGGTGTGCTGATGTAGCGTCAGCATCTTGCTCGTCCTTACGCAGGAAGGGCCGGCCGTGTTGGAGGTTCAGGAAAAAACGAGGAGCCGGCGGGACGCCGGCGCTACTGACATCATTGCATCGACATCGAATTTGGCGCGGCCAGCATTTCTCAGCGAGTGCCCGCGCCCAGCGGAACGCTGACTGGCGTGAGCCAGTTGTGCCGGTCGGGACGCGAACCGGTGAGGATCGCGAAGAACTCTTCCTGCAGCGCTTTGGTGATAGGCCCGCGCGAACCCTTGCCGACCTTGATGCGATCGACCGAGCGCAACGGAGTGATTTCCGCCGCTGTGCCGGTGAAGAAAACCTCCTCCGCGATATACAGCATCTCGCGGGGGATCATCTGCTCGCGCACCGGGATTTTCAGATCGTCGCACAAAGTCATCACGGAATTCCGCGTGATGCCCGGAAGGACGCTCGATCCGATCGGCGGAGTGATTAATGCTCCGTCCATCGCGACGAAGATATTTTCACCTGATCCTTCACTCACAAAACCATTGGTATCGAGCGCGATTCCGTGTTAGGCGCCATGCGGTTCCACGAGCTGATGCAAACATCCACGCCATTTTCAATCGCTTCGGGACCCAGGTAGCGTCCCCATTCCCAGCACGCCATGTACACCTCTATGGGAACCGACAAGCCGTGGACGCCGATATCACCATAGCCGCGCAGGGCGATTGGCCGGATGTAACAGGAAGTCATCTTGTTGACGCGCACGAGTTCTGCGGCAGCATTCGAGAGGTCTTCCACCGAATAGGGCCACTCCATGCGATAGATCTTGCCGGAATTGCGCATGCGCTCGAAGTGTTCTCGAACGCGGAAGATTGCCGGACCATTCTTGGTCTCATAGCAGCGGATGCCCTCGAATACGGCGGAGGCATAGCTGACGACGTGGGAAAGGACATGAATCGTGGCGTCTTCCCAGCGGATCAGTTTGCCGTTATGCCATATTTTTTCAGTCGGCTTCATGCCCATCGGCGTTCTCCGCACGGCGAATTCATATAAATGTTTTTGTGCCGTGACAACTAAAAATAATTATAGCACACGGGTTTGCGCAGGCTTGGGGAGCGGTGTTTTTCCTTGACCTGCGCCGCCAATTTGGACGGGAAGGCCTAACGAGTCAGCGTGAGAACCCGGGACCGGGTTCAGTAGCGCTCACCTTCATGTGAGCCTGTGCCGGAAACTACGTTGCCCGCCTAAAGGCGGGCTCTACAAAAGCGCCCGAAATTTGGGTTGTCACATGGATTCGTAAAACCGCTCCCGCGTCAGCGGACTGGCATTTCCGGGGGAGACGAACGCTCCATAGACCGAAAATCCGTCACTGCGTGGGTGAGCACATGGTCGTGCTTGTTTTCCCAGACGCCAAGCAAGAGGAAAGGGATCACCGCGGCAGCGGCCCAAAGCTTGGCGCGGCGCGGCGCTTTGGCCTCCGGTTCCCAGCGAAAGAGTTGCGCGGAAACCAGGAAAGCAATCACGGTACAGCCGAGCATAGAGGCCAAATCCAAACCAAGCTCCGAAATGCCGGCATGATCGACCATGGATTGTTGCAAGCCGCTGACCAGGTAGGTTGCCGGCAGGAAATAGGAAACTTTCTGAACGAGCTTCGGCAAAATCGGAAGAGGAACCGTCACGCCGGAAAGAAACAGGAAAGCAAACCAGATGATCTGGTTGATAATCTGGGTTTCCTGCATCGTGTTGGTGACGCTGGCGATCACCAGCCCGAGTGTCGCAAACGTGGCAATTCCAAGTGTAATCAGCACAAACACTCCCAAGAGATTGCCCATACTGGACATGTGAAAGACTTGGCGCGAAAGATAAAATTCGATGACCACGGTGGGGATTGTGAGGAAGTAATTTGAAATGATGCTGGACGCGAGCATCGCACTCGCGCCAATGGGTGCAACCCGGAAGCGGCGCAGGATGCCCTGTTCGCGAAACGTCACCAGTTGAACGCTCAGTCCCCAGAAACTTCCCATCACCGTGAGCGCCAGGACTTCCGCCAGGGGCATAATCAGGCTGAAAAACAAAAATGCCCGGTTACGCATGGCCAGTCGCATGCGGCTCAGCGTAAGTGCCCAGGTATGCCTCAATCCCGCAACCTTCTCCCCGTCAATTCGAGGAAGATGTCCTCGAGCGAAGGGGCGGCAATTTCCAGACTGACCAGCTCATTGTTCTGCTCTTCGAGGTGCTTCACCAGGGCGACGATCGTGCGCGGGACACGCGTGGAGTAAAGCAGGTAATCATCCGCTTCCGTGCGGCATTCGGTTACGCCCTCAAGTGTTCCCAGCGCGCCGTTGGTTTCCGGCCGGGCCATTCGCACGGTGATCCGCGTGACAGCGCCTGACCGCTCCTTCAGCTCGCGTGGCGTCCCCAGGGCGATGACTTTGCCGTGGTCCACGATCGCCACATGGTCGCACAGGCGCTCGGCTTCTTCGATGTAATGCGTCGTCAGCAGGATGGTCTTCTTTTCCTTCTTTAGTTCCTCGATGATGGTGTAGATTTCGCGCCGAACTTGCGGATCGAGTCCGGCGGTGGGCTCGTCGAGGAACACTACGCGCGGGTCATTCACAAGAGCCATCGCGAGGGCCAGACGCTGCTTCTGTCCCCCAGAGAGCTGCGAATAGAATGCGTTGCGCTTTTCTTCGAGGCCAAAACGCTTGAGCAGTTCGGCGGTGCCCCGGCGCCGTGGATAAAAACTTCCGAAGAGATCCAAAGCTTCGTGCACGCGCATCTTGTCGGGCAGGGCGGTGGACTGCAAGGCCGCGCCGATTTCGTGTTTAAACTCCGCGCCGCTGCGTTGCGGATCAAGACCGCAAACACTCACGCGGCCGCTATCCGGCGTGCGCAGCCCTTCGAGGATTTCGACCGTGCTGGTTTTTCCGGCGCCGTTCGGTCCCAACAGGCCGAACACTTCGCCTTCACTGACCGAAAAGCTGACCCCGCGCAGGGCTTCCACGTCGCCGTAGCGCTTGGTCAGGTTCTCGACTTCGATGACAGCTGGGTTCATGAGCCTTTATCTATAGCATATTCTATCCGGGTCCTGCCGGGCGAATCACACACCAGCCCTTGCGCTATTTCCTTTCTTTTCAGACTAACGCGGGCGTTTCTTCCTGCCCGGTAGCCACTGCCGGGCTGGAAAATTCTCGATCCGTCTTTGCACAACGTGCAGGCCCTCGCTTTCGAGCAGTTTCCGTTGCAGGGACACGTTCGGCTCGCGCAGCAGCAACCGGCCCCCGGCGCCCACGACGCGATGCCACGGGATTCCGCGTCCGCTTGGGCAGGCACCCATGGCGCGTCCAGCGGTGCGCGCGCCACCGCTCAATTTCAGTGCTCGCGCAATCGCGCCGTAGGTGGTGACGCGTCCGCGCGGGATTTTCTTCACCAGCGTGTATACCGCATTCCAATTCATCGAATTCGCCCGATCGATACAACATTGTAGTCGTACTAGTCCCCTCGGGCTAGCCCGTTTCCCCCTTTCGGTCCATAGCTCGAACCACATTGGGCGGGCACGATGGAAATCACAACGGGCGAATTCTGCATCTAACGAACTAGGAAGGATGACCGGCTTTGAAATGGTCTCCACAATCTCGAAGAGGAGAGATGCAGCATTTAGCGCAGTTCGCCCCAGGACCCAGCCACGACGCCTCGCAAGAAGGGGAGTTACTGATACGAGGCAACCATGGGAGTTAAACGACATCTAAATTGACAGGCGTAGTGGATGAGACATACACTACACAAAGATGCCGGTACCAGGAGCGAACAATGGCTTTTCTTCGGCGCAAAGGCAACGCTTTCTACCTGGTTCATAACGTCCGCGAGGGCCGCAGGGTCAAGCAATTGCACCTGGCCAAGCTCGGCGAACGCCCTAGAATCACCGATGACGTTGTCCGGCAGGTAACCCGCTCACACCCGTTCGTGGATGTGAACTGGAGCCAGCTCCGCGAAGAAGTGAACAACCGGGTCGAGTTGTATGACCCGACTTCCACGCAAGTCCAAAAGCTCGTTTCTACTCTCCGCACTTTGAATCTTGATCTAGCCGACCTTTTCCCTCCGTTGCTTGATGTTTCGCAGGCTCCGGAGGCAGGCCAGGAGATCATCACCCAGCTACGTCTTCTGCACTCCACTGTTGGAGTGAAACTCGATCAATTCGATCGCGCGCCCCATCGGGGCGTGCTTGCCGACCGGAAGTTCCGGTAGGAGATAGGCCATGAGCAGCAATCGCGCATCGCAACAAACGTTAGACCCTACACTAAGGAGTGTGGAGTCGCAAGAATTTCAGGCCGCGCTCAGGAGCAAGGTTGTCGGCCAGGAGGAAGGAGTCCGCGCGCTGGTGGACCTGTACCAGGTCTACTGTGCGGGGATGAGCTCGACGGGGCGTCCTGTCGGGAACCTGCTGTTTCTGGGGCCGACTGGGTCAGGAAAGACGCGCATCGTGGAGGCGGCGTCAAGGTGGACTGCGCGGAGTTCCAGCACTCGCACGAGATTGCGAAGCTGATCGGATCGCCTCCGGGATATCTGGGGCACCGGGAAACGCATCCGCTGATCACCCAGGAAGAGTTGGCGAAGTATCACACGGAGAAACTGAAGCTGAGTTTCCTGCTGTTCGATGAGATTGAGAAGGCGTCGGACGCGCTGTGGCAGTTGCTGCTGGGGATTTTGGACAAGGCGACGCTGACGCTGGGCGACAACCGGCGAGTGGACCTGTCGCAGACGATGATCTTTCTGACGTCGAATCTTGGCGGGGGAGAGATCACGGAGCTGATGACGGGGGGGATGGGATTCGTGCAGCCGTCGGACAAGACGGAAGACAAGTTGGATATGAAGGTGGAGAAGACGGCGCAGGGAGCGGCAAAGAAGAAGTTTTCGCCGGAGTTTATGAACCGGCTGGATAAGGTGGTGGTGTTTCATCCGCTGCGGCAAGAGCAGTTGGAGGAGATCCTGGAGATCGAGTTAGGGATGGTGCAGCAGAGGGTGTTGGATACGGGACGGGGGCAGTTTTTGTTCCGAGCGACGCCGGCGGCGAGGAGATTTTTGTTACAGGAAGGAACAGATTTCAAGTACGGAGCGCGGCACCTGAAGCGAGCGATTGAGAAATATGTGGTGTATCCGCTGGCGAACCTGCTGGCGACCGAGCAAGTTCGTTTCGGCGACATGCTGGTCGTCGATTGGGACGGCAAGGCCTTGAATCTGTCGTTTCACAAGGAAGGCGAAGGCGCCGTCGTTCCAGTGCCGTCCAAAATGGCGCGAGGGGCAGGTGCGAATTCAGCCAGGGCGATAGGCGGAAAGGTCATCGAAGCTCCAGCTTCCGTTGTCGTGCGCGAAGCGAAGGCTCCCGCAGCGCTGCCGTCAGGCGCTCCTCCGCCGGTGGCTTCCGGCCGCCGGAAGATCGATCCGCAGTAGTCGCGTTTGTAGCACAGACTTCAGTCTGTGCGCTTTTGGTTTGATTTAGCGAAAGTCAAAACCGCACAGACTGAAGTCTGTGCTACTCGACCTCAGTCCAGTGGTTCAATTTTGGCAATCTTGCCCTGATGGACCTCCGCGACCCAGACCGCAATTGGGTTTGAGGAGTTGTCCACGTCGATGTGCCGAATATTTGCATTTACAGTCGGCAACATGTATTCGACGAATTGGCCCGTCCGGGGATCGAGCCGCAGGATCAGGTCCGTGGACATTCCGGCGGTCCACACGTCGCCGTGCTTGTCCTGCTTGGCAGGGTATGGGCCGACCCAGGGTGTTGGCGCTTTCCACTCCTTGAACTGCTCTGTCTTTGGGTCAAACATCCCCACACTATTCGCGTAATACTCTCCAAACCAGGCGCGGTCTTTGGAATCGATAGAAATTCGCCGCGGGCCGGAATTTAAAGTCGGCGTTTTGAACAGAGTCACCTTACCCGTTTTGGCGTCAACTCTCCCTATGTTGCCGCCCACAATGTCGCAAAAATAGGCGTTCGACTTGGAATCCGCGGCCACTCCATATGTGAAGTGACCTTCAGGTTTCTTGTTATAGCTGAACTGGATGATGATCCCTGATCCCGCTTGTTCGGGGTGGTAATCGGGATACATCGGATACACGGCAATGTGGCCCGTCCTTGGATCGAGCCGGTAAATTTTCAAGTTGTCGCCGCTGGGATACCACACCGTGCCATCCGGGGCGGGAGCGACTTGCGCGTCGATGGCGCGATCAGTGTTGAACTCGGACAGGTCCGGCCACGATTGAAACTTCTCCGACCGAGGATCGAACCGCGTGATCCCTGCCTGGCGGAAACGCGGAATCCATAGGAGGCCGCCCACGCCTGGTTCGATTGACAATGTTCCCGGAGGGAAATCCGGTTTTAAGGGAGGGAAGGTCCACTCTTTTATTTCACCGGTCCGCGGGTCCAGCCTTCCGATGAGCGGTTCACGGAAATCGTTGTACCAGACCATTCCGTTATCGTCGAGGTCGGCGTCATGCGGAAGGCGGCCCGGATCGGGTAAATCGTATTCCGTGATGATGACCCGCGTCGCTCTGCCTGACGGACGGGGCAGCGTCTTGAGCGCATAGTCCCACTTTATTTTTGAACTCAAATTGATCGTGGTCAGGTATTCCGCGAAATCCGGATCGGGCCTTACAGTCACCTTGTAAGGCAATTCGACGGGATGCGTGATGATGGACTGCTCCGAATAGCCGCGCATCCGCGCGAAGGTAGTCAGCCATCCCTTCGTGTCATACGTGCTTTGAACGATCGGGGCAAGGGAGTGGCAGGCCGCGCACCGAAATAGTTGTCTCTTTTGTTCTTCCGTGCCTGGGATGCTGAGCAGCCATTCGGCGCTCGTAAGTTGGGCACTGAGGTCATTCGCCTTCGCAAGTTTGAGGTCCGCGCGAGCCGTTTTGCGGGGGGCAACCTCGACGGAGACTGGGTTGGCAAGTTCATAGCCAACCGCTCGAATGTCAAGATTGTATGTTTGCGGCGTAAGCCGAGTGGGCGGGAAGGAATATTCTCCAAGGCGATCGGTCACAACTGTGACGCTCACCGTCCTGCCGATGCCTTTTGCCCGGACAAGGACTCCCTCCATCGGCCCCTCAGTGTCCGAACTCACTCGGCCTGTGAGCGCTGCGGCTGCACGTTGATTCCCTTGAGCGGCCAGCGGGCCGGCCACGCCTACACCCAAAGCCAGCACACCTATAATTATTCTCAGCATCATTCGCTATCTCGAATCAGAATTTGGGCTGACCGGCAACATTAACCCCAGGGCCTCAGAATACAACGACCGGATACTTGCGGCATCCGGATGTATTCAATCGGTTGCGCTGGAAGCTGCCTTAGGTTTCCACCGCAATATGGGCTTGCGCGCGGCTGCGACCTCGTCGAGGCGGCTGACGCGCGTCGAATGCGGGGCAGTCCTTACCAATTCTGGATCTGTCGCCGCTTCTTCGGCAATTGAGCGCATCGCGTCCACGAACAGGTCGCATTCCTGCTTCGATTCCGATTCGGTCGGCTCAATCATCAGCGCGCCGGACACGATCAGCGGAAACGCAGTCGTATAAGGATGGAAACCGTAGTCGATCAGCCGCTTGGCGATATCCATCGTGCTTACGCCGTTTTTCTTCTGCCGCGCGTCGCTGAAAACGACCTCATGCATTGAGGGCGATTTGTACGGCAGGTCATACACATCCTCGAGTTTTTTCCGGATGTAGTTGGCGTTGAGGACCGCGTCCTCGGTGGCCTGGCGAATCCCCGGGCCATAGGCCAGCGTGTAGGCGAGAGCGCGCACCAGCACTCCGAAATTTCCACCAAACGCACGCACCCGGCCAATCGATTTCGGCCGGGAGTTTTCCAGCGCCGGCCTGCCGTTCTTTTCGCCCAGCACCGGAATCGGAAGGTAAGGCTCGAGAATTCTCTTGACCATGACCGGCCCGGCGCCCGGACCGCCACCGCCGTGAGGCGTCGAAAACGTTTTGTGCAGGTTCAGGTGCATCACGTCAACGCCAAAGTCGCCGGGCCGCGCGACGCCGGCCAAAGCGTTCATGTTCGCGCCGTCCATGTACAGCAGCGCGCCATGCGAGTGCAGAACTTCCGCCGCCCGAGCAATATTTTGCTCGAATACGCCGAGCGTCGACGGGTTCGTAACCATCATCGCGGCCACGTCGCCGTTCACGATTTCCTTCAGCCGCGCGATATCGATTTGGCCGCGCTCGTCCGAGCGCACGTTTTCGACTTCGTATCCGGCGATCACGGCTGTCGCCGGGTTCGTTCCATGCGCGGAGTCTGGGATCAGAACTTTCTTGCGCGGGCCGCCCTGTGTGTCCGAAAGATACGAGGCAGTCCAGCAGCAGTTGCAAAATTTTCAAGCAGCCCTGCGAGACTTCCTGCGGCTGATAGGGATGCTCGGTGGCGATGCCGTCGAGCCGCGCGACAAATTCGTTCACGCGAGGGTTATATTTCATCGTGCAAGACCCGAGCGGATACATCCCCAGGTCGATTGCATAGTTCCACGTCGATAGGCGTGTGAAATGGCGGATGACTTCGATCTCACTGACTTCGGGGAATCCATCGATGCCATCGCGTGCATAGGCCTCGCCCAATGCATTTCGGGCGCCCACTGGTGGCACATCAAGCGGGGGAAGCTCGATCCCGCGCTTGCCGGGCGCCGATTGCTCGAAGATCAACCCTTCGTTCTGGCTGACGTGGCGCCGCGCCTTTTTGATTTGATCGGCCAATGCTAGTCTCCCTGGAGAACATCTCACAGCCATGCTTTGTGGGAACTCATCTCACAATTGCGCTTTGTGGGTCTCGGTTTCAACTGCGACATCAACACGTCGCTAGTCATGGGCTTCAGTCTGTGAAGCTTCAGGCGCTGAAGCCCTGTCTTCCCGCTTGGTTGATGTCGGAGCTAAAGCTCCGACCCACAAAACTAGAAATCAACAACCCTATGAATCAACAAACTTACAAGACGACAAGACAACAAGACGAATAAATCTCTTTTCTTACTGAGCTTGTGAGTCCGGTCACTAGACCGGCTTCGACAGAATTTGCCGGAGCGCAGTGGTCATGCGTTCGATTTCGGTGCGCGGTGTCGTCTCGGTGATGCAGAACAGCGCCCGCTTGGTCAGTTCCGGATAGAAGTTGCCGAGGGGCAGCGGCCCGATAATTTTTTCCCGCAGGAGTTCTGCATTCACCAACTTCACCGAACGTGGCAGCTCGACGACGAATTCGTTGAAAAATGGGCCGGAAAAGGCGCGCCGCACGCCGGGAACTTTTTCGAGTTCTTCAAGGGCAAAGCGCGCTTTGGCAAGATTTTGCGCCGCGAGTTCCTTCAAGCCCTCTTTGCCGAGCAGGCACAGGTGGATGGCCACGGCAAGCGCGCAGAGCGCCTGGTTGGTGCAGATATTCGAGGTCGCCTTTTCCCGGCGGATGTGCTGCTCGCGCGTGGCCAGCGTGAGGACGTAGCCGCGCCGCCCCTCCGTGTCCACCGTCTCGCCCGCGAGGCGTCCCGGCATCTGCCGCACAAATTTGTCGCACGTGGCGATCACGCCGGCGTAAGGTCCGCCGTAACTTGGCGCCAAGCCGAAGCTCTGCGCTTCCATGGCCACGATGTCGGCGCCGGCCGGCGGCCGTACCGCGCCGAGCGACACTCCTTCGGTCACGGCTGTCACGACCAACGCTCCTTTTGCGTGCGCCAGGTCCGCCAGGTGCGGCACCTGTTCGATGACGCCCAAAAAGTTTGGCGACTGCACGACGACGGCAGCAGTCTCGTTGTCGATAGCTGCTTCGAGCCGGGCAGAATCCATTTGCCCCGTGGCCGTGAATCCGACTTCTTGAATGTGAAGTCCCAAATTGCGTGTATA
>WNGO01000505.1_pt1 | contig 30390 bp, 21 predicted proteins | sample 5400511 | NCBI WGS metagenome assembly WNGO01 (sample SAMN13153380, study PRJNA577476) | soil metagenome | isolation source: 20 cm soil or saprolite under Garry oak tree replicate 2 | place: USA:California | collected 2016-06-15 | reverse complement strand
CTATTATTGTAGTTAAAATTTTTAATAATTTAAGATTTTTCATCTCATTTTTCGTATTTTATTTAGGCAACGTATAATAATAGGAATGCCATCATTAATGCAAATAAACCTGTAGCTTCAGAAAATGCAAAACCTAATATCGCATAAGAGAATAATTGTCCTCTTAAAGATGGGTTTCTAGATACACCTATTATAAGTGCACCAAATACTACACCGATTCCTACACCTGCTCCTATTAAACCTGTTGTGGCTAATCCTGTACCTATTATTTTAGCTGCTTGTATCATTTATTGTAAAATATTTTACTCCTCCTTATACTAAGAATAAGCGTTCTTTTTAAACGATTTTTGTTTTTTGTTTTTTAATTCTATATTTTTTTTTGTTTTAGTATTTTTCAGTAAAAAATACTAAAAGTGAGCTTTGTAAAGGCAGACTTACAAAAGCATGTGGCTTAGGTGGGCTATTTAAGCTTCATTCAAGTGAATTGTAATTTCTATTAAATAAACTTTGAAATAAATCACTAAAAAATTGAGGAGTTAGTCAAGGATATCTTGAAGTAGTTTCCCCGTAAACTAATTGTACGTATACAATATATAAAAATAATCAAGTGGCTACTAGACTTACAATTGAACCAAAACTACTTATTATATTTCAACCTGCAAATGCATCAGGATAATCGCTAATTCTTCTAGGCATACCTTGTAAACCAAGGAAATGTTGAGGAAAGAATGTTACATTAACACCTATGAATAATATTATAAAATGTACTTTACCTAACATAATATTATAATTAAGACCTGTTATTTTGGGTATTCAGAAATATCATGCACTAAATAAGGCAAAAACAGCACCCAAAGATAATACATAATGGAAATGAGCTACTACATAATATGTGTCGTGAAATGCTATATCAAGTGATGCATTAGCTAAAACAACACCGCTTAATCCACCTATTGTAAACATTACGACGAAACCTAGTGCAAATAACATTGAAGGTGTTAAGTGTATTGATCCACCATAAGTAGTAGCTAATCAACTAAATATTTTAATACCAGTAGGAACTGCAATTATTAGTGTTGCAGCTGTAAAATAAGCTCTTGTATCAACATCTAATCCTACTGAGTACATATGATGACTTCATACAACAAAACCTAATACTCCTATAGACATCATGGCATATACCATACCAAGATAACCAAATACATTTTTATTTGAGCTAGCTGAAATTGTAGTACTAATTATACCAAATCCTGGTATAATTAAAATATACACTTCTGGATGTCCAAAAAATCAGAAAAGATGTTGATATAATATAGGATCACCACCTCCAGCTAATTCAAAGAAGGATGTATTAAAATTTCTATCAGTTAATATCATAGTAATAGCTCCGGCTAATACAGGTAAAGATAATAATAGTAATACAGCAGTAACTACTACTGCTCATCCAAATAAAGCTAGTTTATGTAATCTTATACCTGGGCTTCTCATGTTTAAAATTGTAGTAATAAAGTTCATAGCACCTAATAAACTACTTACACCTGCTAGGTGTAAGGCAAATATAGCTAGATCTACACTAGGTCCACTGTGACTTTGTACACCAGCTAAAGGTGGATAAAGTGTTCAACCTGTACCAGCTCCATTTTCTATCAAGGCTGCAAATAAAAATAAAACTAAACTTGGTATTAATAATCAAAAACTTATATTATTTAATCTAGGAAATGCCATATCTGGTCCCCCTACCATTAATGGTAATAAGAAATTACCGAATCCTCCGATCATAGCAGGCATAACCATAAAAAATATCATTAGAATAGCATGTGCTGTTATTATGCTATTATATAATTGATTATCTGCTATATATTGTACACCTGGTCCTGATAATTCCAGACGTATAAGAACAGAAAATGATGTACCAATTAATCCTGAGAATATTGCAAACATTAAATATAATGTTCCAATATCTTTTGCATTAGATGAAAGAAATCATCTTTCTTTTCACATAGTTATTTTACTTATGCCTTTAAATATATTAGATTTTTCTTTTTCACCTAATGTTGAACTTATATCTTGTGTTGTAGAATAATATCTAAAGCTATTATCTTGCACTATTTTTGCAAGATATTTGTCTTAATGTTGAGCGAATAGAATTGTTTATATTCGTTTTAATATTACATAAAATAGACTATCAAAATATCTATTAAAACAACAAGTAATATATTTATTTACTACCTACTTTTTTAATCTAAACGCTTCTATATGAATGCTCACCCTTCGTTGAAATACACTAAAATTGAGTTTTCACGTACGTTATAGCATATATCATGTTCGAAATTATTATTATATTACTAGTTATTGCCTATTTATATTTTAATTTTTATAATAAAAATTAAAAAGATTATTATTAGTTAATAATAAAAGCTATTTTCAAAATTTACCGATAGATATTTAAGGGAGGATACCTTGATTCGAACAAGGATATACTATGCCACATACAGCAGTTCTACCATTAAACTATATCCACCTATTTAAATTACTTCTTATCCAAGATTCGAACTTGGATCCAAATATTAGGAATATCATGCTCTACCATTGAGCTAATAAGAATAATATATTATTTACATAAGTATATTTTATTAACAAACTACATTAATATAAAATACGCCCTTAAGATGACTCGAACATCTATACAAATATTAACAGTATTTTGCTCTACCTTTGAGCTATAAGGGCAGTTATTTTAAATAAACGGTACTTTTTACAATTAAAATTTTTAATTTAAAACAATAACGCGCACAGGATTCGAACTTGTATCGCCATGTCCGTAGCACAGCATTTTAACCATTAAACTAGCGCGTATATAAATACATGTATTAAGTTTAATGCACATATAATTATGTTGGAGCGATTCGAACACTCAATAGTAAATACCAAAAATTTATGACTTACCAATTAGTCGACAACATATATAAGTTATACATAAACTAAACAATAATGTGAATACCTATATAATAATTTAACAAATATATATAAATATAATATTTCACATTATAGGTGACAAGACTCGAACTTGTAAAGTTAAAAACTATTCCGTCCTAAGCGGAACCTGGTTACCAAATTTCAGCACACCTATAAAAAAGTGTTCGAGATAAGACTTGAACTTATAGCCTAAACATCTTCAGTGTTCCGCTCTACCAAATTGAGCTTCTCGAACTAAACAAAAAGTTTATGGAAATATTAGGATTCGAGCCTAAAATAACGATATGCAAAATCGCAGTTTTACCTATTAAACTATATCCCCTTTAATTTTTACACAAATCTATATCCGAAAAACGACTTGAACGTTTACGACTTACATCAATAAATCTTAAGATTATCCTGTCTACCAATTCCAGCACTCGGATTATTTGTGTTAAGGCCAGAATGATTCGAACACTCATCTAAGCTATCATGAGCAGCTGGCTTTACCAATTAAGCTATAGCCTTTTATTAATTTGTGCGGACTGAGGATTTGCACCTCAATATTCTGGTCATGAGCCAAACATGTTAACTATTACACCAATCCGCATATATTATTGTAAAAACTAATTATGAGAAATAGGTGAGTCGGACACCTGACCCTTCGCGTGTAAAACGACTGCTCTACCACTGAGCTAATTTCTCTAACCCAGGAGAGATTTGAACTCCCGTTTCAACAGTGAAAATGTTATGTCTTAACCAAACTTGACCACTGAGTCTTAGCCTAGTGTAAGTATCGCACTTACTTCCACCGATTACAAAACGGTAGCATTACTTTTATGCTAACCAGGCTATACTTATAAAAGTTTTTTTATTGGAAAATTAGGATAAAAGCAATATTTAGTAAATTATAAAATTAGTACTTTATGTCTAAAAAAATTAAATTTATTATAACTAAAGCCTAGCTTATTACTCCTATTAATATGATCATCTTTTCAGTTTTTTTCATATCATAAAAATAATTTCGTAATGTTTTATTACGTATATAAGAGTATAGTAAAGTGAGTTTCGCGCTTATATGCTTTCAGCACTTACCTTTAATTAACGTAGCTTTCCTGCCGTGCCTATACAATAAATATATCTTTAGTGAAAGTATACTTTTATATAATTTTTATTTATAAATGTATAAACAACAGGTAAACCATAGGTTAACATACCCAATTCCTTTCGTACAAGGGGGCTGTCTTTATTTTACTCCAATTTCCTCTAGAAGATAGAAACCATACTGTCTCACGACGTATTAAACCCAGCTCGTGTAGCTCTTTAATCGACGAACAGTCGAACCCTTCATGATTCCTGCGTTCATGTGGATGAGCTAAGCCGACATCGAGGTGCCAAACCGCGCACTCAATTTGTACTCTCTTGCGCACATTAGCCTGTTCAAATTTTGTTAACATAAATATATTATTTATTTCCATATTTTTCAATATGGTTCAGACTATTTCATCATTTATTGTTATTATTTAAATAAAAGCAACATTTATAAGTATTATTTAGTTACTACTTATTCAACCTTTTATACCAAAAGAACCTATACGTGTTTTAGATTTTAATTTAGTATGTTGTAAATTTGATTTTTGATTACCTTTTAATAATACAGAAGATAGTCCTCTATAGGAAGAGTCTATATTTAATAGATTACCTTTATATCTTAATTTAGAGACAGATCTTGATGCTGTATAACGTCTGGTTAATCTTCCTCTTGTTTCTAATCTAAATCCTGTTACGTGTTTATATTTAATATTTTTTAGTATCACTTCTTCTAAATATTCTTTATCAATATTATTCAATTTATTTAAAATAGGTTGATAAAAAATATTTTTTTTATTACGTACTTTTACTTTTCTCTTTAAAGTATTTAAATACTTTAATAATTTTCTTCTATTTTTTCTTATTTTTATAGTTATAGATTCTGATAATATATCACTATTTAAATAAAAACGTCTTAAATTAACTAAATTAAATTCAACATTTTTGTTATATATTTTTTCTAGATATATTTTTAAAAATTGTAAATAATTATAATTAAATTTAGATTTATTTATGAAAACGAGTTGTTGATAATATTTATGTAATAAATATTTGTCTAATGATTTTTTTATAAGTTTTTTATAAAATAAAATTATATACTTAGATAAATCTTTATAATCTATAATTTGTTTATTTTTAGTATAAGATTCCAATATATCTATTAACACAAGTTTTTTCTTGTTTCATTTTTTTATAGATTGTATAGCTTTTGCTTGAATTAAAAGCCATCTTTTATTTAAAACATCTTGGTTTGATCAAGTTTTATAAAAACCTTTTCTAATTTTTTTATCAATATTAAATTTTTGTCTGTTAAATAAGTATAAAGTTATTACCACTTTATTATTCGTATGTTTAAATTCACCGTTACTTACATAAATTTTATTAGATGAAAGTTTTCTTAATCTACGTAATAATCTATTACTTCTTATTTTACGTTCAAGTTTTAAATTATATAGATTAAAATAACTTGTAATTAATTTATTAACTAGTTCCGTAGCTTTAGGTATCAAATTAATAGCATTTTTATTAAATACATAAATACTATTATTTCATTCTCTAACTGCAGATGGATAGTGTTTATTATGTTTTTCTTGAGGGTCAAAAATTTTTTTTTCAGTTTTTTTATTATAATATAATTTAAATAGATTTAGCATAATATTAATTATATTAATTATATTGAAATTAATTTCAATATATACATAGCTCAACTATAATTGAGTCTATTTCATTAATGTATATTTATCCACATTAATTATTATTATTAACATATTTTACAATTTAAATTTAACAATAAATGCTGGATTATTAGGTAATAAGATTAAAACTAATCTTTTAGTCGTTGAACGTTCTTATAATATAATAAGTTTCGCTTCAAATTAACTGTATAACACAGTTATTTTTGAAATTTACCCAGATAGTTACCAATATTTTTTAATAATTGGGGGACTCACTTTTAATCCCTAGCGTAACTTTTTCAAAAATCCAAGACCTTTCCTTTCCGTATCTTGCGATCATATGCCCCGCTTACGCGACTGATGGACTTGTAGGTCTGACAGTAAAGCAAGATTAAGCCATTAAACTTTTAAAGCAATATTAAATGTCATAGTATAAAAAGTATTTATACTACAAATAAGAATAATTATTAAATAATTTAATTAATTATTATTTTTTACATCTATTCACCATATAGTTAAAATCTTACTTAAATAAAATATAAAATCGTATTTAATACAACAATAACTGAATAATTATTAATTAATAATTAATAGCAAACTAAAAGTAAAAACAGAAGAAAATCAGAAACGAATGTTTCCATTTCAACTTGCAGAATAAAACATGCAATTTTACAATTAGAATTTTGGATATACCCAGGTACTTTTTATGGGATATTAGAAAAGAGATATAGATTATATATACTTATTTAGTAAATAAAAAACTATACTTAACAACCTTATACACTGGAAATTCTTATATTACAGCCTAAATTAGTAACAGTAAAGCTGCATAGGGTCTTCTCGTCTATCTAGAGGTAAACTGTATCTGCACAGTTATTCCAATTTCACTGAGCCAATCATCGAGACAGCTGTTGTATCGTTACATCATTCATGCAAGACCGCATTTAACGGCCAGGGTATTCCGCTACCTTAGGACCCTCATAGGTAAGGCCGCCGTTTATCGGGGTTTCCTTCAAAGCCTAACCTGTAAAAGCTAAGCAAATCCGTTACCCAGCCGACACAGGGCAGACATCACACTCAATATATCGATTAGTATCTTAGCAGAGTGCTTTGTTTTAATTAAACAGTCGTACAACACTATTCTATGCTTCCTCTTTTTAAAGTGATTATTTATATAACCAAATAAAAATGGCCCACCTTATCCCGAAGTTACGTGAGTCAATTTGCCGAGTTCCTTAATGATTGATTACTCAAACGCCTTCGTATTCTCTACTAGCTTACTTGTGGTAGTATTTAGGTACGGTGTTATATAGGGATAACTTTTCCAGAACTAATTACACTAAAATTAGTTATTTTTGAGACCCATTTCCTCATCGAACTTTTCATCCTATCTCCATACTTTCTTATAAGGCTAAGCCTTAAATATTTTAGTCATTTATATAAGCAGATACTGACTGCTTTGCTAAATGATTGTATTTAGCCCACAATTTAACTTAAATATAACACTGGTTCTTTGTATATAGTAGGAGTGATTACCCTTAGACAGATTGTTACCAGTTTTAGTGTAAATATTCCTCTAAGGTGGTAGTATTTACACGTTATGTTAAGTTATTCAGTATAATTATTGTGTTTTATTATTAAGTAGAACAATGTTACACTCCATATTTTTTGTTTTAACCAATTCTTAGAGACCGTAAATTTTATTAAATACCATAAGCTTTAGGCGAGCAATTATTAATTTCTTTTTCGTTACTCATATCAGCATTATCACTTGAATTATCTATTTTTTATTCTTATAAAGAATAAATCATTGATTTATTCAATGTTCCGCTACCCTATATATATCATATACTTATAGTTTATTTTTAGTAAAATAATAATATGTTTATATATAGACAAGGTTTCGGTATATTGTTTAGATCCGTTAAATTTTCGGTGTGATCTCCTATTATATAAATCAGTGCTCTGTTACGAGATCTTCAAAAAATGGCCGCTTCTAAGCCTATTTCCTGATTGTATTCGGAGGCACATCCTTTATTTCACTTAACAATAATTTTGGAACCTTATTAACTCTTGTTCAGGGCTGTTTCCCTTTAGACATACAACCTTAGCGTTCTATGTCCGATTATTTAATATTCATCTTAACCCTTTCGAGTGCAAATACTCTCCGATAAAATCTTCACGATCCCCCGATGTATACAAAATATAATTTTAATATATAAATTGCTCGAGATCACAGTTCTGTACCTGCTAAGATGTAAATTAAATTACCTACTTATATAGGTTTCGCGGAAAACCAGCTAAACTAGTCAGTTTTGTCTTTCACTAACTTACCATTATTCTTCGGATGTCTATACAACGACAACCCGTTCGGACTTTTATAATCCTGATAATAGTAAGATCACTAGTCTCCGGGTCTAATTTTAGATACTTATTCATTTTTTCATAATCGATTTATCTAGGCAGCATCTGTTGCTGCTCGCATCTAACATTAACTTGCTGACCCATTATGCAAAAGGTACGCTTTTATTATTTATTTAAATTTTACTTAAGCTGCTTATAAAACTACTATTAAACAAGTTCCCTCACGGTTACTATACACTATCGCTTATAATACCATATTTAGCTTTAGAGGAAGGTTCCCCTTTATTCAAACAGATATACCATTTTACTTAAAAGCTATTCTACTTTAGTTCACATTAATAGTAGAATCTCGTTTGATTTATTTTCCTAAAGTTACTTAGATATTTCAGTTCACTTTGTTTATTATAAGATTTCTCTTAGTCATTTACTTTGGTTTATAGCAATTTATTCATAATAGTTTCTTTTTATACTTGCCTTGATAAATATTTATTTATCAAGAAATATTATATTCCTTATACTTGTTATACAGGACATAAAGTGTTCGGTTTATAATAAAAAAAGGAAAAATAGAAGTTTTTTGTTTTGTTTTTAACGTTATTATAAATATTTAATTTCCTAATAATTATGAATTTATTCCATAATCTTGAGACTAGTTATTTATAAAAACAATTTGTTTTCAGTTTTTTATTTGAAAACTACTTACTTGTCTACTATCTATTTTAAGTGCATTTTTACCTAGCTCAAATACAAAACCTAACGTTAATATAAAGAAGAATACCAACATAATTATTAAACCGTATATACCATTAGAGTATGCACTTACTATATAAGGATATACTAATAATATTTCTAAATCAAATAGTAGGAATAATAATGCAAAAATAAAAAAGGAAATACTAAATTGTGTTCTATTTTGACCTAGAAAAGAGTGAAATCCACATTCAAATGCACTATTTTTTTCTTGATAAGGGTTATGAGGTGATAATACTATATTAACTACTAATAATATTAGGGCTAATATAGGTATAAATATAAAAAAAAATGTTAAACTTGTCATACTATATTATATATATTAAGGGATAAAAAGTAAATCTAAAAGTAAAAATCTAGTGAAAATTAGAGTAAGTAAGTAAAAAGTTAATTATAATTTTTATTATTTGTTGCTAAATCTATTAAACTATTCTCTAATAATGTTATAAATGGTATAATTATTATAAAATGAGCAAAATATAAAGCTGTAGATATTTGACCAAATTCTATAAAGGGTGATTCTACATGTTTAGCTCCTAATTGCATTAATATTAAAAAATTAACTACAAATATGAAAAAGGCTATTTTGCTTAATGGTCTGAATTGTATACCTCTTAATTTAGATAAATCAGTGAATGGTAAAGATAATAATGCTAATATAGCAGAAAACATTGCTATTACACCTAATAATTTATTAGGTATAGATCTTAATATAGCATAGAACGGTAGTAAATACCATTCTGGTACTATAGCAGGTGGTGTTTGCATAGGATTAGCCATAACATAATTTTCACTATCACCTAACATATTAGGCATGAAAAATACGAATACAGATAAAACTATTATAAAAATAAATATTGTAATTAAATCTTTAAATAGAAAGTATGGAGCAAAAGGTAATCTATCATAGTTAGCTGATACTCCTAAAGGATTACCTGATCCTGCTGAATCGTGTAATACAATTAAGTGCATTAAAGCTAGAGCTGCTAAAACAAATGGTAAAACAAAATGTAAAGCAAAAAATCTGTTTAAAGTAGCATTATTAACACTAAAACCACCTCAAATAAATTCTACTATATCTTGTCCAACTCAAGGTATGGCACTCATTAAATTAGTAATAACAGTTGCACCTCATAAAGACATTTGACCATAAGGAAGAACATAACCCAGAAATGCAGTTGCCATCATTAATATAAAAATAGTAGTTCCTATAATTCATACTAATGTTCTTGGTGCTTTATAAGATCCATAGTATATACCTCTACCTATGTGTAAGTATACTAAGAAAAAAAAAGCTGATGCTGTATTTGAGTGCAAGTAACGTAATAACCATCCATTATTTACATCTCTCATTATATGTTCTACTGAATCAAATGCTTCTAGTACATTAGGAGTATAATGCATTCCTAATGTTACACCTGTTACTATTTGTATTACTAAACAAAATCCTAATAATGAACCAAAATTTCAAAGATAACTTATATTAGATGGTGTTGGTGAATCTATTACGTATGAATTTACCATTTTTAATAAAGAATTACTTTTTAGTATTCTCATTTGTATTTATATGTATGTATGAATATGTTATTATTTTAATATTATTTAACCTTATTTTAGGTTGTTAAATTTTTAGTAGTAATTTGTTTTACTATTTTATATAGTTTTTTTGTTTTTATATAATATATACAGATAAAAACTGTTTTTTTTTTAAGCTGGTATTATATAAGTAACATAATTTATACAACAGGTTTTCTATGCATAGTATAAAAATCTTTTAAATTAGAATTAATATTAACAAAAGCAAATAGTATCAATAATAGTTCTAAATAATTATCAGGAGTTTTACCATAGTATAAAATGGAAATGTAAAATATTAAACCTATTAAAATATATAATGCATAAGAAGTTACTACACCTGTACTTAGACTACCTATGGATTTACTTAAGTTTGTTAATCTTTTTTCTAAACCATATGGTCCAAATAACTCAATTGAACCTTTATCCATTATTTTAGTAGTTTGACCACCTAATTTAAGTATAATACCACTGATATATTTGTTATAAAAAAGTTCTATTAAAAATCTTTGATTAAAAAAGCTAAATATATTATAACCAATACTAGATAACTTGAATTTTATAAGTAGCCTAGGATAAAATTCAGTAAATAATATTGATAATAAACTTAAACTTATAGTAAAAAATAAAGGTAGTAATTTAAATAAAACAGGCACAGCAAATTCAGTATCTAACATTATTTCATGTAATGGATGAATAAATAAGCTATTATCTGAGAAAAAACCAGAACCCAAGCCTAAAAATATATCTTTAGTTAAATAACCAAAAAATATAGAAAATGCAGCTAGTATTATTAAAGGAATACTCATAAATATATCTCCTTCATGGGCAGCATGACCTTGTTTATAATTTACCAAAGGTCCGTTAGGATTAGTTAAAAATGTTAAGTATAAAACTTTAACAGAATATAAAGTAGTGAACATTGCACCTATAGTAGCAATAAAATAAACTATTATACTAGATAAGTGGTATTGTCCATAGGCTGATTCAAGTATAAAATCCTTAGAATAAAACCCTGTCATAAAAGGTATAGCTACCAAGCTAAGAGAAGCTATTAACATAACTGAATATGTTAATGGTAAATAAGCTATTAAACCTCCATATTTTCTAAAATCTTGATTATCAGCTACTGCATGTATTACTGCACCTGCACCTAAAAATAGTAAACCTTTATAGAAAGCATGATTAACTAAATGAAATAGTGCTATATTATATGAAGATAAACCTACAGCTATTACCATCATACCTAACTGACTCATAGTAGAATAAGCTATAACTTTTTTTATATCTTGTTGAAATAAACCTATAAGGGAACTAAATATTGTAGTAATAGCACCTACTCATAAACAAAGAATTAAAACAGTGGAACTATATTCTATTAAAGGTGATGTACGCATTAATAAATACACACCTGCTGTTACCATAGTAGCTGCGTGTATTAAAGCAGAAACAGGTGTAGGACCTTCCATTGCCATAGGCAATCAAACATGTAAACCTATTTGAGAACTTTTAGCCATAGCACCTATTAATAAACATATACCAATAATAGTAATAATATTTTCGTTAAAATAAGGTGACAAGGAAAATACTGTATAATAATCTATATTACCAAATGATCATAATATAGTAAATATACCTATTGTTAAACAACAATCACCTACTCTATTTGTTAAAAATGCGGACATAGAGCTTTGATTTGCTGCTATTCTAGTAAATCAAAAACTTACTAAAAGATATGAACATATACCTACACCTTCTCAACCAACAAACATCAATAAAAAATTATTTGCTGTTACAAGTATAATCATCATAAAAGTAAATAAACTTAAATAACTAAAAAATCTTTGATTATGTGGATCATGACTCATATATCCTATAGAATATACGTGTACTAGAGAGGATACAATTAATACAGGTATTAGCATAGAAACTGTTAATGAATCAAAATTGAACCCTCATGATATATTAAGAGTTTCTGAATCTATTCATCTAAAAAGATATATTGTAACAGGTATGTTATTTAAGCCTACTTCTATAAATGTTATTATAGATAATAACGTTGTTATTATTACACAAGTACATGTAATTAATTGTGATCCGCTAACTCCGACTTTTCTACCAAAAAAGCCGGACACTATTGATCCTAATATTGGTAGCACTATTAAAGCTAGATACATTATTTATATTCTATTGCTATACTTCCTCTTAATCTATAAAAAGCTACTAATATACCTAAACCTATCGCAGACTCTGCTCCAGCTATAGCTATTATATATATAGAAAAAGTTTGACCTAATATATCATCAAAACTTAGTGAACTTATCAATATTAAAAGTGTTATAGATAGTAACATTATTTCAATTGAAATAAGCATTAATATTATATTTTTCCTGTTTAAAACAAAGCCTAATATCCCTATTAAAAACAAGATTAGTGAAAATTTCATTATATATATTACAGATTAACTTATGAACTAAATAAATTTTATAAAATATTTTAATAGCTAATTTTGCTTTTAAAATTGTTTAATTAAAATATTATAATTTAATTAAACAAGGAATAGGGAGGAATCGAACCTCTTCATAAGGATTTGCAGTCCAATGGTAAACCATCTACTACCTACTCCTTTAAGTTTAATTATTTAAATTTAAATAATTAAACTTAAAATAATATTTAATTAATATAAATACCAAAATTTACTCAATTTATATCTTATAAAGTATTTAAATGTAAACGGCTTTTTAATAAACGTACGAACCTAGGTAATATATATTTAGTAAACATATATATTATTAATAAAAGTAAAGAAAAGTTAAAAATAACTTGATTTACGAAAAAAAATGGTATTAATTGAGGCATTAATTTTAGATTATAATATTATCATTAATATATCAATACCCTAAATGGGATATAATAAGGTATACTTATGAAATTATGCATAATAGTTTTTATTTGTATATATTATTATTTAAATTAAATAAAAATTAGTAGGAATTAAAGATAAACTATATACTACGCAAGGTACTAATATAATAAATGCAATTATTAAAGGTAATAATACAGTTCAGCAATAAGACATTAATTGATCAAAACGAATTCTAGGTAAGGATGCTCTGGCTCAAATAAAAACAAATATCATTAAACAAGACTTTAATCCTAACATTAAACTAGAAATTAGGCCATCTAATAATGTATTAATAAGGTTAATATTTGTTTCAGTGTAAATATTTTTAATAAAATCTATATTAATAATATCAATAAAAAAAAATCCATTTACTAAAAAATCTAATGAAAATATTTTTAAATAACCCCCTAAAAATAATATACTAGTAAATATACATATTAAAACTATACTTGCATACTCTGCAAGAAAAAAGAATACAAAAATTACAGCTGAATGTTCTGTCATAAAACCACTAACCAATTCAGATTCTGCTTCAGCTAAATCAAATGGAGCTCTATTAGTTTCTGCTATACACCCTATAAAAAATATTATAAATATTGGTAGTAAAGGTAAAACAAAAAAAACAACTTTTTGTGCTTCTACATTAATAGTTAAATTTAAATTACCAGTCAATAAAATGACTACTAATATAGCAGAACTTAATATTAATTCATAGCTAATTAATTGAGCAGTACTTCTTAATGAACCTAAAAAAGCATATTTTGAATTAGCTGATCAACCAGCCAATAATATACCATATGTAGATAAAGAAGAAACAGCTAGCATATACAATATACCTAGATTTAAATCTGCTATAGTAAGACCAGGACCATAAGGTATTACTGCATAACCTAACAATGAAAATATTAAAGTTATTATTGGGCCAAGAAAAAATAAAATTAAATTAGCTTGTGTTGGCCCGACATATTCTTTTAATAATAGTTTTAAGGCATCAGCAAATGCTTGTAATAAACCATAATATCCTACAATATTAGGACCTAATCTCCTTTGCATACTTGCCATTGTTTTTCTTTCTGCTATTGTTACAAACGCTACTGTTATTAATGCTGGTACTATTACAAGTATTACTTCTACTATTGCAATAAGTGATTGTATATTTAACATTTTTTTTTTATTTTATTTATTTATACATTTCTAGTAATATTTATATGTGATTTTCTACTTTTAATAAATATTTAAAGTATACAATCTATCATATATATATATATGTAAATGTATATTAATTATTATTAAATATTAAGTTATATGTAATAAGCTTTTTTAAGAACCTATTTGATCATATAATCAATATAAAAATTTACCTAATTTAACAGATTGTATTGATATAGGCATAGAACTGTGTAATATTCCACATATTTCTGAACATTGACCAAAATAAGTTCCTTCTCTATTTAAATAAACAGATGATTGATTTAGTCGTCCTGGATATGCATCACATTTTATACCCAATGCTGGGCAAGCATATGAATGAATAACATCTGCAGCAGCTACAACAAAACGTGTATGTGTTAATTCAGGTATAATTACACGATTATCTACTTCTAACATTCTTAGTTTTCCAATTTCTAAATCACTTTCAGGTATTATGTATGAATCATATTCTACAAATTCTTCATCATTATTTGTAAAATCTGGATATTGGTAACTTCAATATCATTGATGACCTTCACCGTAAATTACTAAGGATGGATCTATAACCTCATCCATTAAATAAAGTAATTTAAAAGAAGGAAAAGCTATTAATATTAATATTAAAGCAGGAGTAATAGTTCAAATCAATTCTACTAATGTACCATGATTCATGTATTTATTAGATATACGTGATTTGGTATAATTTAATATTATAGACACAAATATTCAAGTTACGGAAAACATAATTATTGCTAAGTAAAACATAATATTATTATGTAATTCTTCTAAAGCTTCCATTTGGGGAGTAGCATTATCTTGGAAAAATAAACCTCAAGGTTCAGGATTGTCAAATTTTGTTATAAAGTTTTTGTACATAGTTAGAAAATTTTTTTCATTAAAAAAAATAGTGTCTGATCCTAGTAATAATAATAATAATTTTTCACAGGAACCAGTCATATATTTATAATTAATATGTTATTCATTTTTTTAGGTTATTTATTTAGTTGTATTTGTTTAAGATAAAAATATTTATTACAAAAATTTAATTTAAAACATTTTACGTAAATATACATTTATTGTTGTATACTAGGATCCTCAATAGTAAACAGAAATATATAAGAACAATCATACTACGTCTACGAAATGTCAATATAAAATGGCTGACTCGAAACCTAAATGATGGTTTTCAGTTAGATGATAAGCTAATAAACGTCATAAACCTACTGCTAAAAAAGCAGTACCTATCATAACATGTAAACCATGGAAACCTGTACCAAAATAAAAACAAGATGAATAAGTACCATCACTTATAGTAAAAGAAGATACTGTATACTCTATACCTTGAAGTGCTGTAAATACTATAGCTAATATTATTGTATAAACTAATCCATATAATGCTCCACTTCTATTACCTTGTATTAAAGAATGATGTGCGTACGTAACTGTAACACCCGAAGATAGTAAAATTATCGTGTTGAGTAATGGTAATTCAAAAGGATTAATTGCTTGTATTCCCATAGGTGGCCATTTCGCCCCTAATTCTATTGTAGGTGATAAAGCACTATGAAAAAAAGCTCAAAATATAGCAAGAAAAAATAATGCTTCTGATACTATAAATAAACCAACTCCCATACTTAAACCACGTTGTACTGCTAATGTATGATTTCCTATATAAGTACCTTCAGATATTACGTCTCTAAATCATAAAGACATACAATAAATAACACTTATAAGAGATATAAATAATAAATTAACACCTTTTTCAAAACCTTGAAAACTTAATACTGCACTAAATGTAGTAGCTAATAAACAAAAACTTGTATTTAAAGGTCAAGGTGAAGGTGATACTAAATGAAAAGGATGAGCTTGAAATTGACTTCGAGTTAAGTTAGTCATATATTTATATTTATTTTTATAGTTACACTTTTAATAAATCTGTTAAAATTATAATTTATTATTAAATGAAAAAAATTTAAATTTTAGTATTAATACTAAAAACTGGGTCTAATAAAAGTTAATAGTTTCACTTAAGGAACTAGCTAATAAACTACATAAATTTAAAGGTTCATTAGGCATTAATATGAAAAGTGTTATACCTAATGTTAGTATAGCTATACTGATAGATAAATAATTTGAGAGTGTAACTTCGACAAATAAATAAGATTTTTTATAATCAGTTTTATCAAAATATATTGTTTTTACAACGTTTAAATAATAAACAGCACCTATTACACTAGTTAATATTGCAATTATAACTAACATGGTATTATTATTATCTAGAGCACTAGTTAGTACCATCTGTTTTCCAAAAAATCCAACTAAAGGTGGTAAACCTACAAATGAAAACATACTAATTGCTAGACATAAGGCCAATAAAGGATTAATAGAAAAATATCCCTTTAGTTGACTAACTAATTGTATAGGTGAATTATTTTTTTCAGATAAATTATTATTTTCTGATATATTTGTATGATATAAGTATAAACTAAAACCTATACCAATTATAACAAGAAATGCATTTAAATTTGTTAAAATATATTGCATTATATAAAATGTGAAGGCTTGATATGCTTCTATATTATGTGCTATTAAAGCTAATAATATAAAACCTATATGAGATATTGTACTATAAGCTAGTAATCTTTTTATCCTTATTTGTGTTAAACCTAAAATAGTACCTATTATAAGAGAGAAAAAACAACTTATAGATAAGCTTATAGTTCATGAATATAGTTGTATAGCTGAATATATAAGTGTACTAGTATAATGAGATAATTCTAATAGAAGTATTAGTATAGATATTTTACCTAATATTGCTATAAAAGTTGTAACTATTGTTGGTACTCCATCATATACATCAGGAGATCATCAATGGAATGGAGCAGCAGCTATTTTAAATAAAAATCCTACAGATATCAAAAGAAAAGAATAAAATATATAAGTATGCATATATCATGTAGAAAAGTTTAAATATTTCTCAGAATCTGAAATTATAGAATATATACCATCTAGATTAGTTAGACCTGAGTTAGCATATATTAATGCTACACCTAATAATATAAAACATGAAGATAACCCTCCTAATAAAAAATATGTAAGAGCAGATCCTGTAGATGATTCAGAATTTCTATGCATAGCTGATATTATATATAAACTAAAACTTTGTAATTCTATACATAAGTATATAGAACCTAAGTCACCAGATGCTAATAAAAGTGTCGCACCTGTTATTACAAATATTATTATTAATGCATATTCTATTATAGTAAATTGCTCTGATGCTTTATTTAAAATACTTGTATATTGTTTTACTTTATTTGTAAATGTATCTAATAAGGATGTTGAATCACCTTTATATTTTTTTCTCGGATAAAATCCTGTCATTAATAATATTATACCACATACCAACAAAATAAATATTTGAAAGCTGTGAGTTATAGGTGTTACATTAAATAGTCCATTATACAGACCTATTCCTTTTTGCAAATAAGTTATGTGAAAACTTAATATTGAAGACATAATACTATAAAATACTATTAATAAACCTATTCTAGAGTATAAAATTGATGTGTCTGGTCTTATTGTTAGACCATTTGAAAAAAGTAATAATAAAAGAAAAGTTAATATCATTTTTGTTTTTATTTGATTTTTTGTTTTTATTTAAGAGAAAAATTAGGTATTTATTAATGCATAATAATTTATTATAAAAGAGATTAATAACAGTAAACACTGTTTTACATTAAAAAATTATTATAATATATAAATAATATTAACAATTTCTATAAAAATATATTAAATATTTTTATTTTTATTATAACCATTGTAAAAAAAAATTACTTCCTTATTAAAATTTATGTATTAATTATTAGATCATTTTTTTTTATAGACTTAAACTATCAAAAGTAAACAAAAGAGAATAAGTAGAATAATGTAAACCATCCAAAATAGGAGCTGGGTATATACCAAAAATAACAGTAAATAATACTAAAACTAAAAGAATATTGAATTCTCGTTTATTCAAATCTGGTATATAATTTTCTCAGAAATAAATAAAAAATGATCCAGCAAAAGCTATTCTGTTATACATAAATATGGTATATGCTGCAGAAAATATAATTGAAAGAGATGCTAATGCTCCTGCAATAGGTAATCTTTCAAAAACACCATATAAAGACATAAACTCTCCTAAAAAATTTAATGTTAAAGGTACACCACAATTACCTAAAGATAAAATAAAAAATAATATAGAAAATAAAGGCATTATTTGGGCAATTCCTCTATAATATGTTATTAATCTTGTAGATGATCTATCATATAATATACCTCCAGCACATATAAATAAACCTGATGAAACAAAACCATGTGCTAACCCTAAAGTAATTCCACCCTCTATACCTTGTAAAGTGTTACTAAATACACCTAAAAGATATACAGCTGCATGAGACACAGATGAATAAGCAATTAATTCTTTAACATCTATAGTTCTAAGTGTACTTAAACTAGCATATATAATAGTTAAAACTCCTATTAAAAATACTATATACGTATAGTACATAAAAGCTTTAGGTAGTAGGGGTAAAATTAATCTTAAGACACCGTATAAGCTTAATTTTAAAACAATACCAGCCAAAATAATACTACCAGATAAAGGTGATTCAACATGAGCTTTTAATAATCAACTATTTAGATAAATGACTGGTGTTTTAACAGCAAAGGCTATAAAAATTCCATAAAATAAAAACAATTGAGTACTGTATAAAAAATTTGTTTTAGATAAAACATCAAAATCCGTAGAACCTATTAAAGATAACATTGTTATTATAGATAATAACATAAATAATGAACCTAATAAAGTATATAAGAAAAAATAAAAACTAGCTCTTACTTTTTCATTTGAACCATAAAGTCCTATTAATATAAATAAAGGAGCCAATATACTTTCAAAAAAAATATAGAATAATAATATGTCCAATACTAAAAAAACTATTAACAAGGAAGTTTCTAATAATAAAATTATTATCAAAAAAATAATTGTATTTTCTTTTATAGATTTTCAGTTAGATATTATTGATATAGGTATTATTATAGTTGTTAACAGTACGAAGTATATGGATAAACCATCTATACCTAAGTAAAAATCAAAATAACTTATTTGATAATGTTCTTGAACAAATTGAAATTGTTTACTACTACAATCAAATAATATATATATTATTAAAGATATAATTAAATCTAATATTGTTATAGCCAAAGCTGTAATTTTTAACAATTTTGTGTTACGTGCTGTTATATTATAAGTTAAAGCAGCGGATAAAATAAATATACCTATTAAAGGTATTAATACTAAGAGTAATAAAAACATAATTTATTAAATGAAAATTTTTCTTCCATTGTATGTAACGCCTAACACATCTGTCGGCAAACCTAAAAAGTGAAATCGGGTTATTATGATTCGAACATAACAATTCCTCAACCCAAATGAGGCGCCTAACCAACCTGGCTCTAACCCGTAAACAGAGAATATCCGATTTGAACGGATGTGATCCTTATGATCAAATAAGTTTCAAGCTTACCACCTTAAACCACTCGGTCAATTCTCTTCAAAACAATTGATTCTTCAGCGACTCGAACGCTAAACCTACTCTTATCAAAAGTATACTTTACCAATTAAGTTAAAGAATCTTTAGAAAAAAAACAAAAAATTTCTTTTTTTTTGTTTTTACATATTATTATTACTTGTTTAATTGTTAGAGTTATATTTTTTCATATATAAAGATAAACGTCAAGAGCACTCAGATTTGAACTGAAAACACGAAGTTTGAAGCTTCTTATTTTACCTATTAAACTATACTCTTTACATATAATAAACATATTAATAAATACAATCGGAAAAGAGATGAATTGAACATCTAAGTGTAAAAATACACGATATTTTAGCAGATATCTTACCTTACCAATGGTAACTTTTCCTTTTTTATATATCTTCCTTTATTCATATTAAGCTTAATTTTACGAATTTCTTCTAATCCTGCTGGTATTAAATGAGTTTTTTCATTTACCAATTTTGCTATTTTACAAAAATCTTGAAAATCAAGGGCTTTAACTCCCTTAATCTTGTATTCATTAAATAAAGGAATAATTTTATTATATATATATTTAAACCTAGAGATTGTTAAAACTACAGCATTCTTATGATGTTTTGAAACAACACCACATTTTAAAGTATTAGATAAATTATACATTAATAACTTATCTTTAGAATGTTGAGCAATCATTATTCGTAACGATACAATGTAACGACAATTATTATTATATGTAGGTTTATAAATACTCACATAAAAACAACCTTCACCTGTAAAAAAACCAGCTATTCAATTATAATCTATATTATTAGGTACTATAGCTAGAGATCTTCTTATTTCCATGACCTTCGGAAAATAACCTTTTAATTCATCAGAAAGTCCTTTATTCAAAGAAGCTTTTAAATTAACAATTTTAACTAAACCATCTATAGTTAAATGTTCACCTTTATTCATTAATTTTACAATCTCTTTAAACAGAAGAAAATCACTTTGTTTTTTAGTAATTAATGGATACTTTTCAAAATGTGGTATAATTATTTTTGTTATATCACTTAAATTACGAACTTGATAAAGCAATGCTTTATTATTATTCATTGTATAAATACTTCCTGTTTCATTAAAAAAGGATTTAATTTGTAATAGCAAATCTTTATCTCTGATATGGAATCCTAATTGAAAGCATGCATGAGTGTATCATCCTATTTTATGATTTTTACTTTTAGCAAGTCTCACATAAAAACATCCTTCGGCATCTATTAAGCCTGTCACTCAATGGGGATTTAATTTATGTTTTATATTATTCATACTCTTTTTTTTTTATTTATTTTATAACACAATACTATATTTATATTTATACTTAAATAAAGGTTTTAGTTGTACCTATTTTAATTAATATTAATCTATAAAATAGATTAATATGGAGTAGTCGGAAATCGAATCCGAGACCACGATATGTAAAATCGTGGTTTTACCTATAACCCCTTTATGATTTTAATTTACCGGAAGAAAGGTGATTCGAACACCTAGTGTTTTTGCTCTTCACACAATATTTAGTAGATACCTTGTCCTGCCAATGACGATTCTTCCTTGCTTAAATAATAATTATGACTAATCAAATTTTATTAGCCGTTTTATATTTAAACAACAATAGTTTTATGAAAGACGAAGTTATTAAATATTTTATATTTCACTTATAACTTTTTTAATTATAGATTATCATCTTACATTTCCTAAGTTTTGATGGATATTTCTAAATGAAAAGTGTTTTTTAGTTAAAGTTTCATCTTTTCAACTATTATCTAAATTACCTTTAGAATAATGAAGTATACTGTGATTATATAATGATTTTCTATAATCTACATCTAAGTAATTTAAAAAATTATTTATACTGTTAATTTGCCCTCTTCATGCTTGAGCTCCTTGAGTCACAGTATAACCTTTATCAGATATATTTTTTAGCAAAGCCTGTTTATCATAAACAACAAATAGTATTCTATTAAAAGGATTACTTAGCTTTACATCGCTATTTAAAATAATTTTTTTATTAGTAAATTTATCAGAACAAATATTATTATATATAATTTTACTATATTCATAATAATTATTATTAAAATTACAATCTAATATACAAGCCATTTTTTTAGGATTACCTAAATATATTAAATTATTACTAAATTCTACTAAACTTTTAAGATCCAAAGCATATTTTTCATTCATAAGACTTTTTAAAATTAAGTTATCTTGTTCTAAATTATATTTAAGATTTGTGCTTCGTTTTATCTTTAGTATAAGGATCTATGTATTTATCCACATTATTATAAAATAAAAATTTATTATCAAGAATAACTAAATACTTACCTCATTCATGATTATCTTTAATAATAAAATAATTTCTTACCATAAAATAAACGATCAAGGTTAAATAAAGAAGATCATTATAATATATATAATTATATACTAAAATTTTTTTCTCTTTGTTAAATATCCTAAAAGCTATAAGATACATACCTGTTTTATCTTTGTCTTTAAATACTTTTCTATTATTTCAAATAGGATAACTAAACATAGAAGTGGATTTATCTACATTAGCTTTTAGTAGATAAGTTAATAGTTCCGGTGTAAATAAACAATTGTTAACATCTAATGAATTAGATTCTACAACTTCTTTTGTATATTCAGAATTACTTTTTGATTCTAAATGGTTTTTTATTTCTAAGTTATGCATAATTTTTAATAAATAATTAATTGAGTAATACAATACTAGTTTTAATAAATTAATTATAAGGAACTAGTTAAACCAGTTTATAAAAAGACCTGTAGAGTTTGAATCTACATCATAATTAATAGGAATATTATGTTTTACCATTTAAACTAAGATCTTAATATAAAATTTTATCGAAGAAAATTAACAATAGTAAACACTATCTGTTATTAAAAAATGTATGTAATTAAATAAGGAAAGGAGAAAATAGGTTTTAAAAGTATTTGAAATATTTAGTAAGATTAATATTATGGTTTTTTAGATGAGTCATTCATTTCTTTCATAATATCATTTATGTCTTTTATCAAATCTTGATAGGATACTTTAGCCTTTAGTAATTGTATTTCTAATAAGCTAGCTTTATTTTTATAAAATTCACATTCAGATATAAGATTATCCATATGATAAGATTTAATTTTATCTAATATTACAGGTTTTTTACCTATCTCTAAATTATGTTCGAATCATAATGTTTTTAAAACACGGTCTGATTTAATTTCTATATTTTTATAATTAATAGTTTTACTATTTGAAGTAAATTTATTAAAAAAGTCATCTAAAATATATTTGTATCATATATTTGATTGATCAACTGACTTTGATTCAACAAAATTTGTATTATAAACTGTTATTAATTCACAGTTATTAATATTAATGCTACACGCACAAATACAAATATAATAACAGGAAACAAATATAAATATATACAATAAACACATAAATATTTCTTTTACTGTTTCATTAAATTGCTTATATAAGGGATAAATATGTTTTTGTTTTTGAGCTAATTCTTTCATTATATTTATTAAAAATAATATAATACAATATTAGTTTTAATAAATCAATTATAAGGAACTAATTAAACCTAAATTTTCAAGTATATTATAATCTATAAGGTTGTCTTTCTCGTAATAATTTTTCAACCTCTGATCTAATAGTTTTTTTTAGATCTTTTTTAATTTTTCTAACACCTAATAAGTCCTCAACTTCGAATCTAATATCATTTCTCATATCCTTCTTTATTTTAGATATTACACCTTTATTAGATTCTCATACCCTCTTGAAATGTTGATATGACTCGTATTTACCTCTATCTCTTTCTCAAACAGTTCAAAGTACCTTTCTTTTACCTATTTCTTTAAGTTTAATATATATAAACACAATATTGTTATTTACAGCCTTAACACCTAAACTAATATTAGATAACATACCAACTTTTGATACTTCTGAAACATTAAAATTTCTAACAAAATCTAGACGCGCGTTAAATTCAGTAGAATCTAAACTAGTAGAAATAGTATCTTCATAATGTTCTGCATCTAGTTCATAAATTGTAGATTGTTTACCAGATGCTAATAAAGAATAAACATTTTTACCTTTAGATAAATGTAATTCATGTTCAGGTTTACACATAGGCTTAGATATAGCCTTAACACCTAAATCCTGACAACCAGATTTATGATTAGATTGATTATCTGACAATTGATAGTCAGGGTTTTTACTACTATTATAAGAATTATCATAAACATTTTTAGTAAAACTTAGAGGTTCTACTTGAGTACCTTTATCTAAATTCTGTGGTTGATGATAATAAGCATAAGCATCTCTACCTTGATATTCCCTATGACCATAATAATCTATAGCAAAACGTTTTTTTTGCCATCAACAATTAGGCTTATCAACATTAGAAACAGGTTTACCATCCAATTCATGACGAGTATAAGTATCAGGATTAAAAGATCTAATAACATCATCAGTATCTTGAGGAGGACTCATAGCAAAAGCTTCATGAGGAAATCAAATATTAAATAAAAGTAAAGATAAGAAAACAAAAACGAAAATAATGAAAGGAAATTTAGCAAAATCAAAATAAATTTTTCATAATAAATGCATAAAATATAATAATACATAAAAACAATACAATACTAGTTTTAATAAATCAATTATAAGGAACTAATTAAACCTAAGAAATAAGAATTTATTTAGAAGAAAGTCTTCTAAAAGCTTCTTTTAAATCCTTCTTAATCTCCTTTCTAATACTAGAACTAATATCTCATTTTACCTTGAAATCTTCATATGACATATATTCTTTCGAATACATTTTTCATGAATATCAGAAAACCCTACGTTTTAAAATACTTAAAACAGAACTACTTCTACAAGGTAGTTCTGTTTGTGTACCAAATGATGGCACATTATGTTTATATCAATCTTTTTCATATGGAGGTTCTGTACCATATGAATCAGTAGCTAAATCAGTTGTATTGATTTCACTTTTTACATTTGGTGCTGAAGAAATTGGATCTGAATTATATGATTTTGGTTGATTAAAATGTCCATATGGATCTTTACCAACATATTCTTTATTACCATAAAAATCCATAACAGTATCTTGTTCAGGACTCATAGCAAAAGCTTCATGAGGAAATCAAATATGAAAAATAAGTGAAACAAGAAAAATAAAAGCAAAAATAATAGAAGCATATTTAATTTTATTAAAATTTAAAATTAAATGCATAATAAAATATATAAGTATAATATAACACAATACTAGTTTTAATAAATCAATTATAAGGAACTAGTTAAACCTAAAAACTAAAAGAATATTAAAACTTATGTATTAATATATTCTTTAATAGAAAATATTCTTTTATAGAGTATGATAACTCAGATAGATAAATATAATTTAAGTATAATAATCTAGTATATTCTGGAATAGGGTCATTAGGGTGCAAATCCTCAATTTCCTCTAATATATTAATCAAATTAAGTCTATCAAAATCAATTTTATCATGTAAATTAATTAAAGCATGTAAGTTTTCCATAATACTAATTATAAATAACATAATAATACAATACTAGTTTTAATAGTTTAATTATAAGGAACCAGTTAAACCTGTGCGGCTAACCGAACTTGAATCAGTATTTTTGTTTAGAAGACAACTAGTTTACCATTAACTTATAGCCGTTGATAATTATATTTTATACAAATAAAATCATGTTAAAATACATATTGTTTACTTACATTATTATGAAAATTAAATTTTATCTTTATTTAGAATTTTATGGGCTTATACTTCTGTATATTTATTATACAGGACATAAAGTGTTCGGTTTATAATTTATAAAACTAAAAGTATTCTTATTTTTCTTTCTTTATTTTTTCCCATACTTTTTAAATCAGCATCATTAACTTAAGACCGCTGGTATTTAGCAAATATCTTACCTTACCAATAGCAACTTTTCCTTACGAGTTAGGCCGGCTTCGATCCGGCATCTATTTCCTCGACAAGGAAACCCTTTACCAATTAAGTTACTAACTCTTTTTTAATCACTGAGCTAATTTCTCTCAGAAAAATTCTCATTCTTAATACATTAAATTAATGTTCTAACCAATTGAACTATCCTGGCATAATTCTTATTCAAGATTCTAATCGCACCATAAAATACTAAAAAAGTAATATAAATAAACTAGTATATTATATATAAAACTATTAAATAAATTATTTATTAAAATAAATATTTAATATTAAAGTTTTTACCAAAAATATATGGCCAGTCGAAATCGAATCGACACACTTCGTGTGGAAGACGAACAGTCTACCATTAACTTATAGCCATTATAAACCAGGAGAGAAATTTGAATTCTCATTCTTAATGCATGAAATTAATGTTCTAACCAATTGAACTATCCTGGCATAATTCTTATCCAAGATTCGAACTTGGATCCAAATATTAGAAGTATCATGCTCTACCATTGAGCTAATAAGAATAAAATAGGAAGAAAAGGATTCGAACCTTCGCTAGCTTAATGCTATTGAGTTTACAGCTCAACCCGTAAACCAACAAACGGACCCTTCCTTAAGACCTATGGGATTTGAACCCATATTATAGCGATTAAAAGTCGCATGTTTTACCAATTAAACTAAAGTCTCTTTTTATTAATATTATATATATATATACCAAAAGTATTATTAATATTTTTGTTTAATAGTAATAACTATTGATCCTACCATGGCTAATAAAAGTATAATAGAAGTTATTAACAATCAAATAGAATAACTTGTATACATTACATTACCTATACTCATAATATCTGTACTATCTAATAAATTCCCATCTCAATTTTTGGAAGTTACATATGATATTTGCTTGGTATTAGTTAGATCTTGTAAGAATTTATTAAACTCAAATCCCATTATATTGAATTTAGTTTTAGCATCTGGTAATAAATTACTAAATGGTATAAAAAAAGCTATTATAGTTATTAAAGCTAGTGGCAAATTATTATTTGTATCACTAATAAGTTCTGATACTCTAATATTAATTAACATTAGTATAAACAGAAACAATATTGATACAGCTCCTACATATACTAATAAATAAGATATACCTATAAATTTTATACCTATAAAAATTAAATAACAAGATATACTTGAAAATAATAATATTAAGTATAAAACGGATATTATAGGATTTTTAGTTACAATGATAAATATACCGAGTAATATAGATAATATTGCAAGTATATCTAAAAATCCTGTTGAATAACCAAAAGACATTTCATATAAAATATAGAGATTTGACATAAAATTATTATTAAATCTTTTCTTTTTTATCAAAGTAAAATTTCAAAGATATAAATCCAAAATAAGTATGTATAATATTTTTAGCAAAAAAAATATTAAAATTATGTATTTATTTATAATAAATATTAAAATATATTATTATCTTTCTGGAGTTGAACCAAAGTAAACTTAAGTTTATTTAACCGCTAAAGATAATGTAAAAAAAATAATAAAAATAATATTTTTTCTATAGCTAAAAATACTATATATGGAATAACATAATATTTGTGGCTTAAATTTTTAAAGATAATTAATCCCGTGCAATTTCCATTACACGAACCATATTTCGACTTAACACCAATTAGAATCACGCATACGAAAGTTACATATAAACGATTATATAATTAATTAAATATAATAAAATAAATAAGCAACCAAACTTATTGCACATATTCCTTTCAGCGCCTGACGAGTAGTTAGTACCCATCTGAGATAAACTTCACCGTGACGTGGTGATTCACGATTACTAGTAATTCCTTATTCATGTAGTCGAGTTTCAGACTACAATTCACGAATAGTTATGTCCAATTTTAAGGATTAGCTCCATTTCGCAATATAGCATCCTTTTGTAAAGGCATATGTGGCACGTCTATAGCCCACGCTATTAAGGCCATGATGACTTGTCTTAGTCCCTTTTAACTTATCCTTTATAATGGAGAACTACTTTATAAAAACAAATAAAGCAAGGGTTTTCGTTAATTTATGGAACGAACCAAAATCTCACGACATTAACTGAAGACAGCCGTGCAGCGCTTGTAATAATTGAATAATATTCAATGCATAATGTGGTAAGGTTATTCGCGGATCATCGAATTAAATAACATACTTCACTACTGGTTTCAGAAACGGTCTAATGATTTCAATTTGGGCGTTGCCGCTTTACTCATGAGGTGGAATGCTTACACTTTCATTTATAGGCCAAATTAATCTAACCTATGACATTCATAATTTTCTCCAAGGACTACTAGGGTATCTAATCCTTCTCGTTACCCAAGGCTTCGTCCCTCAACGTCAGTTTTTACATAAAAGGTTGCCTTCGCCGTTACCCGTCCTTCCAGTATCACAAAATATCAACTTTCCTCCGGAAATTCGCCCCTTCTCTCATAAAACTCTAGAAAATTAGTCCCTGTTATGGCTTTATTTCCCGTCTAGGTACCCTTTAAACCTAATAAAGATGAATAACACTAGTCTTCTACGTGTTACCGCGACTGCTGGCACGTAATTTGGTCAAGACTTATAGATAGTAAATTGTCATTATCATTCTTCTACCTAGAACTTTATACGACTTATTCGTTATACGTTCTTCCAAGTTGCTGGTTCAGCCGTTAGGCTATTGACCAATATACCCCACTGCTGTACTATCTGCCGTGGGCTTTTTTCAGACCCAATGTGGTCGATCGACCTTTCAGTCTCGACTGCCGGAACATGAGCTAGCTTTACGCTAATACTCCTCCAGGATATACGCTAACATCTTAAAGCGAAACTTTCTATTTCTTTTTTATTATAAGGGATTTTGTCCTTACTTTAAGGCAGCTAGGTTATCATTTACTCACCTGTACACCACTTCTAATTAAATTTTATAAAATTAGACGTTCGATTAGCATGTGTCAAGCATTTGGACAGCGTTCATTCAGAGCCATCATCAAACTCAACTTTTTATTATAGTGGTTATTACCACTACTATTGTTTTCATTTTAAATAAATTTCTTTTTTTTTTCGGAGGTTTTTGGATATATTTAAGCGAGTTATTGTACTTGTTGTACGTGTACTTTTTAAAGCTAAATATGAAACGTCATTTTCATGATTTTTACAAAATGTATTAATAATACATTTATTATATATAAATCTCTTACTTTCTGTTAAATTTTAAAGTTTTTACCTTTGTTTTATAAAATATAAATATGTTTATATAAACACATATCAAATTAGCTCTTGACTTTCCTATGTTAAGATGAATAACATCATACATTATTAATCACTATTTATATATAATATATTTATATATTTTTACTTATTTTAATTATAATTTTAAACTCAATACTCTTATAGTAGCTATACATTCTTAATGTAATTCTAAAGTATCTTTTATATAAGAAGAAGATAAAACCACGAAAACTTGTGCTTGTATAAAAGCAATACCTATTTCTAAGCCTGAAAAGGCTATTATAAATAGTAAAGGCATTAGACCTAGTAAAAAATAAACTAAACCTTTACTCATTATATTATAAGTAAAACCTCCTAATATGTTTAATAGCATATGACCGCTTAAAACATTAGCTGCTAATCTTAATCCTAGAGATACATTCCTAGCTAAGTAAGAAATGAATTCTATTAAAACTAATAAAGGTAATAAACCTAATGGACAGCCTGAAGGTACAAATAATGAAAAAAATTTTAAAGCATGTATTTGGAATCCTAATATTGTTGCTCCTATAACGATAGTAAAACTTATAGAGAATGTTACTATGAAATGTGAAGTAGGAGCGAAACTATAAGGTACCATACCTACTAAATTATTTATTAATATGTATATAAATAAGGAAAATATTAGAGGAAAAAACATTTGCCCCTTATTTGAGTTAATTTGATTAACTACTATACTGTAAGCAGTAGAATATATGGATTCTTGACTTATTGATCAAGAATTAGGTGTTAATATATTATAGTTAGTTGCTAATAAATAGTACATAAATATAATAAAAGTTGTTATAAGTAAATATAAACCTATATTTGTTAAGGATATTTGTATATTATCTAATAAGTCACCTTTAATACTAAATAGATCTCTAATAACAAATTGGTCTAAGGGACTTTGATTTCAAATTGGAGCATATTTAAATAATGAGTCTTGCATATTTAAATCATAAAATTTATCTATTACTTATTATTAAATATTTTTGTTTTTTTTTTTTTT
>WNGO01001183.1_pt1 | contig 30472 bp, 25 predicted proteins | sample 5400511 | NCBI WGS metagenome assembly WNGO01 (sample SAMN13153380, study PRJNA577476) | soil metagenome | isolation source: 20 cm soil or saprolite under Garry oak tree replicate 2 | place: USA:California | collected 2016-06-15 | reverse complement strand
GGCAAGCGGTACCTCGACGCCGTCGGCGGCGCGTACGTCGCCAACCTCGGCCACTCCAACCCCGAGATCGCCAACTCGATTGCCGAGCAGTGCCGGCAGTTCGGCTACCTGTCGGGCACCATGTTCACGCATGGACCGGTCGAGAATCTCGCCGATGAGCTCGCCGACACACTTCCCGGCGACCTCTCGAAGCTCTACTTCCTTTGTAGTGGGTCGGAGGCGGTCGAAGCCGCGCTGAAGCTGGCGCGGCAGTACTGGGTCGAGCGGGGACGGGCGTCCAAGCACAAGATCATCGCGCTCGGACCGGGTTACCACGGCAGCACCTTGCTTGCCCTGTCCGCCTCGGCGCGCGAGGCGCACAAGGCGCCGTTCCGCCCCTGGCTCGTGGATGTGCACCGCGTCCCCGCGCCCTATCCATATCGCTGCGAGTGCGGCGGCCGCGGCGCCGCCTGCCCGGTGTGTAGCGCCGCCGTGCTCGAAGAAGCCATCGAACAAATCGGTGCCGATCAGGTGGCCGCCTTCATCGCAGAACCCGTCGGCGGCTCGTCGACCGGTGCCTCCACGCCGCGACCCGAATACTTCAAGCGCGTGCGCGAGATCTGCGATCGCCACGACGTGCTCTTCGTCGCGGACGAGGTGCTGGTGGGCATCGGCCGGACGGGCACTTGGTGGGCGATCGAGCCCTACGGCGTGACGCCCGACATCATGACGTTCGGCAAAGGCGTCTCGGCCGGGTACGCGGCGCTCTCAGGGATCGCCGCGCCCGAGCGCGTTGTGGAAGTGATGGCGCAGGGCTCGGGTAGCTTCATCCACGCGCAGACGTTCTCGCACCACCCGGTCGCCTGCGCGGCGGGCGTGGCGACGATGCGCTATCTCAAGCAGCACAAACTCGTCGAGCGCTGCGCCCAGATGGGTCGCGTGTTGCACGAGCGGCTGCGGTTCCTGACCGATTTGCCGCACGTCGGTGACGTGCGCGGCCGCGGGCTGCTCGCCGGGATCGAATTCGTCGAAGACAAGGCGAGCCGGGCGCCATTCCCGCGCTCGGCAAAACTCGCCGAGCGATTTGCGGACGCCGCGCTCGATGCCGGGCTCACCGTATGGCCGAACGTGGGACACGCCGATGGTACGAACGGCGACGCCGCCTTGATCGCGCCGCCCTTCATCATCACCGAGTCGGAAATCGACGAGATCGTGAGCCGGCTCGCGATAGCGCTCGAGAAGACGATCTCGAAGCTGGCAGTTCGCGCATGACCGCGCGCGATTATCCGCGCATCGTCGTGCCGCCGCCCGGGCCCAAGGCCCGCGCGATCGTGGAACGGCAAGACCGCTTCGCGTCGACGTCGTATCCCAAGGAGTATCCGCTGGCGGTCGCGCGGGGTGAGCGCGCCATGGTCGAGGACGTGGACGGCAATCGCTTCCTCGATTTCATGGCCGGCATCGCGGTGGCGTCGACCGGCTATGGGCATCCCAAGGTCGTGAAGGCGGTGCAGGACGCGGCAGCTCGTTTCCTTCATATCTGCGGCTCGGACTTCTACTACGAGAGCTTCGCGGCCCTGTGCGAGCGCCTGGCGCAGCTCGCACCCGGACCGAGCAAGAAGCGGGTCTTTTTGTCGAATTCCGGCACGGAAGCTGTCGAAGGCGCCATCAAACTCGCACGGCATTCGACGGGCCGGCCGGCGATCATCGGCTTCCTCGGCGCGTTCCACGGGCGCACCTATGGTGGCTTGAGTCTCACCGCGAGCAAGGCGGTGCAACGCTCCGGTTTCGCTCCGTTCCTGCCCGAGATCCACCACGTCCCGTACGGCTATCGCTATCGCTGCGAGTACTGCCGCGGCGAGTCCGAGTGCACCAGGCGCTGCACGTCGTGGATCGAAGACGAGCTGTTCGCCAAGAAGATCCCGCCCGACAGCGTCGCCGCGATTTTCGTCGAGCCGATCCAGGGCGAGGGAGGCTATGTCGTTCCCCCTGCGGGCTATCTCCGTGACCTGCGGGAGCTCTGCGATCGCTACGGGATCCTGCTCGTCTGTGACGAGGTGCAGAGCGGCGTGGGCCGCAGCGGGAAGATGTGGGCGTGTGAGTACGACGGGATCGAGCCCGACATCCTGCTCTCCGCCAAAGGCCTGGGCAGCGGCATGCCCATCGGCGCGATCATCGCCAAGGAGTCGGTGATGAAGTGGAAGCCGGGCGCCCATGGCACCACATTTGGCGGTAACCCCGTGTGCTGTGCCGCGGCGCTTGCCACGCTCGATATTGTCGAGCACGAGCTGCTCCCCAACGTTGCGAAAATGGGCGACCGCCTGATCGGCGGCGCGCGCAAGCTCCAGGACAAGTACGCCGCGATCGGCGACGTGCGCGGCCGCGGTCTCATGGTGGGCGTCGAATTCGTGAAGGACCGGGACACACGCGAGCCCGCGCCCGAGATGGTCCGCGAACTCGTCGATCGCGGCTTCAAGAAGGGCCTGCTGCTGCTGGGCTGCGGCAAGAGCTCGCTGCGGCTCGCGCCCCCGCTCGTCATCGACGAATACGACGTCGACACCGCTCTCCGGATCATCGACGAGTGCCTGCACGAGATGTCGGACTAGCATCAAAAGTCATGTCGATGCGGGATGCCGTCGCGCGCTACGTGCGCGACGGCGACGTCGTCGTCATCGAGGGATTCACGCATCTGATCTCGTTCGCCGCGGGCCACGAGATCATTCGCCAGCGGCGCCGCGATCTGACGCTCTGCCGCCTCACGCCGGATCTGATCTACGATCAGATGATCGCCGCGGGCTGCGCGCGGAAGCTCGTGTTCTCCTGGGCCGGCAATCCCGGCGTCGGCTCGCTGCACGCCTTCCGGCGCGCGGTGGAGGGCGGCACACTCGAGATCGAGGAGTACTCGCATTTCGGCATGGTGGCCCGCTTCGCCGCGGGTGCGGCACGGCTCCCGTTCTGGACCTTGCGCGACTACACGGGCACCGACCTGCCGCGGGCCAATCCGCGCATTAAATCGGTCGCCTGTCCCTATACGGGCGAGGTGCTCGCCACCGTCCCGGCGCTCAACCCCGACGTCACCATCGTACACGCACAGCGCGCCGACGCGCGCGGCAACACGCAGATCTGGGGACTGCTCGGCGTCCAGAAAGAAGCCGCCTTCGCGTCAGAGCGCGTCATTGTCGTCGTCGAGGAGCTGGTGGACGAGCGCGTGATTCGCTCGGACCCCAATCGCACGCTCATTCCCGCGGTCATCGTGAGCGCCGTCGTCGTCGAGCCCTGGGGCGCGCATCCGTCCTACGCGCAGGGCCATTATGACCGCGACAACGATTTCTACGTCGGCTGGGAGACGATCTCCCGCGAGCGCGCGGAGCTCGCGAGCTATCTCGATGAGTTCGTCTATGGCGTGCAGGATCGCACCCAGTACATGGAGAAGCAGCCGAGGCTGATGGAGCGGCTCAAGGCGGGCGAGCAGCGGTGCGCTGGAGTGAACTACGGCTTCTGACTACACGGCCGACGAGATGATGGCCTCCGTCGCGGCGCGCGAGCTCGCCGACGGGGAGGTCGTCTTCGTCGGGATCGGGTTGCCGAACCTCGCGTGCAATCTGGCGCGCCGCACGCACGCCCCCAATCTCGTGTTGATCTACGAATCGGGTGCCGTGGGCGCGACGCCGGCGCGCCTGCCCGTCTCGATCGGCGATCCGGCGCTCGTCACCGGCTCGCTCATGGTGTGCGGCATGGCCGACGTCTTTCAGCTGTTTCTCCAGAACGGGCGCATCGAGGTAGGTTTTCTGGGAGGCGCGCAAGTCGATCGTCACGGCAACATCAACACCACCGTCATCGGCGAGTATCAGCGGCCGAAGGTGCGCCTGCCGGGGTCGGGGGGCGCCGCGGAGATCGCGCTGCACGCGCAGCGCATCCTGATCGTCGCGAAGCTCTCGCCGCGCGCATTCCCGGAGCGCGTCGATTTTCTGACGAGTCCGGGGCAGCGCGTAAAGCGTGTGATCACCGACAAGGGGGTGCTCGAGCCGGATGAGAAGGGAGAGCTCGTCCTAGCGGCGCTGTATCCTGGCGTAGAAGCGGCTGACGTCAAAGCCGGCGTCGGCTGGAATCTCCGCGCCAGGCCGCATGTGGATCGTCTCGATCCACCCACACCCGCGGAGCTGCAGCTGCTCCGCGAGGTTCTGGACCCCAAGCGGCTGTACCTCACATCATGATCCTCGCACTCGTGCTCGTTCTGCAGGGGAGCGTCCCGCCCGATTCGCTGGCGCTGCGCGTGCGGCAGCTTGCCGACTCGTATCTCACCGCCTACTTCGAGCGCCATCCCGACGAAGCGACGCTCGACGGCGTGGCCAATGGGCCGCATGACCGGCTGCCCGACAACTCACCGGCAGCGATGGCGCGCTGGCAGGACCGCGAAGACGACTGGCTGTCCCAACTCCGTCGCATCAATCCACGACGGCTCGAAGGCCGGCCCGAAGCCGTGGCATACGGCATCATGCGCGACGCCATCGAAGGCTCCGTGGCGACGCGCGTCTGCCGCTTCGAGCTGTGGAACGTGGCGCATGCGGGCAGCGGCTGGTTGCCCACCATCACGGCGCTCGCGACGCTGCAGGGCGTGGGCACCGAGGAAGCGCGACGCCAAACGCTGGCGCGCTGGCGCGCCGTGCCCGCCTACATCGCGACGGAGATGGCGAATCATCGGGAAGGGCTGCACCGGGGCTACACCGCGCCCCGCCACAACGTCGAGATCGCGCTCCGGCAAATCGACACATTGCTCGCCACGCCGCCGACCAGCTCGCTGCTCTACGATCCCGCACGCCGCGACTCGAACCCCGACTTCGACGCCGAACTGGGGCGGGTGATCGAGCAGGAGATCGTTCCCGCGGTGCGCCAGTATCGCGATTTCCTGATGGCCGATTATCTCGATCACGCCCGCGAAGAGATCGGGGTCTCGGCCAACCCGCACGGGCTCGACTGCTATCGCGCGAGCATTCGCGCGACGACCGGCCTGACACTCACGCCCGACTCGGTCTACAAGATCGGGCTTGCGGCGCTGGATCAGCTCGAGAATGCCATGCAGCTGATCGCCATCCGGTCGTTCGGCACGAGCGACGTCTCGCGGCTGCTCGAGCGGTTGCGCAGTGATACCGCGTACACGTTCCACACGCGTGAGGAAATGCTGGCGCGCGCCCGCGCTGCGCTGGCGCGGGCGCAGCGCGCGATCCCCGGGTTTTTCGGACGGCTGCCGCGCGCGCCGGTCGTGGTGGAGCCGTACCCCGCCTTCCGGGAGCGACAGAGCGTCGGAGAGTGGAATCCGCCCGCCGAAGACGGCAGCCGGCCGGGGATCTACTACCTGTCCACTTACGACCCACGGCACAAGTCGCGGGCCGATCTCGAGCCGCTGTCGTTCCACGAAACCATTCCCGGCCACCATCTGCAGGGCACAATTGCGCTCGAGCGCGGCGACGCGCTCCCGGCGATCGCTCGCTACTTCTGGTCCCCCGGCATGGGAGAGGGATGGGCGGAGTACGCCGAGCAGCTCGCCGACGAGATGGGGCTGTATTCGTCCGATACCGCGCGCTTCGGCATGCTCGCCGACATCACGCTGTCGGCCGCGTTGCTCGTCGTGGATACGGGAATCCATGCGTTCGGATGGACGCGCGAGCAGGCGATCGACTACATCCGCGAGCACACGCACGTCCCGCTGCTCCGCGCGGAGGTCGGGGTCGATCGCTATCCGGTGTGGCCGGCGCAAGGTCTCTCCTACGGCCTCGGCCGTCTGGAGATCCGGCGCCTGCGCGCCCTGGCGTTGCAGCGGCTCGGCAAACGCTTCGACATCCGGGAGTTCCACGATCGCGTGCTGGAGAATGGCGCGGTACCGCTGCCGATGCTGCGCGCGGCGATCGAGCGATGGATCGACGCCTCGCGCTAGGGGTGATGTTGTTGGTAGGGGCGCAGCATGCTGCGCCCCTACCGGCGCAGCGCGCACCAGTTCTTCGACAAGTCGATCTCCCCCACGCCTACTATTGGCGCGAGATGTACGTGCCGCAGGTGACGAGCGGCGCCAGCGCGCTCACCTGGTCGCCGGACGGCACCGAGCTGATCTACTCCATGCAAGGATGGTTGTGGCGGCAGCGGATTGCGTCGGACAGGGCGGTCCAGATCACCTCCGGCCCCGTCTACGATTATCAGCCCGACTGGTCGCCCGATGGACGCTCGGTCGTGTTCGCGCGGTACGCGCGCGATGCGATCGAACTTGAGTTGCTCGATCTCGCGTCCGGGGAGATCACGCCGCTCACGTCCAACGGCGCCGTCAACCTCGAGCCCCGCTGGTCGCCCGACGGCACGCGGATCGCGTTCGTCTCGTCCTTGTACAACGGCCGCTGGCACATCTTCGTCCTCAGCCCCAAAGGGGCGAAGGATCCGCTGCGGCTCACCGACGACAACGACAGCAAGTTACCGCGCTATTACTACAGCAAATGGGACCACTACATCTCGCCGACGTGGTCGCCGGACGGCAAGGAGATCATTCTCGTCTCCAACCGCGGGCACATTCACGGCACCGGTGGCTTCTGGCGGATGGATGCGCGCCCCGGCGGGGTCATGCGCGAGCTGCGCTACGAGGAGACGACCTGGAAGGCGCGCCCGGATTGGTCGCCCGACGGTTCCCGCGTCGTGTACAGCTCCTACCTCGGCCGGCAGTGGAATCAGCTGTGGCTCATGACGAGCGAGGGCGGCGATCCCTTTCCACTCACGTACGGCGACTTCGATGCCACCGCGCCGCGCTGGTCACATGACGGCACCCGCATCGCCTACATCTCGAATGAGCCCGACCGTGCGCTGAAGCGCCGGCTCGGCGAAACCGCGAGCCCTGAAGGGCTCTCAACTTCTGGTACCTCGCTATGGGTGATCGATGTGCCCGGCGGCAGGACACAGCGCGTCGAGGCTCGCGAGCGCCGCTATCGGCAGCCCGTGGGCACATTGCGCGTCGAGGTGGTCGATCGCGCAGGCCGTCCAGTCCCGTCACGGGTCTCCGTGACGACGTACTCGTATTTCCAATCCACCGGATCTGCTGAGCTGACCGAACCGGCGGGCCGAGTGCATGTGGAGGCGTGGCGTGGGCCGGAGTACGGCGTGAGTCGTTCCGACGTGAGCGTGCCGACGGGCCGACGTGTCGAGCACCGCATCGTGCTCGCGCGGCTCGACAATCTGCCGGCGCGCGGCTGGTGGAGTGGCGACGTCCATGTGCACATGAACTACGGCGGCGCCTACCGGAATACGCCGCAGCATCTGGCGTTCCAGGCGCGCGCCGAAGACCTGCATGTCGTCGAGAATCTGATCGTCAACAAGGAGCAGCGGATTCCGGATATCGCCTACTTCCGCACCGACGCTGATCCGGTCTCGACCGCCACCTTTCTCCTCATGCACGCGCAGGAGTTTCATACCAGCGTGTGGGGCCACATGGGACTCCTCGGCCTCCGGTCGCACTACTTGCTCCCGGAGTACGCCGGATACCCCAACACCGCGGCGGCCAGTCTCGGACTGACGAACGCGACGGTCGCCGATCTCGCGCATGCGCAGGGTGCCCTCGTTGGGTACGTCCATCCCTTCGATACGAAACCCGATCCCGCCGACACGACTGCGCCACTGTGGTACGAGCTGCCCGTCGACGTCGCCCTCGGGAAAGTCGACTACCTCGAGGTCATGGGATACTCGGACCATCTCATCACGTCCGAGATTTGGTACCGCCTCCTCAACTGCGGATTCCGCTTGCCGGCGGCCGCTGGCACCGATGCTTTCCCGAATTTCGCCAGCCTGCGTGGGCCACCCGGCCTGGTCCGCGTGTTCGTGCACTCGGGTGCCGCGCTCGATCAGCGGAGCTGGGTCCGAGGACTCAAAGCGGGAAGGACGTTCGTGACCAACGGGCCGCTGCTCGAGTTCTCGCTCGCCGGCCGGGGGATCGGGGACGAGATCAAGATCCCGGCGGAGGTGCGTCAGCTCAAGGCGGTCGTGACGCTACGATCGAACGTTCCGATTGATCATCTCGAGATCGTCGGGAATGGAAAAGTCGTCGCGACCGTGTCGGTGGGCGCCAATCGGATGGGGGCTGCTGACACGGTGCTGGTGCCGGTGAGCGGCAGTGGCTGGTATGTGCTGCGTGCCTACAGTGACCGTGCCGAGACGCCAGTGCTCGATTTGTATCCGTTCGCGTCCACCAGCCCGATTTACGTCGTGGTCGGCGACGAACCGGTGCGCTCGGCGGGCGATGCGTCGTTCTTCGTGCGCTGGATCGAGCGAATGGAAGCGCTCACGCGAGCGAGCACCGCCTGGAATACGCCCAGCGAGCGAGACAGCACACTGCGGACACTGACCGAGGCCCGCGCCGTGTTTGCAGGACGCGCCGTACCGTGATTCGCAACGCCCGGTTGGGAGATCACGCTTCCGGTTGAACGGAACAACCCCGGTTCGACGCGTGCACGAATAGTGTTGATCAGGTCGCGTGTCTCGGGCGACGGCGCAACCTCGAGGTCGAGCGCCAGGCGGTCCGCGAACTCCTCGTACTCGCGCACGGCGTCCGCGCGCCGCCCCACGTGATCGAGCAGCCGGAGCAAGCGCCGCAGCGCGCTTTCGTCGTAGGGGCCGATCTCGGTTGCGCGCCTCGCCCAGCGTGGTGCGGCGACGAAGTCGCCGGATCGCTCCGCCTCCTTGGAGAGCTCGAATGTTGCCGTGAGGGCTCGCTTCGCCAGGTGCTTTCGCTCCTGGTCCAGCCAGTGCTCGAACTCGCTGGCGTCGGACATGTGGAAGCCGCACAGCAGCTCGCCGCGATACAGGGCTACCGCCGCCTTCGGATCCCCCGCATCGAGATGTTCCTCGAACTGTGCGACGTCGCACCACAGGCGGGATCGATCGACGCCCAACTCTTCTTCACCCCGACCCACGACGACGCCGGCGCCAAGGACCCGGCGGAGCGAGTGGATTGCCTGGCGGAGCGAGTTGCGCGCGTGGGGCTGATCGAGATCCGGCCAGAACAGCGGGAGGATCGTGTCCCGCCGGTGGAAGCCGCGCGGGCGCGCCGTGGCCAGGTACGTCAAGAGCGCGACGCTCTTGGGCCGCCGTAAGACGGGGGCGACGTCGCGACCGACATCCAGCAAATCGAGCGATCCCAGCAACTGCAGCTTGAGCATCTAACGGCCACCTAACGGTTGGCAAGCCCTACAAGTGGTAGGCTGCGAGGCCGCTTGTAAAGGCCGCTCGAGTGCCCACTTCATAGGGAGGGCTGCATGTGCTGGCGTCGCGCCGTTTTGGGCTTCGGGTGTCTCCTGGCGATTTCCTGCGACGAACCGAACGGGCCGCAATTGGTCGGGCCGCCGATCCTTCGCGTCACCGTGTCCACGACGGGGCCGGATCCCGATCCGGATGGGTATTTCCTCATCGTCGACGGCTTCGTGGTATTGAACATCGGTGCGACCGCGCAGTGGGCCGACTCGACCGTCCGCGTCGGCCCGCACGACGTACAGCTGGCCGGTACCGCCGCGAATTGCGCGCTGACGAGCCCCAATCCCGTGACGATTCAGGTCAAGGCCCACACCATGGCGACGGCGGCGTTCACGGTGCAGTGCGTATCGACGCACGGCGATCTCCACATCACCGCCGCGACCAGTGGTGCGGATCTCGACCCCGACGGCTACCTCCTCTGCGTCGATCCGTACGAAGGCTACTATGGCACGACTTGCACCTATGGCCAGTCGATCGCGGTGAACGGGGCGGTGACCGTGGCCGTCAGCGCCGGAGATCACCGCGTGCTACTCAATGGCATTGCCGGCAACTGCGTCGTGAGCGGTGACAACCCCAGGGTTGTGCGCACATCGGTCGGCAACACGACGGAGGTCGCGCTATCTCTCTCCTGTGCCACGCTCCCGCGCCTGCACATAACCACCGCTACCACGGGCGGGCAGGTCGATCCGAATGGCTACAGCGTGTGCGTTGATCCAGAGTACGACTACGACGACGATGTCTACTGTTATTCCGGCGTGCCCCAAGCGATTGGGTTGAATGGGACGCTGACCATTGGGGTTCCAGCCGGCAATCACACCGTTCTGTTGAACGACGTGGCCGACAATTGCACAGTCGCCGGGGCGAACCCTCGCTCGGTGAGCGCCACGGCGAGTGACACCACGGAAGTGCCGTTCTCCATCACGTGCCCGCCGCCGGGCAGCGTCCACGTCAGCACTTCAACGGTGGGCGTCGACGTCGACCCCGATGGCTACTACGTGTGCATCGATCGGTCTCCCAATGAGACTTGCCACTGGTCTCGACACGCCTCGGTGAACGATGGGTTCACGTTCGAGGCTGTGAATGCGGGCGCTCACAGCGTGGTGCTGCAAGGAGCCGCCGGGAATTGCGCGGTCAGCGGGGACAACCCTCGTACCGTGACGGTCCCTTCAGGGGGTATGGTGGACGTCATGTTTTCGGTCACGTGCGTCTTGGCCGAGCGGATCGCGTTCTCTCAGGATGGTGCGATCGCCGTCGTCCACGCCGATGGATCCGCGCTGACGACCGTCACGTCGGGACGCGCTCCCGCGTGGGCGCCGGACGGAAACAGGCTGGCGTACGAATGCAGCTCTGGAAACGTCGAGATTTGCGTCGTCAATCCCGACGGCTCGGGAAAAACCCCGCTCACGACCGAGTCTCCCCAAGCCGCGGCCCACCCGGCCTGGTCTCCTGATGGATTGAAGATCGCCTTCTCCTCGACCCGCAGCGGCGTGCCCGAGCTGTATGTCATGCACCCCGACGGCTCGAACGTAGTGCGTCTCACCACTGGCGTCGGCTTCACGGGGAGCCCCGCGTGGTCGCCCGACGGCAGCTCGATCGCCTTCGATTGCCGGGTGGACGCGGGCAACGACGACATCTGCGCCGTCCATGCCGACGGCACGGGTTTCGTCAGGCTCACGAACGATGCGGGACGCGACTACGCTGTTGCCTGGAAGCCGGACGGCTCGCGGCTCGCGTTCACTACGACCCGGTTCGGCGCGGACGAAATCGCCCTCATGTATGCCGACGGCAGCGGCGTCACGCGGATCGGCGGCGGCCTCGCTGGGTCAGAACCGGCCTGGTCGGTCAACGGATCGCAGCTCGCGTTCGTGCGATCCGTCGAGGACTGCGATTATTACTACTGCTACGATCACCACGTGATCGTCGTGGCGGGGGCGGACGGCACCAACATCCATCAGGTCACGTGGGAGACCGAGGCTCACAACCCGGCGTGGAAGCCACACCAGTGAGCCGCCACGCCACCGCGGCTTGGCTGACCGTCTGCGCAGTCGCGTTGCTCGGGGGAGGGGCCGCGTGTCACGACGCGATCGTGGGATCGGCGCCGCCTCCGCCCAGTCTCGTTCGACATCCAGCGGGGCGATTCCGCCCAACTGATGTACTGGACCGACGGCGCGGCGGTCGCGACGACGCCGTACCACGCGTTTGGGGCTGGTCCGGCGAGGATCGTGGCGCTGGGACTATTGCCGAACACCGGCTATCACTTCGCGGTCGCCGCCGTTGGAGCGGGCGGGGTGATTACGTCCGATACGCTGGCGAACCGCACGGCCGACCTCCCTGAGATCCTGCAAGGCGTCCATTTATCAATCGTCGGGGCGGTGCCGCCGGGGTACCTCGTGACCGAAGTCTCCCACGACAGCGGCGCCTTCGTGCTCGCGTTCGACCCTGAAGGTCAGATCCGCTGGTACGAGCGCATCCCGATCCATCCCGACGAGTCGGCGATGGAAACCAAGCAACTCCCGAATGGTGATTTCACCGTGTACGTGGGTGCGAGCACCGGCTGGCAGCCGGTCGGTGGGCGATTTATCGAATTCCGCCCCGATGGAGCGATCGTCCGGGTCTACGCGGCGGGGGCTCCCTACTACACCGACAATCACGAGCTCCTCGTCACCATGACCGGCGACGGCGTGACTGCAGCACACCTGTTCGGCTACGACATGCGGACCGTGGACCTGACCGCGTTGGGTGGACGCCCCGATCAACTCGTCGCGGGGCACTCCATTTTGCGCCAATCGACGTCCGGGATTACCGAGTTTCTCTGGAACGCGTGGGATCACTTCTCGCTCGACGACTGGGTCTTCGTGCCACCCAATCTGGGTCTCTATCCTAGCATCGACTTCGACCACCCCAACTCGCTCGCGATCGATCGCGACGGGAACTACGTCGTTTCGTTCGCGATGCTCGGCGAGATCGCGAAGATCGACGCAGTGACGGGCGAGATGCTGTGGCGCTTCGGCGGCCGGCACAACCAGTTCAGCATCGTGGGCGATCCGCTCAACGGGTTCGGCTTCCAGCACGATGTGCGCGTCCTGGACAATGGGGATCTTCTCTTCTACGACAACGGGCTCCTGCACAATCCGCCCGAGAGCCGGGCCGTGCAGTACCGGCTCGACCTTCAGGCGAAGACGGCGACGCTGGTGTGGCAATTCCGACATGACCCCCTAGTGTTCACCCCGTTTGTGGGCTCGGTGCAGCGATTGCGGGGTGGGAATACCTTGGTTGGGTACGGCGCCGCCAGCTCCATGACCGAGGTGACGGCCGAGGGGCAGGTGGTCTGGCAAGGCCGGCTGACGCTGAATGGGCAGGCGCTGCCGTTCTTCTATCGCGTGCGGCGGATCGGGTCGCTGTATCAGTACGTGCAGCCGTGATCCAAAGAGGAGGCCGCCCGCGGGGAGCGCCCGAGTGCGCGCTCGCCACCCTTGATCAGGGGGCGAGCTGTTCCAGCTGCGCCGCGGCGCGGCCGAGCACGTCCCCCTCCGCGCTGAGCGCGCCCGCCGCGATCGCGATCTGCGCGTCCGCTTCCTTCCAGTTGCGCTGCTCGATCGCCTCCCGCACGCCCGGGAGCGTTTTGACGCCGTAGCCCGTGTAGAAACCCGGCGCGTAGACTGCATGGTGGAACCAGGGGCGTCGCGGTAGGCCCGGCGCAACCGTGAGCGCGCGCTCGGTGTGGATCAGTATCGCATTGAGCGCCGCCGCGCCGGACTGCGCGAACGCGGTGCCGCTCGCCTGCGCGCGGCCGAACGCCTTCTCGTACCGGTCGGCCGCGCGCGCGAGCGAATCCACCGCGTTGGCGAGCGGCGAGAAATCGAGGTGCGGCGGCGGGTCCTGTCGGGGCGGCGGCACCGACCGCTCCCATGGATCGGCGGTCGCGGCGAACATCCCTTCATCCAGTTCGCGATTGCGCTCCGCCGTCTGCTCCTGCTCGTCCTGCAACAACTTCTCGACCTCCTTGGCGTAGCGCCCCACCGTCTCGGCGAAGCCCGTGAACTCGTACGGGAGGACCTCGGCATCGGCGAGCCGGAGCACCGCGGTGCCGACCGTCTGCGCGAGGGCACGTCCGTACACGAACGAGGTGTCGTCGAACCTCGTGTACCAGGCGAAGTCATCGTAAATCGAGTGATAGATGCCCCCACCGTCCTCGCCGCCGTAGCCCAGATTCAGCGAAGCGATGCCGACGTGCTGGAGGAACGGCGAAAAGTCCGATCCCGAGCCGAGCGCGTCGATCCGGAGATCGGGCTCGGTGCGAATCTCGCGGCGGCGCTCGGCCGTGGACGCGTCGGCGATGGCGCGCAGCTCCGTGCGCTTCCAGACACTGAGCTTCGTCTCAGGGTCTTCGATGTCCCGGGCCACGTCGTTGATGAAGCGCTGTAACGAGTGCGAGCCGGCCATCCCGAGGTAGCCGCGACCGTTCGAATCGGTATTCAGGTACGCGACCGCTTTGGCCGCCAGCTCGTCCGCGTGCGCCTCGACCCACTCCGTGGAGCCGAGCAAGGCCGGTTCCTCGCCGTCCCACGCCGCGTAGATGATCGTGCGGCGGGGTTTCCATCCCTGCTTGAGCAGCTCGCCCAGGGCGCGCGCCTCTTCGAGTAGTGGCGACTGACCTGAGATCGGGTCCTCCGCGCCGTTGACCCAGGCGTCGTGGTGATTGCCGCGGATCACCCACTCATCAGGCGCTGTGCTGCCGGGGATGCGCGCGATCACATCGCGCAGCGTTTTCAAGCTCCAGTCGGACTTGACCCGCAGGTGCACCCGGGCGGGTCCGGGTCCCACGTGATACGTGATGCCCAGACCGCCGCGCCACTCATCGGGAGCCACGGGCCCGCCGATCGCTGCGAGCAAGGGTTGCGCGTCGGCGTACGAAATCGGCAGCACGGGGATCTTGGTGAGCGTGTGTGCTTCAGCGAGCGGGAGGCGCTTCGCGTCCTTCGTCGCCCCGACGCCTGGAGTGAGTGGGTCGCCCGGATACACTTCCATCTCCATGACGCTGCCGCGCTGCACGCCGAAACGGGGACGCCACGGCCCGCGAGGGTAGGTGTCGCCTTGCACGTAGCCGTCGTCGCGCGGATCGGAGTAGATAAGGCAGCCGATGGCGCCGTGTTCGGCAGCGACCTTCGGCTTGATACCGCGCCAGGAGCCGAAGTACCGCGCGATCACGATCGCGCCTTTCACGGAGATCCCCAGCCGCTCGAGCCGGTCGTAATCGGCCGGGACGCCGTAGTTCACATACACCAGCGGCGCCGTGACGTCGCCGTCGATCGAGTAGGCGTTGTACGTGGGGAGCTGCTCGCTTTGCTGCGCCGACGTGAGGTCCCCGGCCACCGGAGGCTCGCGCAACTGCGCGACGAATTTGGTCGGGGCCACGAGCTCGACGACACGCTCGATGGGCGTGGGGAACAGCACGTCGAAGGTCTCGATGTGCGCGTCCAGCCCGAAGCTCTTGAACTTGGCGAGGATCCACTCGGCGTTGTCGCGATCGTACGGTGAACCGACGTGGTGCGGACGCGCGGACAGCCGCCGCATGTAGGACCGCAGCGAGTCGGTGGACGGGACGGCGCGGAACTTCGTCTCCCAATCCCGTTCCGCTTTAGACGATTCCAGCGTGAACCCTCGCAGCGTGTCCCCGGGTGGGGAAGCCGGTGTGGCGGCGAGCAGCAGGCCGGCCATCAGCACCAGCACCGAGCGTCCTAACACGCGCATCGTGGAGACCTCCATCCCGTTGGTGAAATTACCAGATACTCGGAACCTTGTCCGTCGGCCGCACCATCGGATCCCCGGCCTTACAGCCGAACGCCCGCGCGAACGCCGGAATGTTCGACAGCGGCCCGTTGACGCGCCACTGCTCCGGTGCGTGCGGATCCACGGTGACGCGCGTGCGGAGCTGCTCGGGCCGGTCGTGGACCCGCCAGCTCTGGGCGTACGCAATGAAGTACCGCTGCTCCGGCGTATAGCCCGCGATGAGGCCCGGACGCCCGGATCGCGCCAATCGGTTCTCCAGGGCGTCGTAGGCCGTGAGCAGCCCGCCCCAGTCAGCGATGTTCTCACCCTCCGTGAGCTTGCCGTTCACGTGGAAGGTGTCGACCTGGATGTACTCGTTGAATTGACGTTCCACGAGCGTGGCCTGTTCGACGAAGTGCGTCGAATCCGACGGCTGCCACCAGTCGCGCAGGTTGCCCGCGGCGTCGTAGTGCCGGCCTTCGTCATCGAAGCCGTGCGTCAGCTCGTGACCGGCCCAGCTGCCGCCCAGGGAGCCGTAGTTCGCGCCGTCGTCCGCGCTCGCATCGAACGTCTGTGGCATGAGCGCGCCGGCCGGAAACACCATCTCGTTCTTCGTCGGATCGTAATACGCGTTGACAGTGGGGACCGTGATGCCCCATTCGGTCGTATCGACGGGCGTCCCCGGCCGGTTCACCGTGCGCTGCCACTCGAACGCGTTCGCCCGCGCGACGTTCAGGACGAACGGTCCCGCGGATACCCGCAGCCGGGAATAGTCCCGCCACCGGTCGGGATACCCGACCTTCTCACCCATGCGCGACAGCTTGTCGAGCGCCTGGGCGCGCGTCGCATCCGACATCCAGGTGAGGTGCAGCAACCGATCGTGAAACGCCGCGCGAATGTCGTCGATCACGGCGCGCGCGCGGGCGCGCGCCTCAGGTGGGAACGTCTTGGCGACGTACGCCTGGCCGAGTGCCTCGCCGAGGTCGCCATCCGCCTCGCGCAGACACCGCTTCCAGCGGGGCAGCAGCGCTTTCGCGCCGCTGAATCTGGACCGGAACGCAAAGTCCTCTTGTACGAACGGTGTGCTCAGCCACGGCGCTGCCGAGGCGATCGCGTGATACTTGAGGTACGCCCGCCACGTGGCGACCGGCGTCGCGTGCAGCAGCGAGTCCACGCGATGCACGAAGTCCGGCTGGGCGACATTCACCTTGTGCACCGGCGCGCTCAACCCGATGGCGCGGAAGTAGCGCGGCCATCCGACCCGCGGCGCAAGCGCCGTCAGCTGCCCGACGCTCATCGGATGGTCTGTCTTGGCGGGATCGCGCCGGTCGACGCGCGTCATCGACGCCTGGGCCAACGACGTTTCGAGCCCCATCACTTGCGACGCCGCAGCCGCGGCCGTGGCCGAATCCTGACCCGCGAGACGAAACATCTTGGCGACGTGGGTCACGAACGCCTGCCGGGTCGAGTCCGCGGCGGCCCCCGCAGCGAAATAGTAGTCCCGATCGGGCAGCCCCAGTCCGCCCTGGTAGAGCCAGGTGATATAGTGCGCCGCGTCGTGCGTATCGACGTCGGGCGAGTACCGAAAGGCGACGTTGACGCCGCGAACCTGCAGTGTGGCAATCTCCGGCAGCAGGCGTGTCCGCGTCGTGATCGAATCGATGGCGCGAAGCCACGGGCGAATCGGGGCGATTCCGGCGGCCTCGATCGCGGTGGAGTCCATGCATGTGGCGTAGAACGTCCCCAGTTTGCGGGGCGTGCTATCGGGTCGGAAGCTGCTGCGACGGGCAGCGGCGTCTTCCAGCACCGAGCGCACGACGAGCTCGTTGCGATCGCTCATGTCGCGCGTGACCCCGGACGACGAGTACGCCGCCGGGATCGTGTCGTGCGCCAGCCAGGCGCCGTTGGCGAACTGTGAGAAGTCCACGCAGGCCGAGGCAGTCGTATCGATCCAGCGCACGTCGACGACCTTGAGCGGTGGCCACTCGGCATTGGACGTATCAGTTTGGGCGATGAGGGAATCCGGCACGACGGCGAGCAGCGCGAACGCAAACAGAGCGCGCGACATCAGGTTGGTCTCCCGAGGAAAGGGGAAGGCCAATGCTATCGCGTCAGGCGTGGCTCGTCAAAAGCTCGTCCTTTGGAACTAATTCCGACAATTGGTTGATGCTGGTCAGTCGGCGAAGTATAGGATTCACGTGCATGGAACGTTTACGAATTGGTGACGTCGCATCACGCAGTGGCGTGACACGCGACGCGATCCGGTTCTACGAGCGATCAGGTCTGTTGGCTAAACCCGGACGAACGCAGAGCCACCAACGCATCTATGACGTGAGCACGTTGGACCGGATCCGGCTCGTGCGCCAGCTCCAAAACTGTGGCCTCACGATCGGTGACATCAAGGAAATCATCTTTCTCCGCGACGCCGATCGTCCCGTCGCGTCGACGCGCCTCGTGGAGATTCTGCGCGAGCGCCTGGGGTTTTTGGAGGAACAGATCGCAGGCCTCGAGAGCTGCCGCGCGCGGCTGGTCGATGTCCTGCGCGATGTTGCGGGCGCCCGCTCCGGCGGCTACGACAAACTCGCGCACTTGCCCGATGGCGCCTCTCCGCCACCGTTTCGCTTCGGACGGCGCCACAAGCTATGAGCTGATCGTCTCGGGTGGCGATGGTGGCGTTGCTCGCGTCGCCGTTGCGATCAACTCTTGCCGTGTCGTTCCCAGCCGCTGCTTGGCGTCGTCACGCTCGCTTTCCTTCTTATAGACGGCGGCCACCGCGCTTCCTGATCCGCACAGGCGCACCCAGATCGGCCCCGTCTCGGCCAGGCGCTCATATAGCGCGCGCAGCTCCGGGTACTTTGCGAAGACCACCGGCTCGAAGTCGTTGCCGCCAAGACGTCCGATGCTGCCCCAGGTGCTCAGCGCGTCCGCATCGAGCGTGACTGGCCCGCGTGACGCCGGCGCGCGATTCTGCTCGTCCCACCAGGCATAGGCATCCGGCGTCGCCACCTGCATCGCCGGCGGGGGAACCGCAATCAGTGCCGGACACGATGGCGGGGCAGGGACGCGGAAGTGGCGCTCGCCGCGGCCCCACGCCACCGCCAGCGGCGCGCCGGCGGTGAAGAACGCCACATCCGCGCCGAGTCGCGTGGCAAAGTGCAGCAGCTCCTGCCGCGGCACCGCGTGTCCGGCGAGCGCGTTCACGGCGTGCAACGCGGCGGCGGCATCGCTCGAGCCGCCCCCCAGCCCGGCGCGCACCGGAATGCGCTTCGTGAGCTTCACGGCGACGCCGAAGCGGTTGCCCGTCGCCTCGAGCACCGCCCGCGCGGCGCGCACCGCGAGATTGTCCTCGCTCGGACCGAGGTCGGGTCCGTCGATCTCGAGCGTCACGCCGGACTCGATCCGCCGCACGACGAGCTCATCCGCGAGGTCCAGCAGCGCGAAAGCGGTTTCGATCTGATGGAAGCCGGAGGTCTCGCGCGCCAGGATCCGGAGAAAGAGGTTGACCTTGGCGTGTGCCGCGATCCGCACCGCGCTGCTCACGCCGTTCCCTCCTTGGCGGCCCTGCTGAGCTCGCGCAGCCGGATATGCAGGCGCGAGAGCGACCACAACCCGAGCAGGGTGATCGGCAGGAATGTCGTCACATGATAGGTCAGCGCGTAGCTCACGGCGAGATTCGAGTCCACGCCGTACAGTTGCAACGTCACGAGCGTCGCGGCTTCGAAGACGCCGAGGAAACTGGGCGTCGAGGGAATGGCGACGCCGAAGCCGATGATGCCTTGCAGCAGCAGTGCGGCCTCGGGCGGGACGGCGAGCCCGAAGGCGCGAAAACAGATTGCAAACGCCGCCGCGTTGATGATCCACTGCACGAGGGACCAGAACACCACGCCCGCGAATCGCGCCGGGCTCTTCAGCACCGCGAGCCCTTCGACGACTCCATCCGCGGCGCGCACCAGGCGGTCCGCGGCGCGCACCGGCAGCACGCGCCGCGCGACGCGGTCGACCAGCACGAGCCAGGGAGCCGGACGATTCGCGATGAGGAGTGCGATCACGAGGAACGCGCCGAACAGCACCGCGGTTGACGCGGCAATCGTCGAGACTGAGCGCCCACCGACTTGCGCGTGCGCCGGGAACGACGGGGCCGCGATCGCGACCGCCATCAACCCCAGCATGACGAGCGCGTCGAACACGCGCTCCACGGCGATCGAACCCAGCGCGGTGGTGAAGCGCACCGGCAGCTGGCCGGAGGCGACGTACGCGCGCGCGACTTCGCCCGCCCGCGCGGGCAGGAGGTTGTTTGCCATGAACCCGATCGCCGTGGCGTACCACAGTGGCGTGAACCGGAACCGCTCGCCGTTGGCATCGCGCAGGATCAGCCGCCAGCGAATCGTGCGCACCGGAAACGTCAATGTTGCGAGGCCCACCGTCAGGAGGAGCAGCCACCCGTTAGCGTGTTGCGCAGACGTCCACACCTTCCGTGGATCGATCCGATAAAGCACCCACACCAACAAGGCCGCACTGAAGGCAAGCCCGATCAACCAGGCCCACCCTCTGCGCCCGCCGTGTGGTCTACTCGGGCTCGATGGCGAGGACAACGAGATCGCAGACTTCGTCGATGATCGCGCGGAGCGCGTCGCCGCTGGCACGCTTAGCGGCTTCACGCAGCTCCTGAACACGCTCGCGGGCGCGAGCGCCTTTGTAGAGCAGGGTGCGGATGTCGACGGGCTCGCTACCGTTCCCCCGGGGCCGATGGACCACGGTTCCGGCTATCAACTCTTCCAGCGACGCCGGTCCGACCCCGGCCGCGACCAGTTGCTGATAACGCGTCCAGGTCCCCACAATGTCGGTCGCTGACTCCGCACCAATCGGCGGCTGCCGCGCCTGCAGACTCGGCGCGCGTGTTGCTCCAGACACGCGGGGTGGCGCGCGCTCCGCAGGAGTGGTCGGTGGTGGTGGCGGCACGGGGGCCCTGGGAGGTCCGGGAGCCGGCGCAGGGCGCGCTGGCTCCGCCCCCGCCGCCCCGCCCAGTCGCCGGACGGCGAGCGTTACGGCCGCGAGCGCGGCAGCGGTCGCGGTCTCGTCACCGGCGCTCGAGGCCGAGAGGATTTCCCCGGCCCTGCGCAGCTCCGCCGCGAATAGCGTCGGCTGATTGACGGCGAGGCCGCTCATGACCGCGTCGCGCGCTGCCTGCGCGAATTCAGCGACGCGCTCCGCCACGGCACCTTCCCCCGCCGAGCCCAGCGCGCGGAATGTGCCGGCGAGCGTATGCGCGCGCAGCTCGCGCTGGGTCGCGCTGGGCGCGCGTTCGAGCGAGTCCGCGGCCTGGCGCAAATGCTCGCCGTGGCTCACCAGCTCCAGCCGTCCGAGCGTGGCCGGACGTGCACTCTCTCCCGCTGGCGGTGTGCCGCGCCGCACGATGGTTGCGACGTTCTCGATCGGGACGATGTCGGGCTCGCTCTGCATGAACCGCACGAGCAGCGCGGCGAATCTCCGGAACTCCGCACTCTCCGGATCGGGCCGGCCGCGCTCGGCGACCTCGCGCGCCGCGTGCGCGATCGACGTCGCCGCCATCTGAAACAGCTCCGCGATCGTATCGCCGATCCCCGCCGGCGGCGCCCCGCTCGCGCGGCTCACCTCGCCGACCGTTTGCTCGATACCCTCGAGGAGATCGGGCAGCGGCGGCAGGTCGTTCAGCGCCGCGAGCCCGCGCAGCGGTTGGAGCGCCTTCAGCACATGCTGCAGCGGATCGTGCGCCATCGGATTGGTCCGCAGCGCCCGACCCGCGCGATCGAGCGCGCTCGCGATCGCGGCTCCCTCGCGCGCTACGAACGCGCGCGCGCCGGCATCGAGCCCCAGCGCCTCGGCCGCGCGGACCTGTGCCGACGGCCGGCCGCCCCATTGCTCGAGCTGGCTGGCCAACGCCTCGGCCTTCGCCGTGTCCGCCTCGTTCCACGTGGCCGCCTTGCGGACGAAGATCTTGAGATCATCGACGGCGCGCGTGGCGATTTGCTTGGTCGCAGGATCCCACGGCCGCCGTCCCTCGCGTACGCCACGCGCGAGCGCTTCGAAGCCACCGGCGGCGCGGGCGATCGGTTGCTGATTTGCCATCAGGGCGCTGCCGCGCAGCGCGCGCGCCAGGCGCACCAGCTCATCGGCGGCCGGCGGCGCCGCTGCCTGCAGCAGGGCGTCGAGGCGGTCGAGGTATTCGCCCGCTTCGAGCGCGAAGAAATCCGACATGCCCAGGGGGGTGGGCGAAGGCGTCGTCATCGGCCCCCAAGGTAATAAATTTCCGTACCGCCGGCTCCCTACCGTCGCGCCGCATGCAAGTCCATGTTCCCCATTCCCCGAACAGGCGAGAATCGCATGAGCCCCCCCCGGCGCCCCCCGCGCCCCCCAAGCCAGCCCCGCAACCCGGACGACGAACGTGCCGGCGTGGTCGCTGAAGTGGCCGATCGCCTGCGCAGCCGCGGCATCATGGTGAGCAGTGCCGATGCACCTGATGCGGTGGCGGATCTGCTGTCGGCCGTGGAGCGCTTCGAGGCGGCGGTCGAGGCGCACGGCGGCGATCTGATGGTTGACGATCTCAAGAGCGCGCAGCCCGATGATCGGCACTTCGTCTTACCACGCCGTGAGTCTGGGGAGGCGGTGCGTGACTACATCGCCCGGATCGATGCCGCGACGGGGGCGCTGCGAAAGCACAAGCGCGGGACGGATTAGCGATCCGATGGTCGTGTCGGCGCAGCATTGCCATGGCCCCACAACGCTGCTGCGGGCGCGCGCTATGGCAGCGCCGCTACGTTTTCCAACTCCTTGTAACGGAAGACTCTGCATCCGTGCATGAGGGGGCATAACGCTTGCCTTCCTGGGGATTCGGCTTTGTGCCGAGTCCACACTCAAGGAGGGAAGCGTCATGTCGCCCCTAAGATCGCTCGCCGGCGTCACGGCGATTGGAGCGATCGCACTCATCGCCGCGAGCTGCGAGGCAAACCGCCAAGCACTGGCTCCGACCATGGGCGCGCCGCGGTTTCACTTCTTTGTATTTCAGTGTCAACCCCTGAAGATGACCGGTGGGGGCCGCATCGATTACCCGCCGGGCACGGCCGACAAGAATCCTCCCGCCAGCCACGAGTACGAAACGTTCGGTGCGCACGTCATCGCGTCCGGTCAGCTCGATGAGAATGGCGTTTGCGTGGCGGACAAGGGTGCCCTGGAGTGGGTCGACCACCGGCCGGAGATGAATGTCAACGGGTCTCCGCTCAACCTCCACGCCACAGCGGTCACGTTCGCGGAGCTGGCTGTCGACACCGACTGCAGCGATGGCGCCGTGCACTGGGGCGGGAAGCTGCGCGTGCAGAACACCGGGCAAGAGGATCTGGACTTTGAAGTTTGGGACTGTGACAACGGCGAACCGGGCGTCGGCCATGATGGCTTCGCCATCAGAGTTAACGAGCCCATCGACGGGGTGGGGGACTATGCGGTGATGTGTCCCGATCCGGACTTACCGCCGGCGGAGCCGTCGTGCACGCTGACGGGTGGAAACCGGCAGTTCCATCCAACCCACTAGCGAGCCCTGAAGCTCAAGGAGGATACGATGAAAAACGAGAGCATCCGGGCGGCGATCCGCTTCGCGGGACTTGTGCTGCCCCTAACATGGACGTCGGGCTCCCTCGCAGCCCAAATGCGGGCGACTCCGCGGGCTTCGGCCTACGGTGTCTCCGTGAGTACGCCGGCCGTCAATCAGACATCGCCGGCAGCGGTCCTGCCGGCCGGGGAGATGATGGCAACGGATCAGGCGAACGACGTCACGGTCGCCGATTTGGTGACGGCGCAGAACGCCTTTGCGATCGTGAACGGCGACCTCACGGACGGCTCCGGCGCCGTGAGCACGGCTACGCTTGGTGCCGTAAACATTTTGAACGGGCTGATCACCGCCGATGGCGTCGTCGCCATGGCGAGCAGTACCGCCGAGAACGCCAACGCCGAGGGTTCGAGTCTCGCGAGCCTCGTCGTGAATGGCGTGGCACTGGACGACCCCGCGCCGAACACGCGCGTGAACCTGCCCGGCACCGGATTTGTGGTGCTGAACGAGCAGATTCCGACGAGCGGCGGCATTACCGTCAACATGATTCACGTGGTATTGCAGCAGCCGGTCCTCAATCTGTTCGGTGGCGTGATCGGCTACCAGACGATTGGGAACATCATCGTGGGGTCCGCCACCAGTAGCGTGTACTAGGCGGCGGTCACATGCCGGACGACGTGTCACTCGTGCGTCGTCCGGCCTTCACGAGCTGGGCCATGCGGCGGACGGCCTCTTCCATGCCCCAAAACACCGCGTTGCTCACGATCGAGTGGCCGATGTTGAGCTCTTCGATCTCGGGGATGGCGGCGACGGGCTGGACATTCTGATAGGTGAGGCCGTGGCCTGCATGAACTGCGAGCCCTATCTGTTTTGCATGCGCGGCGGCGCGTTGTAGCTCTTTCAACGCGGCATCGCTGCGTCGCCAGCCGTGGGCGTAACGTCCCGTGTGCAGTTCGATGGCGGGGACGCCGAGCGCGCGCGCGACATCGATCGTCTTCAATGACGGATCAATAAACAGGCTGACCCGGATTCCTGCCTCCTGGAGCTTGGCAATCGCCGCCTGCAGCCGGCGATCGCCTTTCCGCAGGGCGAGTCCTCCCTCGGTCGTGATCTCCTGCCGCTTTTCCGGCACCAGCGTCGCCTGGAAGGGTTTGATGCGTGTGGCGAGCCGGACGATATCGGCGTTTGCGCCCAGCTCGAGATTGAGCACGGTGCGCACGCTGCGCGCGAGCGCGTGGACGTCGGCGTCCTGAATGTGGCGGCGGTCCTCGCGCAGATGCACCGTGATCCCATCGGCGCCGCCCCGTTCGGCGGCGGCCGCCGCCGGGACGGGGTCGGGTTCGTCGGTCTTGCGCGCTTCGCGAATCGTTGCGACGTGATCAATGTTGACGTAGAGACGCATGGTGTCTTACCTTCGGGTCACCTCGACCACAGGTCGTGTCTCGTGAAGCGACGGCTCGCACTTGCGCTCTTCTTGCTTGCTGGCAGCGCCTGCGGCCACAACCCCGGCCTGGGCACGCCGGTCCCGCAGTCGATGAACGAGTCGATCAGCCAGTTCCTCACGGCCGTGAAAGCCAACGATCAGAAACGTATGGGTGAGCTGTGGGGCACGGAGCGTGGGCCCGCGGTGAACAATATGAACTCCCGCGCGCTGCAGCAGCGGCTCACGGTGATCCAGAAGTATCTGGATAATTCCGGGTATCGGATCATCGAAGGCCCGCTGCTGGTTCCGGGGCACGACGACCGGCGGACGTATCGCGTGGAGCTGCAGCGCAGCAATTGCAACCATGTGTTGCCGATCGAGGTGGTGCGCACACACAGCGGGGGTTGGTTGGTGTACGACGTGCATCTCGAGAGTGCCGGCAACCCGACGGGGCGGTGTCCACCGGAGACGACGGGAACCAAGCCCTGATAGTGGGCGTTGCACACCTACTCGGTGAGCTCCAACAGAATGCCGTTCGTGGACTTGGGGTGCAGAAAAGCGATTCGCCGTCCGGCGGCTCCGCGCCGGGGCGTCTCATCGATCAGTTGGTAGCCCGCCGCGCGGGCCAGCGCGAGCGTGGCATCCAGGTCCGAGACGCGGTAGCAGATGTGATGGATGCCCGGCCCGCGTTTGGCGATGAATTTCGCCACGGGACTCGCGGGATCCTTCGGCTCGAGCAGCTCGACGGCGCTGTCGCCGAACGGCAGGCTGACGATCGTCGCGCCATCGGCCGACTCCGGCTGTCCCGGGGCGAGTCCCAGGACGTCGCGGTAAAAACGCAGCGCGTCGGAGATCTTGGTGACCGCGATGCCGACGTGCGCAACCGACGGGTTCATAGAAACGCAAGCTAACGTTTATCGAGGGAGCGTGTAGGGTTATGGAAGACGTGAAGCATCCCGCCGCCATCACGGACGCCACATTCCAGGCGGAAGTCGAGCAGCACAAGGGGCTCGCCGTCGTGGACTTTTGGGCGACCTGGTGCGGGCCGTGCCACATGGTCGCGCCGATCATGGATCAGTTGGCCGGCAAGTACAATGGCAGGGTGAAAATCGTGAAAGTGGACGTGGACGCCAATCAGGCGACGGCGATGCGCTTTAACGTCCGCTCGATTCCGAGTATTCTATTCTTCAAGGACGGACGCCACGTGGATACCCTGGTGGGGGCCTATCCGTCGCAGGCGTTCGAGCAAAAGATCGAACAGCACCTGTCGTAGCTTCCTCCGCGGAGGATGATGCGCGCGAGCACCGCTCGCCTGACGAATTCGCCGGTTCGCCTCGCGGATCTGCAGTTTCCGCAGGTCAACCGGCTTATTCATCGCACCCGGCTCGCGTTCATTCATCTCGAGAATTTGCTGGCGTACGCCAAGCGCGACCGCGACGGGCGCATCGACGGCTATCTCGCGGCGCATCTCCCGGATGAATGTGTGCTGCTGTTTTTCCGCAAAGGCGAGGCGGTCAACGCCGCCTCGCTCTCCACCGCCGGACGTCAAGTCATCACGATCACCGATGCGTTGAAACGCATGCGCACCGAAGTCGAGCGCGGCGACCTGGAGTATTGTGCCGCGCCCATGGAACAGCTGGCGTGGATGTACACATCCTGCGCCGGCGGCTATCAGGCGCGCGTCATTGACGTCAATCAACCGGAGAAATTCTTTCCGCTGTTGCAGCAGGAGAAGGTGACTGGGGTGCTGGAACTGATTTCCAACGGTCGGGTCTCCTATCTCAAATTCGATCACGGGAAGTACCTGACCGGGCATTTCTGCGACAAGCCGGAGAACCTGCCACCTGCCCGCTACCTCGAGTCACTCTTCGACCCCGGCCCGGGGGGCGCGCCGGCGATGTCCGCGGGAACGTTTGCGGGAGCCGACGACCTGCCCGCGCAGGCGGCGACGGCACTGGTCAACACCTATCGCGAGCTCTATTGGCGGATCGTGGACGCGGTGGAACGAGAATTTCCCGGCGAGGCGAAGCGCCGCGCGCAAAAGGTGACCGCGGCCATCGTCGATACGCATCAGGCGCTCGCGCTGCTCAGCGTCCCGCGCGGCACGGACACCCCCGATGGCGTCGTGCGGCCCGAGGAGTTGTCGAGTGCGTTGACGGACTGGGCGCTCCAGCTGCTCGAGGGCGCGGAGGTGATGATGCCGGGAACAGCCACCAAGGTGCTGAAGGATGCGACGCGCGAGCATCGCTACGTGCTGCAGGCCGCCGGCTTTTACGGCAAACTCCCCTGGCGGGTGACGTGGTGACGTGGCCGGCACCCTCTACGTGGTTGCGACGCCCCTCGGAAACCTCGGCGACCTCTCGCCGCGCGCCGCCGACACACTGAAACGCGTGGCGGTGGTCGCCGCCGAGGACACGCGTCATAGCAAACCGCTCCTCCATCACGCCGGCTCGAAAGCCGAGCTGATCAGCTTCCACGAGCACTCCTCGGATCGCGCCCTCGAGCGCATCCTGCGCATCCTTACAGACGGGCGAGACGTCGCCCTCATCACCGATGCCGGCACGCCGGCCATCAGCGATCCGGGGGTGGCACTCGTGGCTGCGGCGCGAGAGCGAGGGATTCAGGTCGTCACGATCCCTGGTCCGAATGCAGTCGCGGCCAGTGTCGCCGTATCAGGGATCAGTGGTGACCGCTATTTGTTTCTCGGGTTTCTCCCCCGCAAAGGGGGCGACCGCCGCCGTTTCCTTTTGACCGCCGCCCAAAGTGAATGGACCGTCGTGATCTTCGAGGCCCCCAATCGCGTCACGCAACTGCTCGCCGATCTCCTCGAGGTTTGTGGTCCGGAACGCCGGGTCGCCGTCTCTCGGGAGTTGACCAAAGTGTTTGAGGAAACGCGTGCGGGGACGTTGCAGGAATTGTCGGAGCACTATGCTGATGCCCCCGTTCGAGGTGAGGTTACGGTAGTGCTTTCCGGGACGGGCAAGGAGCGGGTCGAGGATCGGCCGCCCGATCCGGCTGCACGCGCCAAGGCTCTGCTCGCCGAAGGAATGTCACGCAAGGATGTAGCTGACCGTTTGGTGGAGGAGACAGGAATTTCCCGAAACAGTGCATATCGATTGGTCAACGAACTATGAAATCGTTTCTCCTGGTTCTAGTGCTGTTTTTCGCACCACGCACGACGCACGACGCACCACGCACGTCTTTAACCATCGGCCGCCTCCACTACGACGGCGGCGGCGACTGGTACGCGAACCCGTCGAGCCTCCCCAATCTGCTGGCCGCGTTGCGTGCGCGCACGACCCTCCCCGTCGCAGACCGCGAGCGTGTCGTGACCCTGACCGGGCCGGAGCTCTGGGACGTCCCTTACATCTATATGACCGGCCATGGGAACGTGCACTTCTCCGATGTCGAGCTGCGCACCCTGCGCCGCTATCTGGAGCAGGGCGGCTTCCTGCACGCCGATGACAATTACGGGATGGACAAATCCTTCCGACGGGAGATCGCGCGCGTTTTTCCGGACCACCCGATGGTGGAAGTGCCGTTGACGCACCCGATTTACAACCTGGTTTACTCGTTTCCGAAGGGCATTCCCAAGATCCACGAGCACGACGGGCTGCCCGCCCAGGGATTCGGTGTTTTTTTGGGGGACCGCCTTGTCGTATACTATTCCTACCAGTCCGACCTTGGGGACGGATGGGAAGACTCGACGGTGCATCATGATCCTCCAGAGCTGCACGAGGCGGCGTTGCGCATGGGCGTGAACCTGTTCACCTACGCCGTAAGCGGGACGAAATGACCGAGACAGGGCGCCGGCTGCGTCGTCTGGGGGCTCCCCACGTTCGCGCGCGCGCGCTCGCCGTGGTGCTGGGTGGCCTCGGCGCGGCCGAGCGGCGGCGGCGCCAGTGTTGGCGAGGCTCATCGAACGGGGGGGGCGGGGGGGAAGCATCGTCGGAGTCGTAAGCCCCACCGCTGCCAAAGGTGCCGGATCGAGCCCCGCGCTGCTGCTCGCCGCCGATACGCGCGCCGCCGCCGCGGTTTCGCTCGCCGCGCCGAGCGTGAGCGGCGTGTTGCGGCGGGCGACGTACCGACACGTGGCGGCCGGCGCCGGTGTCGCACTCATGGGCGTGCTCCTCTTTCTCGCCGGTTCCCCGGCGTCGGGTCGCGCCGCGGCATTCTGGCACCCGCTGCGCACCTGGCGCGACGCGCGGGCGCCTGTGCGGCTGGTCGTTGATCGCCGAACCGTACGTCGCGGAGGCAGTGTGACCGCCACCATCACGGTGCCTGGCGCGACACGCGTGACGCTCTGGACCCGCGGACCGGGTGAATCGTGGAGAGCCAGGCTCCTGTCGCTCGATGCGGACGGTCACGTCGTCCATCACGTCGGGCCGATCGAGTCCGATCTGTACCTCAAGGCCGCGAGCGGCGGACGTTCCAGTGGCGAAATCAAGGTCGATGTGGCGCTGCCCGCCTTTCTGGCGGATCTGGGTCTGACGGCGCGCTTTCCTTCATATCTGGGGCGCTCCGACGAGCCGCTGCTGGTTGGCGGCGACGTGATTCCGCTGCCCGCGGGGACGACGGTGCTCACCAGCGGCACGGCGAGTGTGCCGCTCGCGGGCGCCGCCTGGACGCTCGCAGCGCGCGTCGAGCCATTGCGCGTAACCCGAACGCGCATCGAGGGCCGCTTTATGCCTACGGTCAGCGGCACATGGCGGCTTGAGGCGCGGAGCAGTGACGGCTCGCCGTTGGAAGGCGCCACGCCCGAGCTGCAGGTCCTGATCGTGCCCGATTCCGCACCCGTCGTCACCGTACCTGTGCCAGGACGCGACACGACGTTGCCGATTTCTCTGCATCAGCAGCTCGTCGCCGATGTGCGTGATGATCATGGGATCTCGCGCTTGTCGGTTGTGAGCTGGCGCGTGAGTCGCACCGGCAGGATCGGCGAAGCGGTGCGCGAGTCGCTCGATGTCACCGGCGTGGGTGATCGCGCGATCGTGCAGGGGCGGCTCGACGCCGAGCACCGCGGCCTCCTGCCCGGCGATACGCTGCGGCTCTACGTCGAAGCGCTCGACAACGCCCCAACGCCTCACGTCGGGCGCAGCGCCGAGATCGCGCTGCGGCTTCCCAGCATGGAAGAGCTCCGTGCACAGGCGCGGGCCGCCGCACAGGCAGTGACGAGCGCGGCCGAGTCGGTCTCCGCCGCGCAGCGAGAGTTGAGCGATCGAACGCGGGATCTTGCCGAGGAACGGAACCGTGATGCCGACGGGCGGGCAGGAGTGCGCCCGGGGGGGAGCAACCAGCAGCAGCAAGGCGCGATGTCGTTCCAATCGACGCAGCGCGCCGAAGAGATCGCGCGCGATCAGGCTGCGATGTCGCAGCGGGTCCAAGAGCTGGCGCAGGCTGTAGAGGAGATCGCGCGTGCCGCGCAGGCGGCCGGCTTGGATGACAGCGCGTTCCAGAATCGGTTGCGCGAGGTGCAGGAGCTGCTGCAACGCGCCCTCACGCCGGAGCTCGAGCAGCGGCTGCGCGAGCTGCAGGAGGCGCTCGCGCGTCTCGATCCGGAAGCCACACGGCAGGCGCTGCAACGTCTGGCCGAAGCACAGCAGCAGCTGCGCCGCGAGCTCGAGCGGAGCGAGGAGCTGTTCAAGCGTGCGGCGATCGAGGGCGAGCTCGCGTCGCTCGCCAAGGACGCCGAGGATCTGCAACGCCGCCAGACCGAATGGACGAAGCAGGACGCGCCGCACCCCGACTCCGCGGCGGCCGCCGCGGAGCGCGAGCTGGCTACGGCCGCCGATTCGCTCGCCCGTGGTGTAGAGCGCGCGGGGCAGACGGTGCCGCTCGCGCAGTCGCAGGCGGCGGCGCGCCGCGCCCAACGGGCCATGCAGGAGGCCGCCGCCGCCGCCAACCAGCGCGACGCGCGCGGCGCTCGGACGTCCGGACAGGAAGCGGCGGACTCGCTGGCGCAGCTGCCTGACGAGCTCCGCCAGCGACGCGACTCACTGACCTCTGCCCCGGCAGGGGGCCATTGAGGAAGGCACGCACGCGATCGAACAGGAGATCGGTGCCGCCGCTGGTCGGCACGCGCTCGTGTCGCCGCAGCTCGAGGCGGCCCTCGGCTACGCGCAGAATCAGATGAAACTGGCGCGCGAGCAGCTCGAGCAGGGCGATCCCAATCCCGCCACCGCCGCCCCGTTCGCCGAGCAGGCGCTCGACGCGCTCAACGCCACCGCGCATGCGTTGGTGCGCACGGCGCAGCGGGTCGCCGGCGCGCAGTCGGGGTCGGGATTCCAGGAGGCGATGGAGCAGCTCGCACGCATGGCGCAAGAGCAGCAGGGGATGAATGGTGACGCGCAGGGCCTGTTGCCGATGATGGGCGCGGGCGGTGATGCCATGCAGCGCTTGCGCGAGCTCGCCGGCCGCCAGCGCGCGCTCGCCGAGCAGTTGGAACGCCTCCA
>WNGO01000568.1_pt1 | contig 30480 bp, 27 predicted proteins | sample 5400511 | NCBI WGS metagenome assembly WNGO01 (sample SAMN13153380, study PRJNA577476) | soil metagenome | isolation source: 20 cm soil or saprolite under Garry oak tree replicate 2 | place: USA:California | collected 2016-06-15 | reverse complement strand
GCTGTTTTCGCCGGCATCGGCTTCGGTTTGGCCCGGAGCGACCCGGCATCGCCCGCGCTCGCGCTAGGAATCAGCGCGGTGCTCGGCACAATCACCTCCTTCGCCGTGATCGTGCGCTTCATGCAACGAAAGAGCCATTGCAAAGCTTCTAGTCTCGAAAAATTGATTGATGCCACGACCAACCGCGACTTCTCGTTGCTGGTCTTGTTGTGCGCCATGGCCGGCAAGCTCGATCTATTCCTCTGGATGGCCGGAATAGGTGTGCATCTCTTCTGGATCATTGCGCTTTACTCGCAGTGGCAAGACGCCGGACGTGCGCCGGCGATCTCGGAGAAATCCGCGTGAAATTGGCGTTAAGACTTATTATCGCCGGGGCAGGCCTGGTGCTGTTTGCGTGGTTCGTACACCGAGCCGGAGTGAATACGATCTCGCGCGCCTCTGTCATGCTCGGCTGGTCCGCTCCTCTTATTCTACTGCCTTTCGCTCTTGTTTATCTTCTCGATACTGTTGGGTGGCGTTTGTGTTTTGGCCGCACGCTTTCGAAAGCGATCAGCTTCGGAACGCTATTCCGCATTCGGTGGGCTGGGGAATCGCTCAATAACGTTGTCCCTTCCGCTTATCTCGGGGGCGAAGCCGTGAAAGTCTATTTGCTCCATAAACGCGGCTTGCCGGTTGTCGATGGAGCATCAAGCGTGGTTATCGGAAAGACAGCGCAAGTTCTGGCTGAAGTGATTTTTATCGCGTTTGGAGCGGTGGCCGGCTCTTCCATTCTGCCGGCCAATTCACCCGCTCGCGCCGGCATGTTCGCAGTTAGCGGCGCGGCAACCGCCGTCATCGCGATGCTCTTCTGGCTCCAGCATCGAGGAATGTTCAGCACACTCCTGGCGTTGACCGGGCGATTGCGGTTGCGCATTCGAGCGCTTACGTCGCGAGCCGAAAGTTTGCGCCAACTCGATCGGCAAATTTTCGATTTCTATCGCAACGATCGGCGACGGTTTCTTTCCAGCGTGACATTTTATCTGCTGGGCTGGATCGCCGATTCATTGGAAATTTTGCTCGTCTCGCGCATGATTGGGATGCCGTTGGATTGGAGTCAAGCACTGGCCTTCGAGGCATTCATCGGCGTAGCAAAGGCACTCGGGGTTTTTGCCCCCGCCGCCCTTGGAGTGCAGGAAAGTGGCGTTATTTTTCTCTCTTATCTTTTCGGTTTCCCGCCCGCGCTTGCAGTTCCCTACGCCATCATCCGCCGTGCCCGCGACCTGACGTTCGCACTAATCGGTGGCGCGCTTCTCTATGCCGAGGAACCAGTGCTCCGCGGTTTCGCGCAGCGCGTTGCGCGAGAGGTTGAGGCGCCGGCATGAAAGCCATTATCTACGCGGCGGGACGCGGAACTCGATTGCAATCGGACTCGCCGAAAATCCTTCTAAAATTCGGAGGCAAAACGCTGCTGGAGTGGCACGCGTTGCGGTTGCGTGAGGCCGGCGTGCGCGAAATCGTGCTGGTGACCGGCCATCTTCGCGAGCAGATTGCAGAATTGCTTCCCGGCATTTGCGCCCGGCATGACGTTGGGGTACGCGAGATTGTGAATTCACGCTTTCAGGAGGGTAGTTTGCTCAGCTTGAAAGTCTCGCTTCCAGAAATCGAAGACAGCTCCGAGCCTCTCTTGTTAATGGACGCCGACGTGTTTTATCCAACGGGGATGCTCGATCATCTAAAGGCATCGGCGCACGCCACCGCGCTACTTCTGGATCGTGAATTCTCCACCGACGACGATGATCCCATGCTCGTGCCGGTAAAAAACGGGAGACCGATCGACTTTCGCAAGCACTGGAGCGGTGACGCCGATTTCGTGGGCGAATCAATCGGTTTCTTCAAGATCGCTCCGGCTGATTTTCCGCTCCTGATAAAGGAGACACAGGCGCGAAGCCGTGGCTCCAATTGTGCGGATTCCTACGATGATGTCTTAAGAACGTTGGTGCTTGCCGGACGATTCGGATACGAAGACGTCACCGGACTGCGGTGGATCGAGATCGACTTTCCAGCGGATGTCATCCGTGCTCGAAACAAATTAGTTCCAGCCATCATTCGCTCCCCATGATGCCGCGCAATCTCCATCATTTTTTCCTCGGACAACATGTCTTCGTTACAGGCGCATCCGGTTTTATCGGCAGCCATGTGGCGTCCTTGTTGGTTCAGGCGGGCGCTCATGTTCGAGCGTTCACGAGATCTACAAAAGGGCGCTGCGTTACTGCGATCGATTGGGTGGAGGGAGATCTCCTCCGTCGGGATTCGATTGACGCGGCGATGAAAGATTGCCGATACGTCTTTCACGTTGCGGGCGACTATCGGTTCTGGGCGCGCGATCCGCGTGAGATTTTTGCTAACAACGTGCAGGGAACGATCAATCTTTTGGAAGCAGCGAAGCGCGGCGGGGTAGAGAAAATCGTGTGCACGAGCACAACCGGAATCCTCGAACCAGGAACGCTGGACCAGCTGGCAAGTGAAGAGCGGCTCGCTTCGCCCTCTCAATTGAAAGGACCCTACAAACGGTCCAAGTTTCGGAGTTATCTCGAAGTGAAGCAAAGGGCGGACGCAGGCTGGCCCATCGTGACCACGCTGCCCACAGCGCCGATCGGCCCACACGACCTGAGACCGACGCCAACCGGAATGATAGTGGTCGCATTCCTAAACGGATGGATCCCATTGCTTGCCCGCACCGGACTCAACTTTGCCGATGTACGCCACTGCGCACTTGGTCATCTTCTGGCAATGGCACGGGCCAAGTCCGGTGAGCGTTACTTGTTAGGCGGGATCAACTTGTGGTTGTGCGATTTTCTAAAACGTGTCGAACCCTACGCGCGCTACCGCACGCCACGTTTTTATGCGCCCCATTGGCTCAGCTTTCTCACCGCTTGCGCCAGCGAAACTTCCGCCAGGCTTTCGTCGAACCGGACTCCATTTGTGACACGCGAATCCGTGCAAATGTCGCGCCGTCCACATTTTTCCAGCAATGCAAAGGCCGAAAACGAGCTCGGTTACGTTCCTACCTCCTCGATGGACCACGCCATTCATGATGCGGTCGAGGATTTCGTCGCGCGAGGTCTGGCGACAGTCGCTGGAGGTCGATTAAAATGCCACGACACGGCGTTACAGAACCCGGGCGAGCGGGAAGAGAACCATGAGACTAACAGGCCTGGCGAATATCGCCTGGCGTCTTGGACTAGATAGCCGCTCGACTTGCACGGTTCTTTCCTCATCACGCAACTCGATCCTTCCGCCGGACCAGTTCCGTCTTTCACCGGCACACACCCGGTCCGAAGTCGTGTTGCCTCGAACGGTGCTCAGCCTCTGCCTCAAGGACGAAGCCTGCTGCAATAAACAAAGCAAGTCCGGCAATGGACTTCGCCGAGATCGACATCTTCATATTGGCGGATTAGCTATCGCGTTTTGCACTGCCGATCAAAATCTGAATCGGCGAGTCGGTTGGAATGAACAACACCACGGCTATTCCGTATCCTCATGCCCAAAGACCAGGATAACGACCAAACCAAGAACACTGACGGTCGCCATCATTCCGAGGACTGTGGGGACGCCAAACTTACCTTTCAAGATCGGCAGAACAAAAACACCGAGAGTCGCACCGATTTTAGCAACACCAGCAGCGAAACCGCTCGCTGTGGCCCGCAACTGCGTTGGAAAGAGGATCGGCGCGAGCGTAAACGTGGTCGAATTAGGTGCATGCGAATGCGCCCGAACCGCGGGACCGCCCAGATTCCAAGAAGAAAACCGAGGAGCAGGAACACATCGATCGCAGCGCTTCCCCTGGCATCTGCGAAGTCACGGGCGATGACGCCGACTCTCTTACCGGAGACATCAATTGCACCCAGGATAATCGGGGTGAAAAGTCCCACTCCATAGGTGGCTATATCCATCAAAAACCAGGGAACCGCGACCAGCGCCGTACGAGCTCGATAGCGGCCAGAGAAAAGGATCGCTATTCCGGGTGCTTTCGGCGGCGCAACTGAATTTGCAACGCCTGGGTTTCCGGCATTGGCCGCAATTTGTAGTACTGCTTCGCGCTGCTCAGGCATGATCCGGATGAACGCCTCCGCCGCCTCGGCAAATCTACCTCGAACAATTAACCAATGCGGACTATCTGGTTCCGACAGACGTAGTGAGAAAAAAACAAGGGCAATGACGCTTTCCATCGTCAGAAAAAGCCGCCAAATCTGACCGCTCTGTGCGTTTTTCAGCAGCGCCAGCGTAATTATTGCCGCGAGCAACATGCCAACCGATTGGCATGCAATCGTAGCGACCATCATTCGTGCACGACTGGGTTTCGGCAGTACTTCCGAAACGTAACTGCTACTCGTTGGGAAATCGATGCCGACTCCCACCCCAACGAGAAGTTGGCCGACAAAGAGCATTGGGAATCCATTGGCCAGCGCGCTGGTCGCGGCGCCGACAGCGATGATTATCATGTCGGCAAGCATCAACTTCTTTCGGCCAAGATGATCTGCCATCGGCCCGCCAAGTCCGGCGCCGAAGACAGCACCAAACACCAGACTCGCCCCGATGAGACCTACCAATTCGGGAGTGAGATGAAATTCAACGGTGATCAGTGGCATCGCCACGCCGAGAACGAAGATTACAAAGCCATCAAGTAATGTGCCTCCGGTCGAGAGCACCCAAAGCCATCGCTGGATTGGTTTCAGGGGCGAACCATCCAGCAGTGACGCCAGGCGTTGCGATGGCGTGATCTCGACCAATGTTACCGCTTCTTGCGACGATCCACGTTCTCCCCATCCTCCGCCTGATGATAGTCACGACGAATTTCAGCCAGGTTCACAGTCGGTTTGGGCAACTGCATGTTCATGTCGTCCATCTCTCGGACAATAATCTGTGAGACAGCCAAGTCCCGAAACCACTTATGATTCGAGGGAACGATAAACCAAGGCGCCTGTTCGGTGCTCGTTTTAGTAAGCACATCCTCGAAGGCCTTGAGGTAATCACCCCAATATTCGCGTTCCTTATAGTCCGAGTCGCTGATTTTCCACTGACGCTCCGGGTCATCCAATCGCTTCTTGAACCGGGCAAGCTGTTCGTCTTTTGAGATGTGCAGGAAAAATTTGAGAATCGTTGTGTTGTTTTCGGTAGTGATTAACCGTTCAAAATCGTTTATTTGGTCGTACCGTTTTGACCAGACCTTTTCCGACGCCAGGCCGTGAACTCTTACTACCAGCACATCTTCGTAGTGGGAGCGATTGAAAATTGCGATGGACCCCTTTGCTGGCACATGCGGATGCACGCGCCAGAGAAAATCGTGCGCTAGCTCTTCCTTCGTCGGTTCCTTGAAGTTAGTAGAAACGCAGCCCGATGGATTCAGGCCAGTCAAGACGTGGCGGACTACGCCGTCCTTGCCAGCTGCGTCCAACCCCTGCAACACAATGAGAAGCGAATGCTTGTTCTCCGCATACATCCGGTATTGTAGTTCCTCCATTTTCTGCAGGTTCTCCTGAATCTCCGGCAAAGCCGATTTGTGTGACTCATGTTTGCCATGATAGCCGGGGTCGAAGTGTTTCAGCCGGATATTGGATCCCGGGTTGACGACAAGTTTTTTTCGGTAGTTGGACATGTTAGGTCTCCTTTCTTAGGTTAGCGAACCGCCTCCGGCCCACGTGGCATAGGAACTCGAAGGGGCTGGAAAAGAGATCTTTTCCACGCACGGACCGGGTCCAGCATTCCGTAGATCCCTAGCTTTACGATGTCTTGGACTATCATCCACGCCAGGTTATAGGCCCAAACAAAACCGATGATTCTCCAGGGAAGCGGTGGAACTAGCCAACCCTGGCTGCACATGAATACCGCGGCGATTTGGGTAACGACAATTGCAAAGAAAAGCTTGGCGTTCGGATACGGTGGCTTCCAAAAAGCTCTCCGAGTGCGGGTCACGAATAACAAGAGATGACCACCTGCTACGAGTTGCAGGAACATCATGGTCTGCAGTTGTGGATGATCCAGGTGATGAAGAGTGTCGCCCAGGTACAGCAGACCAAAGCTTTGAATAACTCCAAGCAAACCCAAAACCGAAGAGATAACTAACACACGATCCAACTCCCACTTGACAGGTTGGGGCGACACACTGGCGTTATCGAAGGCGATGGTCATAATAGGCACATCGTCCAGAAGAGCGAGCGCGATAAGCATAATCGCGGTCAGAGGAAAGAAGTGATAGTAGATCGATGCCAGCACTACAAATACCATGATGGCGATCGTCATCGCGATGCGATATAACACGTAACTCATCATTCGCTCGAAGATGCGCCTGGCTTCGGCGATCCCTTCGATGATGACTGAAAGACCGGGTGCAGTTAGAATTAATGCTGCCGCAGCTCGAGCTGCTTCGGTTGCTCCGGAAACGGCAATGCCTACGTCCGCTTGCTTGAGGGCAGGAGCGTCATTCACGCCGTCACCGGTCATTCCTACGATGTGGCCGTTCTCCTGCAGTATTTTTACAATGGCGTATTTGTGTTCCGGGAAAACCTGAGCGAATCCATCGGCCTCATCGATTTTCTCAGCTGCGTCCAATGGGATCTGTCCTTTTGTAATGTCGCCGGGGAAGAGCTCCGTTGCCGGCTGGATATTTGTGCCCATGTCGAGCTCTAATGAGATCTGCCGGGCTATGGCTACGTTGTCGCCAGTAACCATCTTCACTTCGACACCGTATTCACGAGCTCGGGCGATAGTGCTCTTGGAATCCGGCCGAGGCGGATCCAGCAGAGGAAGAATTCCTAGGAACACCCAGGGACCATCGCCTTGGGCAACAGCCACACCGATGGTGCGGTAACCGCGACCCGCGAATCCGTTCACCGTCTGCTGTGCCTTCTCCAAGTCCGCGCCAGCGAGCTTCGCCAGCCCGAGAATCACCTGCGGCGCGCCTTTAGTCACCTTAAAGACTTTGCCGGAGGCATCCTTGATCGTGGCTTCCGTGCGCTTCCCCACCGGATCGAAGGGGACGTAATTTTCCTGTTGATAGCTCTTCAGAACCGAGGAGTCCTTGAGGCCGGCCATGATCGCGAGATCGATCGGATCGTTATCCGCTGCGCGCGAAGCTACGGACGCCATTAGGATCAACGTTTGCGCGTCGGTTCCAGCCCAGGGTTGCGCTTCGCCGAGGGTCAGCTTGTTCTGGGTCAATGTGCCGGTCTTATCCGAACAGAGAACGTCGACGCCCGCCAATTCCTCGATCGCCTCGAGTCGCGAGACGATTGCCTTGCTTTTGGCAAGCCTTCGGGCCCCCAGAGCCATAGTCACCGAAAGAACTGCCGGCATTGCTACTGGCACTGATGCCACCAGAAGAATAAGAACAATCTCGGCCAGCCTTAACAGAACTGCTCGGTCGTAATGGCCGCGCATGTCGAAGAGACGACTGGCCACCAAAATCACCACCAACACCAGTGCCAGGATAATCAGGAAGTTACCGATCTTCATCACGGCCCTCTGGAAATGCGAGATATTTCCGGCTCCAGCCACCAATTTTGCGGTCCGCCCAAAGAACGCATTTGCTCCGGTCGCGGTAACCACTGCGACCATTTCTCCCTGTTTCACGACAGACCCCGAGTATGCGTCATCGCCCGATTTCTTAGTGACGGGCAGAACAATATCTCCGGGGACGAGCGTCTGCGCGGCGACTTGCTCCCATTTTCCACTGCGAAGCACGCGCGCCTTTAAAGCCAGCGAATTCTTCAGAGCGTCGAGCGCGTTGGAAGCTTCGTGTTCCTCCCAAAACCCTAACAAGGCGTTGAACAACAGAAGCGAGGTAATGATCGTAAGATCACCCCAGTCTCCTACAATCAAGGCCATGAGGGCCGCAGCCTCGATCATCCACGGTATGGGTCCCCAAAAATAAGCGAGCAACCCGGAAAACGCGCTCTTCTTGTCTTCCGGCAGTGCGTTCGGTCCGTACTTACTCAGGCGCTCTTGTAGTTCGACAGAATTCAGACCGGTCTTCGGGTCGGTCCCAAGCTTCGTCAGAATTCCGGCGACGCCGGGACTGGCGGATTCGGCAAGGTCAGAGGCTGACATGAACAACTCCTCGGCTCATTTGGCGGAAGACCTGATAACCTGTCCGGTCTTCGAAGACTAGAAAAAAGCTAACAGCAGCGATGGCGAAACGCGCCATTCGTGGCGACGAAGGCGATTACATCGCCTTATAGTCAACCGTAATAGTTCGGTAAAGAAGCGGGCCGTGTTGCGCAGAAAAATAAAAAAGCTCGAGCATCGTCGCGCCGACCATCCATTGATAGCCAACCAGCGTCTGGACGACGTCGGTGTCAGTATCGCGGGAACGTGACACCAGTTTTCCCGTCCCGTATTTCTCATCGAAGTATTTGCGAATTTCTCCCATCCGCTGGTTGTAACGTTCGATCGACCAATCCGGGTATTCATATTGCAGCTCCACTGCAACGAGCGCTCTCTGTTTAAAAGTAAACAGTGTGCGCTTTAACCCGGGATGAAGCAGTCCTTCCACTGTCCAGACGTCCCGGTTCTCCTTTTTTTCCCGCGAGGTGATCTTCGCTTTCGCACCGTGCAGCACCGCTTCCACATGCGCCATCGAGTCGTTCCAACGAAAGCCGAACGGCGGCAACAACTCATCGACCGAATATGCCTGCGCAGTAGAAAGAAAAAGGCCGATAACGCCGGTCGAGAGAATTCGGCGTATCGCTCTACTGTTCCAATTAGAGGTGCAATTTGCCTCCCAGTTCCCCATCTTCGTGTGCGTCGCCCGCATTTTCGATCTTTCAAAGGTCCCCGTGACACTTTGGAGGCGAGAAAATTGCGTGCTCGAGTCGATTCGGTCAAATCGGAATGGCATCATGGCGACGCGGATCGATTGATCGCTCCCCCACGGCGATTGCTCTCCTGTTATGGGCGAGCCCGCGCCAAAAATCAGCAGCGGGATGTTCTTTTTGTTTTCTCTCGGACACGCGCGCTTCTTTTTCTAGTCAAGAAAATTTTTGGCCGCGATGAAAATAAAATTTCAAATAAAGTTCATTTTTTTCTTGTCGATTTTGAAAGCGATTTCTAGTCTCAAGCCCGCTGGCGAGGCAGAACAAGAACGCATGTGAATAAGTTGTGAACATTTCTGAGAAACTCTTAGCAGCGAGAATGAACGACACGCAGAAGGCTCCGGAACAACGACAGAACATGCAACGTCACCTTAGGGCATCGAATCAATCGCTAACACTCAGCGCGGTCCATTTTCCCTCGTATTTACGAACTTTTGACGGTTTTCTTCAGGATTCCTCCCGGAAGTTACGCTGGCGATTAGCTCGACTTTGCCTGGGTTTTACCCAGCGATTTTCCGCGCGATCAGCGAGTGTGGCGATTGTGTAACACTGTTAACAAGTCTGCTATGGACAAGAAATGCGCTCAGCTGTGGCAGCAATTATCAGCTGCGCTCAAACCACAGATCAGCGCCGACAGCTTTAAACGCTGGTTTTCGGCCGTCGAACTTGTAGAGGCGAAAGACAAATCGCTCACTCTTCGCGTTCCAAACAACATCTATCAGTTTTGGATAGAAAGTAATTATATGCCCGCGTTGCAGACTGCCATTGTAACGACGCTCGGTGGCCCGCGTCCGGTAAAATTCTGCTCTCCGTCGGGAACGAGCGTGCAGATGCCCGTCGAGGATGCCGCGCCGCTGGAGAAAATTTTACCCGAACCGTCCGCGAACACAAAACCAGGCGGAACCGTGCCTGGGCTCAATCCACGGAACACGTTCGAATCTTTCGTGGTCGGTCCGAACAATGAAATTGCGCACGCTGCCGCTCTTGCCGTAGCGCAGGCGCCCGCGCGCACATACAACCCGCTGTTCATTTATGGCGGTGTCGGTCTTGGCAAGACCCACCTGATGCAGGCCATCGGCCAATATGTTTGGGCGAAGAAGAAAAACGTAAAGGTGATTTATGTCTCGAGTGAACTGTTCATCAACGAGTTCATCGACGCGATCCAGCACAGTAATCTGGTCAAATTCCGAAAGCGTTATCGCCAGGTCGATCTCCTCCTGATAGACGACATCCAATTTCTTGGAGGCAAAGAGCGTTCCCAGGAAGAATTCTTTCACACGTTCAATACGCTTTTCGACGGACATAAACAGATTGTGCTCTCCAGCGATCGGCCTGCTTCGGAGATTGCAAATCTGGAGCACCGGCTGGTCTCACGCTTTGAATGGGGACTCACCGCCGAGCTCCAACCGCCGGACATCGAGACGCGCATGGCGATCTTGCGGAAAAAAGCGCACGGCATGCAGATCAGATTGCGCGATGAGGTTTTTCAATTTCTTGCAAGCCGTATTCGCACAAATGTGCGTCGGCTTGAAGGCGCGCTCATGCGTGTGGCTTCGTTTGCATCACTCAGCGGCAAGGAACTGACCCAGGAGGTCGTGGAACATTTGCTAAAGGATATTTTGCAGGAGGAAGGACGCCATTCGATCACAATCGAACAAATTCAGCGACGCGTGGCTGAGCATTTTGATGTGCGCGTGGCCGATATGACAAGCAAGCGGCGCCCCGCCAGCATCGCCTTTCCGCGGCAGGTCGCGATGTTTCTTGCGCGCGAACTTACCAAGGCGTCCTTGAATGAAATTGGCGACGCATTCGGAGGACGCGATCACGGTACGGTATTGCATGCATGCAAACTGGTGAAGAAACGGATGGCCGAACAAGACAACCTCCGCCAGACCATATCCTTCATTGATAGTTCCCTTCAGCGTTAAGCCTCACTGCTGTGTTTCCACCTTGCGATTCCAGCTACCGCGGCTACAAACTCGCCACGGGACGAGTCCGTCCGACTGGCGGACTTGCCCCCCGGACGAATTCGCCGTGGTGGACTTGCCGGGCACTGAAGAGATTGCGGTTGCCGAACAAAACCCAAAGCTTTACATCTTAGACCGTCATAATGAAATTTAGTGTCGCGAAAGAAAAACTGCTCGAAGGCCTGCAGCAGGTCCAAAACGTGGTCAGCACGCGCACCACTCTTCCGATCCTTTCCAACGTTCTGCTTCAGGCGCACGGCGACGAAATCCATCTCACGACAACCGATCTCGACGTCGGTGTCCGCGGCAGTTGCGAAGCGGATATAGAAAAAGAAGGGGCGACTACACTTCCTGCTCGTCGCCTCTTCAATATCGTTCGTGAACTGCCTTCGAGTGAAATTCAGGTAGACGTTAACGGAAAAAATGCCGCTTCCATCCGGAGTGGCCAAAGTTTTTTCAAAATCCTCGGGCTGCCCGAGGAAGAATTTCCGCCGCTGCCAAAGTTCGAGGACGCAAAAGTTGTCACCATCCGGCAGAAAGATTTGCGCGACGGGCTGCGCAAGACTTCGTACGCGATATCGACTGACGAAACTCGCTACGTCCTCAACGGGGTTCTTTTCAGTTTTAAGGACAACAAGCTGACGCTGGTGGCGACGGATGGGCGTCGGCTCGCTATGGGCGAAATCGAGCTGGAATTCCCGCGCAGTCATGAAGCTGACCTAATTATCCCGACGAAAGCGGTGACAGAATTGCAACGCCTGCTTGCTGATGATGGCGAAATCAAGGTCAGCATGGGCAGCGGGCAGATCGCATTCGATCTCAATAAAACGCTGCTCGTCTCGAAATTGATCGAAGGCAATTACCCAAACTATCGCCAGGTCATTCCATCAGAGGCAAAAGAGCGGATAAAACTCGAGCGCGAAACATTTCTAAATTCGCTTCGGCGCGTTTCCCTTCTCGCCAGCGATAAAACGCACTCGATTAAGCTGAACTTTAGCAAGAACAATATCGACATTACTGCCACCACGCCGGAGGTGGGCGAAGCGAAGGAATCAATCGCCGTCGCTTACAAGGGCCGCGATTTTTCCATCGCGTTTAATCCCGAATTTCTCATGGCGCCGCTGCGCGCTCTGACAGAAGACGAAGTCTTTCTCGATCTCATCGACGAAATGAGCCCGGGCGTTTTGAAAATTCAGACTCCATTCCTCTATGTCCTGATGCCGATGCGCATCAGCTCCTAAGCTCGTGCACTGAATTGTCCCGAGACTGGCGAAGCGCGCCGAGGAGCTCACCCACAGGCTGTTTGATTACGCACAGGATGAAAGCGTGATCCACTACCCTGTGAGAGGTTCCTCGCCGTCTCCGCAGGCTCGGGATGACATGCGGCTTGACTGATCCGCCCGCTAGCGAGCCCCTGAGTAGATAGGGCACTCTTAAAAGACCCGCCGTTGCGGCATGGCAGATTGCACCATCATCAGTTCGGTCACGTTCTCCGGCGTGAGTAAACCGACCAGGCGCTTCATCCGATCCAGAACCGGCACTGCCGGGCAATTACATTCTTGCATGATGCGGAACGCTTCTTCGAAGCGCGTTCCGGTGGTCACCGTGGGAATATCTCGGCGCATCACGTCGCCCACGCGAAGCGCGGGATCGTTTTTACGCAACGCAGCGATCAGATCTTTACGCGTCAACAAGCCGGCGACGTTGCCACTGTCATCAACGACCGGAAAATCGTGTTGCGAAGTCGCAAGCAAAGCATCCACCGCTTCCTGCAGGGTGGCATCTCCCGAGAGAGTACGAAATTCGCGTACCATCGCGCTGGAAACCGGGAACCTGCGCGAGACATCTTTCATCTGCGCCAGGGCTGCTTCTTGAGACGCACCGATATAAACAAAAAGCGCGATGAAGAGCAGAAATGGATTCCAAAGCAATCCGATGAATCCGAAAATGAATGCAAAACCCTGGCCGACGTTCGCAGCGACCTGTGTAGCGCGCGCATAACTTAATCGTGTGGCAAGCAAGGCTCGCAACACGCGCCCCCCATCCATTGGAAATGCCGGCAACAAATTAAAAAGCACGAGCATGATGTTAATCGTAAGCAACTGCGCAACGAGACCGCCGCCTTCAACGTTTGAGGGATTGAGCAACGCATGGAATCCGCCTGCCACAAACAAACCGAGCGCGATCACCACATTCACCAATGGCCCCGCCACTGCGATGATCAATTCCTGAACCGGTTCCTCCGGCATTCGTTCAAGGCGCGCCACTCCGCCGATCGGCAGCAATGTGATGTCAGGCGTATTGATTCCGAACGCCTTCGCAGCGAATGCATGGCCGAATTCGTGCAGCACCACGCAAAGGAAAAGAAGCAAAACAAATATCACGCGGCTGGCCGCCACCGCCGAACCGCCCTGCGCGTAATAGCCGAAAGCCAGCCAGGCAATCAGCAGTAAGAACGTAATGTGAATCCGCAATTGAATGCCCGCGATGCGGAAGATTGGGAGAGACCAGCTCATTCGAATTACTGTCCTCTGTGATTAGATCGCGCGCCAGCAGGATTCGGCCGGCATGGACATCGCAGTGATACATGTGATCAGTGACGGGTGATCGGTGAACCGACACATACTGATCACCGATCATCGTTCACTGATCACTAGTCGATCTAAGATGGAAATCTTCGATGTGGCGATCGTGGGCGGCGGCCCAGCCGGATCGAGCTGTGCAGCGTTTTGTGCTCTCGCTGGTTTGCATACGCTCGTTCTCGAGCGGGAAAGGTTTCCGCGAGAGAAAGTCTGTGGCGATTGTTTGAACCCATCGTGCTGGCCTGTATTGGAGCGTCTCGGCCTCACGCAGCGGGTTTGGAATTTGCGGCATTCCAAACTCACCTCAGTCGAGTTCATCGCCATCGACGGTCACAAAGTCATTGTCGATTTTCCAACCGGAGACGATTGCGAGTTGTCGATAAAACGCAGCCTTTTCGATGAGCTCCTGCTGAGACGCGCTCGCGAACTTGGCGCGCACGTTCGCGGGGAAACAACGGTCACTACATTGGCGCACGACGGCGATTGGAAAATTGAAACCGGCCTCCACGAAGCTTTTTGCGCTCGGACATTAATTGGCGCAGATGGACGAAACTCCACCGTGGCGCGCCTGCGCAATTTGCTGCCGCGCCCGGCGCGCGAACGCGTCGCATTGCAAGCGCATATCCCACTTCCGCGAAATTTCGGCAAACGCATCGTGCTGCAATTTCTTCGAGAAGGTTACTCAGGTCAGGCTCCGGTAAACGAATCGGAGCTCAATCTTTGCCTCGTCGGCAGGCCCCCCACTATTTCCAGACTGCGGCAATGGGCACAACGACACTTCGAAATCCCCGCTGATCAACCCTGGCGCACTATCACACCGCTTACCCGCGCGCCTGTTCCGTGCGCCCAAGAAAATCTTCTTTTTATCGGTGACGCTGCCCGCGTCGTGGAGCCGTTTACTGGCGAAGGAATCTATTACGCACTTCGCTCAGGAGAGCTCGCCGCAAGTGCGATTGTGAAAATCATCGGCGGCAAAGATCGACAATTCGCACTTCGCGAATTCGCTCGTGCCTCCGCCGAAATGTATTGGGGAAGACTCTGGATCAATCGACTGGCGCGCGCTGCGGTTTTATCTCCTCGCATCGGTTCGCTCTTTGTCCGTGCAGCGCGAATTAATCCCTCAATCTTGAAATTGCTCACCACGAAAATTGTTTACCCATAAAAAAGCCAGTTAGAACTCGACGGCTTTAAGCCGTCGAGTTTACAAACATTTTTTGCAGTGCGTCGCGTTGGGCGTAGCGCCGCGACGGCTTGGTTACAGCGATTGCCGAGCGGCTTTTACCGTGTTCGATATCAGCATCGCAATGGTCATCGGCCCCACGCCGCCCGGAACTGGCGTGATCGCGCTCGCTTTTTTTGATACTTCATCAAATGCGACATCGCCCACCAGGCGATAACCACGCTCCGACGCTGCGTCTTCCACGCGATTAATGCCAACATCGATGACGACGGCGCCTTCGCGCACGTGATCGGCTTGGACAAATCCAGCGCGACCAATTGCCGAAATGATGATGTCGGCCGTGCGGGTAATCTCGGCGAGATCGCGGCTGCGCGAGTGCACCACAGTAACTGTGGCGTTAGCCTTCTCGTTTTTCTGCATGAGAAGGAGGGCCAGCGGCTTCCCCACGATCATGCTGCGGCCAAGAACCACAACGTGCGCGCCATTAATGTTGATCTTGCTTTCTATTAGCAGACGCTGGACGCCCAGCGGCGTGCACGGGACAAAGCCGCTGGAATCGTCCAGCACGAGCTTTGCGACGTTTTCCGGATGAAATCCATCCACGTCTTTGCGTGGATCGAGGGCTCGAACGATTGCTGTTTCGTCGATGTGTGCCGGCGGTGGTGATTGAACAAGAATCCCATGAATGGCGGAGTCGGCGTTCACTTCTTCGACGCGGTTGAGAAGCTCAGTCTGAGTGGTCGAAGCCGGTAATTCCAATTTCAGTGAGTGCAGCCCAAGCTCGCGACACATTTTGTCTTTCGAGCGCACGTAAGCGCGCGATGCCGGGTCGTCGCCTACGAGAACCACGGCAAGGCCTGGCGTGACGTCTTTTTCCTTTAGTTCCGCGATCTCCCGACGAAGATCGACATAAACTTTCTCCGCGATCGCGCGTCCATCGATCAATTTCGCCATAGTGATGGAGGCAATCCTGCCTGCGAGTGCCCGCTACGCAAGCGAGCATTGCTGTAGCCGCGTCACTGTGGGACGCGTAATGCGCGAGTTGGCAACACCTCAGCGCTGCGCTTGCCGTACCCAAGCGGCTACAAAACACGGCGTCAGCGCATTTCGACCAGCGCCATCATGATCCGCTGCAATGAGAGGCGTTCAGATTCAAACTCTTCCGGTGTAGCCGTCGCTCTTATACGATGCGGTGGATCGATCAGTATGCGCACTTTGGCAAACGGTCGGGGCACAATGAACCGATCCCAACTTCCCAGCCGCCAGCAATGCGAATATTCCAGATTCATCGGCAACACCGCGGCGCCTGATTTCTGGGCGAGAAAAATAATCCCTGGACCAAGTTCGTAAGCCGGGCCCCGTGGACCATCGGGAGTGATCACGACATCGCGACCGCCGGCCAGCACTTCGGTGAGCTGACGGACGGCGCTCGCCCCCAACCGAGAGCTCGAGCCGCGCACCACGTCGTAGCCAAATCGTTGAATCGCGTCGGCAAGCAAATCTCCATCACGACTGGCGCTAATGAGGGCTGCACCATCTCGATTGGAGAAAAAGCGCCGCAAAACGAATGGAAAGATGAGCAAGCGATTGTGCCAAAGCGCTCCGATATAATTTTCAGTCACCGGCCTACCAATGAAGCCCGCCCGGTCATCGACTTCGTAGCGCAGAGTGCGCGCCCAAACCTGCAACAAATAAAAGCCAAACGCGATCAACCATCGCGCAAGCCAACCTTCGATTTTCAATGTTTCTTGCGCCTGGCCGACGCGCTTTGCTGTCCCCAACGATATGTGTGCGGGTTCGGCAGTCCAATTTGGTCGAGAATACGCCAAACGACCGTGTCCACGACTGCGGCTACGGAATCGGGACGGCTGTAGAACGAGGGAATCGCCGGCATTACAATCGCGCCGGCTTCGAGCAGTCTCACCACATTGCGTGCGTGAACCAAATTCCAGGGTGTCTCCCTGGGAACGAGGATTAATTTCCGCCGCTCCTTCAAAAAAACGTCGGCTGCCCGCAACAGCGCGCTGTCGCTGGAACCCGAAGCGATTCGACCCAGCGTCGCCATCGAGCACGGGACGATCACCATCGCGTCAAAACGCGCGGAGCCGCTGACGAATGGCACGTTCATGTCATTTTCAGCATGCTGCGAAACATTTGAGGGAGTCTTGAAGTCATCGATCTCCTGCTTCGCAACGTCCCTTGCGGACGCGCTCATGACCAGATGAACTTCGTGAGCGGAACAATCGATTTGTGCCAGTAACCTTTGCAGATAGATCGTTCCGCTGGCGCCAGTCGCGGCAATCACAAGTTTCATTGAAACAAAGAGATCATAAGACCGACAAATAATGCGGCAGCATGTCGCGCCAATAATTCCAGTCGTGGCCGCGCCACTTTCCCTCATCGAGCCAGTGCTTGACGCCTTTTGAATTCAAGATCTCAGACAAGCGATAGGATTCGTGGCGCGTGTTGTCCCATTCGCCAGTGCCGAGGATGATGCCCATGTGATTGTATTTCCATGGGTCAGGCACGTTCGGCAGATATTCGTAGGGACTGTTGAAATAAATGTTGTCGTCATGATATCCGTCGAAAAATGAGCTGATGTCGAATGAGCCGCTCAAGCTGATGAGACAACTGACGGCGTCCGGATGACGAAAAGCAATATTGGCAGCGTGATAGGCACCAAGACTGGCTCCGCAGACTGCCACACGATGAGAGTTGCATTCGCGTCGCGCGAGATCGAACACGTCGCGCACGATTACATTTTCATACGCATTATGTGTGCGCATCCGATCGGCTGGATGGATCGATTTATTGTAAAAACTTTCCAAGTCGATGGCGTCCGGGCAGTAGACCGTCACTCTGCCCGCCTCGACATAGCCGCTCATAGAGCCGACCAGGCCAAAATCCTTGTTTTGATAATAACGTCCAAACGAGGTCGGGAAGAGAATTAGTGGCAGCCCGCCACAGTTTCCGAACACAAGCATTTCAAATTCGCGGTTCAACCACGGCGTGTACCATTTAATGTAACGTTCGTTCATTGAAATAGCCCGTCCATCTTGGTTGCGGGGCGGCCAAATCGCAAGCTCGCCAAAAGATGAATCCGCTCCATCGGTGGAGTTGAGGGGCTTGCGCTACGTTTGATCTCGGCGAAGCGTCTCGTTTTTCGATGCCCGAGCATACGCTTACTGGAAACATTAAACGGCACCCCGGATTTCCGTCGAAGATTCTCGGAAACCGACGCGACGTCCTGGTTTATTTGCCGCGCGGCTACCGGCTGCTCTCCCGACGGCGTTACCCAGTGCTCTATTTACACGACGGCCAAAACGTTTTCGATGCGGCGACGTCGTTTTCAGGCGTGGAATGGGGCGTGGACGAAACAGCTGAACGCTTGATCAAAGAGGACCTAATCGAACCGCTCATCGTTGTGGCAGTTGCGAACACGGGCGAGGAACGGATTCACGAGTACGCTCCCACGCGGGGAGTGATCGATGCCAAGGCGAAACGCAAGAAACGCAGCAAAGGTCTGGCCCGAAAGTATGGGCACTTCCTAATCAACGAACTCAAACCTTACATCGACCGAAAATATCGAACCAACCCGGATGCGGAATTTACCGGGTTAGGCGGTTCCTCTCTGGGCGGTCTCGTTACGCTTGCGATTGGAATTTTGTATCCGCATGCCTTCAGTCGACTCATGGTGATGTCGCCGTCAATCTGGTGGGACAATTTCGCGATTTATCGACTCGTCGATTCTATCGAGCAGAAGCCACCATTGAAAATCTGGCTCGACACCGGCACAGCCGAACCGGGTTGGGAACAAGCCCGCGAGTTACTCAAACGTCTCGTTGAGAAAGGCTGGAAACCTCCCAAGGATCTTCAATACATGGAAGCTCAGTCCGGTGATCACAGCGAAGCGGCTTGGGCAGCGCGGGTTGAACCGGCGCTGCGGTTTTTGTTTTCGCGAGGGAAATAAATCCCGGCATCAAGAAACGTCATTCTGAGCACAGCGAAGAACCTTGGATTTTTTTGATTGGCCGTAACAGAAACAATCAGAGATGTTTCGCTTCGCTCAACATGACAGGCAAAGGAGCGGGGGGCGCCGATCGTTATATCACCTTCCTACCGGCGGAACTGGCGGATTCGGCGGCAATGGCTCAGGAGGCGGCGTGGGAGTTGGTGGAGTCGGCTTCGGTGGTGACGGAGTCTCTGGCATTGGCATCCCTCTAGAGAATCGTCTTTACTGCAGCCACTTGCCGTAAATTTGATAAACGCGAACGAAGCCGCCGATGAAATCCCAATCTTTTTGATATGCGAAAGCACGGTCGCGGGAGGACCAGGTGAGCTCACGCGGTGATTCCGGATGATTGGGATCGTAAACGAGATAGTGATCAATTCCGTCATTCAGAGAGGCTGATTTTCGTTTGTAGACCAAGACCGCGTGATTGATGCTGAGACGAGGATAGGTTGTGAGAAAACCGACAAATAACTCGCCGCGCGCCAAAGCTGCATCGAGGTTGGCTTGGGTTTCCTTGTGGTAATTAGAGTCGTGATCGAAAAGCATCCGGAAATTCCCGAGCCGAACGTAAGTCGGCCAGCCAAGGCCGATATTTCTTCGCAGAACTTCGCGGCGCGCATCGCTCATTGCGCGCAAGTTAGCGTAGCCCGGGAAGACGACGCGCTGATTTGTCGGCAATGGCTTTTCCCAAGCCGCCCGGCGGGTGACATTTCGAATGCGAGCGGCCAACGCGTTGTCGTCCAACGGAGGGGCGTGCGGATCGAAGCGAGCGAACTTATGAAACTGCATCGTCGTACGGCATAGGACAAAACAGCGGCGAGTGTACCTTTTCGGCTCTCCCTTCTCTCTTTGCCGCCGCAAAGAAGGATGACCTTCGCGATACTCGAAGACGGTTGCGTTGGCAAAGCCGACCGTATCGCGGCCGAAGCGAAAATCGGACGCTGCCGCGCTGCTTCGTAGAAGGACGAGAGCTAGGAAAGCGCCGAGCTGCCAAAAACCTGCCGCTGTACGCGAATTACCGGGAATCATATCAAGAACGCGTCCATCGTTTTCACTGCAACGGCTTGTCGTAAGCCTGGTAAACCCGAACGAATCCACCGATGAAGTCTATGTCTTTCTGATAAGCAAAGGCACATTCGCGAGGCGACCATGTTAGCTCACGCGGCGCTTCGGCATGGTTTGGATCATAAACCAAATAATGTTCGAGTTCGTCTCCGGGGCGACTTTTTTTCCGGCCATAAATGAGCACCGCGTGGTTTATACTCATTTTTGGATAAGTGGTAAGAAAAGCCACGAACGTGTCACCACGCGCGAGGGACGCATCGAGGTTCTGGTGCGTTTTCTCCTGATATCCTTTACTGTCCAGGAAGACCATGCGGATATTGCTCGGCCGAAAATAACTCATGAAGCCGCTGCCGATATTGTTCTCGAAGACTTGAGTGTGGGGTTTGCTTATCTCACGTAGATTCGAGTAGCCTGGGAAGACGATTCGCCGATTTTCCGGCAATACTTCGAGCCAAGGCTTCCGGCGCGCGACAGCACGAATGCGCCGTGCGAGTTCCTGATCGTTTAATGGAACGCCGTGTGGATTGAAACGGGCGAATTTGCGGAACTGCATCGCCGTGCGAGTCATGACGAAGCAGCGGCGAGTATAGCTGTTGGCGGGATCACTCACTTCCGACTTCGGTCGGAAAAACGCGATCCCGTCGTGGTATTTCAGCACGGTGGCGTTTTGAAACGCGAAGGTGTCGCGATCGAAACGGAACTCTACGGCCGCCGCGCTGCCACGCGGTAAGGCGACAGCAGCAAGCGCACTGAGCCAAACACCCGCTAATTTACCCCAAGTCCCAAACATCAGAATTAAGAGCGAGGCGAGGCGGTGACGGTTTTGCTTTCGGAAAAGATACCCAGGCGGCGAAACTTTCGATATCGTTTTTCCAGCAGTTCGTCGGCTGGAATTTTAGAAATCTCCTCCAGCGCCCGGCGCAGTGCTGCGCCAAGATTGACCGCAACAGAATCATAGTCTCGATGCGCGCCGCCTACCGGTTCAGAAATGATTTGGTCCACGACCTCCAGTTTCAACAAATCCTGCGCGGTCAATTTGAGCGCCTCGGCTGCTTCAGCGGCGTGCCGGCGGTCTCTCCACAAAATCGCGGAACACGCTTCGGGGCTGATCACGGAATAATACGCGTTTTCCAGAATCATTACATGGTCCGCCACGCCAATCCCCAGCGCGCCCCCTGAGCCGCCCTCGCCAATGACCGCGGCAACGATTGGCACGCGAAGCCTCATCATTTCGAAGAGATTTACTGCAATTGCTTCTGAAATATGACGTTCCTCCGATCCGATCCCGGGAAAAGCGCCTGGCGTGTCGATCAATGAAATGACCGGCACACGAAATTTTTCAGCCAGTCGCATTAATCGCAGCGCTTTGCGATAACCTTCAGGATGGGCGCAACCGAAATTGCGCATCACATTTTCTTTTGTGTTGCGGCCCTTTTGATGGGTGATGACGACACAACGTTGCGTGCCAAGTGTGGCCAGGCCGCAAGGCATTGCTCGATCGTCGGCAAAGCGGCGATCTCCATGCAGCTCAATCCAATTCGTAAAGCACCGTTCGATGTAGTCCATGGCAAAGGGCCGCTGCGTGTGCCGCGCGATTTGCACCCGCTGCCACGCAGTGAGCTTGCCATAAATTTCCCGTCGCGTTTCACGAAGTTTTCCCTCAAGGGCCTTAACAGCGGAATCAAGGTCGACATCGTGCGCGTTGGAGTGATTCTTTAAGTCCTGTAAACGCCGTTCCAGTTCGAAGATCGGTTTTTCAAAATCGAGCGGTTGCCAGTCCATGGAGAAAGTTAAAAAGTGAAAGGTTAGAAAGGTTACAAGGTCAAGCAACTCGTGCCAGCGTGTTCGTCCCCATCCGTTTTAACCTTGTGACTCAGTCCGTTATCGTGACAGGCATGCCGTTCTTTACAAGGCTGCTGAGTTCCTCAAGGTCCGAAGCCGCGAGGCCAAGACCCACCGGCGGCGGCGGCTGATCAAGATTCGGATGTGCAGAATCGGGTACCGAATACAAAGAATAACCTGCCGCGCCGGCCAGCCGAACCCATCGCGTGCTGCTGAGGTACTCCTTGCTGCCGACGCCGACGCGTTTTCCGTCTTTCCAAGCCATGGTTTCGGCCACTTTTGCCGAGATTTTGGCGGGCTGTTTGCCCGGTAACTTTGCTTCGCGAACATGATATTGCTTAAAAAATGCGCCGTGATTCAGGAGCACAACCGAGTTCGCCTTCCGTTGAATAACCATGGAGAAATCGGGGTGTGAGATGAGCAAATGATCGCCAATGCGTAGCATGGTGCCGCTCATGTTGTTCATGCGCATGATCAACTCGGGAGTCGTCTTCAATTTCCGCGCAATCTTGGCTAGCACGTCTCCGGATTTCACAACGTATTCTGTTTTTTCTGGAGACGGATAACGCGATAGGAGAATGGCAACATTTGTTTCCCCGAGGAGATCCTTCGCTTCATCGAGATGTTTCCCCGTGGGATATTTTTGGATAAATCCGATAAGCGCATCGCGAGATTCAGTCAGTTTTCCTTCCTGTCGTAGTTGGGTCGCCGCCTGAAACTCCGGAAGACTAATATCTGGCACCGGCGCTGGCGTAACTTCCCCACGCTGCTCTTTTTTTACTGCGATGTCTTCTTTTATAAAGGTGTTGTAACCAAACCAGGCCGCACCGCCGAAAATAACCAACGCAAGCAACAAGACGAAAAGCCACTTCATGGCTGGTAAAATGTCGTCGAAACTTCGAGCGGAATGCGACAGTCGGGCCGAACCAGAAGACGCCAAGGCAACCCAGGATTCATCACAAAAGGAATCGTGTGCGAGGAATCAATCGCCGCCACTGAAATCGGTTTTGCCTACGAGGCGCCGGTCCCAGATTCGCTCCCTGGAAAGAAGCGATGCCAGAGGCGTCCAATCGTGCGCTCTTCCCGATTGCTCCAGGTAAAATGGCAATCCTGGCAGTAAAACTCCTTGGGAATGATTTTGATCGCGCAAAGCACACCAACCAGCGCAGGAGTCATGAATTTTCGAGTCATCTGTGGATATTCGATATTCGAAGAGCTGCATTGCGGGCAACGGACAAGGGCCGCGGAGATATCAGGATCAGTCGCCTCCCATTCGACCATGAGGGTTTGGGCCTTCTCGAAATCGGTGTCTTCCACCATTACTTTCGCATTTGCCAGCGGGCGCGACATAAAGCCAACCTGCTGCAACGGCGCCTCATTGTGAACATCGGTCCGTAATCCTGCATCGTGGAAGCGCCGTTTTAGTTGCCTCGCCTTGGCCGGATCATTGAACGTGGCAATCGTCACCATAAATCCTGTCGCATCCGCGGCATTAACATCGTGTGATCAAACATCAACTAATGGCCAAGTGCAAGATTTGGTGTCAGGCGCCCGGAGGAAACCATTTGTAGAGCATCAAATATACAAACACGCCTGTGACTGAGACATAGAGCCAGATCGGGATCGTCCAACGCGCGATTCGCTTGTGGCGATCCCATCGGCGACGAAACACCTGAACAAGGGTGATAATCACCAGAGGCAGCGTCACAAAAGCAAGCAGAACATGCGAAGCCAGTATCGGAAAATAAATAGCGGCAATCCATCCTGTGTATCCCGAAGATTTTTCGCCGACGTTTGCGTGATAAATGATGTAGCCCGTCAGAAAACAAGCCGAGGAAACCACAGCGGTGATCATGCACGCCATGTGCCGGCGCCACGCGCCATGCCGGATGAAGTACCAGCCCATTGAAATGAAGACTGTGCTGATCAAATTAAACGACGCGTTAAGAGCAGGGAGATCGGAGATTGAAATCACGTTGAAGCCTTGAACTGTTGAACGCTACATTGACCCATCGCTTCGACGCAACGACTTAACGATTGCCAAGACCATGCCGCCCGTCCTCGAACCACCGCAGGTTCGGCCGCCTCGACCGCGTCGAAAATCAACCTGGGCGCATCGAATCGCCGTGACCTTCGTGCGCCTCGTGATTCTTGGCGTAGTTCTTGGGGTTGGCGGCGGAGGGTATTACCTCGCCAAGAGAGGATTTGGCCGTCAATGGCGCGACCGGGTAGTGGAGGAATTGCGCAAGCACGGAGTCGAAGCCAACATCGGGCGCCTGACGCTGGACCCGTTTCGCGGTCTCATCGCGAAAAATGTACGGATTTTTGATTACAAGAATCGCGAGAACATTCTGGCCCTGATCAGCGAGGTCTCGCTCGATATTAATTACGCGGCGCTCATCCATCATGAGCCGTTTCTCAACGCACTCGACGTGCGGGATGCGCAAATCATTCTTCCATTCAAGACGGCGGATGAAAAGGGCGACAGAGCTGCGCTGACCAACCTGCGCGCCCATGTTTATTTTCCGCCAGAACAAATTTACGTCAGTCAGGCGGAGGGGATCTTTTGCGGGATTCGGATTTCGGCCACTGGACAGCTAATCAAGCGCGAGAATTATCAACCGTCGGCTGCGCTTTCAGCCGAAGAATGGCAAAGACGATTGTTGATTGCGCAACGCGCGGTGAATGAACTGCAAAAGTTCAGGTTTCCCGCTACGCGTCCCTCACTACAGATAAAATTTAGCGGGGACGTCGCTGAGCTCGAGAAGGCACATGTCGAGGCAACCCTTCGAGGCGATCGACTGCAACGGGGCAACTACGAAATGAGAGACCTCTCCGCAGTTGCAGAATGGAACAATCAACAGCTGACCATCGCTCATTGCGAATGGAGCGATGACATGGGCAGTTTTGCCGGGCGCGTGAATTGGAATGTGCAAGGCAGCAGCGCGAGTTTCCAAACCCGCAGCAGTCTGGATTTGAAAGCTTTTCTCGATGCGTTCGGACTGGGCGAGCCATTTGTCAGCGTTGAATTTCAAGCGCCGCCCGCGGTCGAGATTTCCGGCTCCGTAAAATTTGGATCAGATCGCTTCAAGCCAACTATTATCGGACATGTTGCTTTTGGACAGTTCACGTACAAGAAAGTTCCGTTTTCCGATCTCACAGCTGATTTTTCGTGGGACGGCGAGCGCACACTGATCAGAGACCTGCGTCTGCGACATCAGACGGGCCAGGTCCGGGCTGATCTTTTCGAAGCACCGGCGGATTTTCGCTTGAACATCGAGAGCACAATAGTCCCGGAGCCGGTGCGTACGATCGCTCCCCCGGAACTGAATGAATTTCTCCGGCAGTGGGAATGGCAACGTCCACCTGCCATTCGCCTCGCGATCCGGGGCCAGGACCACAATCCCGGAACCTGGAAAGGGGATGGGACCCTCATTTTAGGTCGAACCAGGTTCCGCGGCACATGGATGAACAGTGCGGATACTAAAATCCATTTCGCCGACGGTGCGCTTGCCTGTGAGGATTTACACGTCGCGCGCAATGAAGGCACTGGAACGGGCAGTTTCACCTACGACTTTAAAAAGCACGAGGTACGCATCTCAAATATTAAAAGTTCATTGAATCCTGCCGAGGTCATTTTTTGGATTGATCCAAAAGTTTCGAACACAGTGGCGCCATATAAATTTCGGCGGCCGCCCTCCGTCACGGCGAACGGTTTGTATCAATTTCGCGGCGGCAAGAATACACGTCTGGAGATCAAGGTAGAGGGCGCGAACGGAATGGATTACGTCTTTCTTGGGAAAACGTTGCCCTTTGATCGGATCTCCGCGCGATTGCTATTCACCAACGACCGATTGCAAATCACTGATCTTCGTGGCGCGCTTCTCGCGGGCACGTTGCATGGAAACGCCGACATTTCACTGGCGAGAAATGATCCGCGTTACCGCGCAAATATTTCCGTAAGCGAGATCAATTTCCCGCTGCTGACTGACTTGTACTACAACTACAAGACAGCGCTCGGCCTGTTGAGCGGCACGTACGATTTTACCGGGCTCGGCAGCGATCCGCGCACCATGCGGGGCCGTGGAAAAGTGGAAGTCACCAATGGCGATGTCTTCGCCATCCCTATTTTCGGGCCGCTTTCAGGAATTCTGAACCGGATTCTTCCCGGCAGCGGATACAGCGTCGCGCACAAAGCGAGTGCAGACTTCAAGATCGATCAGGGAAACATTCATACCGACGATTTCGACGCAGACGGCACGCTCTTTAGCATGCTGGGTCATGGCGACGTCCATTTTCTCGATGATAAGCTCGATTTCAGTCTGCGCCTCAACATGAAGGGACCCGGAGTGCTGCTCACACCAGTGTATAAACTTTTGGAATACGCCGGCACAGGGAGCCTGAAGAAGCCGGATTGGCGCCCAGCCGTTTTGAAGAGCCAATAGTGAAGAGGAACGAAATGAAGAAGCGCCGAGATGGAGAAACGGCGCCTTCACCGGTTCGCCGACTCGCCGACTCGCCGATTCATCCAATTCTCATTGGCGCGCACATGTCGATTGCCGGTGGCGTGAACCTGGCGATTGAGCGCGCGCGCTCGATCGACTGTACCGCCATGCAAATGTTCGTGAAGAACAACATGCAGTGGTTCTCCCGCCCGCTTACCCGCGACGAAATCCGGACCTTCCTGGAACATCAGCAACGTAGCGAATTATTATCGATTTTCGCCCATGCGAACTATCTCATCAATCTCGCAGCCACGAACGGGCAGTTTCACGCAAATTCGATCCGTTCGCTGTCGGAAGAATTGGTTCGCACCGATCAGCTGGAACTCCCATTCTTGGTGTTGCATCCCGGTGCGCACCTCGGCGCGGGTGAAGAAGCGGGACTTGAAAAAGTTGTGGAATCGATTGATTGCGTGTTTTCCGGTCTTCCGAAAATCAAAACACGGATCGCGCTCGAAACGACCGCTGGCCAAGGCTCATGCCTGGGGAACAAATTCGAGCACCTTGCGTACATTATCAGCCGTGTGCGTGAACCAGAGCGATTGTGTGTCTGCCTCGATACCGCGCATGTTTTCGCTTCGGGTTATGACATCGGAAGCGAAGCCTCGGTTCGGAAGACATTCCGCGAATTCGGTCGCGTGGTTGGCTTGGATCGTCTCGTGGCAATCCATCTAAACGATTCCAAAACTGCCTGCGGTTCGCGGGTCGATCGACATGAACATATCGGCAGGGGCAGAATCGGGCTTCCTGCTTTCCGCTTCATCATGGGCGACCGCCGGTTCCGCAAAATCCCGAAAGTGTTGGAAACGCCAAAGGGCAAAGACTTACGAGAAGATGTGATCAATCTAAAGACGTTGCGCCGATTGATGACAACCGCTCGACTTTAAAGGCCAATCAATTGATCAACCGAATCGTAAATGGGTAGCGATAGAACTCTCCCTGGCCGGCTTTCACTGATGCGATGATGACAAGCACCGTGTTCAACACCCAGAGCGCGATCAAAATCGGAACGCCTATCAGCACGATGCAAAGGATCGCGGCGATGGCGTCATAGATCAGCATCGAGATTTGGAAATTGAGAGATTCTTTTCCGTAGGCGTCAATCTCGGGAGAGTCGCCACGTTTCATGAGCCAAACGATAAGCGGTCCCAAGACGTGGCCCAGGAAATGAAAAAACAATCCGAGTAATGCGGCGGCGTGGCAGAGAACACACCACGTTCGGACGTCGGATGAAGTTGATGGAGGTGTCGGAGGTGTTTGATCCATATTATCCTTTCCTTTGCGTATCACAACGACTGCCCCCTGGCCGGCACGAGAGCAAGAAAAAAGATTGGACTACGCTGCTTTTGCCCGCTCGATGTGTGCGCCGAGTTCGCTCAATTTTTCATCGAGATGTTCGTACCCCCGGTCGATGTGGTAGACGCGGCTTACTTCGGTAATTCCGTCTGCCTTCAATCCTGCAAGCACCAGCGCGGCCGACGCACGTAAGTCACTGGCCATCACCGGTGCCCCGAGGAGACAATCCACACCATCGATCACTGCAGTAGCACCCTCCAATTGCACCTGCGCGCCCATGCGTTTTAGCTCCGCCACATGCATATAACGCTGCGGAAAAACATTTTCGGTCACGGAACTGGTGCCTTTGCTAATGGAGAGTAGCGCGCACATCTGGGCTTGCATGTCAGTGGGGAAACCGGGGTATGGTGCTGTTGTCAGCTCCAGCGCGCTCGCGGCGCCATTCGGAAAAATCGAAATCTCATGGTCGCCGATATCGATGTGATAGCCGCAACTCGCCAGCGCATCGGTGGTTGTGCGAACATGCTCCGGTTCCACTCGCTTGACGGTGACTCCCTTTCCGGCAATTGCACCCGCCACCAGAAATGTTCCAGCCTCAATCCGGTCCGGGATTACCCGGTGCTCGGCTCCATGCAAGGAAGCCACTCCTTCGATGATGATCCGGCGCGTTCCCGCGCCTTCGATCTTCGCGCCCATCTTGTTTAAGAACGTTGCCAGGTCCACTACCTCGGGCTCCTGGGCTGCTCCTTCAATAACGGTCACACCTTCTGCCAGCGCCGCGGCCATCATCACGTTATCGGTGCCGAGAACAGTCGGACCGAATTTGCTCTGCATGTTGATGACTGCTCCGCTCAATTTCGGTGCAAAAACTTTGATGTCGCCACCCTCCACGCGCACCGCAGCCCCGAGCGCTTCGAAACCTCTCAGATGCAAATCAATTGGACGATCTCCGATGACGCAACCCCCGGGCAAAGCAACGGTCGCTTCCTTGCATCGGCCCAGTGACGGGCCAAGCACGCAAACCGAAGCGCGCATCTTGCGGACGACATCGTAAGGCGCAACGGAGTGGGTCTTTTCTGCCGTGACACTGACCGTTCCGCTGGCGCGTTCCACCTGCGCGCCCAGATGGGTTAAGATTTGCAGCATATAATGCGTGTCGCTCAGGTCTGGCACGCCGTGAACAATACAAGGCTCTTTGGTGAGCAGCGTCGCGGCCAGGATTGGCAGCGATGAATTTTTCGAGCCGCTGACCTTGATAGAACCTGAAAGCGGATGACCGCCGTGAACGAGGATCTTATCCATACCTGGCAAAAAGGAATCGTGTCACGCCGTTATAATCGTTCTTCGAACAAATGTCGCGGTAATTTTTTTCCGCCAGAGCCGAAAGAAGCGCATCTCTCTGGCCGAGGCCTATTTCCAGAGCCAACATTCCACCGGGCCGGAGTCGGGTTGGGGCTCGATTAATCAGCTCACGCACCAGTTCATCGCCCTGCGGACCGGCGAACAGCGCAATTTCCGGATCACGCAACACTTCGCGCGAAAGAGTTCGCCGGTCTTGCGTTGAGATGTAAGGAAGATTCGCAACAATTAGATCGAAAGGTCCCGCGATGGTTTCGAGCAAACGACTTTTCAGAAACTGGACGCGGTCGCTCAAGTCAAGCCTGATGGCGTTTTCTTGCGCGAGCGCGAGCGCATCATCCGAAACATCAACGGCGAGAATCCGTGCCTCAGGAAATTCCGCAGCGAGACTGAGCGCGATCACACCGCTGCCAGTACCAACATCCAAAATCTCGGATTTTGGATCTTGGATTTCGGATTTTAACAACTCGACGAGTTCTTCCGTCTCCGGCCGCGGAACCATGGCGCGTTTGTCACAAAGAAAAACCTGTCCGCAAAATTCTACGGTGCCGAGAAGATGCTGAAGAGGCTCGCCTTCGCTGCGACGCTTCACCAGTTCGCGCAATGGACCGAGTTCTGTTTCAGTTAACTTCCGCTCGAAATCCAGATAAAGCTCTATTCGTTTCCGCCCAAGAACATGCGCCAACAAGTGTTCCGCATTCAGTCGCGGATTCTCAATGTCATGTTTTTTAAAAAACGCAGTTGTGGCTTGTAACACTTCCAGGACAGTCATACGCGTTCGGTGTCATTCCGAGCGAAGTCGAAGAATCTCCAAATAGCCGATCGAGCGCTGTTAATAAGTTTCAACCCGGTCAAGCGATTAAGCGCCAGCCGCCACCGCTGAGTCTTTCAAGCGTTCCGCTACATCCGCGGCTTGCAACGCGCTGATCAATTCGTCGAGATCGCCGTCAATCGCGCGATCAAGATTATGAAGCGTCAGACCGATGCGATGATCGGTGACGCGGTTCTGTGGAAAGTTGTAAGTGCGAATTTTTTCTTCTCGCCCACCAGTGCCGATCTGGCCGCGGCGCTGCGCGCTGTATTTTTCGGCTTCCTCGCGCTGCTTTCGCTCCAGCAAGCGAGCGCGTAAGATCGAAAGCGCTCGTTCCTTGTTTTTGATCTGACTGCGACCATCCTGACAACGCACGATTGTGCCTGTCGGAATGTGCAATACTTGCACAGCCGAATCGGTTGTGTTCACGCCTTGCCCACCCGGCCCGCCGGAGCGGGAGACTTCAATTCGCAAATCTTCCGGTTTCAATTCAAGATCTACATCTTCCGCCTCAGGCAACACCGCGACCGTCGCAGTCGATGTATGAATGCGACCCTGCGCCTCGGTCGCAGGTACGCGTTGCACCCGGTGAACGCCGCTTTCGTAACGCAGTTTTCGAAAAACTGATTCTCCCGAAACGCGGAAGATCGCTTCCTTAAATCCACCGAGCTCCGACGGACTCGATTCGAGGTCCTCGGTTCTTAGGCCGGCAGATTCCGCATAGCGATGGTACATTCGGTAAAGATCAGCCGCGAAAATGGCCGCTTCACTTCCGCCCGTTCCGGCTCGGATTTCCACGATCGCATCGCGGTCTTCATTTTCGTCCGGCGGCAGCAACGCAATCTGAACTTCGCGTTCAAGATCGGCCACTCGTTTTTCGAGGTCCGGAATCTCGTCATCAGCGATCGCGGCGATTTCAACGTCGCCTGACATTGCCAGCTCCCGATTGTCGTCCAATTGCTTACGCGCGGTTTCGAGCTCATCCCATTTGGCCAGCAGTTGTTTAATGCTCGCG
>WNGO01000294.1_pt1 | contig 30482 bp, 27 predicted proteins | sample 5400511 | NCBI WGS metagenome assembly WNGO01 (sample SAMN13153380, study PRJNA577476) | soil metagenome | isolation source: 20 cm soil or saprolite under Garry oak tree replicate 2 | place: USA:California | collected 2016-06-15 | reverse complement strand
GGAGATTGGGAAACCTATCAACTCCAATAAATGTTCAGAAGCTGCAGATGGCGTTGCACGCGAAAGCGTGAAGTCTTGTCCGAGAGCCGGATGCGGGAAATCCGCCTGTCCGGTTCGATGAGCGGGATGTGGAAACGGAGCGATGGTGGAACCACTAAGGCACCGCCAGACGAAAGGGGCGGCAACGGATATGTTCTACCTAATGCCACCGCGCCACATCTCGACTCTACCGCTCTTGGAGGAAAGCAGGCATTGCCAAACGTTGATTGCAAGCGCCCTTGCACCATAACCACCCCGAGCAGGACGCAGGTGGCCTGTTAAAAGGTCAAACCTTTTCATCGTTACAAGTTCGGCGAGTGACACTGCCTCTCGAATAGCGCGGGCACTGAAGTGCCTTCTTAAAATAAAATTTAGTGGTGCCGGCGGAACGCAAACCTACCTCAGATTCACGCATTTCGGGGTTCTGTCCTTCTCAAAACATCAATCGGCAGGAGACGTTCAGTGAATATCGATATAAAAGCCAATACCGATCTTGCGGGAATCAGAATTCCCGACAGCAAGCTCGCTCGCGAAATAATGGAGCTGGTGTGGGACACGGAATCACCGCTGCTGTTTCACCACTCGAGCCGCGTCTATTACTGGGGCGCCCTCGGAGGCAAGCGTCGCGGACTGAGATTCGATCCCGAACTGCTTTATGCAGGCGCGATGTTCCACGACATGGGCTTGACGCATCAGCACAGCACCACGCAGGAACGCTTCGAGGTTGACAGCGCAAATACCGCCCGTGACTTCCTGCGAAGCCACGGAGTCCATCAACAAGATATCGAAACGGTCTGGACGGCTATCGCGTTGCACACCACGCCCGGCATCCCGCAGCACATGCACCCGGTCGTAGCTCTAGTGACGGCCGGCGTCGAAATGGATGTGATGGGGTTAAGCTATGCCGAGTACAGCGACGCGGAGCGCGAGGCGGTGGTGCATGCGCATCCGCGTAGCGCGCGTTTCAAAGAAGACATCATCCAGGCCTTCTACGACGGCAACAAGCACAAGCCGGAGACGACCTTCGGCAACGTCAACGCCGACGTGCTCGCGGATAAGGACCCGCACTTCACCCGTGTCAATTTCTGCAGCGTGATCCGCGCCTCCGCGTGGCGGGGGTAAACCTCTCGCGTCCTCCAATCGAAAAATCAAGCGCTGAGGCTTTCGGAAGCATCGGTCGGACAGGACCGGCCGGCGGCGACGCGCGAAGTCTCGCACATTCAGGAGCCCACCATGTCCACAACGAAGCGATTTACCAATGCCACCGGGTCGCCAGTCGCCGACAACACCAACATCATGACCGCCGGTCGGCGCGGCCCGGCGCTGCTCCAGGATATCTGGCTGATCGAGAAGATGGCGCATTTCGACCGGGAGGTAATCCCGGAGCGGCGCATGCACGCCAAGGGTTGGGGCGCCCACGGTACGTTCACGGTAACTCACGACATCAGCCGATACACCAAGGCTAAGGTTTTCTCGAAGATCGGCAAGCAAACGCCGATGTTCGTGCGCCTCTCGACCGTCGCCGGTGAGCGAGGCGCGGCCGATGCGGAACGCGACATCCGCGGCACCGCCCTCAAGTTCTATACCGAGGAGGGTAACTGGGACATCGTCGGCAACAACACACCGGTGTTCTTCTTCCGCGATCCGCTGCGGTTCTCGGACCTCAATCACGCGATCAAGCGCGACCCGCGCACGGGACTGCGCAGCGCGGACAATAACTGGGATTTCTGGTCGCTGCTGCCAGAGGCGTTGCACCAGGTCACGATCGTCATGTCGGATCGCGGCATTCCGAAGAGTTTCCGTCACATGCACCTGTTCGGCAGTCATACCTTCTCGATGATCAATGCCGCCAATGAGCTCGTCTGGGTCAAGTTCCACTTCCGCTCCCAGCAAGGGATCGAGAACCTTACCGACGCCGAGGCTGCGGCCCTTGTTGCCGAGGATCGCGAAAGCCACGGCCGCGACCTGCTCAACGCCATCGAGGCGGGCAACTTCCCGCGCTGGACGCTATTCATTCAGGTGATGACCGAGGCTCAGGCGAAAACTCATAAGCACAATCCCTTCGATGTGACCAAGGTCTGGCCGAAGGCGGAGTATCCATTGATCGAGGTCGGCGTGATGGAGCTTAATCGCTATCCGGATAACTATTTCGCGGAAGTGGAGCAGGCCGCCTTCTCGCCAGCCAACATCGTGCCCGGTATCGGCTTTTCGCCCGACAAGATGCTCCAGGGGCGCCTGTTCTCCTATGGCGACACCCAACGCTACCGGCTCGGCGTCAACTTCAATCACATCCCGGTCAACGCGCCAAAATGCCCGTTCCAAAGCTACCATCGCGACGGCAAGATGCGCACCGACGGCAATCTAGGCGAGACGCTTACTTTCAACCCTAACAGCGCAGGGCTTTGGGACAACCAACCCGATTTCGCTGAGCCGCCGATGCCGATCGAGGGCGATGCGGCGCATTGGGACCACCGCGTCGACGATGACCATTGGGAGCAGCCCGGCAACCTGTTCCGAAAAATGACGCCGGCACAGCAGCAGCAGCTGTTCGAGAACACGGCGCGGGCGATGGGCGACGCCAAGCTGCACATAAAGCAGCGGCACGTCGACAATTGCACGCGCGCGGACCCGGCCTACGGCGCTGGCGTCGCGAAGGCGCTGGGCATCGATTTCAGACCGCAGACGATCGCCGCGGAGTAGGCCAGTTCGCTTCGCCGGCCGGCGGCGCTTGCCGTGCCGTCGGCCGTCCCCCAACCAACATATTGTTGCTTGGCGCGAGCCTGATCGCGCCAGCGGTTAATCTCCATCTCCGGTGAGAACGATGTCTAATCGGATCGCATCCAAGCTCCTTGCGGAGTTCATCGGCACCTTCGCGTTCGTGTTCATCGGCGCCGGCGTGGCGGCCGTGGTCGGCGAAGGTGTCGGCCTGCCCGGCATCGTCGCGATTGCGTTCGCGCACGGCCTGGCCATCATGGCCTTTGCCTACGGCTCCGTGTCGGGCGGACATATGATCCCGCCGTCACTGTCGGTGTGCTCGCTGCCGGCGCGATGGGCGTCGGCGAGGCGATCGGCTATATCGTCAGTCAGTTCATTGGCGGTATCGTCGGCGCGCTCTTCTTGTCGACCGTGCTGGGCGGCGCAGAGACTGGCCTCGGTACGCCTGTACTCGCGCACAACCTCGCCCTCGGCGCCACGTCCCTCACGATCACGCCCACTGCCGGCTTCATGATCGAGGCCGTGCTCGCCTTTTTCCTGGTGACGGTCGTACTCAGCACGACGGTTGCAGGCCGCGCCAGCAGCCTCGCACCGCTGGCGATCGGAATGACGCTGACCTTCAATATCCTCATGGGCGAGGCCCTCACGGGCGCCCCCTTCAATCCGGCGCGGGCGCTTGGCCCGATGGTCGCGACCTGCAATTTCAGCGATGCCTGGCTGTACCTGACAGCCCCGATCGTTGGCGCCATCGTCGCTGCCATTCTGCTCACGGGCCTCGTCCGCCTTCTCTCCCATGAGGGGATGGCGGCGGGCCAGCGGGGCAGGGCCGCCCAGACGCCCGCCGAATGAGTCCCATTCGAGACTCATGCTTCAAGGTCAGAGGAAATGGCGCCGCTCGGCTAATTGGCGGGAATCGAACAGAGAAATGGATGCCACTCGCCGGCAAAGGTGCCGTCGAAGCTGGTTAGCGATTTATCGGAAGGGAAACGTTATGAGTGGCATGAACGCGTCCAATTCAAGCCCCGCAACAGCTTCGTCAGAATTACCCTCCGAGATCTGGCGTTGGGACGCGACAGACATCGCCGCGCATATCGGGCTCCGCACTATAACCAGTTCGGACGCGGTGCAGAGTTGCTTAGATCGTATCGCCGAGGTCAATCCGCATCTGAATGCCATTGTGCATATGGTGGCAGACAACGCCCTGCGGGAAGCAAAGGAGGCAGACGTAGCGTTGAAGAACAACGCGCCCATCGGTCCTCTGCACGGTGTCCCAGTCACGATAAAGCTCAACGTTGATGTCAAGGGCGAGGCTACGACCAACGGTTTCGCAGCGAAGCGAAATCTCACCGCGCCCGAGGACAGTGCGGTGGTGGCCAATTTACGCAAAGCAGGTGCGATCATCCTCGGACGTACCAACACGCCGCCATTCTCTCACCGCTGGTTCACCGAAAATCCTCTCCATGGACGGACGCTCAATCCGTGGAACGACGATGTCACGCCTGGCGGGTCAAGTGGAGGCGCCGCTGTATCGGTTGCGGCGGGAATGTGTCCGCTCGCTCACAGTACGGACATCGCCGGCTCGACTCGGTATCCCGCGTACGCATGCGGCGTTGTCGGTCTTCGAACGACCTTGGCCGTTGAACCACTGGCCCGCTCGGCTTGAATCGGAGTCTTCGAGATTTCAAAGCAAGAAAACTGAAGGCGCGGCAAGCTGAGACAAGTGCAACATCCCCTCATCACTAGATCACGGGATGTGTCCGTCGCAAGGTGCGCATCAGGCGGTGCGGCTGCGCTCGGTCAGGAGCCCCTATGTCCAAGCACGAGCCCCGCCGTCCTCTCGCCTTCGGAAGTGCATTCGAGAAACCGCCTCGCGAGCGCCGAGGCGGCTCTGAATCGGCCGGCCCGCCGCCGGTGCTGGGCGAAATCGGTTTTGTCGGACTTGGTCACATGGGAACCGCGATGGCCGCAAACCTCGCGTCCAAGGGACGACAGGTAATCGCATACGTCCGCCGCAGGGATCAGATCGGCAGTCTTGAGGAGCTCGGTCTCAGGCCCACAACGGATATCGGTGACCTGCTCGACTGCGAGGTCGTCATCAGCATGTTGCCGGACGACGATGCCGTGCGCGAAATCGTGTTCGGTCGCAGAGACATTGGCCTCGACGGTCTAGCCGCAGGTCTGATGCCCGGCGCGATCCATCTGTCGATGAGCACGATTAGCACGGCGGCTGCTTCGCTTCTGGCGAGCGAGCATGCGCGGTATGGACAAGGCTACGTAGCTGCGCCGGTGTTCGGGAATCCGGATGCTGCCAAGGCGCGCCAGCTGTTCATCGTCGCCGCTGGTGTCTCGGCCGAGGTCGAGCGCTGCCAGCCGATCCTCGACGGTCTCGGACAAAGGACCTTTGTGATCGGTGCCAACCCGGGAGACGCAAACCTCGTCAAACTGCTCGGCAATATGATGAGCGCGACGGCACTGGAGATGCTCGGAGAAGTCGTTGCCGTGGTCCGAAAGCGTGGGCTGGATCCGCAGCCTTTCATCGACATTATGACGAGCACGATGTTCGGCGGACGCGCGCATAAGATTTACGGTGACAAGATTGCTAACCAGACCTACGCGCCCGGATTTGTCCTGCCCCTCGTGCTCAAGGATGTGCGCCTGGCGCTTGCGGAGGCAGAGAAAGCGGGCGTCCCGATGCCATCGGTGGGCGTGGTCCGGGATCGGTTGATCACGGGAATCGCGCGTGGGTACGGCGAGCTCGACTGGACTGCCCTCGGTCTTATCGCCGCGGAGGAGGCGGGACTCTACGCCGTGCCCTCAGTCACTGCCGATTGAGGTTGGACTTATCCGCCACCACTCCCAAGGCGTACGCACTCAAGGAAAGAACAGGATCATGGCTCGTCAACTAGAAGCTCTCAAAATGAACATGGAACGTACCGACATCCCCGGCACGTCGCTCAGGGTGTCGCCCGTCGCTATCGGCACTTGGGCCATCGGCGGGTGGATGTGGGGCGGAACCGACGAAGCTGAATCTATCGCTACCATCCAGGCCGCTTTCGAGCGTGGCATCAACCTTGTCGACACGGCCCCGGTCTATGGATTCGGGCGCTCCGAAGAGATCGTTGGCAGGGCGATCGCCGAAAGCCGGCTACGTTCGGACGTGCTTATTGCCACCAAGGCCGGACTTGAATGGGAGCGTGGAAGAGTATCTCGTAATGCCAGTCGCGCTCGCATCATGCGGGAGGTCGAAGATTCCTTGCGCAGGCTTCGAACCGATTACATTGATATCTATCAGGTTCATTGGCCCGACCCGCTGATTACGATCGAAGAAACCGCGGACGCAATGCACACACTGTTCGCGCAGGGGAAAATCCGCGCCATCGGAGTGAGCAACTTTTCGGTCGTCCAGATGGAACGGTTTCGCCGCGTCGCGCCGCTGCATGTGCTGCAGCCGCCGTACAACCTGTTCGAACGCGGCATCGAGGCCGACCTTCTGCCCTATTGCCAGAAAAATAAGATCGCGATGCTGGGATATGGCGCGCTGTGCCGCGGCCTTCTATCCGGACGAATGCGGGCGGACACGGTTTTCGATGGCGACGATCTGAGGCGCACCGACCCAAAGTTCATCAAACCTCGGTTCACACAATATCTGGCCGCCGTGGCCCAGCTCGATCGCCTCGCGCAACGCTTCGGCAAGCGCGTTATTCACCTGGCGGTCCGTTGGATGCTCGACCAGGGCATCACCACAGCGTTGTGGGGGGCGCGTCACCCCGTTCAGTTGCAGCCAGTCGATGAGGTGGTTGGCTGGTCGCTCGATGCTTCCGCCAAGGCCGAGATCGATCGGATCCTGCGCGAAACCGTCACCGATCCGGTCGGCCCGGAATTCATGGCCCCGCCGTCACGCAGCGTCGCTGCGTGATGCAATACAGGTTGCCGGATCCAGCAGGGAGGGGTTGCTGTGGCTGCAACTCAGTTAAGCATGAAGGGCTTAGGGCCAACCTCCATTTACGCCGCCGCGGATCGTACGAAACGAGCTGGTCGACCAGCCCATAGAACTCGTGACACCGGCTCTTAGGAAGTTTCCGATGGAATCCATGGCTCTCTTCTTGTCGCGAATTCAATTCGCATTTACCATCTCATTTCACATCATATTTCCGACCTTCACCATCGGACTGGCAGCTTGGCTCACCGTCCTTGAAGCGCTGCATTTGCGCACCGGCCGCTCGGCTTACCGCGTGCTATTCGACTTCTGGCTCAAGATATTCGGTGTAGCGTTCGGGATGGGCGTCGTGTCCGGTATCGTCGTGGCATTTCAGTTAGGCATGAACTGGAGCGTGCTGTCCAAGCTGTCAGGACCAATTCAAGGGCCGCTGCTTTCTTATGAGACATTTACGGCGTTCATGCTGGAGGCAACGTTTTTCGGAGTTCTCATTTTTGGCCGAACTCGCGTCGCGCCGTGGTTCTATCTCTTTTCCACCGGAATGGTCGCTCTGGGGACGACGTTCTCCGCCTTCTGGATCATGGTCAACAACAGCTGGATGCAGGCACCCGTCGGCTACGCCGTGGAAAAGGGGATATTCGCTCCGAATGACTGGACAGAGATCAACCTCAGCCCGGTGGTGTGGGTGCGGTTCCCGCACATGTTGCTTGCGGCATACCTGACCGGAGCGTTCTGCGTCGCCGCGACTGGCGCATGGTATCTGCTGCGCGGGAGATTCAGTGCCGAAGCCAAGATCATGCTCCGTATGGGGCTTTGCCTGGCGGCTGTGCTGGTGCCGATCCAGCTCTTTATCGGACACTTGGCCGGCGACTATGTTCATGATTACCAGCCCCCAAAATTTGCGGCCATCGAGGGTCGCTGGCATGACGAGCAGCCCGCAAGCGAAGTCTTGATTGCCATTCCCGATGAAGCGTCGGAGAGTAACAAATACGCAATTTCAATACCCGTTCTTGGAAGCCTGATCGGGAGCATGAGTCTTGATTCCAAGGAGGTCGGGTTGACCAGCTTCCCACGACAAGACCGGCCCCCGGTGCTCATCCCATTTTTCACCTTCCGCATCATGGTCGGGTGCGGGTTGATCATGCTGGCGGTCGCCTTCATCGGCTCGTACCTGAGTCTTGCGGGAATGATTGATCGATATCGCCTGTTCTTGTGGGCGACATTTCTGAGCTTCCCGTTGCCCTTTATCGCGACGTGGACCGGCTGGTTCACGGCTGAGGTTGGTCGGCAACCTTGGGCCGTCTATGGATTGCTCCGAACTGCGGACGCGATGACACCTTTCCTGACCGCGCAAGCTGCGGCGATCTCGCTCGTGATCTTTGGAATCATCTACACATTCATTTTTGCATTCGGCATCTTCTACATCTATCGGCTGCTGCGGACTGGCCTTGTGCGGCCAATGTTGAAGCCGGCATCCGCGGCGGTGCCCAACCGGCCGCTCTCGCTTGCGGGTGAGGATGCAAGCGTGCTTGCGGAAGCTGGAGAATAGCCATGATCATGTATTGGGTATCGCTGCTCGCCATCAGCATCTTGCTTTATGTGTTGCTTGACGGCTTCGATCTCGGCATCGGGATACTCTTCGGGTTGACACGGGATGAAGCGAGGCGACACGCCATGTGGGGTGCTGTCGCGCCCATCTGGGACGGTAACGAGACATGGCTGGTCGTAACCGCGGTTATCCTGTGGGGGGCATTTCCGGCTGTATATGCAATGCTGCTGCCCGCGTTCTACCTTCCGCTCGTGGTTATGCTGTCAGCTCTGATCCTTCGCGGTGTGGCATTCGAGTTTCGCTACAAGGCGGAGCGGATGCGCTGGATCTGGGACTTCAGCTTTTTCGGCGGCTCGCTGGTCGCGACATTTGTCCAGGGCATGACCGTTGGCGCATTGGTTGAGGGTTTGCCGTTCACAAACGGCCAATACACCGGCGGCGATTTTGGCTGGTTCAGTCCGTTCGCCGCACTTTGCGGCATCGGGCTGTGTTTCGGCTACGCGCTTCTTGGCGCCTGTTGGCTGGTCAGAAAATGCGATGGGGACGTCAAGGCCGCCGCCTATCGCCAGGTCCCCTATCTGTCGATCGGGCTGCTCATCTTTCTGGTTATCGTCTTTTCTTTTGCTTTGGCTGAAAATCTCCAGATCATGCATCGATGGATCGAACGTCCCTATCTCTTCATCTTTCCTGCTATTGCCGCCTTGGCGGCCATCGTGCTGGCGGTCAGCGTTGAACGCCATCGGGACGGATTGCCCTTTTACATGGTCGCGCTGATCTTTCTGTCGGCCTTCGGGACATTGGCCATCTCGTTCTGGCCATACATGATCCCCTACGTCATCACCGTCGAGGAGGCTGCGGCCCCTCATTCCAGTCTGGCATTCATGTTCTGGGGAGAGGGGATCTTCGTTTACCCGCTGATGCTGATCTACACGGTTATCAGCTATCGGGTATTCAGGGGCAAAGTCCGCGCGACACCGGTGCACTGAGGCGCCTGCCGGTGGTTCGGATAAAATCGAATTTAGGTTTCTAAATCCCAATTTAGTGGGCGAACCCGCCTTTCGCGATCACAGTACTACAGCGATCGTCCTATCGCCGGCCGCAACGATTCGCCTTAGTCGACCTTTTCCTGCTTCCGAAAGCGGAGTCCTCATGACCGATCGCTTCGGGATACTTTCCTGCCGCATCCCGCCCATCGCGGTAGCGCTCTTGCTGGCTGCAAACCTGATCTGGATTCCCCAAGCCTTGATACTCGCCGATATCGTCGCGGCTGTTTCAATCGGCACCGATGCCGAGCTGACCGGACTATCGCCGATTAAGCTCGCATCGATATTCGCGCTGCTGCTGGTGGCGCGATCGGTCGCGGAGGCTGGAGCGTTTGCGCTCAGCGCTCGCGCTTCGGTGGTGACAAAACTGGATCTGCGACGCACGCTCATTCAAGCCGTTCTGCTGTGGTCGCCTTTCGATGCCACCCGGCCGCCGGCCGGCGAAATCGCGGCGCTTGTTGTTGATCAGGTAGAAACAATCGACCCTTTTCTCGTCAGGTATCAGATCGCCCGCTTCAGGATGGCGGTGGTCCCGGTCGCAATTTTGGTCGCGATTCTGCCGGTTAGCTGGGCGGTCGCGTTGATGCTGGCGATCACTGGACCCGTGATCCCGGTTTTCATGGCGTTGATCGGGGCAACGGCGCGGGAGCGCAGCCGCCGGCAACTCGACGAGGCCGGCAACTTGACCGGGCTACTGCTCGATCGCCTTCGCGGTCTAACGACGATCCGTCTATTGGGCGCGGAAGAGCGTATAGCCGCAGCAATCGAGGCTTCCGGTGAGCGCGTGAGACACTCGGCCATGGATGTGCTCTCCATCGCATTTCTATCATCTGCTGCGCTCGAATTCTTCGCGACCGTCGGCGTCGCGATGGTCGCGCTCTATATCGGCTTCTATCTGTTGGGATGGATTAGCTTTGGCGCGACACTGACCACTTTCGGACTATCCGGAGGGTTGTTCATGCTGTTGCTGGCACCAGATTTCTTTCAGCCGTTACGGGATTTCGCGGCCGGCTATCATGATCGCGCGGCCGTGGCAGGCCTTGCAGAACGCACCGATGACATATTCAGCGTTCGGCGGCCGAGCATTGTTGGTCGCCTTGATGCCACCGCATGTCGCCATCTCGATCGCCCGTTTGCGCCGTCCGTGGAAGTCAGACGGCTGACTGTACGGCTCGCAGGGTGCGAGCGTCCGATACTGAAGCGTGCGAACCTTGCGGTCGCCGCCGGCGAGCACGTTGCGATCATGGGAGCGAGCGGCGCCGGGAAGAGCGCCTTGCTTCACGCTATCGCAGGTCTCATCAGGGGAGTTGAGGGCCGAGTTGCGATCGACGGCACGTTCCTTACAAGCGACACGGCGGAGACTTTACGTCGTCGAATGGCCTGGATCGGACAAGAGCCGTATGTGCGGCAGGCATCGCTCGGCCGAAATCTTCAACTGGGGGACCAGCCGATCGACCGCGAGCGCGCGCCAGCTGCGCTCAAGAAGGCGCGCCTGGCGCAACGGGTCGGGCGGATGCAACGTCAAATGCTGACGCCGATCGGCGAGAATGGTGCCGGTCTCTCGGGCGGGGAGCTTCGCCGTCTCGCGATCGCGCGCGCCGTGCTGGCCGATGCACCGTTGATTCTCGCGGACGAGCCGACGGCGGATCTCGACGGCGCGACGGCGGAAGAAGTTCGTTCAGCACTTGTGGATGCGGCACGGGGCAAGACACTGATTGTTGGGACACACGACGGGGATCTCGCTCGCCGGATGGATCGCATCGTCACGCTGTGCTGCGGCAGCGTCGTGGAAATCGAATCGTGACCGGAATGGCTGCATTTCTGGAGGTGCTTGTTTCCTCTATCCGATCCGCGCCATGGCGCTTCGTGGGTGGCATAGCACTGGCCGCACTGACACTTGCGGCTGGGGCAGGGTTGCTCGCGCTTTCCGGCTATCTGATCGCAGGCTCGGCGATCGCTGGAATGGGTTTAATGGCGTTTGACACGGTCATCCCCAGCGCCGCCATACGCTTGTTTGCCATCGTGCGTACTGTTGCCCGTTACGCCGAACGGCTTGCAACTCACGAGGCTACCTTTCGCTTCATTGCGAGACTGCGCGTGAACGTTTTCCGGTCTGTTGCAGATCGGGGTGGCGAGTTGGTCAGGCCGCGCGCTGGCGTGCTTCTTGCGAGACTTTCGAGCGACCTCGACGCTCTGGATGGCGTCAACATCCGCTTCGCAACTCCATTCGTCGCCGCGGCGGTCATCCTCGCGGGCTTTGCGATTATCCTGTGGGGCATCAGTCCGCTCTTGGCTGTCGCGACGATCACGCCTGTTTTGCTCGGCGGCGTCCTGGCGCCCTGTTTGATCGGAGTTTTCGCGACCCGCGACGCGCGACGACGAATGCTGGCACTTGACGCTGCGCGGACACGCCTCGCCGATCTAGACCGCGGACGCACCGAGCTCTGCATTGCGGGGGCGCTCGCTGTTCAGGCAGAAAGCGTTACTGTAGCGTGCAAACACGCGGCCGAGACTGAATTTCGTCTCATTCAGTTCGATGCCGGGCTGCGGTTGGCGGCATCGTTGGGAAGTCAGGGCGCCGTCCTCGGCGCGCTGCTCAGTGGGGTAGCTCTAGTCGGCTCGCACAACGTAACCCCGCTGATCTTTGCGGCCATTGTCGTGTTCTGCTTCTCACTCGGCGAAGTGGTGGCTCCGCTCCGTTTGGCGGCGTTGGACATCGGGCGTTGGACGCTCGCCGCGCGCCGGATACAGCCATTATTAGGGCATTACAATGCGACGATGGACAAGCCGGCCAAATATAAGCTTTCGAATCCTTTCGGCGGCCTCGAACTCGACGATGTCACCTTCACTTTCCAAGGAGAAAATGAGCCCGTCGTGAACGGCATTTCGCTGCGCGTAGCAGCGGGCGAGACGGTCGCGCTTGTTGGGCCGAGTGGCGGCGGCAAGTCGACGATTCTGGCCCTCGCGGCCGGCCTGCTCACGCCGGATTGTGGGGCTGTCGCGCTCGGTGGCAAGCGTCTCACCCGGCCGGGACTGGCGGCGCGTGGAGGGTGTATCGGCTATCTTCTGCAGCGAACCGAATTGTTCCGTGGTTCGATCGCCGAAAATCTGCTGATGGGCCGGCCCGACGCAAGCGATGATGAGCTGCAGATCGCTGTGGCGGCGGTCGGTCTTGATTTGGCGATCGCAAATCTGCCGAAGGGATTACATCATCGGCTTGGAGATGGTGGAACAGGTCTTTCGGGTGGAGAGCGCCGGCGATTGGGGATTGCTCGTCTGCTTGTCGCATCGCCAGATGCCTATCTATTCGATGAGGCGACGGAAGGGCTTGATGCCGCAACGGCCACTTTCGTGATCGACAATATTCGATCCGAAACGCGCGGGCGAGCCGTCCTGCTAGCCACCCATCATCGGGATGAAGCAGAAAATGCCGACAAATTGTTATGGATAGAGAGGGGAAAGTTGATGCAAATCGCTCACAAGGGCGAAGCCGCTTTCGATGCAATCCTTAATCAGCTTAATCCGCGCAGTTGTCGACGTCCGGATCCTGGTCGAGGAGGGAGGCTTGCTGAGCACGGCGGGAGAATTCCTGCGGCCGTGCTCGTGGCTGCAAGCTGATGCTGTTCAATTCAGCCATCTGGGTTATTGCGGCTGTTGCAACGCTGGGCGTGATCGCCCGGCTATGGAATTGGCCGGAGTTTGTCTGGGCGGTGGCGGGTGCGGCGATGCTGGTGCTGTTCAATCTGCTGTCTTGGCAGGTGGCAGTCGAGGCTGTCGGCAGGGGTACTGACGTCTATCTCTTTCTGATCGGCATGATGCTGCTGTCTGAGGTCGCCAGGAAGGAGGGCCTGTTCGACTGGCTCGCGACCCAGGCGGTCACGCATGCGCGCGGCTCGGCCAAACGACTATTCCTGATCATTTACGTCGTCGGCACCCTGGTGACAGTGTTCCTGTCGAACGACGCCACCGCTGTCGTGATGACGCCGGCGGTCTATGCGGCGACCCGGGCCGCCCAGGTTGAGCCACTGCCTTATCTCCTCATCTGCGCTTTCATCGCCAACGCCGCAAGCTTTGTCCTTCCGATCGCCAATCCTGCCAACCTCGTCGTGTTCGGCGGGCAGATGCCGGTTCTTTCGGAATGGTTGCGCTACTTTACTGGCCCGTCACTTGTTGCGATCCTCGCGACATACGTCGCATTACGGCTGACGCAACGGCCGGCGCTCGATGCAAAGGTCGCCGCTATCAAGGACGCGCCACCACTGACGTTAGGTGGCAAGCTTGCAACGATCGGAATTGCGCTGACAGTCGTCGTGCTGCTGTCGGCATCTGCGTTCGACCGGCCACTGGGGTTACCGACCTTTTGTGCCGGCGCATCCTTGACCGCCATCGTGCTGGTCATCGCGCGGCAATCGCCGCTGCCGATTCTCAAAGACATTTCGTGGAGCGTGCTGCCGCTCGTTGCGGGTCTGTTCGTTGTTGTCGCGGCGTTGAACCGAACCGGTGTGTTGTCAGCGCTGGCGGGCAACCTGCACGACGCTGCGGCGACGTCGCCGCAAGCGACGTCGTGGGTCGCAGGCATTGTGGTCGCTGTCGCCTCCAACCTCGTCAACAATCTGCCGATGGGCCTGATCGCGACGGCCGCAAGCCATGCTGCGCAGGTGCCCCCACAGGTGGCCGGCGCGATACTGATCGGCGTCGATCTCGGGCCCAATCTTTCCGTGACAGGCTCGCTCGCCACCATCCTGTGGCTGATCGCATTGCGCCGAGAGGGCGTGAAGATTGCGCCTCTTCGGTTTCTCAGATACGGCCTCCTCGTCATGCCGCCCGCGCTAATGCTGTCGCTGCTTGCCTTGTCGGGGATGTCCCCATGAAGCAGACAATGTTCCCTGGGCCGAGCAAAATTGCGTTTTAAGGACAATGGTAGGCGAGGGCTGGGACAGCCCAAGGGGGAAAGGGGTGCAACATGTCGAGAGCATGAAACGCGAGCGCAACATCATGCGCTATTTATCTGAAACCGGACCCGTCACGAGTTCGGATTGATTCAATCCAAACTCATTGTGAGCTGCTTGCTGCGAGGTGACGGATTTTTACGTCCATGCCGACTACGATCCGGGCATTACGCCCGGGCCGTTGTCCGGCCATTTCGCGATTGTCGCTTCGTCTATATTCAGCTGCTGGGCAACCAATGCCGGTGGCGTATGCGTCAGCCAGTTGGACAGAGAAATCTCTTCATACTGGGAAGCCCTGAAGACCCCGATGAATTGCATGTCCGTGTCGCCGACATTCTCGACGTAATGCCCCAGATTGCGCTTGACGTAACCGATGTCTCCAGGATTGAAGTCCATGGTCATCGCATTCGGGCCGGTATTGAAAACCGTCATGCGTGCCTTGCCCTTAAGGTAACACTGCCATTAGTCCGCGTTCGGATGCCAGTGCATCTCGCGTACCCCGCCGGGACGAACCGTTACCAGCGCGGCCGCAATCCGCGTCGAGACCATGAAGTTGCTGCTGTCGGCGGTCCGCACGTCGCCGCCCTTAGACTCCCTTGTCGGAGCTGACGATCCAAGCCGGAAGATAAATGGATGCGGTGGAACATTTTCGCCCTTGTTGACTGCGGCGCGGCCCGACGCCAAATCGCCGGGCAAGGTGTCCTGGAAGATCCAGAGATTTTGCAGCGGATTCTTAGCGAACGTCTGGGCCGGAACGCCAAAATTCTTGGCAAGCACCTCGGGAAGGGTGTGGGCGAACCTGTCCGTCACCAGCAGCGTATTGAATTCGTTGGTGTGGCCGTCGTCGAAGCAGATCACGAACTCACAACCGTCCGGGCCGAGGCCCTGCAGCGAATGCGGCTGGCCTGCCGGGAAATACCACAGGTCGCCCTCATTAACGTCCGCGACGTAGGGCCGGCCCACTGCGTCGAGAACCGTCACGCGGCAACTGCCGTAGGTCATGATCGCCCACTCGGCGGCCTGATGCCAGTGCAGTTCCCGGATGCCGCCGGCGGTCAGCGGCATGTTGACGCCTGATATCTCCTTCGAAATCGCAAAGTCTTCCACCGTCACCTGGCGCGCCCAGCCACCATTCTGGACGCGCTTCGGTGCATTATTGAAAGAGGCCCAGTCCATCGGCATGCCGCCGACATCGGTTGCCGGCGGAAATTGTGCCGACGGAAACTGGCTGCCGATGGCCGGGCTTTGCGGGCCGGGATCGGCGAGATTACGGCGGAAGGTCCGGATTAACGAAGGAGGCAGCTCGCGCTGCAGTTGCAGTCATGACAGCGCCTGCGGCGGACACTGCCAGCACATCCCGTCTCGAAAACATCTGTTGTCGCTCCCTCTACAAAATCCACTGCGGTACATGAAAGATAGTCCGCGATTGTCGTGAGCCACTAAATTAACATTCAGAATGCCTCACGGATCGAGCGGGTATGAATCTCCGTAATTGCAGACAGCTCGGCTTCGAGATCGCCTAGTGGTTTCTGTTCAGCGGCTAGTGTTTCCTGAGCCGCATGTTTTTCACGCGCGCTGCGCATCCTTCATCCTCGGTCATTCGGCGGGCGCCGGGTTGGCGTGGCCGGCGACCGCTTGCTTCTTCTTTTCCCCGAAAATCCAGGTCTGCAGCCGGTCAAGATAGATATAGACAACCGGCGTTGTATAGAGAGTGAGAACCTGCGACAGAGCGAGTCCGCCGACGATGGCGTAGCCGAGCGGCTGGCGAAGCTCCGATCCGACGCCGCTACCCAGCATCATCGGAACGCCACCAAGCAGTGCCGCCATCGTCGTCATCAGGATCGGCCGAAACCGCATGATGCAGGCGCGATAGATGGATTCCTCGGCCGTCAGACCCTGCTCATGCTCGACGTGCTGGGCGAAATCGACCAGCATGATGCCGTTCTTCTTAACGATGCCGATCAGCAGGATGATGCCGACGATCGCGATCACGCTGAGATCGTAGTGAACCGCCATCAGCAGCAGCAGCGCACCGAGGCCGGCCGACGGCAGGGTCGAGATGATAGTGATTGGGTGAATCAGGCTCTCATATAGCACGCCGAGAATGATGTAGATGACGAAGAGCGCGGCGACGATGAGGATCGGCGTGCTCGACAGCGAGTCCCCGAATGCCTGGGCGTTGCCCTGAAAGCCGGTCTGAAGCGAGAGCGGCTTGCCGAGGTCTTTCTCAATCTGCTGGATGGAGCTTACCGCCTGGCCGATCGCGGTGCCCGGCAGGAGGTTGAATGAGATCGTCACCGAGGGAAACTGGCCCTGATGGTTGACCACGAGCGGCGCGACTTTCACCACCGTATCGACCAGCGTCGATAACGGCACCTGCTGCCCACTCGACGATTTGACATAGATGTTGTTGAGCGCTTCGGGCGAGTATTGGAACTTGGGGTCGACCTCCAGGACGACATGGTACTGGTTCAGAGTCGTGTACATGGTCGAGACGATACGCTGGCCGAACGCGTCATCGAGCGTGTTGTCGATCGTGTAGGGCAGGATACCGTAGCTCGATGCGACTTCGCGCTTGATGGTGATATCAAGCATCGGCCCCGCATTGAGCTGATCGGTGGCGATGTCGGTGATGCCCGGGACGGTCTTGATCCTATCGAGGAACAGCCCTGCCCAGTGATTGAGCTCTCCGGGATCGGCGTCGTTCAGCGTGTACTGATACAGCGTCTTGGACACTCGCCCGCCGATGGTGATGTCCTGCGCGGCTTGCATATAGAGCGTGATGCCCTGGAGTTTGGCTAGGTTGGTCCGCAGCCGCGCGAGCACCTCGTCCATGCTGCCGCGCTGATTCTTGGGCTTTAGCGCGATATAAACGCGGCCGTTATTGACCGTGGTGTTGCCGCCCCCGGCGCCGACCGCCGCGCCGATCGAGGCGACCGCAGGGTCCCGCATGACGGCGTTGAGCAAGGCTTGTTGGCGCTCGGCCATGGCCTGAAAGGAGATATCCTGCGCCGCCTCGGAGAGGCCGATGATCAATCCGGTGTCCTGCTCGGGAAAGAAACCCTTGGGGATCAGCACGTAGAGATACCCGGTCAGCGCGATGGTGCCGAGCATTGTCATCAGGGTGATGAAGCGATGGCGCAGCACGATCTTGAGGCCGCCCTCATAGAGGTTGAGCAGGCCATCGAAGCCACGTTCGAAAAACCGGTAGAGCCATCCGTGCTCCTTGCTCTCCGGCTTGAGCAGACGTGCGCACATCATCGGCGTGAGCGTCAGCGAGATCAGCAGCGAGAGGACGAGCGCCACGCTCACCGTGATTGCGAATTCGCGGAAGAGCAATCCGACATATCCGCCCATCAGGAACAGCGGAATGAATACAGCGATCAGCGATAGCGTGATCGACACGATGGTAAAGCCGATCTCGCCGGCACCCTTCAGCGACGCTTCGAACGGGGAGGCGCCTTCCTCCATGTGTCGCACGATGTTCTCGATCACGACGACAGCGTCGTCAACCACGAAGCCGACCGCGATCGACAAAGCCATCAGGGAGAGGTTATCGAGACTGTAGCCGAGTTCGTACAGCACCGCGAAGGTACCGACCAGCGACAGCGGTACGGTGACGGCCGGAATAACGGTGGCCCAGAAATTGCGCAGGAATATGAAGATCACCATCACCACCAGCGCGACCGTCAGCATCAGCGTGAACTGCACGTCGCTGACCGAAGCCCGGATGGTCTCGGTGCGGTCGGAGATGATGTTGACCTTGACCGCGGGCGGGATCGAGGCCTGAAGCACCGGCATCATCGCCTTGATCCGGTTCACGGTGTTGATGACGTTGGCGCCAGGCTGGCGCTGGATCGCCAGGATCACCGCCCGTTTCTGGTTGTACCAGCCCGCAATCAGGTCGTTCTCCGGCGCACTGACAGCGCGGCCGACATCGCGTATGCGAACCGGCGCTCCGTTGCGATAGGCGACCACCAGATTGGCGTAGTCGTCGGCCGTCAGCAGCTGATCGTTGGTGTTGAGCGTGTAGGTCTGGCGCGGGCTGTTGAGCGTGCCTTTCGGCAGATCGACATTCGCCTGGCCGAGCGCCGTCCGCACATCCTCGAGGTTGATGCCGCGGGCCGCCAGAGCCTGCGGGTCTAGCTGCACGCGGACGGCGGGCTTCTGCTGACCGCCGATGCCCACCAGACCGACGCCGGATATCTGCGATATCTTTTGTAGCAGAATATTTTCTGCATAGGCATCAACAGTGGTCAGCGGCAGGGTGTCCGAGGTCAGGCCGAGCACCAGGATTGGCGTGTCAGCTGGGTTGACCTTCCTGATTGTCGGTGGATACGGCATGCCCACCGGCAAATACGGGGTCGCAGCATTGATCGCCGACAGCGTGTCGCTCACCGTACCATCGATCTGGCGGTTCAAATCGAACTGCAGGGTGATCTGGGTGTAGCCGAGTGCGCTCGCCGACGTCATCTGGGCGAGGCCCGGGATCTCGCCGAACTGCAATTCGAGTGGCGTCGCAACCGAAGACGCCATGGTCTGCGGATCGGCGCCTGGCAGTTGGGCCGTGACTTGAAGGGTCGGGTAATTGACGTTCGGCAGGGCTGCCACCGGCAATAGCGGATAGCTGACCAGGCCGCCGACCAACAGTCCGACCATCAGCAGCGCGGTAGCGATCGGCCGATGGATGAACGGCGCGGATATGTTCATGGGATGGGTGCCTGCTGCGCGCTTTGTGCGATGGCTTCCTGCGCTGCCTGGCCGTGCAGCATCGTGACACGCGTGCCCGGTTGCAGCTTGTATTGTCCGTCGACTACGACCTGCTCATTAGCCTTGAGCCCGGAATCAATGAGGGCCTGGCCGCTGCTGATCTGCGCGACCTTGACCGGCCGGCTCTCGACCGTGTTGTTGGGATCGATGACGTACACGTAAGCTCCGCTCGGACCTTGTTGCACAGCCGATGCAGCGACGGTCAGGCCGTCATGCCTTGTATCGACGAGCAGCCGCGCGTTGACGAGTTCGCCCGGCCAGAGCCGGCGCGACTTGTTAGGAAAATTCGCTTTGAGCTGGATCGAGCCGGTTGTCTGCAGGATCTCGTTGTTGACGAGGCCGAGCACGCCTTGATCCAGCAGGGTCGTATCGTCCTGGCTGTAGGCGAGAACAGCGAGCGGGTTCTTGGTTTTTTGCTGTTGCTGCTGGATTTGCGGCAGATTCGTCTCCGGGAGAGTGAATATTAGCGAAATCGGATCGAGCTGCGTAACGACGACGAGGCCGTTCGTAGTTGACGGACTGATGATGTTGCCGACGTCGATCTGACGAATACCGACCACTCCATCGATCGGCGACGTCAGGCGCGTGAAGCTGAGTTGCACCTTCGCGGCGTCAATCAGCGCCTGGTCAGCCTTGATAGCCGCCTGCAGCTGCCCCACTTGCGCCTTCTGGGTCTCGAGCAATTGCGGAGTGGCCCAGCCCTTCTGACCCAATGTGGTGTAGCGAGTGAGATTGGCCTGGGCATTGATGAGCTGGGCCTGATCGCGCTCCAGGTTTCCAGTGTACTGATCGATCAAGGCCTGATAGGGACGCGGATCGATCTGCGCGAGCAGGTCGCCAGCATGCACGTTCTGGCCTTCGGTGAAGTTGATGCTGATGATTTGTCCCTGGATCTGGGCGCGCACGACGTCGGTGTTGTACGCAATCACCGTGCCGACACCGCTAAGATAGATCGGCACGTCAAGCTGGGCGACCGCCCCGGCGACGATCGACACCGCTGGCGGTGGAGCGGGCGCGGCAGCGACCTTCTCCAATGCCTGAGTATGCGTGAAGTACAGTAGACCGCCGGCCGCTAGCGCCGCAGTCAGTAAGGCAGTGGAGACAACGACTTTCTTTTTCACGGCTACCCTCGTTCACAGATGAAAAATTGTTTCAGTCCCTAGCCGCCCGGAATGATCGACGTTCCGGTGGTCCCGATGGTCAGACTTGGCTCTTTAGTCATGAGCCCGACCCCGTCGGAGCCAATGCTGATCCGCTCGGATTACTTCCGGGAAGAGCACTCCCAACAGTGCTTGTCGTCGTAGTTGAAACAGTAGCCGGAGACGTAACAGTGGGCATCGTTGGCACCAACGGTGCTGTACCCAGAGTCGGCAATACGCTTATCGTCGGTACTGCTGCTGCGGAGCTAACCCCAAGGTTGCCAATCTCGGTAGATCCCAACGGGAGTCCGGTTCGAGCGGCGCCGCCCGGTGTTGTGGGCGACGTTGACGTTGGAGTCGACGATGAAGCGATACTGCTTGAGCCGGAGCCGCACATTCCCGACATTCCCGACGTTTCCGGCATTCCTGAAGTTGTCGACATTCCCGATGTCGCCGAGATTCCCGACGACGTTGACGTTGCCGTGCCCGACATTGCCGTGGCGCCCGACGTTGGCGCGGTGGCGGGCATCGCGGCTCCGACTGCCGTTCCGCCGCCGTCGAAGCTCGCGGTGGAGCCGAACATTCCCGATGGCGAAGTTCCCGAGGTCGAACATGTCGTGCCACTGCTCGGCATCGCAATCGTGCCCGTTACGCCGGTGGGCATCGGACTGACACCGGGTGAGGCGATTTCCGTGGCGCCCATCGGGATTCCGGTCGGGGAGACCGACGAACCCGTTCCTAAGCCAAGCGGCGAGGTCGCACCCATCGTGGGTGTCGGGGCGGCCATCCCGCTAACTTGCGCCATGGCACCGTTGCAGACGAAGAGCGCTGGAAGGACCGCAGCGATCAGCGAGAATCTCATTGGCATTCTCCGTTTGAAAACTGCGTCGCCGCGGCGGACTCCTGCGTCGATCGGCTTTGGGATGATTTCGCTTGATACGAGGCTATCGGACATCGGTCAGTCCCCCAGTGGCGGTTCATGCAGCTTCGAAAAATCAGCAACGGCAGATGTTCAATTTCTTGTCCAACGCCTCGTTGCAGTTGGCTCTAAATGTTTCGGACAAGTCTCATGGTCGGGAAGTTGGCTGGCTGGCCCCGCCTGTTCAATTAAATACGAGTTTATGTTTTTGACGCCGATCAATCGCGCCTGACCGCAAAGCCATTGCATAACCTAAATTCGAATTTAGGTTTCTGAATCTGAGTTTAGTCGAAACGCTTATTGTAGTGTGCGAGTCTTCGGACGCTTGTTCTTATGAAAAATGCGACGCGCAAGCATCGACACGGCGAAGGATCGACCCCCATCATTTTGGTTTCAGAAAGCTAAAAGTAATTTGACTTGAGCAGGTCGCGTTCGCTCCCGATGTCCATGGACTATCTCTGATCGAAATCATCTGTCCAATCGGGAAGCATGTCTCGGCGAAATGTTGCCGCGACGATGGAGGGTGCCATGAGCGAAGACGATGTTGTGGGTGTCGGTGACTACGAAGGTGCGGCGGCGGGGTGGGGCGCTCTGAAAGCCGTTGCAGATGCCGTTCGCGGTCAGATGGCTATCGTAAAGGAGACTCGCGGTCTCCTTAGCATGAACCAGCCGCACGGGTTCGATTGCCCAGGCTGCGCCTGGCCCGATCCGAAACATACCTCGTCGTTCGAGTTCTGCGAGAACGGAGCCAAGGCTGTCGCATGGGAGGCGACGGCCAAACGGACGACGCCGAAGTTCTTCGCAGCTCATTCGGTCAGCGAACTCTGGAATTGGCCGGACTTCGACCTTGAGAACGAGGGCCGTCTCACGCACCCGATGGTTTACGACCGCACAACTGATCGATACATGCCGATTTCGTGGGACGAGGCGCTGGCGAAGATCGGCGCCGCGCTCCGTGCGTTGCCGGATCCCGATATGGCAGAGTTTTACACGTCCGGTCGGGCATCCAATGAGGCGGCTTTTCTCTATCAGTTGTTTGCGCGGGAATACGGAACCAACAACTTTCCCGACTGCTCGAACATGTGCCACGAGGCGACGAGCGTCGGCCTGCCAGAGTCAATTGGCGTCGGCAAGGGAACAGTGACCCTCGAGGACTTCGATGATTGCGACGCGCTCCTTTGTATCGGCCATAATCCCGGGACCAATCATCCACGCATGCTGACGACGCTGCGCGAGGTCTCGAAACGGGGAGTGCCGATTATCGTATTCAACCCGCTGCGCGAGCGCGGGCTGGAGCGATTCACGTCACCGCAGAGCCCTGTGGAGATGTTGACGCTGGGCTCCACGCCGATCGCCTCGACCTACTATCTGGTGAAGGTCGGCGGCGATATCGCAGTGCTGAAGGGAATCATGAAAACCCTGGTGGCCCTCGATGCAAAAAGCCTTGCCGAAGGCGGCCCCGGTGTTCTCGATCGTGATTTTATTACGAACCATACAACCGGAATCGATGAACTGCTGGCTGACCTTGATGCGACCTCCTGGGACGCGATCGAGGAGGCCTCGGGTCTGTCGCGATCAGATATCGAGTCCGTCGGCAATGTCTACGCCAAGGCGGAGCGGGTCATCATTAACTACGGCATGGGGATCACCCAGCATCGTCACGGTACCGGCAATGTGCAGCAGATCGCCAATCTGTTGTTGCTCCGCGGCAATATCGGGCGCAAGGGCGCCGGCATTTCTCCGCTGCGCGGCCACTCGAATGTGCAGGGAGACCGTACGGTCGGCATTACCGAGAGTCCGAATGATGCGCTTCTGAACGGAATGGCTCGCGTCTTCGGATTCGACCCGCCACGCAACAAGGGCCACAACGCGATCGAAGCGGTCGAGGCGATCCGGGATGGCCGCTCGAAGGCGCTGATCTGTCTTGGCGGCAATCTCGCGGTTGCGATGTCCGATCCGGAAGCCACATTCAAGGCGATGCGGAACCTCGATCTTGCGGTGCATATCGCCACCAAGCTCAATCGCTCCCATTTGCTCCTCGCGAAGCAATCCCTCATCCTTCCCTGCCTGGGACGCACCGAGATCGATGTTCAGGGGGCGGGTCGCCAGTCGGTCACCGTGGAAGACTCAATGTCGATGGTCCACGCTTCTCGCGGCGGACTGAAACCCGCCTCAGAACATCTCAAATCAGAACCGGCAATTATCGCAGAGATGGCGATGGCCACATTGCCGAACACGCGGGTCGGATGGGCTGAGCTGGTTTCCGATTACGGAAAGATTCGCGATTGCATCGAGGCGGTCTTTCCGGAATTCGCAGGCTTCAATGTCCGCATCACGAAGCCGGGTGGATTTAGGCTGTATGTTGCTGCTTCGGAGCGTGAGTGGCTGACACCGACGAAGAAGGCAAATTTTCTCGCTTATCCCGGACTCGATGAGGATCCGCATGTGGCCGACCCGGGAGCTCTCACGCTCGCGACAATCAGAAGTCATGATCAGTACAATACGACGATCTACGGCATGAATGATCGCTATCGTGGAATTACAGGGCGACGTGACGTCGTGTTCGTCAACGAACGCGACCTCTCCAGCCGCGGGCTGAAGCACGGCGATCTCGTCGATATTACGGTCGTGGCCGACGCGGGATCGAAACCCGGCAGGCGTGTGATGCGCAATCTGACGGCGGTCGCATACAATATCGCGCAGGGCTCAATCGCGGCCTATTATCCGGAGGCGAATGTCCTGGTTGCGCTTGACCACTACGACGTCAAATCGGGAACGCCTTCTTACAAGTCAACTCCGGTTCTAATCCGGGCTTCGCGAAACTAGAGGTCGAATGCCTGTGCTTTACAAAGTAAAGCGCAGTTCCAAGCCGCTAGCGCACATCGTCGCTGGCGTTTGTGCTCAGCGGCGCGTTTCGTGGCCGCTTTTCGCACTTTCTCGAACGCGCACGTCTCGATTTGCGAGATGCGATCAGGCGACAGGTTAAATTCCGCCGCCAGGTCTTCCAGCGTCGGTGGTTCATCGGTCAAATGTCGCGCCTCGAAGATGCGACGTTCGCGGTCGTTTAGTACACCGAGCGCGCTGGCGAGCGCCTTGTTCTGGTAGTCTTTATCGTCCCGTTCGGCGACGATAGCTTCGGGCGAGGGGGACTGATCAATGAGGTAGTTCTGCCATTCATCTGGCCACCCTTCCTCATCTGGCTCGCCTTCCTCATGAATTGACGCATTGATCGATGTATCACCGATGAGGCGTCGGTTCATGTCAACGACATCTTGTTCCGTAACATTAAGGCTTTTCGCAATCAAAGTCACCTGATCGGGGTGTAGGTCGCCGCCTCCGAGGACAGAGATCTTGTGTTTCGCCGAGCCCAGTTTGAAGAAAAGCTTCTTCTGGTTTGCGGTAGTTCCGATTTTCACAAGCGACCACGATCGCAGAACGTAATCCTGTATTGACGCCCTGATCCACCACACCGCATAACTGGCGAAGCGAAAACCTCGTTCGGGATCAAAGCGGTTCAATGCCTGCATCAGGCCAATGTTGCCTTCGGAGATGATTTCCGAAATCGGCAGACCATAGCCGCGGTAGCCGATGGCGATTCTGACGGCGAGACGCAGATGACTTGTTATAAGCTGGTGCGCTGCATCACGGTCACCGTGCTCGCGCCAACGCCTGGCGAGCTCATACTCCTGGTCCCTATCGAGCACCTTGAAATGGTGGATGTCGTCCAGATAACCCGCATCGATGCTATCCCTAACGAACCCCAGTTGATTCCGGGCTCGAGATGTGAAGCGTACGAATTCTCCCTCAATGCTCAAATCAGCTCCTCCGGCGTGAAAACTGGATGCCTGCTGCCGCTCGAAGGCTCGAGCGTTTAACAAATGATCAGCAACGTGCAGGGGCGAGCTATTAAATTGGCGTTTAGGACATTAAATTCGAATTCAATCGGGAGGTGAGAGTTTCCGGAAGAGGGTGCCTCGAATTCACCTTGACGCCGCATGGTGCGGCATCAAGGGTTCGGGAGCTTGCTTGGCTGAGCACCACGCTTCCCACGCCAGTTCGAATACGAGAATCGTGGGATAGCGAAAGCCGCGCGTCGGCGATTTCCGAATCAGCTCACCACTCAGTAGGTGCAGGTGTATGGCCAGCTGTATCGCTGGTAATACGGGCAATCAAGGCCGTAGCCGTAAAGGCCGCCGCGAACGAAATGACGTCTTCCAGAGCCAAAGTGATCTCGGTGCATGCCGGCGATATGACCTCCGCCGAAACCGCCGACGTGGCCGCCGCCGAAGCCGCCGATGTGGCCCCCGCCAAAGCCACCCATGTGCCCTCCGCCGAAGCCGCCCATATGGCCTCCGCCACCACCACCACCACCACCTCCTCCTCCGTGTCCTCCGCCCCCGCCACCGCGGGCTTGTGCATCAGTGGCAAGAAGGCTGCCGGCAAGCACTGCGCTTGCTAAAATCATCATTACTCGTCCTCTCATGACATTCTCCGTTGGGATGGGCGGGACCTTCCGCCACAGGGCCTTGTCAGACGCTGGCGTGTCCGAGGAAGACAAATGCCGACGTCGCGATGGACTGAAGATGAGGATACTGATTTGTCGTTTCCACTAAATTCCCGTTCAATCACCAGATATGCAATCGCTGGCGTTTTTCCGACGCCCGAGATTTAAGACGTCACTCTTGCCGGTCCGCAGGTGAGGCAGCGCAGCGTAGAGGTGTAGCAAGAGCGTGAGAAAGAAGTCGGTCACGAGATAATTGTGGGACGCACGCAAAACCGCGTAAGGGCGATTGTTTCGGCGCGAGGTAGTGAGAAGCTTTCCGGTCACAAGCATGCGTGCCTATTTGCAAAATCCAGATGCTGCAGCACTGTAAGGTCGATATTAGGTTCGCGCCATTAAACTGGGTTTCAGAAAGCGAAATTCGTTTTTAGTTGAGAAAAGCGCGTCAGGCCGCAATGTTTAGTCCGTGTTGCCTTTCTGCCCGTAGCATTCAGAAGTGGGCCGCGGAAGATCTTGAATATGGGCTGCAAGGCGTCACTGCGAAGATGCGCGATCACAACCAGGACGGATGCTTCGGTGAATAGGTTCGCAAATGTCTGCCTGTCGGCCTTCTGAATGCACGGAGCAACTGATGAAACCGGTCCGGATCGTTCATCGCCAGATTTGGCGGGAAAGCGCGCGCGGACGGATTCGAAGTGTTCACGCATCCCTACCGCATTTCATCTGGAGCCGTTGCCAATGTCGCCTATCGGTGAAGGCTCCACTCTCGGTACACAATTCTAACAAATGGGCATTTGATCATGAAGATTGGAATCGTTGGTTCGGGAAAGGTTGGCTGTGCATGTGCGCTCGCGGCTGTGGTTCGCGGCAGCGCCCGAAACGTCGTCATCGTGGATCGAACCCTTAAACGCGCCAAGGCGGTCGCGACTGATCTTCGCTACGGGACGCCGCTTTGTCCCAAGACGACAGTTGTCGATGGGGATTATGCCGATTTGGCAGAAGCGGCGTTGGTGATGGTTACTGCCGGTATCAACGAAAAGGCTGGCGGCGCCACCGATCGCAACGATCCCGAAGGTAGATTGCGGCTCCTGGATAAGAACGCCGAAATCTATCGCGACATCGTTCCACGTATAGTCCACGCGGCACCTGGCGCTGTTGTTTTGGTGGTAACCGATCCCCCCGATCCCCTCGCTGACATTGCCCGCGTCAGCGCAGGGCATGATCGAGTACTGAGCACCGGCACCTTCCTGGACAGCTTGCGATTCCGCGTTCACTTGGCCGAGTATTTTGAGGTCGATGCCAATCAGGTTGAGGCTCAGGTCATTGGAGAACATGGAATCTCGCAGGTGTTCCTTTGGTCGACCGCCCGCATCGCCGGTGTGCCGATTAGCGCACTCATAGCGGAGCGCGGCGAAACCCTCGATAGTGTACGAAAGCAAGTCGAAAAGGGCGTTCGGTATGCCAATATTACTATTATCGAAGGCAACGACGCGAGCCAGTTTGGCATCGGCATCGTAGCGGCACGGATCGCGGAGATAGTTCTTCGCGATGAGCGGGCGGTCATACCAATCGGAAGCTACAATGACAGGTTCGGCGTTACGCTGTCGCTTCCAAGCATCGTCGGTCGAAGTGGCGTAATACGGATCTTCGAACCGGAGATGTCAGCGGAAGAGCAACAAGCGCTAGCACTGAGTGCTGCCAATTTAAGGAAATCGGAAAGGAAGATCTGAAGTGCGCGCTCCTAGTGATGCTGTGCGACAAGCATCGCTCCCAGTCGGCGTGGGGTGATCGAATCAATCTTGGAGGATTTCGTCTTGGGAAAACTGATGCCAACCAGGAATCACGAAACTGCTACCAGGACATGACGCGATAGTTACCTCTGAAAGCATCGTCCGACATTATCTCCTGCATAGGCGAGGTGGAGTTGCTTCGCGCCATGGCGCCGATTAACCGGAGGCTACAATGCGAAAGACAGTGCTGACTATTCTCGGCGCGTTACTGATTGCCGGGTCGACAGTTCAAATGACCGCAGCAGCCGAGCGCCATGTGCGCAAGGTGGAGCGCGCACCCGTACCCACGAAGCAGCAGTTTCGCAACGCTAACGACTCATTGGGCTGGCCATCTGCCGAACAACAGAGCTTGTCCGACTACAGTGAGGGCCATGTGATCTCGGCGCCTGCCGGTCGATGATCGCCGGCCTCCTAAAACACTAAAACCCGAGGTCGGGACTTTGGTGACGAGCCGACTTTGCAGCTATCTGCATGTACCGGAATAGCGCTCGCTGCATTCAGACAGGATAGCCGTCGCCGGGGAGACTTTCCGCGTCACCATTCCAGTTGCAAACGGAATCACCTACTCAGCTCGGAGAACAGAAATGCTGATTCACCTGCCGATCATTATTCTGGCTTCCCTGCACGCCACCCCTGTTGCGGACGCCCTGCCGAAGTTCGATATCGCGCGGGAGTGCGGGTTCGAGAGCGGCACGAAGGAGGAGCAAGAAAGGTGCATGACCGATGAGACGCAAGCACGCGACCAACTTCAAACGGAATGGACACAGTTTCCTCCCAGCGCAAAAGCCCAGTGCAACCAGGAAACCAGCGCCAGCGACGGCTTCTTCAGTTATGTCGAATTGCAGACCTGCCTCGAAATGGAGAGGGATGTGAAGCAGGAGAGGGACGTGAGCCAAACGTCGAAGTAAGTGCGGTGCTCTGACGGCGCTTCTGGCATATGATAAAGCTAAGTAGAGAGCCTGCTTCCGGGCACATTTCCGCCGACGAGGAGTGAGGGCTGATCGGCACCAAGACTATTCAGAGTTTACGTCTTTTGCCGATGCCAATTCGCTGCGGCCTCGACTGCGCACAGATGGCTGGCGAATCTCCTGTTCTCGAGGCCGCGATGTTTTGGTCGGCGGAGGCGAAAGCGCAGAAACGATGGTCTGCGTGTCCTTTAGTCGCCGCAACACATAATTGTCGCGACCGTCCGAGATCAAATCGTGGGAATCATGGGCCCATAGTAGGCGCCCCAGTGGCCCCACACATCGCGGCCTGCGTACCCGCGGAATCCGCCACGCCAACCGCTGGCGCGGTCACCGTAACCACCATAGCCGTTACTGGCAGTAGCACTGAAGCCGCCGCCAAAGTGATTGCGACGAAAACCATCACCTCCGCCACCGCGACCATAACCGCCGCTGCGGGCGAATGCGCTGGTGGAAAGCCCAGAACTTCCGAGAACAAGAACAATAGCAAGAACAACTATGGCGTTGCGCAACATTGACGACCTCTTTGAGATGCTCCCTGGATCAGCCTCGATTCAAGGACCGTTATCGATCGGTTGCCCGCACGGAGCTTCCGGTCGACGTTTAAAATATGAACGTGCACTTGTAGTCGTTTGTCCGATACTGCTGTTGTTTGCGCATCATTGCGGCATTCCGGCCGAACGAAGTGCGACGTGCTGCTTCCAGCGTGGTTACCGTTCCCAACAAGAGCGCGAAGAAAAGCCCCGCGCAAGCGCGGGAGTTTTTCCTAGTTATAGCCGCTGGTACCGGCCGACGAGCCGCCGAACGCTGAGGAGCCGGTTCCGCTCAATGTGGTCGGAGCGTCTGGATTGCCGTTCGGATTGCCGTAGTTCGGATGCAAGACGACTGGCGGCGCAGCATCCCTATACATGGGATAGCTCCTGGTTCTCGACTCATGACGGACCGTGTGCGCAAAGGCGAACGTGCCCGTAGTCGCGCTTGGCTGCCCATCCCCACATGTTTCGTATGGAGGATTGGTTCCGTTCCCCGCCCAAACCCTTGGTCTTCTGCGTAGCGGGTTCCCACTTGGCCGCAAATCAAGGTGCACGTGCATAATTGGGCAAGAATGACGCAAGAGCAGCAATCCCCGGCAAGCCGCGCCTTACTCGGCAAATTAATCAAGGTCATTCGCTAGGAGGACACGCTATGACATTTGCGGCTGAAAAGACGTTCACGCTCGAAGGAATCCGCATTCCTGACACTCGGCTCGCCCGCGAGATCACTCAGTTCGTCCGGGACACCGAGTCTGGGCTGCTGTTCCATCATTCGAGCCGCGTCTATCACTGGGGTGCGCTCGCCGGAAAGCGTCGTGGTCTCAAGTTCGATCACGAACTTCTCTATGCAGGGGCGATGTTTCACGACATGGGCCTCACTCCGGCGCACAGCAGCGCCCACGAGCGCTTCGAGGTCGACGGCGCTAACGCCGCCCACGACTTCCTCAGCAGTCACGGCATTGGCCAGGGCGACATTGATACGGTCTGGACGGCGACCGCTTTGCACACGACGCCGGGCATCCCTCAGCACATGCACCCCGTCGTCGCTCTGGTGACGGCAGGCGTCGAGATGGACGTGCTGGGGCTGACCTATGCTGAATACGACGACGCAGAACGCGAAGCGGTCGTGCACGTGCATCCGCGCTCCGATCAATTCAAGGAAGACATCATCCAGGCGTTCCACGACGGCATCAAACACAAGCCCGACACGACATTCGGCAACGTCAAGGCCGACGTGCTCGCGGACAAGGACCCGGCTTCAGGCGCGGCAACTTCTGCAGCGTGATTCGCGGATCGGCCTGGAGAGGCTGACGGGCCGCGCGTGTTCGGCGCAGCCTGGGGCGGTGATGCCAAAACCATTCTGGCACCGGCCGGGAACGAAGGATGCAAGATGACCGAGACAACCGACATCGATAGGGATATCGCCGCGACATCGCGCCGGCGGTTTCTGCGTGATGGCGGTGCGTTGGTGGGTGGGGCCGTCATCGCGGGTGGTCTCGCCGGAGCCGAAGCGCTGGGGGCAAGCGAAAGTGCCCACAACCTCCCGCCCAAGGTCCCGGAATGGATGAAGGCGCCCGGCGATCCCATGGGAAGCCAGCTTTACGGAACGCCTTCGCCGTTCGAGAAGGAAGTT
>WNGO01001409.1_pt1 | contig 30532 bp, 31 predicted proteins | sample 5400511 | NCBI WGS metagenome assembly WNGO01 (sample SAMN13153380, study PRJNA577476) | soil metagenome | isolation source: 20 cm soil or saprolite under Garry oak tree replicate 2 | place: USA:California | collected 2016-06-15 | reverse complement strand
CCCGGCACCATCCGATCACGGGTACCCGACCGCCGCCGGCCACCTCCACCACGCGCCCCGGCAGAAGCCCCAGGCCCTCGTGGCGACCGTGCTCCACCGACTCCTCGAAGAGGAGCTGGTAACCCAGGCACACCCCCAGGATCGGCTTGCCGTGGCGCGCCAGTTCGACGATCCGGCTGCCCAGGCCGGAGTCGAGGAGCCTCGCGAGGGCGGGCGCGAACGCGCCGACGCCAGGCAGCACGATCCCGGCGGCCGCGTCGAGCTCTTTCGCATTCGAGGTCAATCTGACCTCGGCACCCACGTGGACCAGCGCGCGCTCGACGGAGCGAATGTTGCCCACGCCGTAGTCGACGATCGCGATCAACCGAGCAGGCCCTTCGACGAGGGGACTCCCGGCGCCCCGCCGGCCGCCATAGCGGCGCGGAGCGCCAGCCCGAGAGCCTTGAACGTCGACTCCGCGACGTGGTGTCGGTTGCGGCCACGGATCAGGTCGACGTGGATCGTGGCGCCGAGGTGGATGGAGAGGGCGCGCCAGAACTCCTCGATCACCTCGGACTCCAGGGTTCCGACGCGGCCGCGCAACGCAACGTTGTATGACAGGAACGGGCGCCGCCCGAGGTCCACCACCACGCGCGCCAGCGACTCGTCCAGCGGCGCGTAGGCCGACGCAAACCGCACGATGCCCGAGCGGTCGCCGAGCGCTTGCGACAGCGCCTGGCCGAGCACGATGCCTGCATCCTCGACGAGGTGATGAGGGTCGACGTGGACGTCGCCGGCGCCGCGAAGCGTCAGGTCAAAACCGCCGTATCGCGCGACCTGCTCGAGCATGTGGTCGAGGAAAGGAAGTCCGCTCGAGACCTGGACGCGCCCGCGCCCGGCGAGCTTGACCGTGGCGGACAGCTGAGTCTCCCTGCTCCTTCGGGTGACCTGGCCCATCTTCTTCTTACTCAAGCCTCACCTCGACCGCGTGGGCGTGGGCGCCGAGCCCTTCGAGGTGCGCAAGCCGGACAGTCGGATCGCGGAGCGTCTCGAGATCATCGCGATTCAGCGTCAGCACGCTGGTCTGCTTCAAGAACGTGTGCACGCCCAGCGGCGAGGCGAAGCGCGCGGCGCCCGATGTCGGGAGCGTGTGATTGGGTCCGGCCGTGTAATCGCCGAGCGGAACGGTCGCGTACGGGCCCACGAACACCGCCCCGGCATTGCGAATCGTGCCCGCCACCTGCTCCGCGTCATCGGTGACGACCAGCAGGTGCTCGGGCGCGAAATCCTCGGCCAGCGCAACGGCCTCGTCGATGCTTTCCGCGACGACGATGCAGCAGGTTGCCTGGCGGATGATCGCGGCGCGTTCGAGGCCGCGAAGCAAGCTGCCGAGCTCCTCCTCGACGCGGTCGGCAAGGTGCCCCGAGTCGGTGAACAGAACGCCCCAAGCGAGAGGATCGTGCTCGAGCTGGGCGGCCAGGTCGGCGGCGACGAAGTCGGGACGAGCCTTGGCGTCCGCGACCACGACGACCTCCGTCGGCCCGGCGATACCGTCAATCCCGACGGCGCCAAACACCTCTTTTTTGGCGAGCGTGACGTAGATGTTGCCGGGCCCGGCGATCAGGTCGACGCGCGGGATGCTCTCCGTCCCGTAGGCGAATGCGGCGATCGCCTGTGCCCCGCCGACGCGGTAGACGCGATCCACGCCCGCGATGTGCGCCGCGGCGAGGATGGCGTCGGGCACGGTGCCGTCGGGCCGGGGTGGGGTGGCCAGGGCGACCTCGCCGACGCCGGCAACACGAGCTGGGATCGCTGTCATCAAAACCGTCGAGGGATAGACCGCCCGGCCGCCAGGCGCGTAGACGCCGGCCCGGCGGACCGGCCGCGTGACCAGGCGCAGCACCGCAGGTCCCGCGGGGTCATGCCCCAGCTGCGCCTCGTGGAACTCCTGGATCCGCGCGGCGGCAAACTCCAGGGCGGCACGGTCGGCCGATGCCACCCTTCCGATGGCCGAGGCCAGGTCGTCGGGCGGAACCTCGAAGGACTCTCCTTCGGGAGGTGCCCACCCGTCGAACCGCCGCCCCAGCTCGCGCAAGGCCTCGTCGCCGCCGGCCAGCACGCGCGCGCAGATATCGATCACCGCCGCCCGCTCCTTGGCGAACTGCGACGGGTCCAGCCGCCGGAGGGAAAGCCGCGAGGCCTTCCATGACGCCGCGTCGAACCTATGGAGCGGCATGGTTGGATGCCTCGCGTAGTTTCGACACGACCGACTGCACCGATGCGGTCCGCGTCTTCAGGCTCGCCTGGTTGGCGATCAGCCTCGCTGTCGAATTGCCCAGCACGGCGGTGACGCGCAGCCCGTTTTCGCGCAGTGTCCGGCCGGTTGCCGTGAGGTCGACGATTCCGTCCACGAGGCCGACCTGTGGCGCCAGCTCGACCGAGCCGTGAAGTCGCACGATCTCGACGGCCTGGCCGCGGGCCTCGAACCAGGCGCTCGCGGTTCGCGGGTACTTGGTCGCCACCCGGATCAACGGCGGCCACGTCCGCGGCCCGTCCAGGGCGGAGGCGTTGGGGACCGCGAGCACGAGGCGGCACCCGCCGAACCGCAGGTCGACCAGCTCGTAGTGAGAGCCAGGCGTCTCCCAGAGGATGTCCTTGCCCACGATTCCGAGATCGGCCGCTCCGTGGTCGACGTATGCCGGAACGTCGGCCGGGCGGACGAGGATGACCCGGACCCGACCACGCTCGACCAGGAGCTGGCGGCCGAGCTCCTCCTCGCCCAGCTCGGCAAGACCGGAGCTGTCCAGCAAACCGCGCGCACCTTCTAGAAGGACGCCGGTAGGAATGGCGATCGACACCATCTCTTGAATCGTCAAGCAATGCCCCCCGCGAGCCTGGCCGCGACCTGCTCGGGAGGCAGCCGCCGGGCGCGCTCGCCGCGCGCGGACCACGTGACCGCCGAGCTGTCGGTGCAGTGAACGAGGTTTGCCGCACCGACCGCGTCCCGCCAGGTGCGTGCCGCGGCCGGGGTCCGCGACTCCGTGTCGACGACGGCGCGCATGCCAAACAGGCGGAGGGTCGAACCCACGCGCAGAGCTGTGCGCAGCCCGGCGGCGCCGCGCCACGCGATCGCCGCGTCCACACGCGGCAGCTCCGGCGGCCGTGCGCCGCGCGTCAGCATCTCGGAAACGAGGTCGAGCTGCACGACGAAGCCGGTGGCCGGCGCTTCGCGGCCGAAGCGCGCGAGCAGGCCGTCATAACGCCCACCCTGCGTCACCGGACGTCCCAGATCTGGCCCGTATCCCTCGAAGATCACGCCCGTGTAATAGTCGAAGTCGCGGATCGCGCCGAGGTCGAGGATGACGACGTCGCCGATCCCATGCTCGGTCAGCAGGCCGTAGACCTCGCGCAGCTGGGCCAGGGCCCTCTCCGAACGCTCGTTGCGCACGAGACCCCCGGCCGCATCGAGGATCTCGAGCCCGCCCCGCAACGCCGGGAAGCGCAGCAGCAGCTCATGCTCGGCGGAGCGCAGGGGCGTGTCCTCGAGAAGAGTCTCGAGGCCCACGAAGTCGCGTGCCCCTAGAGCGGTGCGGACGGCGGCCTTGACGTCGTCGGGCAGACGGACCGCGTCCATGATCCCGTGGAAGAACTCGGCGTGGCCGACGTCGATCTGGTAGCGACGGATGCCAGTCGCTTCCATGCAGCGAGCCGCGAGCGCGATCACCTCGGCGTCGGCGACAGGTCCGGACGCGCCGATCAGCTCCGCGCCGACCTGGTAGGTCTCGCGCCGGTGCTGAAAGCGGCTTTCCTCGGTCGAGACAACGGGTCCCGCATAGCAGAGCCGCAGCGGCAGGGCAGTGGTGCGCAGCTTTCCGGCGACCAGGCGCGCGACCGGCACGGTCCTCTCGCCGACCAGCGCGACCACGTCGCCGCGTCCGTCGGTGAACTTGAAAAGGCGCCGGCGCTGCTCGACGCCAAGCCCGAGGTCGAGCACGTCCATCGCCTCGACGAGCGGGGTGATGATGTGGCGGTAGCCCCAACGTCGCATCTCGGCCAGCAGCGATTCCTGCGCCTCGCGCAGGATCTCCGCTTCCAGCGGGAGGAGGTCTCGGAAGCCTGGAACGCCGCCGAGCTGGAGTTGAACTGGGGGCTCAGCCCCGGTGAAGGGACCTCCGGGCCTTGGCCACGGGAGAAGCCTTGCGGTCAGCTTTCGTCTTCATCTTCGTCCTCTGTCTCGCCATCCGCGTCCTCGGAAAAGTCGATCGCCTCGGCCTCGTCTTCGACAGCGTGCATACCTTCCTCGATATCGTCGCTGGCCGGCGTCTCCGCCGCCGTCTCGTCCTCTTCCTCGTCACCGGTGAAGACCTCGACCCCGCGCGTGATCAGGCTTTCTTTCGTGTAGGGCCGGAACTCAACCTCGCGCTTGCGGCGCATCGGGAAGCTGGGCTTGCCGGCGAACCGCGGGTCCTGGTACGTCTCCCGGATGATCAGCTTCACCGAGTTGCCGTCGACCGAAGTGACACCGGCCTGGTAGCGGTTGCCACCGCGCATGAACTTGATCAGGCGGCGGGCAAGCTTGGCCTCGAGCGAGCCGATCTTCACGCCACGTGAGGTCTCGACGAATATGCCGTCGCCATCGATCCGAAGTTCAGCTACGTCGCCGGCCGCGACCTTGGAGGAGATTTCGGCGTTGGGCGGAGCGTCGACGATGGTGATGATCGTCTTCCCCATCTCTTCGACGAAGAGGTTGAGGTCGACTCTCGTGCCTCCCACCTTGAGGCCCTCCTTCTGGTGGAGGAGCGCATTGATCCGCGCCGCGTTCTTCTTGGCGATCGAGTTCATCGGGTTGAGCTTCAGGGCCGCTTCGTAGGAGGCTTTCGCCTCCTTCAGCTTGCCCAGCTCGGACAGCGACTTGCCGAGGCGGTTCTGGGTCTCTTCGTCAGCGCCGAAGCTCTCGATGATGAAGCGATTGAGCTTGACCGCCTCGTCCCACTTGCCGGCGATCGCAAGCTGTACGGCGTCTTCGGCGTATTGCGATCGGGGCTTGAGGTGTTCGCTGGTTTCCGTTTTCAAAAGGCGCGCTCCTATGGCGGCTGAGGGCGGGAAGGATGCTGAGTATACGGATCGGGAGTCTGTCATCCTCTCCGCCGTGCGGTTTTGGGCGGCGGTGGCCGGGATCCTTCTCGCCGGATGCACGATCGGCGGCAACGCCGCGCCGGCGGGCAAGCCACTGGGCATCGCCGTCGACCTCCCACTGACCGGAAACGAGAGCCGCGCCGCCATCCCGGCGCTGAACGGGATCCGCTTCTTCGTCCAGACCCACCCGACCCTCGACGGGTTCGCGATCGAGCTCGTGACGGCCGATGACGCCCCCGCCGGTGGCGGCTTTGCCAACCCAGACCGTGGGGCGGCCAACGTCGAGCGCTTCATCGCCGACTCGAACGTCGTGGCGATGATCGGACCGCTGGACGGTGCCGTGGCCCGCAAGGAGATCCCGGTCGCCAACGCCGCGGGGCTCGCGATGGTCAGCCCGGCGACCAGCAATCCCTGCTTGACGCGCGATGTGTACATGCCGTCGCTCCTGAATCCGGCCCGCACAGCGGTCACCTGCAAAGCCGCAGGACTGCCGCCTGCGGCAGACCTCAGGCCCGCGCACGCCAACAACTTCTTCCGGCTCGCAACCACGGACGAGCTCCAGGGGGCCGCGGCGGCGGACTTCGCGTTCGACAAGCTTCATGTGCTTCGCGCCGCGGTCATCACTGACCATGAGCTGTACGGGCAGGGCCTGGCCGGGGCTTTCCACGCTCGGCTGCTCACGCGCGGCGGAACCGTGCTCGGCCACCTCGACGTCGAGACCGGCACCACCGACGCGAGCCCATTCTTGACGCGCATGAAGGACGCGGGGGCGCAGGCGATCTACTTCGGCGGGGCCAGCTCGGTAGGCTGCGCGATCCGGGCCCAGATGGCTTCCGTATTCGCGACAGGCGAAGCGACCCCGTTCCTGGGTGGGGACGGAATCGCTCACGATCCTGACTGCATCCGCGCCGCCGGCGCCAACAGCGCCGGCATCTACGCGACCGCGCCCATCGTCGATGCCGCATCGCGGCCGGGCGCCGCCCTGGCGATCGGCGCGTTCAAAGCTGCCTTTCGCCGCACCTCGGCCTTCGGGCCGTACACGATGCCGGCGTACGACGCGACGGCCGTGGTCTACGCGGCCCTCAACCGGGCCATCATCGCGGCCGGGGCACGGCTACCGAGCCGCGAGGCCGTCAGGGCCGAGCTGGCAGGAACGATCGGGCTCGACGGAGTCACGGGCGAGCTCGGCTTCGACGCGGCCGGGGACACCACCAACCGGGTCGTCTCGATCTACGAGGCTCCCGACGCGGATCCCAAGGCCCCCTGGCGGTTCGTCCAGGCCGTCGACGACTTGACTTGTGGGGCCCTCCGAGTCGATAGTTTGCCTCGGAGTAGCAGTTCGGCCATCCCATGTGGCCGCACTCGCCGCCGGCGCACTCTCGCCCCGACCGCGGTTGGGAAGAGGGCGGCAAGTGATGGGAGGCGTTTGGTGTGGTTTGCGCATTGCCCTCCCTACCAGCACAAGGGGGAACCATATGGTTCGAGCTAGGGGACTGATAGTCCTCACCGCGGCGACGCTTGTCGCCTTTGCCTGCGGAAGTGGCACCAGCGGCGGTGGCACCACCAAGGGCACGATCAAGATCGGCTCCGACTTCCCGGTCTGCACGACCGGCGGGCAGTCGACGTCGAACGGCGTCAAGTTCGCGGTCGACCAGAAGAACGCCGCGGGCGGCGTCGAGGGATACACCATCGCCTACACGAGCTTCGACGACTGCCGGCAGGGCGCCTACAACGCAGACGCCGGCGTAGCCAACGTCCGCACGATGCTCGACGACAGCAAGTTCCTCGGCATGATCGGCCCGTACAACTCGGCCGTCGCGAAGGCCGAGATCCCGATCGCCGCGCCAAAGAACTTCGTCATGATCAGCCCGGCCAACACCAACCCGTGTCTCACCAAGGACATCGCGGGTTGCGCCTACCACCCAGCGGACCTTCGCTCGGGCAACCCGAACAACTACTGGCGCGTCGTCACGACGGACGACTACCAGGGCCCCGCGATGGCCGACTACATGTACAAGCAGCTCAACATCAAGTCCGTCGGCATCCTCGACGACAGCACGGTGTTCGGTGTCGGCATCGCCGGCGCCTTCGAGACCGAGTTCAAGAAGCTTGGCGGCACGGTGGCTAAGCACTCCGAGTACAAGAAGGAGCAGACCAGCGACTTCAAGGCGATCCTGTCCGGCTTCAAGAACGGAGGCGCTCAGGGCGTCTACGTCGGCGGGACCGACGACCAGAACATCTGCATCCCGCGCAAGCAGATGAAGGACATCGGCTGGGACGTACCGTTCGGTGGCGGTGACGGCATCGAGACGACGGACTGCATCGAGCAGGCTTCCGGCAACGAGGTGAACGTCTACGCGACATCCGCCGGCGCCGACGCGACCCAGGTCCCTGGCGCCGCCCAGACGATCAGCGACTTCCGCAAGGTGTTCAAGGGAGCCAACGACTTCGGCGGTTACACCATGCAGGCGTACGATGCGGCAAACGCGCTGATGTCCGCGATCGGCAACGCCATCAAGTCCAACAGCGGCAACACCCCGACCCGCAAGCAGGTCCGGGACGCCATGGCCCAGCTCACGACCTTCCAGGGCGTGATCGGCAAGTACGGCTTCGACAAGAACGGCGACACGACGCTCAAGATCGTCTCCATCTACGTCGTCCAGCAGGCCACCGACCCGTCGAAGACGACCGGCGTCTGCGGCAAGAAGGCGGCCAACGCGTGTTTCGTCTGGAAGACACAATTCGACTTCGCGCAAGCCAGCTAGTAGTCTTTTAGCCCAAAGTTCCAGCGAGGAGGCCGGCAACGGCCTCCTCGCCCTTTAGCTAACAGGGAGGCGAAGCACTCTGGATGCGGGCGTGGTAGGAAGCGGCGCCTCACCTTTGAAACGGTTCCGGTCCCTGCAGCTCGGGGGCATGAGCCTTCCCGACTACGGCTTCTACATCCTCTGCGCCACGGCTGTTGTCCTTCTCGCGGCCCAGGCGGTCCTCCACCCCACCGAGTTCGTCCAGATCTTCGTCTTCGGCATCACGCAAGGCGCGATCTACGCTTTGGTCGCCCTCGGCTACACGATGGTCTACGGCATCATCGAGCTGATCAACTTCGCCCACGGCGACGTATTCACCCTGGGCGCCTACATCGGCACCGCGATCCTCGGCTTCTTCTCGGTCACCGAAGGATCGTTCAGCACGATCAACGTCATCGCCCTGCTGCTCGTGTTTCCGATCGTGATGCTGATCATGGGCGGCATCAACGTGGCGATCGAACGCGTCGCGTACCGGCCCCTGCGCAATGCGCCTCGTCTCGCGCCGCTGATCACCGCGATCGGGATGTCGTTCCTGCTCGAAGGGATCATGTTCCTGTGGAAGGGCCCCGCCACTGTGCACTTCCCTGACATCCTGCCGCAGGCCTCGACCACCATCGCGGGCGTCTTCTTCGGATTCAAGGACGTGTTCGTCGTGGTCGCGGCCGCGATCCTCGTCACGCTGCTCGCCATCTTCATCAACCGCACCAAGCTAGGTAAGGCCATGCGTGCGACCGCGCAGGACCGTGACGCCGCGCAGCTGATGGGGATCGACATCAACCGCACCATCGCGGCAACGTTCTTCATCGGCGCCCTTCTCGCCGGCGCCGGAGGAATGATCTGGGGCCTCTACTACAACACCATCTATTACCAGCTTGGATTCCGCAGCGGCCTCATCGCATTCACGGCCGCGGTGTTCGGCGGCATCGGCAACATCCCTGGTGCCGCGATCGGCGGCGTGGTCATCGGGCTGACAGCCGCGTTCAGCGACTCCTACATCGGCTCGAAGTGGACGCAGGTCGTGATCTTCGGCATCCTCATCGGAGTACTTGTATTCAGGCCCACCGGTCTGTTGGGCATGCGGGTGCCCGAGAAATGAGCCAGGCGACAGCCGCGCGCGGCCGCCGGCCATTCAACCTGAGGGAGCGAATCCGCGACCGGGATACGGCGGTCTACGGCATCCTGATCATCGTCGCGCTCCTGTTTCCGATCGTCACCATCTATGCCACGGAGGGCACCGCACTCGTCTCGCACGCGACCCGAGCAGGCTACTTCGTCCTCCTCGCGATCGGGCTGAACGTGGTTGTCGGTTACGCGGGACTGCTTGATCTGGGCTATGCGGCTTTCTTCGCGATCGGCGCCTACACCTACGCGCTTTTTGCGTCGCCCCAGCTCGATTCGTCGCCGGCTCATCACGCCATCCACATCACGTTCTGGATCCTGATGTTCGCGTCGATGCTTGCCGCCGGAGCCGCCGGCGCAGTCCTCGGCTTCCCCACCCTGCGCCTGCGCGGCGATTACCTGGCGATCGTAACCCTGGGGTTCGGCGAGATCGTGCCCCAGCTCTTCTACAACTTCGACCAGTGGACGGGTGGCATCAACGCCGTGGGGCTCATCGACCAGCCCAAGCTGCCGGTCTGGATCCAGGGACCGTGGTCCGGCGACGGTCCGTTTGCCGTGGTGCAGAACTTCAGCTTCAACGGCGACCCGGTCGCGTACTACGTGCTCATCGTCATCCTGATCGCGATCGCGGTCATCCTCGTCAACAACCTCTACCGCTCGCGCCTGGGTCGCGCGTGGATGGCGATCCGCGAAGACGAGGTCGCCGCCGCCGCCATGGGCATCAACACGGTGACCACGAAGCTGCTCGCCTTCGGGATCGGCGCGTCCTTCAGCGGATTCGCCGGGGCCTACTACGGCGCGAGCGTAAGCCTGGTCAGCCCGGACTCATTCCTCTTCATCGTCTCGATCACGGTGCTTGTCATGGTGGTGCTCGGTGGGATGGGCAACATCACAGGTGTCATCATCGGCGCCCTCGCCATGTACTTCGTCATCTTCTATATGATCCCCGGCCTGCCCGACGCCCTGAAGGCTTTGGCGAGCAGTGTCGGGCTGGGATCGATCAACCAGGCCAGCGGCGACTGGCCGGGATTGGGCGAGGAAACGCAGCGGCTCACCTTCATCATCTACGGCTTGATCCTGGTCGCGATGATGCTCTTGCGCCCTCAGGGGCTGCTGCCAAGCCGGGTGCGCGAGCAGGAGCTCAAGCACGCCGCAGTGCAGGAAGAGGAAGCGGCCGTCGAGCAGGCACACGCCACATGAGCGAACCCGCCGCGGACAACATCCTCGAGCTGACCGACCTGACGAAGCGCTTTGGGGGTCTTGTCGCGGTCGATAACGTGAGCCTCAGCATCAAGCGCGGGGAGGTTTTCGCTCTCATCGGACCAAACGGGGCCGGCAAGACGACGCTCTTCAACAACGTCACCGGCCTCTTCCAGCCGACCAGCGGCCGCGTCGTGTTCGACGGCCGGGACATCACCGGATTCAAGCCCCACCAGGTCGCGCGCCGGGGCATCGCACGGACCTTCCAGAACATCAGGCTCTTCGACTACATGAGCTGCCTCGACAACGTGCGCGTCGGACGGCACGTGCGGATGAAAGCCAAGGTCTGGGACTCGCTTCTCAAGCTGCCAAGGGAGCGCAAGGAAGAGGAGCGCGTGAGCGAGGAAGCGATGGACCTGCTCCGCTTCGTCGGCATCGCGAAGCATGCAAATCAGTACGCCCGCAACCTGCCGTACGGGCAGCAGCGCCGGCTCGAGATCGCGCGAGCACTCGCCACAGAGCCGAAGCTCCTCCTGCTGGACGAGCCCGCGGCGGGATTCACGCCCCAGGAGAAGGTCGAGCTGATGCAGCTCGTCAAGAAGATCCTGGCGCGCGGCATCACCGTCTTCCTGATCGAGCACGATATGAAAGTCGTGATGGGGATCTCGGAGCGGATCGTCGTCCTCGACCACGGCGAGAAGATCGCCGAGGGCCCTCCGGACGAGGTGCGCAAGGACGTCCGCGTGATCGAAGCGTATCTCGGCAAGTCGGCCTGATGCCACTGCTCGAGCTGGAAGGCGTCGACGCCTTCTACGGGCGCATCCAGGCCCTGCGCGGCGTGTCGATCAAGATCGAGAAGGGCGAGATCGTCGCCCTGATCGGGTCTAACGGCGCCGGCAAGACCACCACGCTGCGCACCATCTCGGGCCTGATGCATCCGAACTCGGGGAAGATCACGTTCGACAGCCAGGACATCACCCGCACAAGGCCGTCGCGAATCGTCGAGCTCGGGATCGGCCAGTCGCCCGAGGGCAGGCGACTGTTCCCGCGGATGAGCGTTCTCGACAACCTGGTCATGGGTGCCTACACGCGCAACGACAAAGCCGGCGTAGCGTCCGATATGCAGCGCGTGTTCACGCTTTTTCCGAGGCTGCAGGAGCGCAGGAACCAGATCTCGGGCACCCTCTCCGGCGGCGAGCAGCAGATGCTTGCGATGGGCCGCTCGCTGATGTCGAGACCGAAGGTGCTGCTGCTGGACGAGCCCTCGCTCGGTCTGGCGCCGATCCTCATCGAGACGATCTTCACGATCGTCCGCGAGATCAACGCGCAGGGCACCACGGTCCTGCTGGTCGAGCAGAACGCGCATAAAGCGCTCGAGGTCGCGCATCGCGGCTACGTGCTCGAGACGGGGGTCGTGGTCCAGCAGGGCTCGGGTCGCGAGCTCCTCGCATCCGAAGAGGTCCAGAAAGCCTACCTGGGCATGTAGTCGGACCCGGAGCCCCGTCGGCAAAGCCGACCGGGCGATGAGAGGGAACCATCTGGGTTCCCTCTCATATCTTTATCGCGGCTGGTAGCTCGCGACGAAGAGATAGATCAGGACCACCGCGAAAGCCCCGTACTCGAGCACGACGTTGCGCGTGAAGCTGTCCTCCACCGTGTGCCGGACGAGGCCGCGGTTGATGTACCAGGCGAACAGCAGCATCACCGCGAAGGTGCCCTCGTAAACAACCAGGTAGAGCGACAGCGCCGTGATCGCCCACGCCAGGAAGGTGACCACCTGCCCGACGAACAGCGCAAACGTGAAGGCGCGCCGCGGCGCGATGGGGACACCGTTGATCCGGAAGCTGCGGTACGAGGCGAGGAATGTGATGGTGAAGATCCAGAGCAGCTGCAGGATCGGGTTGAAGTGCAGTGTGACGATGACCAGATAAGCGCCGAAGACGACGACCACGAGCATGACTTCCTGCAGCACGATGTGGCCGCGCTTCTCCTGCTCGCGCAGCCGGAGGTAGTCGAGCCGCGCCGCGATCACAAAGCCCGTGCCGAAGAGCGCGGTGACGGTGGCGTACTTCCACAGCTGGACATCCGGGAACAGCGAGAGGCCCGCCAGGGCGATCGCACCCAGCGCCACCGGGATGTAGTGCTCGATGCGGGGAAATTCGTCGGTCCCTCGCAGATAACCGAGGAGCGCCGGGGCGGCGATCACCACCAGACCGAGGGCGAGGGCCCAGACCTGGCCCGGCCCGAGCAGCTCCGACTTGAAGCCGAGCGCGATCGCCGCGAGCACGACGCTCGCAAAGATCAGAAAGCTGCGGTCGCGTTCTGATCTGCTCGCGCCGTCCGCCGGAACGGCCTTCTCGACGAGTACGGGAGGGAGCTTCATACCAGTCGGGGCATTCTAGACGCGCCCGTACCTGTCTTCCAAGCGCACAACGTCATCGATCTCGGGCGTCGAGACCTCGAAGATGTCGGTGTCCTCGATCGCCGTGAGTCGGTGGCGCGTGCCCGGCGTGATGTGCAAAGTGTCGCCGGCCCTCATCCGGTGTGTGGCCAAAACCCCGCCGCCGTCGCCGAGCTCGATGTCGACGGTGCCGCTCATCACGTACTGGTACTCGTCCTTGCGCTTGTGGTACTGGAGCGACAGCGCCTCGCCCTTGTTGACGTGCAGAATCTTGCCCGCGTAGCGGTCCGTCAGCGCCCACCGGAGCTCGTAACCCCAGGGTTTTTCGACTTTGGCCCTCTCGACCCGGCCGAACTCATAACTCCTCCCCATTTATGCGGAGGTGGCGCGCTGCGCCCCAGCGGCTGACTGCCTGATGCCGACGATGTCTTCGAGGGCGCGCAACCTGGCTTCGACCGCGTCGCTGTCGGTCGCCTCGGAGTAGATCCGGATCAACGCCTCGGTGCCGCTCGCGCGAAGAAGGACCCAGCTTCCGTCCGCCAGGTAGAACTTGAACCCGTCGTCGGAGCGCACCCGCTGCACCGCCACGCCGGCGACCTCCTGCGGCTCGTTGTGCTCCAGCGTATCGAGGATTCGCTTCCGATCCGCGTCGTAGGTCTCGCGCGGGAGGTGGATATCATGCCGGGCATACGCGTGCGGCCCGACGCGCCGCTCGAGGCCGGCCAGGATCTGGGACACCGATTTCCCGGTCTTCACGATCATGTCGGCGAACAGCAGGCCGATGAGGATGCCATCGCGCTCCGGGATGTGGCCGCGCACGGCGAATCCACCCGACTCTTCGCCCCCCAACAGCGCGTTGGTCTCCATCATCTTCGGCGCGACGTTCTTGAAACCGACCGGAACCTCATAGACCCGCTCGCCAAACTCCGAACCCAGCTTGTCGGCCATCGCGGTCATGTTCACCGTCTTGACGACCGGCCCACGCTGGCCCCGGGTCTCGAAGAGGTAGAGCATGAGCAGCGCGAAGACCTGCAGCTGGTTGATGAAGCGGCCGGTCTCGTCGATGATGCCGACGCGGTCGGCGTCTCCGTCGGTGCAGATGCATAGGTCCTGGCCGCCCACCTTCATGAACGCGATCGTGGAGTCGATGTTCGGCGGGATCGGCTCTGGGTTCATGCCTCCGAAAAGCGGGTTGCGCTGGTTGTGCAGCTCGGTCACGGTGGTGCGCCCGCCGCCGATCATCTCGGCGATGTAGCCATAACCGGACCCGTACATGCACTCGTGCACGATGCGCAGCCCGGCGTCTTTGATCGCGTCGAGGTCGACCATCCGCGCGATCTGCGCGTAGTACGCGGGCCGTGGATCGTAGGGGTTCACGAGCCCGATGGCGACCCGGTGGTCGGGGGCCGGAACGTCGTCAAGCGCACTGATGTTGCGCTCCAGCTCGGCGATCACCTCCGACGGCACTGCGCTTCCGGTTTCGGTCTTGTACTTGTAGCCGTTGAACTGGTACGGATTGTGGCTGGCCGTGATCGCTACGCCACCAGTCGCCTTGCGATCGATCACTGTCCACGACGCGACCTGGGTCGGCGACGGCCGGTCGAACACGAGCGTCTTGATGCCGTTGCTCGCGAAGACATCCGACACCGCCTGGGCGAAGTCTTCCGACGCGAACCTGCAGTCGTAGCCGACGATCGCGAGAGGTTCGCTCGACCTCGACTTCATGTACTGCGCGGTGGCTTGCGCGACGCGACGCACGTTGCCGAACGTGAAGTCGTCGGCGATGATCCCGCGCCAGCCGTCGGTCCCGAATTTGATCTGTGGAGCAGCCATTTCGGGTTAAAGGTAGCGGGTCTTGCGGGCTCGCTTGAGTGCCTCGACGACCTTGCGCACGTCCTGCGCGCGGTCGCGGCGGCAGACCAGGAGCGCGTCGTCGGTGTCGACGATGATCAAGTCCTCCAGCCCGATCGTCGCGATCAGTCGCCGGTCGCCGAAGACCATGCTGCCCGCGGTGTCGATGAGCAGGACGTCGCCCTCGATCGAGTTGCCCCGGGCGTCCGCGTGCACCAGATCGCCAAGCTCCGCCCAGTTGCCGATATCCGCCCAGTCAAACGCCGCCGGCACCAGGAGCAGGCGGTCCGTCTTTTCCATGACCGAGCGGTCGATGACCTCGACCGGAAGCCGGCTGTAGAGCCTGGACGCTGTCACTTCGTCTCCGGAGCTGCGAGCGGCAATCACCCTGCGCAAGCCCGCGAGGTGCCGCGGCGCATGACGGCCCAGCTCATCCAAGAACGTGGACAGGCGCCACGAGAACCACGCGAGGTTCCAGTAATACCCACCCTCTCGGACGAAACGTCGTGCGCTGGCGGCGTTGGGCTTTTCGATGAAGCGCCTGACGCGCAGCGTCCCCCGCGAGACACGACCCGGCGCGTGTATGTAGCCGAGGCCCGTCGAAGGAAATGTCGGCTTGAGGCCGACCGTCACGAGACTATCGCTGGTCGAGGCGGCCGTGACCGCTGTCCTGACCGCCTTCGCCACGAGTGCCGCGCCGTGCACGACGTGGTCCGCGGGGAGAGCGATCATCACCGCCTCTGGAAATCTCTCGCTGAGGGTGAGCGCCGCCAATCCGTAAGCGTTCGTCGTGCCCCGAGCAGCTGGTTCGAGGATGAGGTGCGCGCTGTCCACCTCGGGGAGCACGCCGGCGATGATGTCGCGCTGCCTGACCTCGGTCAGGACGAAGACGTCGTCGGCCACGGCGCGGGCGCGGTCGTATGTTGCCCGGAGCAGCGGCCTACGGCGATCGCCGAGCGGCATCACGTGCTTCGGACGAGCGCTGCGCGAGCGCGGCCAGAGGCGGGTGCCCGCGCCGCCGGCGGGGATGACGGCGATGGTTTGCGTCAAGCCTTCTGGGAAAGCTCTTCCGAGAGGTCGGCCGCCCGCGCGGTCGACTCCCACGGCGCGTCGATGTCCGTCCGCCCGAAGTGGCCGTACGCCGCGGTCTGGCGAAACAGCGGCCGCCGCAGGTTCAGCTCCTTGATTATGCCGAGCGGGCTCAGGTCGAAAAGCCTGGTCACCGCGGCGGCGATCGTTGCGTCAGGGACCTTGCCTGTCCCGAACGTGTCGACGCGGATCGCCACGGGCTTGACCACACCGATCGCGTAGGAGACCTGGACCTCGCATTTGCCGGCGAGCCCGGCGGCGACGATGTTCTTGGCCACGTGGCGTGCGCCGTACGCGCCCGCGCGATCGACCTTCGTCGGGTCCTTGCCCGAAAAGCAACCACCGCCGTGCCGCGCGTATCCACCGTAAGTGTCGACCATGATCTTGCGGCCGGTGAGGCCCGCATCCGCGACTGGTCCTCCGATCACGAAACGTCCCGTGGGATTGATGAACGAGCGCAACCCACCGTTTCGCAGCTCGCTCGGGATGGCCGCGTCGATGACGTGCTGGGTGATGTCGCTCCGCAGCTGGTCGACGTCGACCTCGTCGTGGTGCTGCGTCGACACGACGACGTTGTCGACGCCGTCGGGCTTGCCGTCATCGGCGTAACGAACCGTGACCTGGACCTTCCCGTCCGGCCGAAGGTAGCTCAGCGTCTTGTTGCGCCTGACCTCGGCGACCTTTCGCGCGAGCCGGTGCGCGAGCATGATCGGCAGCGGCATCAGCTCGGGCGTCTCGTCGCAGGCGAAGCCGAACATCATCCCCGAGTCCCCGGCGCCGCCCACATCCACGCCTTGCTTGATATCGGGCGACTGTTCGTCGATGCTGCTGACGACGCCGCAGGTCTCGGCGTCAAACCCGTACTTGGCGCGGGTATACCCGACCTCGCGCACGGTATGCCGGATGATGCGCGGAATGTCGACGTAGCAATCGGTGGTGATCTCCCCCACCACGATCACCAGGCCGGTGGTCACGATCGCCTCGCAGGCGACGCGGGCCAGCGGGTCCTTGGCCAGGATCGCGTCGAGGATGGCGTCGGAGATCTGGTCGGCCAGCTTGTCCGGGTGGCCCTCGGTGACGGACTCAGACGTGAACAGAGACGGCATACGGTCCTCCTTTGCATCTCCCGCGCCGGCAAGGCCAGGCCGCCGTGTGGGCCAGTCCCCAAGCGCCAGGTTCAAACCTCTGGGACGCGCGAATGCTAACCCAGCTGCAGGTAGTGGATGCCCGAGTGGCGGAACAGCCTCGAGCCACGCGCGTGGAGGAGTTGGGCCATCGCCGCGCGCGACGATTCCATCACGGACTCGATATGTTCGCGCTTCATCTCCCATGCCGCCGTCGGGGCGGTCAGGGGGCAGAAAACCACGATCCGGCATCGCTGGCGCAGCCGCTCGTAATCGCTGAGCATCTGGTGATGCAGGGAAAGCTGGAGCGTGCGGGCGATGAGCTCGCCAAAGCCGGCTGGAGGCTGCTCTCGCTCGCCGCCCGCCATCAGGCTGATGGCAAGGATCTCCTTGGCGCCGTCGTCCATCGCGATGTTCAGCGGCGTGTTCTCGACGACTCCTCCGTCGAGGTGCTCCCTGCCGTTGATGCGCACCATCGGAAACACTCCTGGGATAGCGGTCGAAGCAAGCAGCGCGGGCGTCAGCTCGCCGGAGCGAAACACCGCGGGCTTGCCGGCGTTGAGGTCGGTCGCCACCACGGCGAGGGGAACCCGCAGATGCTCGAACGTGGAGACTCCGGTCAGCGCCTGTGCCCGGTCGATCAGGCGCCTCACGTTCTGCTGGGGAAAGGCGCTCAGCTGGTCGCGCCGGATGCCCGAAACCAGCAGTCCGAGAGGGTGAGCCTGGAAGACGCTGAGCGCGGGTCGGGACATCCAGACCTCGCGCAGCATCATGGTCCCGGCCAGCGAGGGGTACGCCGCGATCGAGGCGCCGTTCAGGGCGCCGACGCTCGTCCCGACGATCGCTGCGGGCGCTTCGACGTTGGCCTCGAAGAGCGCCTGCAGGACGCCGACCTGCGCCGCCCCTCGCGCCCCTCCCCCGCCCAGCACCCACGTGCGCCGAGCAGGCCCAAACATCGCGTGCTTAGGTTAGGACCCTCAGGTGCCCTCTTCCCAGGAAGACAGGTATCGGCGTTGTTCGTCCGTCAGCTTGTCGATCTTGATTCCCATGGCGTGCAGCTTCAGCCGCGCGACCTCGGCGTCGATGTCCTCCGGCACGTCGTAGACCTTTCGCTCCAGCTGCTTGGCGTTCTTCGCGATGTACTCGGCGCACAGCGACTGGTTGGCAAAGCTCATGTCCATCACTGCGGCCGGGTGGCCCTCAGCGGCCGCCAGGTTGATCAGGCGGCCTTCGCCCAGCAGGTACAGGCGCCGACCATCGGCGACTCGATACTCCTGGACCAGGGGCCGGACCTGCCGGACCCCGGTGGCGATCTCGTCCAGCGCCTTCAGGTTGATCTCCGAGTTGAAGTGGCCGGAGTTGGCGAGGATCGCGCCGTCGTGCATGGCGTCGAAATGCTTGCGGTCGAGTACGTTCACATCGCCGGTGACCGTGACGAAGATGTCGCCCTCGCGGGCCGCGTCGTCCATCGTCATGACCCGGAAGCCGTCCATCGCCGCCTCGAGCGCCTTGACGGAGTCGACCTCGGTGATGACGACGTCAGCACCGTGCCCCTTGGCCCGCGAAGCAAGCCCGCGGCCGACCCAGCCGTAGCCGGCGATGACGAAGGTCTTGCCGGCAAGCAGCACGTTCGTGGCCCGGATGATGCCGTCGATCGTCGACTGGCCGGTGCCGTAGCGGTTGTCAAACATGTGCTTGGTGTCTGCCTCGTTGACGGCGACGATCGGATAAGCGAGCACGTTGTGCTCGGCCATCGCGCGCAGGCGGATCACGCCGGTCGTCGTCTCCTCGGTGCCGCCGATCACCTCAGGCAGCTGGTCGCGTCGTGCCTTGTGCAGGACCGACACCAGGTCGGCGCCGTCGTCCATCGTCACCTGTGGCCGGTGGTCGAGCGCGGCCTCGATGTGCTGGTAATAGGTGTCGTTGTCCTCGCCACGAATCGCGTAAGTCTTGATCGCGTGGTGCGAAGCGAGCGCCGCCGCGACCGCATCATTGGTCGACAGGGGATTGGACGCGCACAGGGCGATGTCCGCGCCGCCGGCCTTCAGCGTCAGCATCAGGTTTGCGGTCTCACTCGTGACGTGCAGGCAGGCGGCCAACCGCAGGCCCTTCAGCGGCTGCTCCGTGGTGAACCGCTGGCGGATCAGGCCGAGCACCGGCATCTCGCGCGCCGCCCAATCGATCAGGTCCTGACCCTGCGTCGCAAGGTTCAGGTCTTTGACATCGTTGCCTCTTGAACTTACCTTCAAATCGGTCTCCTAGTACACGATCTCACTGACAAGTTTCACGTCCTGCAGGCGCTGGCGCCCCTCGAGATAGCCGAGCTCGATGAGGACCTGGACGCCGACAACGGCGGCCCCTAGCTTGCGCATGAGCCGAACCGCGGCGGACGCTGTGCCTCCGGTGGCAAGTACATCATCCACGATCAGCACAGACTGGCCGGGCTGGACCGCGTCGGAGTGGACCTCGAGCGAGTCGGTCCCGTATTCGAGGTCGTACGACTCCATGACCGTCGTCCAGGGCAGTTTCCCTGTCTTGCGAATCGGCACGAATCCCGCCCCGAGCTTCACCGCGATCGCCGCACCCGGGATGAAGCCTCTCGCTTCGATGGCCGCCACCAGGTCAGGTGGATTGGCGACCCATGACCTGGACATCAGCTCGACGACCTCGGCGAAGATCTTTTTCTCGCCGAGCAGAGGGGTGATGTCGCGGAAGATGATGCCCTTCTGCGGATAGTCGGGGACGTCCCGGACGTATTGCTTCAATTCCTCCGGAGTCGTCATAGCACTGAACGAAAGTATTCAAGAGTTCGCGCGAGGCCGTCTTCCAGGCCGACCTCCGGCTGCCAGCCGAGTAGCTTTTTGGCGCGCGAGATGTCGGGCCGGCGCTGCTTGGGGTCGTCGATCGGAAGCTCGCGATTCTCGATCCGGCTCTGCGATCCCGCCAGGCGGATGATCGTCTGGGCCAGCTCCAGCACGGTGACCTCTTCCGGGTTGCCCAGGTTCACCGGCAGCTCATCGGCCTTGTCCAGCACGGCGAGCACCCCGCGCACGAGGTCGGAGACGTAGCAGAGGCTCCTCGTCTGCGAGCCGTCTCCGTAGACGGTCAGCGGCTCGCCGCGGATCGCCTGGGCCATGAAGTTGGGCACCGCCCGGCCATCGGATATCTGCATCCGGGGTCCGTGCGTGTTGAAGATGCGCACGATCCGCGTGTCCACCTTGTGGGTGCGCCGGTAGGCCATCGCGAAAGCCTCCGCGCATCGCTTCGCCTCGTCGTAGCAGCCGCGCGGCCCGATGGGATTGACGTTGCCCCAGTACGACTCCGGCTGCGGATGCACGAGCGGGTCGCCGTACACCTCTGACGTCGACGCGAGCAGGAAGGTGGCGTCCTTCGCGCGCGCAAGACCGAGCATGTTCATCGTCCCGACCGTGCCGACCTTCAACGTATGGATGGGGTTCGCGTCGTACTGCGGAGGAGACGCCGGCGACGCGAAGTGCATCGCGTAGCGCACGTCCCCGCCGATGAAGATGCCGTGGTTGATGTCCATCTGGCGAAACTCGAAGTCCGGGTTCGCCTGCAGCGGGCGCAGGTTTTCCGGCGAGCCCGTGATGAAGTTGTCGAGGGCAAGTACCCGGCAGCCGCGGTCGAGGAGCGCCGCGCAGAGGTGCGAACCGATGAATCCGGCCCCGCCGGAGACTACCGCTCGGGGTTTATTCGCGGCCAACGCCGCGGTAGGTGAAGCCCAGGCCTCGCATCGCCGCAGGATCGTAGATGTTGCGGCCGTCGACGATGACCGGGCGGCGCATGAGCTGCTTGACGCGCGCCATGTCGAGGTGGCGGAACTCGTTCCATTCCGTGACCAGGACGAGCGCATCGGCCCCCGCCGCCACCTGGTACGCGTCCTTCAGATATTCGACCTCGGGCAGGAGCAACCTCGAGCGCTCCATCGCCGCCGGGTCGAAGGCCCGCACCTCGGAGCCTGCCGCCAGGAGCACCTTCGCGATATCGATGCTCGGCGCCTCCCGCATATCGTCGGTATTGGGCTTGAACGCAAGCCCCAGCAGGCCGATCACGCGTCCCGGCAGCTCCTCCAGACACTCGCGGAGCTTGTCGATGACGAGCATCCGCTGGTCGCGGTTGATGTCCATCACCGCGTGGAGAAGCTCGGGGTGATAGTTGAACCCCTCCGCGACCGCGGCGAGCGCGGCGACATCTTTGGGAAAGCAGCTGCCCCCGTAGCCAATCCCGGCGTCGAGAAACGTCGAGCCGATGCGTTTGTCCAGTCCCATGCCCTCGGCGACGAGCTTCGCGTCGGCGCCGACCCGCTCGCTGATCCGCGCGATCTCGTTGATGAACGAGATACGCGTCGCGAGGAACGCGTTCGACGCGTACTTGACCATCTCCGCCGTGTAGATGTTCGGTGTGATCAGGATCGGCGCCTCGAGCGGCGCGTAAAGGAGTGCCACCTTCTTCGCGGCTTCGCTGTCGTGGCTGCCCACGACGACGCGGTCGGGGTGCATGAAGTCCTGGATGGCGGACCCCTCGCGCAAGAACTCGGGGTTGGAGACGACGGCGGCCGCGAAGTCGCCCTTGCGACGCTTGAGCACCTCTGACACCATGTCGCCCGTGAGTGGCGGCACCGTGGATTTGTTGACCACCACCAGCGGTCCGTCCATCGCATCGGCGATCGACCTCGCCGCGGTCTCGACATAAGAGAGGTCCGCCTCGCCGCCCTCGCCCTCGGGGGTGCTGACCGCGATGATCGCGTACTCGGCGCCGGGCACAGCGTCGGCGTAGGAGGTCGTGAAGGCGAGGCGTCCCGCCTTCGCGTTGCGCTCGACCAGCTCGCGCATGCCCGGTTCGTAGAAGGGGATCTGGTTGTGCCTGAGGAGAGCGATCTTCTCCTGGTCGATGTCCACCACGGTCACCTGGTTGCCAAGGTCGGCCAGGCAGGCGGCGGTCGTCAAGCCGACGTAGCCCGCGCCGATCACCGCGACCTTGCTCATGGCGGGCCGATTATGGGCCTGTCATCAGCGATTCGTAGACCGCGATCGTCTCGCGCAGCGCTCGCGCTCGCCGACCATCGCCGCGGCCGCCTCGCCCAGCGCTTTGCCGTCGCCGTCCTCGACCAGGATGCCCGCCTCGTCCACGACCTCGGGCAGGCTCGAGTTGCGAAACGCCGCGACGGGGCAGCCGCAGGCCATGGCCTCCAGGCACGGCAGGCCGAATCCCTCATAGCGGCTAGGAAACACCAGACAGCCGGCGGCCGAGTAGAGGTCGGCGAGCGACCTGTCGTCGACTCGCCCAACCTGCACGGCGCCCGGCATGCTCGGCGGAGCCTGCCGGCCCGGATCTCCGGCCAGGACGAGATGCAGGCCGGGTCGGGATGCGCGCGCCGCCTGCCACGCGCGGACCAGGGCGGGCGGGTCCTTGCGCGCGTCCAGCGCCCCGACGAACAGGAGATATGGGCCGGCGATCCCCCACCTGCTTGCGACCCGCTCCTCGGCGCCTTCCCTCGGCGCGAACACCGGGCCGGCAGCCTCTGGGATGACGCGCACCCGCTGCCGCGCCGCGACGCGCAGGCGAGCCGCGTCCTCAGCCGTCGCCTGGGACACCGCGATGACGGCGTCGGCCCTGCGCAGCAGCCGGAAGGCGGCCATGTAACGCAGCCGCTCGCCGCGCATCCGAGGTCCTCCCCACGCCCAGGGAATCAGGTCGTGCAGCGTGACCACGACCGGGCGTGGGCTGCGCCCCGGCAGGTGAAAGTCGATCGCGTGATACACGTCGGGGGCGATGCGCTGGATATCGGCGGTCAGGGCGACCGCGTCTTCGTACGCCGCCAGGTGGCCATGACTGCGCCGCCGGCAACCCGCAAGCTTGTATGCACCGGGCGGCAAGGCTGGCTCGTCGAACGCGACGTCCAGCAGCAGCGTCACCTGCTTGTCCAAACCCGCGTGGATGAGGCCACCGAGCAGTCCCCGCGCGTACGCGCCGATGCCGCGGCCGCCGCTTGGACCCTGCAGAGGTCTCATGTCCAGCAGCACGGTCGGGCGACCGGCGCCCTTCCGGGATGAGTTCATGAGCAGGAGGAAGCATAATTTGCCCGCCATGCAGGACCTCGACCTCGTAATCGTCGGCGGCTGCGGTCACGTCGGCCTCCCCCTGGCGCTATCCCTTGCTGAATGCGGATATCGCGTGGGCATCAACGACATCGACCAGGCGAAGATCGACGACGTCAAGGCCGGACGGGTTCCCTTTCGCGAGACCGGCGCTGAGGCGCTGCTCGCGACGCTCCTTCCGACCGGCCGTCTCGAGCTGTCGCCCGACCCGGCGATGCTCCGCCGCACGCGCACCGTCATCGTCGTCATCGGCACCCCGATCGATGAGTTCATGAACCCATCGGTCCGCATCTTCGAGCGCGTCCTCGATGAGCTCACACCGCACGTGCAGGACGGCTCGCTCGTCGTCCTCCGCTCGACGGTCTATCCCGGCACGACGGAGACCGTGGAGCGGCGGCTGCGCGCCGCCGGCATCGACGCAGAGGTTGCGTTCTGCCCGGAGCGAATCGCCGAGGGTCACGCGCTGGAGGAGCTGCGCACGCTGCCGCAGCTCGTCGGCGTGAACTCGGACACTGCCTTCGAGAAGTCGAGGGCCCTGTTCGAGCGGATGGGAGTGTCCGTCGTACGGACGACGCCGCTCGAGTCAGAGCTCGCGAAGCTCCTCACCAACACGTGGCGTTACATGAAGTTCGCGATCGCCAACCAGTTCTTCCAGATCGTCAACCGGTCGGGCCTCGACTACAACCGCGTGTTCAACGCGATCCGGCAGGACTACCCGCGTGCGCAGGACCTGCCAGGGCCTGGCTTCGCCGCAGGTCCGTGCCTGTTGAAGGACACGATGCAACTCTCCGCCTTCACAGCCGACCACTTTCCGATGGGCCAGGCGGCGATGCAGGTCAATGAGGGCCTCCCTGGCTACATCGTCGACACCCTCAACTCGCGGAAGCCTCTGTTCGGCCGGACGCTCGGCATCCTTGGCATGGCCTTCAAGGGCGAATCCGACGACCCGCGCGCTTCGTTGAGCTACAAGTTGCGCAAGCTGGCCCAGTTCAAGGGAGCCAACGTGCTATGCACGGACCCGTACATCGCCGACCCGACCTTCCAGCCGCTGGATAAAGTGCTGCGCGAGTCCGACGTGATCGTGGTCGGCGCGCCGCACCGCGCGTACCGCGAGCTCGAGCTCGACGGCCGCGAGGTCGTCGACATCTGGGGGTTAACAGGCCCCATCCGTCTCTGAAGGTCCTCGTCACCGGCGCAGCTGGTTTTATTTGCGGGTACCTGGTCGCCGAGCTTCTCGACACCGGGCACGAGGTGGTCGGCGTCGACAACTTCAGCAAGTACGGCCCGGTCGCGCGGACGTTTGACGACGATCCTCGCTACCGCCTGGTCCACGGCGACGCCAAGGACGCCCGGCTCCTGACCGAGCTCGCGATGGACTGCGACCATATCGTCGCCGGGGCCGCGATGATCGGCGGCATCTCGTATTTCCACGAGTTCGCCTACGACCTCCTGGCCGAGAACGAGCGCATCAGCGCCGCCACCTTCGACGCAGCTGTGAGCGCGTTTCGCAACGGCCGTCTCCAGAAGATCACCGTGCTGTCCAGCAGCATGGTCTTCGAGTCGGCCTCGGTCTTCCCCACACCGGAGGGCGCGCAGATGACGAGCCCTCCGCCCAGGTCGACGTACGGCTTTCAAAAGCTCGCGACCGAATACTTCGCCCGGGGCGCGCACGAGCAGTACTCCCTGCCGTTCACGATCCTGCGTCCCTTCAACTGCGTCGGCATCGGCGAGCGCCGCGCGCTGCGCGACCATGACGTGAGGAGCGGCAACGTCAAGCTCGCCATGAGTCACGTGGTGCCCGACCTCGTGCAGAAAGTTCTGAAAGGCCAGGACCCGCTGCACATACTCGGGGACGGCAACCAGGTGCGCCACTACACCTACGGGGGCGACCTTGCGCACGGCATCCGGCTCGCGATGGAGTCGGAGCAGGCGCTCAACGAAGACTTCAACCTGTCGACAGCGCGCTCGACGACGGTGCGCGAGCTGGCCGAGATCGTGTGGCGCAAGGCCCACGGCAGCGACCGCCCGCTGCGGCTCGTCTCGGATCCGCCGTACGAGCACGACGTGCAGATGCGAGTACCGGACGTCCGCAAGGCGCGGGCGGTGCTCGGCTTCGAAGCGGTGACGCCTCTCGAGGACGTGCTGGACGAGGTGATCCCGTGGATCCGCGACGAGATCTCGGCCGGCCGCATCTAGACCCGTGATCGACGACACCCCCGCGCTAAGCGTCGTCATACCCGTCTACAACGAGGGCGAGAACGTCGTCTCGACTCTGCGCGGCGTCGTCGAGCACACCAGGACCCGGCCGCTCGAGGTGCTGGTCGTGCACGATTTCGACGAGGACACTACCGTGCCGGTGGTCAAGCGTCTGCAGGCCGAGCTGCCGCAGCTGCGCCTGCACAAGAACACGCTGGGCCGGGGCGTGATCAACGCCATGAAGTCCGGGCTGCGGGCTGCCCGGGCACCGTTCGTCCTGATCACCATGGGGGACGGCTCCGACGACCCTGCGGACATCGACCCGATGTATTCACTTGCCCGCGCGGGCGCGGACGTCGTGGCCGGGTCGCGTTACATGCAAGGCGGCCACCAGGTTGGCGGGCCCCTGCTCAAGCGCACGATGTCGCGCACCGCTGGGCTGTCGCTCCACTGGCTGGGCGGCCTCCCCATCCATGACGCGACCAGCAACTACCGGCTCTACTCGAAGCGGCTCCTCAACCAGGTCACCATCGAGTCCCAGGGCGGTTTCGAGCTCGGGCTGGAGCTCACGATCAAGGCTGACCGCCTGGGGATGCGGCTGGCGGAGGTGCCCACCACGTGGCGCGACCGGACCGCCGGAGAGAGCCGCTTTCGGCTCTGGAAATGGCTTCCGCGCTACCTGCATTGGTACTGGCGCGGAATCGGCGGCAGATTTCGCAGGCGCGGCCAAAACAACAGATAAGATGTCGCGCGTGAACCGCTTGATTCATGCCCTCGCGATCTCGTTCCTGGCTCTTGGACCGGTCTCGGCCGCGGCCGCCGCGACCCCTTCGCCTGGGCTCGACACGGTGCTCGTGGCGCCACCGAGCGGTTACACGGAGCTGACGTCATCCCCGTTCCACGGCTCGTTCACCGCCCATGACTACGCAACGGCCAGCGATGAGGCCCATGCGGCCGATATCGAAAAGACCCTGAACCATGACGGATTCGTCGGCGGCTATGGAAAGACATGGGTCAGCCAGGCCGCGCAGCGCGCCATGGTCGAGGCGGTCATCGCGTTCACCGGCGGCCGCGGAGCCAAGGACTGGCTGACCGCCGCCGAGGCCGGCGACAAGACCGACCCGACCTACGCCCACGCGGACTCGATCTCGGGAATCAGCCCCTACTACGGCGGTCACTTCAAGTACTCGTCGGACAACACGGTGGGCGACGTCTTCTCGTTCGTGAAAGGAAATGACGTCTTCATCGTCGGCCTGGTCTCGACCAAGGACGATGTGCTCAGCCTGGCCACAACGCAGACCAAGGCCCAGTACGACCAGGCGCCGGGCCAGACGATTCCCTCCTCGAAATGGCCCGAGAACGCCTCGAGCGCGTCGTCCGGGTCCTTTCCGGTGCTTGCCGTCGGGATCATCGGCGTCCTGATCATCCTCGCGGTCGTGGCGGTCGTCGCCGTGACGATGCGCCGGCGCGGCGGCATGACTCCGGCGGTGGCGGGTGCCCCGGGAGCCTACGCGGCTCCGGGTGCGATGGGTTCACCCGCTGCGGGAAACGTTCAAATGTCGACGGATGGCAAGTACTGGTGGGACGGGCAGACCTGGCGCGACTCCGCCGCCGAGGCGCCTCTCTCGGCGCAGAGGTCTGGTGACGGCGCACTGTGGTGGGATGGCCAGACGTGGCGTCCGGTCCCTCAGGCGGGGCAGGCAGGCCAGCCCCAGCAACCAGAGCAGCCGCCGACCGCCTGAGCGCCGACTGCCGCGGGTGGTGATCCTGGCGTCAGCCGTCGCCGCGATGGCATTCCTCCCGGTGATCGCGTTCGCGGCGCCTTCCCCTTCGCCGAGCCTGGACACACTTCTGGCGGCGCCGCCCGCTTCCGACTACAAGGAGGACACCCAGGGTGGCGCCCTTCAGGGCTCGTTCGGCGTGAATGATTACGTCGACTTCCTCGGACCCGCCGATCCGTCGGGCACCCAGACAGCACTGCAGCGCGACGGGTTTGTCTCGGGATTCGGCCGCAGCTGGGTCCAGCAGGCCTCCAGCCATCTGCTGCTCGAGATCGTGATCGCCTTCAGCGGGCAATCCGGGGCAAAGAAGTGGCTGGGCACGTCACAGGCTTTGGACAAGGCTGACCAGTTCTACAAGAACGCGATCTCGATCAGCGGCGTGGGCACCGCTTACGGGGTCCACTTCGCTGATCCGACCACGCCCGCATACGCCGACGTCGCCTACTTCGTCAAGGGCAACGACTACTTCATCATCGGGCTGGTCTCCGGGGCCGACGATCTCGGAGATTCGGCATCGACTCAGACCAAGCTCCAGTACGACAGCGCGCCTCCGTACACCATCCCGCCGTCACAGTGGCCGGAGTCGGCAAGGTCTATCCTCGCCGGGCCTCTCAACCTCGCGACGGCCGCCGCGTATGTGCTTGGCGGCGTCGTCGTGCTCGGGCTGCTCGCGCTGCTCGTCTTGCTCCTGGTCCTGCGGCGGGGCCCGCCACGCCCGCGAAGGCTTGGCGCGGTCGAGCTCCATATGTCGCCCGACGGGCGGTACTGGTGGGACGGTCAAGCCTGGCGCGAGTCCGCGCGGGATATTCCACCCAACGCCTTGCGTTCGGAAGATGGCAGTTACTGGTGGGACGGTGGCGAGTGGAGGCTGATTCGCGAGGCTAGCTGACGAGCGGTTTGTAGTTGCGCTTGTAGTAGTCCCAGTACTCGCCGGACTTCAGCGGCCGCCACCAGTCGGGATGCTCCCGATACCAGCGGACCGTCCGCTCGAGCCCTTCGGCAAATCCAACCTGAGGTTCCCAACCCAGAGCCGTGATTCTCGAGATGTCGAGGGCGTAGCGGTAGTCGTGGCCGGCCCTGTCGGCGACGAACTCGATCAGGGTGCGGGGCTTGCCCATGATGTCGAGCACCGCCTCCGCAACCTGCAGCCCGCTTGTCTCGGCGCCCGTGCCGACGTTGTAAACGCTCCCCGCCGGTGCTTCGTGCAGCACAAGGTCGATCGCCCGGCAATGGTCGTCGACGTGGATGAAGTCCCTGACTGCCGAACCGTCTTTATAGAGCGGGAGCGGAAGACCGTCGATCGCGTTCGTGATCAAGACCGGGATGAGCTTTTCGGGGTACTGGTACGGCCCGTAGTTGTTGGAGCCTCGGGTCACCAGGAGCGGCAGGCCGAAGCTCTCCGCGTAGGCGTGGGCGAGGTGCTCGCCGCCGGCCTTGCTGGCCGAGTAGGGGCTCCGCGGCCGAAAGGGATCGCTCTCGACCGACCGGCCCTCGCCCACGTGGCCGTAGACCTCGTCGGTGCTGACCAGAAGAAACGCCTGGTGCTCGTGCCGTCGCGCCGCCTCGCACAGCACGGCGGTCCCGCGCACGTCGGTGTCGATGAACGCCAGGGGATCCATCAGCGAGCGATCGACGTGCGTCTCCGCGGCGAAGTTGACGATCGCGTCGCACTCGACCGCCAGCGAATCGACCAGACCCGAGTCGCAGATGTCGCCGTGCACGAATCGATAACCCGGCCTGCCCTCGAATTCCACGAGGTTCGCCAGGTTTCCGGCATACGTGAGCTTGTCGAGGACGGTGATCTCGATCGCCGGCCGCTCCCGGCGGAGGTGCCGAACGAAGTTGGAGCCGATGAACCCGGCGGCTCCAGCGACCAGGAGACGCCTGAACGTCCGGCTCACGTGATGGGCGGCCCGGACGTCCAGTCGTAGCCGATCGTCGGGTCGTCGTGGGGTATTCGACCTTCGTCGTCCGGCGCATACACGCTGGACGTCACATAAAGGAGATGCGTTAGCTCGAGCGCCCGGCAGCCGTGCGCGACGCCTGGCGGGATCTTCAGGCACGAGGGTGCTCCATCGCCCATGAGGAGCTCCATCAGCTGACCCTTGGTCGGCGATCCCTCGCGGGTGTCGTAGAGAGCGACCTTGAGCGCGCCGATCGCATACCACCAGTCGGTTTGGCGCTGGTGGATGTGCCAGGCCTTGGTCACGCCCGGATACATGAGCGAATGGCTCCACTGGCCGAAGTGGTCGAAGAATCCGTCGGTCTCCCGGATGACCTCGCGAAAGAAACCGCGCTCGTCCGAATGGGTGACAAGGTCTTTGACGACGACGCCGTCGATCGACGATGACTGCCGGTTCACGATTCCTTGTTTGCTCCATTGGCGCGGACGAAGTCGCCGACGGCGTAGTACGCCTGGATCGACTCCCCGGCGTCACCCCAGAATCCGCCGAGCACGTCGTACTCCAGCTGGGCGTGGTCGAGGTACCAGTTGTTGACGTCCGTGATCTCGAGCTCGCCGCGCCCCGACGGCTTGAGCTCGGGCAGCACCCTCCATACCGAATCGTCGTAGAAGTACACGCCGGTCACGGCGAAGTCGCTGGGCGGTTCCTGCGGCTTCTCGACGATCCGCGCGATCCGGCGGTTGCCGTCGAACTGGGCCACGCCCAGGTGCCGGAGGTGCTCGGGGTCCGTCTCCTGGGAGAGCACGACACGCGCGCCCCGGTCCTGGTTGTGAAACGCCTCGACACATGGCCGCAGCGAGCGCTCGAACACGTTGTCGGCCAGGAGGACCACGCAGCGGTCGCCGTCGACGAACTTTTCAGCGAGTCCCAAAGCCTCTGCGATCCCGCCGGCCTTGTCCTGGTAGGCGTAGAAGAGGCGCTCGATCCCGAACTCCTGGCCGTTGCCAAGCAGGCGAAGAAACTCGCCCGCGTGCGTGCCGCCGGTCACGAGCATGATCTCCGTCACCCCGGAGCCGACCAGGGCTTCGATGCCGTAGCTGATCATGGGTCGGTCGTAAAGCGGCAGCAGGTGCTTGTTGGTGATCCGGGTCAGTGGATGCAGCCGGCTGCCGGTGCCGCCGGCGAGTATGACGCCCTTCATCGTCCCCGGATTATCGTTCAGGAGATGGGAGGCGATCCCCCGCAGCAGAGTTCAACACCTCGGCCGGCAACGATGTTTTCGCCCGACGGCTTTTGGTGGTGGGACGGCACGCAGTGGAAGGCGGCGGTGTCCCCGGACAGGTTATGGCGCTGGAACGGACAGGCGTGGGAGCCCAACCGGCAGATCGCCGCGCCACCTCGCCCTGGAGGAGGTGGGGTCGCGACGGCCGCGATCGTGACCGTCCTCGGGTTCTTCGCCGTGCTGGTGCTCGTCTCGATCTTCACGATCGTCGTCCTCCTGACCATGGGCAACCAGCTGGCGAACGTCTTCTCCAACGTCGTCGCGGCCCTGGGAGCCAACCCCTCGCCAAGCCCCTGACCCACCTGTAACCCTGGTGTGTCTCGTCCCGGATGGTCCGCGCGCCTTCGCGGCCTAGGCGGCCGGGCGCCCTGCGGGCGCTGAAGCCTGCGTCAGGGGGCCCGGCGCCACGTCGTCGCGCAGCTACGGCTGCGCTCCTCCTTGCGCCACCCCTTCCTTGGCTCCGGCCGCCGATGCCGCGAATCCGCTGCGTCCCACCGGGACGAGACACACAAGTTGTTGTGGCAGACTGGCGCCTGCACAACACATG
>WNGO01001064.1_pt1 | contig 30574 bp, 26 predicted proteins | sample 5400511 | NCBI WGS metagenome assembly WNGO01 (sample SAMN13153380, study PRJNA577476) | soil metagenome | isolation source: 20 cm soil or saprolite under Garry oak tree replicate 2 | place: USA:California | collected 2016-06-15 | reverse complement strand
ATGCCGCGCGCTACCGCAAGCGGATCACCGGCTTCGCGGTGGACGCGATGCAGGCCCTCCGGGCGCATCCCTGGCCCGGCAACGTGCGCGAGCTGGACCACGCGGTCGAGCGCGCGGTGCTGCTCGCCGAGGGCGACGTCATCCGCGCGCGCGACCTCGCCCTCGGCGCTCCGGCCGACGGCGCGGCGGCGCTGGAGCAGATGAGCCTGGAAGAAGTCGAGCGAGTGCTCGTCCAGAAGGCGCTCACGCGCGCGGGTGGCAACGTGAGTGAAGCCGCCAAGGCGCTCGGGCTCTCCCGCAGCGCGCTGTACCGTCGTCTCAAGCAGCATGGCTTCTGAGCGCCGCCGCAAGACCCTGAAGCACGAGCGCCGGGTCCTGTGGCTCGCGCTCCTGACGGGCGTGCCTGGGCTGGTGCTCGCGTTCGCGCTGCTCTGGAGTGGCGATTTCGCGCCGCGCACCCAGTGGACCCTCACCACGGTCGTCGTGGTCGTGTGGCTCGGGCTCGCCGCGACGCTGCGCGAGCACGTGATCCGCCCGCTGCAGACGATCTCGAACATGCTCGGCGCGCTGCGGGAGCGGGATTTCTCGATGCGCGCCCGCGGGTCGAATCCGGCCGACGCGCTCGGCCTGCTGCTGCTCGAGCTGAACGGCCTTGGCGAAGACTTGCGCGCCCAGCGGCTCGGTGCCCTGGAGGCCACTGCCTTGCTGCGGCGGGTCATGGAAGAGATCGACGTCGCCGTGTTCGCGTTCGATGGCTCGCAGGCGTTGCGGCTGGTCAACCGCGCCGGCGCGGCGCTGCTCGGGCGGCCGCGCGAGCAGGCGCTGGGCCGCGGCGCGGCGGACCTGGGGCTCGGGCCGTGCTTCACAGCGGACGCGCCCGGAGTGGTCGAGCTGGAGCTGGCCGGCGCCCGGGGGCGCTGGGAGGTGCGGCGCGGCACGTTCCGTCAGGAGGGCCTCCCGCACGAGCTGCTGGTGCTGGCGGACGTGAGCCGCACGCTGAGCCGGGAGGAGCGTCAGGCCTGGCAGCGGCTCATCCGCGTGCTCGGCCACGAGCTCAACAATTCGCTCGCCCCCATCAGGTCCTTGGCGCAGAGCCTCGCGGAGCTGGTGCGACGCGATCCGCCGCCACCCGATTGGAAGAAAGACCTCGACAATGGGCTCGGCGTCATCGGCAGTCGGGCCGAGTCGCTCAGCCGACTGATGGCTGCGTACGCGCGACTCGCCCGGCTACCCGTTCCCCGCCTCGAGCCACTTTCCGTTGTTGAATGGGTGCGGCGAGTGGCCGCGCTCGAGACCAGGCGGGCCGTGGTCGTCTGCCCGGGGCCGGAGGTGACGATCCAGGCCGACGGCGCTCAACTCGATCAGCTGCTCATCAATCTCGTGCGGAACGCCGTCGACGCGACCTTGGAGAGCGACGCGCAAGTCGAGGTGAGTTGGGCGGCGCGAAGCGGTCGGCTGGAGGTCTGGGTTCGCGACGGTGGACCGGGGGTCGCGGACACGGGCAACTTGTTCGTCCCGTTCTTCACGACCAAGGCAGAGGGCTCCGGGATCGGGCTCGTGCTCTCACGCCAGATCGCCGAGGCGCACGGCGGGACGCTCACGCTCGCGAATCTTGACGACCGCCGCGGTTGCGAGGCGCGGCTCTCGTTACCGATCGCGAGCAGTTGAGCTGCCGCTCAGGCGAGGACATCGCGCAGGTCGGCTGGCCCGGGGTGTATCAGAGATAGCGGCGAAGCGGAGGGCAGAGGATTCGAACCTCTACGGGCTTGCGCCCAGCGGTTTTCAAGACCGCCGCCTTACCAGTTAGGTCTAGCCCTCCCGAACTCGAAGGCTAATCTCAACGTTCGCTGGGCGGAATCAAGCCGTACTGGGTGTTCCGGAAGATCGAATCCGCGACGAGCAACGAGCGATTCGCCATCTCGGGCTTGGTGGGCCGGAGCGCCTGCGCCAGCGACTGATACAGGAGCCCGTATGTCGCCAGGATCCCCTCGGACGGCTTGTCCACCCAGCCGCGCGGCCGGCGGCGTTCGGCCGTGTCCGAGTGATACACGCCAAAGGCGAGCGCTTCGGTGCGCGGAATGTTCACGAAGCCGAACACCGGCTCCATCTTGATGCTGTCCGACTCGGTCAGCGGGTGGAGGCTCAGCTTCCGCGCGAAGCCGTGCCCCTCGAGGTTTGCCGTGAGTCCGAACTGGTCGGCGTAAGGACCCACCGTGCGCGAATAGTAGAGCGGCCGACGGCCCAGCTGATCCTTGATCGCCTGGAGCACGATCACGTCAGCGCGCTCGAGGTACTGGCGCCCGAGCTGCTGCGGGTCCAGCGTCACCGTGACGCCGCCCAGGTTCGCATACGTCTTGTGCTCGCCGAGCCAGTAGACCGGCTGCAGCGAGTCGCGGATGTAGGCGTCCGAGAAGCTCAGCAGGGGACCGGTCGGCTTGGCCCACGCGCGGCCCCGGTAGATCGCCGGCGCGCTGCCGGGGTCGAACGTGGCGAGGGGCCGGCGCTGCAGCTGGCGCAGGTACCAGTCGGTATTCGCCAGCGACAGGTTCACCACGGTCACGTCCTGACGGATGTGCTCCACCTCCTGCGCGTACCACAGCGGGAAGGTGTCGTTGTCGCCGGCGGTCACGAGGATGCCGTACGGCTCGATGGACTGCAGCAGGTCGAACGCGAAGTCGCGCGCCAGGGTCTCGCCCTTGCGCGAAGCCGTGAGATGGTTTCCCCAGAGCGGGATGAGCGCCAGCAGCAGCACCGGCGTGGCGAGCAGCCAGCGGCGCCCGGCGTCGGGCACCCGCAGCGCCATCCCGTCGCTCGCCCATTCCATGAGGGTCGCGAGCCCCATGCCGACCCAGACGCCCCATAACGCGAACGAGATGATGAAGAAATAGTCGCGCTCGCGCACTTCCCGCGGCCAGTTCGGATGCTCGGGGTACTGGGAGTAGCCGGTCTTGAAGTTGAGGTAGAACACGAGCCCGACGGTGACGCACAGGACGAGCGTGGTCATCGCGATGGCCGTGCGCCGATCGGCCCTCCAATGGCGATACGCGCCGAGGCCGCCAATGAAGGAGAACATGACGGTCAATGCCCAGCGCACGTTGTCCTTCAAGTCGCGCCCCCACTGCCAGCCGAAATACTGCACCCAGTTGAGCAGCTGTTGCCCGAACAGCTCGAGCGTGCGTGGCTGGCCCGCCCCGGGGTAGCGTGGATCGTAATACAGCTCCGGCTTGCCGTACTGCTGGCGCGTGAGCACGTCCCACAACGCCCGCCAGGTGGTGGGCTCACCCTCGTTGATCGGCGGATAATGCGCGGCGCGGATCGGAAGGAAGACGTACACGGAAACGCCCACGATCGCGACGAGCAGGACGGCGAGCGCAAAGGTCCCGTTGCGCGCGTAGACCACCGCGTAGGCCAGTGCGCCAAGAAACAACACGCCGAAGACGATCAGCGGCGTGACACCTTCCAGTCCCGATCCCACGATGAGCAGCCACACGGTGCTGAAGACGAGGAACTGCGACCACTCGACGCGCCGCGCGTCATCGTCCTGGGGACGCGTGGTCTTGAGCCGCGGGTAGAGCAGGACCGCCACCACCGGGCCCACCAGCACACCCATCATGTGGTTGGTCGACGTCAGGGCGAGCAGGTACACGATCATCAACAGGTGATGGTCGTGTCCTTCCCCGGCCGGTTGATCGTCCCAGCGCACGATGAGCCACAGGACGAGCGCGATGGAGAGCAGCGACAACGTGTAGACCTTCTCGTTCACGACCGACTGATTCCAGACCGTGAACGCCGTCCCCGCCACCAGCGCCCCGGCCGCGGCGGCCAGCCGGCGCGGCAGCCGCGCCGGCACCCAGCCCCGCATCCAGCGCTCTCCCACGAGGAACCAGCAGCCCGCGGCGATCGCGCTCGTCGTGGCGGCGAGCAGATTGACGCGCATGGCGAATCCGGCCGCGAGCGGCAGGAGACCCCAGACGTGCGCGATCATCGTGAACAGCGGGTTGCCGGGAGGATGCGGGATCCCGAGCACGTACGCGGCGGCGATGTATTCCGACGTGTCCCAGAACTGGGTCGTCGGTGCGAGCGTCGCCACGTACATGGCCAGGGCCACCAACGTCACACCGGCGGCCCATAGATAGGGAGGGTGCTCTACGGCCTCGGTCGCCGGGAACGACGTCTGTATGGCGCTCATGCTCTCGTCACGCGTTAGTGTCGGAACTGCCGGATGCCCGTGAACACCATCGCCAGGTCGGCCCGATCCGCGGCCGCCACGACGTCGGCGTCCTTCACCGAACCGCCGGGCTGGATGATCGCCCGCACGCCCGCCGCGGCCGCCTCTTCTACCCCGTCAGCGAACGGGAAGAACGCGTCGGAAGCTAACACGGCGCCGGCCGGGTCGTGGCCCTGCTGGCGCGCCTTGTGGACCGCCAGAAAGGAGGCGTCCACCCGCGAGGTCTGGCCCGCGCCGATCCCGATCGCCGCCTCATCGCGGGCGAGCAGGATCGCGTTGGACTTGACCGCGCCGACGGCGGCCCACGCGAACCGTAGATCGCGCCATTCGGCCTCCGTCGGCGCGCGCCGGGTCACGACCTTCCAACCGGTCTCGTCGACTGTCCTACTCCCAGGTGCCCCCGCCTGGACGCCCGGGCGTTGCTGTGCCAAGAACCCGCCCTGGATGCGCTTCCAATCCCATCCCGCCAGCTCGCCGATCGGCACTCGTACCACGCGGAGATTCTTTTTTTCCCGAAACACGGCGAGTGTGTCGTCCGCGAACGCCGGCGCCACCACGACCTCGACGAACAGGTCCCGCATTGCCTCCGCGGTCGCGCGGTCCACTGCCACGCTGTACGCGATGACCGAGCCGAATGCTGACGTGCGATCGGTGGCGAGGGCGCGCTCGTAGGCTTCGCGGGGCGACCGGGCCACCGCGATCCCGCACGGCGTCGTGTGCTTGATGATGGCGCAGGCCGCGCGGTCGGAGTTCGCCCACGGGGCGACCGCCATGAGCCCCGCGTCTATGTCCAACAGGTTGTTGAACGACAACTCCTTGCCGTGCAACTGCTCCAGGTGACGGATCCCGGGCTCCTCGGTCGCGTACAGCGCCGCGGCCTGGTGCGGGTTCTCGCCATAGCGGAGCTCCTGGCGGCGCTCGAGCGCCAACGTCACGCGCTCCGGCCACCCGGCCTCGTCCTTGATGAGGTAGCCGTGGATCGCCGCGTCGTAGGCGGCGGTGTGGGCGAAGACTTTCGCGGCCAGGCGTCTCCGGAGCTCCGTTCCGGGGTCCCCCGGGCTTGCGCCCGGGGTCAGCTCGCCGGACTTCAGGGCTGCGACTACCCGGGGATAATCATCGGGGTCGACGACGACGACGACATCGTGGTGGTTCTTCGCCGCCGAGCGGAGCATGGACGGACCGCCGATGTCAATCTGCTCGATCGCCTGCTCGGACGTGACCCCCGGCTTGGCGACGGTCTCCCGGAAGGGATACAGGTTGACCGCGACCAGGTCGATCGGGGTGATGCCGTGTTCTACGAGTGCGGCCCGATCGCCCGGGTGAGCGCGCCGGGCGAGCAGGCCGCCGTGCACCTTGGGATGCAGGGTTTTCACGCGACCGTCCATCATCTCCGGAAAACCGGTGACCTGCTCGATCGCGATGACGGGCACGCCCGCCTTGCGGAGCGTCTCGGCGGTGCCGCCCGTTGATACGATCTCCCACCCGAGCGCGACCAGGTCGCGGGCGAACTCCACGATGCCCCGCTTGTCCGACACCGACAGCAGCGCGCGGGGGGGGGGCTTCACCACGTTTCGGCCACGGCCCGGATCATGTCCGCCAGGCTGACCACGTCTTTGAGATCGATGACCTCTGCGGGGGAATGAGAGTAGCGCAACGGCCAGCCGATCGGCACATCCACGACGCCGTAGGGCGTGAAGACCGAGCCGTCGTTGCCGCCGTTGGTGGTCCCGACCTGCAGCGCCACGCCGCGGGCCCGCGCGACACGCACGAGCGAGTCCACGTGGGCGCGGGGCGTCACGGAGGAGTTGTCGAGCGCTCGCGCCACCGCTCCCCGACCGATCGGCGCCACGCCGAAATTGGGCAGTTCGAGCGGTGAATCGGCGGACACGAAGGTGTCGATGGCGTGAACCCGCCGCGGCGTGGTGCCGAGGGCTCGGGCCGCGACCGCTGCGCCGTCGAGTCCGATCTCCTCGCGCACGCTCCAGATGAAGATCACCTGGTGTTTGAGCACCGTCCGGTTCAGGCGCCGTAGCGCGAGGAGCTGCGCCGCCGAGCCGACCCGGTCGTCGAACGAGCGCCCCGTGGCCCGGGTCCCAGCGAGCCGGACGTACTGCTTCGGCATGGTGATCGTATTCCCCGGGCTCACGCCCCGCGCCATCGTGGCTTCCTTCGATGTGGTGCCCACATCCACGCGTAGCGAGGGCGGCGTGTGGCGGGTGAAGGCAGAATCGCGGGGAATGAAGATGCCCGGCACGTCGCCCTTGTCGGCATGCACGAGCGCGGGCTGCGCCTCGAACAGTGACGGGTAGAATCCTCCGCGCGTCTCGAGCTCGAGCGAGCCGTCGTCGCGGATGCCGGTGACGCGGAACCCGATTTCGTCTAGGTGGGCGACGAACACGACGACCGGGTTGCCCTGGCCCACGCGGACCCAGAGGTTGCCGGCGGTGTCCGTCTCGGCTTTCGCCCACGTGGGGAGCAGGGCCTTCACCTGGTCGCGCACCGGGCCCTCGGTGCCGGAAACACCGTAGGTCTCCACGAGGCGGGAAAGCACCTGCTGTGCGTCGCGGATCGCAGGAGGGTCCTGTGCCGCGAGGCCACCCAACGACGGAACGACGGAAACGGGAAGCAGCGCGAGCGCCAAGGTCGCGGCCTTCATGGGCTCGCCTCCATCCACGCCGCGAGCCCCTGCGCCAGCGCCTCCGCGTCCTGCAACGCCACCGTCTCCACCGCCGTGTCCACGTATCGCGCCGCCACGCTCGCTGTCTTCGTTTCGGCGAAGGGCCCAAGCAAGGCCTTCACGCTCGCGAGGCCCGCATCCCCGGTGTAGAGGCTCTGCACGGTGAACGCGACCACCACCGTGCCGCGCACCTTGGGCTTCGCCTGGACGGCGGCGGCGAGTGCCGCGCAGGCAGCGCGCCTCCCGGCCGCGGGCGCGGCGAGCAGCCGATCACCGTAGACGTGAGGGTGCTTCGCGAGCGACACCGGGGCCAGTGCGGCGATGCCGAGTCCCTGGACGCCGGCCGCCGAGCTGGCGCCGACATCGACGTACGCATTGTCCACGGTGAATACAGGATCGGGCGAACCCGATGTCCCGCGGCCACGCGCCAGGTGCGTCGATTTCACGGCCGCGACTCCCGGCACCGCCCCGCGCGACCCGAACACCGTCACGCGGTGACCCTCGAGCTGCTGGTCGAACAGCGGATACGTAATCCGAGCTCCGCCGACGCGCCGCAGTAATAAGAAACCGTCGGGGAGGATGTTTCCCACGACATAGCCGACCTCGTCGAGGGGGCAGCTGAGGAGCCGTTTGGGCTCGCCCTGCCCGAGCGTGAGCGTGACGTTGCCGACGCGATCTCGCGTGCTGCCCGGCAGCAGAGCCGTGAGCGAGTCGGTCATCGCGCGCTCGAGACCGGTGACGGCGGTCATGCCGGCGAAGCGGACGGCGAGGCGGTCGACGTCTTGCCCAAACAGTCGGACGGTCGGACTGACGAACAGCAAGAGGCTGAGCGCGAGCCGCAGCCTAGTCATGAATCCCTTTCTCCTCGAATGAGAGCTTCACCGGCTCCGGCGGCACTCCCCTCCGTGCCAGCTCTTCGACGACCAGCGGCAGCAAACGGTGCTCCACCTCGAGCACGCGAGCGGCGAGCGTGGCGGGGGTGTCGTCCCGCCGGACCGGCACCGGCCACTGCGCGATGATGGGTCCACGGTCGTACTCCTCGTCCACGTAATGGACGGTCGCGCCCGAGCGCGCGGCGCCGCTCGCCAGCACTGCCTCGTGCACCCGGAGCCCGTACATCCCCGGGCCGCCGAAGGCCGGGAGCAGCGCCGGATGGATATTAATCACGCGCCACTTTAGGCGCGCGACGGCGGCAGCGGGGATGCGTTTCAGGTAGCCCGCGAGCACCACGAGCCGCGCGTCTCCGACGGCAGCGACGATCTCCGCGGGATCGTCCGGGTTGGCGAGCACGATCGTCCGGACCGTGGCGCGCCCCGCGCGCGCGAGCGCCGCCGCGTCGGCGCGGTTCGAGACCACGCGGTCGATCCGCGCCACCGGAGAATCACGCAGCGCGTCGAGCAGCGCCTGCAAATTGGTCCCGCCCCCCGATACGAACACGGCCACGGGCAGCGGAGCAGGTCGAGTCACCGCGTGCAGGGCGCGAGCGAGACGGGCTTCGGCCCAGCGGCGACGGTGAGCGTGAACGGCCCCGTCGCGCGCCGCTCGCTGCTCGTCACGACGATGAAATAATCGCCCGTCTGCGGCAGGCGCACCGTCAGCCGCGCGTTGCAACGGCCGCCGGAGTCGTCGTCCTGTGGCGCCGAGCGCTCGAACCCCGGGCCCAACAGAAACGCGTAGGCGTCGAACGCGTCGGCGGCGATGTCGATCGTGACCGTCTGGCCCGCCCGGCCCGCGAGCCGCCATTGCTGCGCATACGTGCTCTCTGCCGGGAGCAAGGGGTCGCGGCGCGTGAGCGAATCCCGCACGGTGTCGCCGGGCGCGATGCTGCCCCGCGGCGCCCAGCGCGGTGGAAGGGGGGCCGAGGACGGGGGAGGCGACCCTTGCCCCGCCAGGGCGCTTCCCAGACACGCGAGCAGCACGACTGGTCCCCACGGGCTAGGCATCGCGCACAATCGCTTCCGCGGCGGCGGCGAGATCGGCGACAACCCCGATGCCGAGCGCGCGCGCCTTGCCGACGTAGGTGACGCCACGTCCGGTCTCGACGAGCAGCGCGTGCCCGCCGAGCTTGCGCGCCGACTGGAGGTCGCTCAGCCGGTCGCCCACCCAATAGCTGCGCTTCAGGTCCAATCCGAACGCCGCCTCCGCATCGCGATACAGCTTGACGCCCGGTTTGCGACACTCGCAGGGGCCGGTGAATTCCGGATGATGGGGGCAGAAATACGCCGCGTCGAGTCGGGCGTCGTGTGCCGCGAGTAGCTCCCCCAGGCGGCGCTGTACCGCGCTGTACGCAGCCGTATCGTATAGCCCACGGGCGATTCCCGACTGGTTCGACACGGTGATCACCAGCCAGCCCGCCTGGTTCAAACACCGAATCCCCTCGGCGGCGCGCGGAAGGAGTCGGACCTTGCCAGGCTCGTGCAGGAATCCCGGGTCTTCGACGATGGTCCCGTCGCGGTCCAGGAAGACCGCCCGGCGGGCGGGTTCAGCCATCGAGGGCCGCGCGCACCGCTCGGGCGACGAGCTCGATTTCGCTCGGGAGAATCGTGCGTGGGTCGAGCAGCACGCGGTCGTCCGCGATGCGGGTGATGATGGGCGGGTCGGCGCCCCGCAACCGCTCCGCCAGGGTGTTGGGAGCGAGGTGCTGGGTGCTGGGCGTGATACGCACGAGCCACGTGTTGAGCTTAGCACCCGGGAACGAACCGCCGCCGACCTCCGATTCTCCCTCGACGATATCCGCATCCTTGCCCACGCCTTTGTGTAACGCCTCTGCGGCTCGACGAATCTGCGCGACGTCTTGAGTCAGCATGCGGAGGACGGGAATCTCCTGGATGGCGGCCGGTCCCCGATACAGCGCCAGCGTGGCTTCCAACGCAGCCAGCGTGAACTTGTCTGAGCGCACCGCCCTCGCCAGGGGATCCTTGCGACAGGCGGCGATCGCATCGCGCCGACCGAGCAGGATCCCCGCCTGGGGGCCGCCCAGCAGCTTGTCGCCCGAGAACGCGACGGCGTCGACTCCGCTCGCGAGCGCCTCCGCGACCGACGGCTCGCCGGTGAGCCCCCACGGCGCGAGGTCGAGCAGCAGCCCACTGCCGAGGTCGTACAGGCTGGCGACCTGCGCGTGGCGCGCCAGGCCGGCGAGCTCCGTCGCGGGCACTTCGGTGGTGAAGCCGGTCACCTGAAAATTGGACCGGTGCACCTTGAGGAGCAGCCGGGTGCGGGGCGTCAGTGCGGCCTCGTAATCGGCGCGATGCGTCCGGTTTGTCGTTCCCACCTCGACGAGCGCGGCTCCCGAGCGTGCCATGATGTCGGGAATCCGGAACGAGCCTCCGATTTCGACCAGCTCGCCGCGCGAGACCAGCGCGTCGCCATCCCGGGCCAGAGCCGAGAGGGCCACGAGGAGCGCGCCGGCGGCGTTGTTCACGACGAGCGCGTCCTCGGCACCGGTGAGCTCGATGAGCAAGTCGCGGCACAGCCCGTCGCGCGAGCCGCGCGTGCCGCGCGCCAGGTCGTACTCGAGATTCGTGTAGCCGCCCGCCACACGGCTCATCGCGGCGATCGCGGCGGGCGCGAGCGGCGCCCGGCCCAGGTTCGTGTGCAGCACGACGCCAGTGGCGTTGATCACGGGCGCGAGCGACGGCGCCGCGAGCCGGCGGGTACGCTCGCCGACCGCCGCCCCCCACCCCCCGGCGGGCGCGGCACCGCCATGCGCGCGGGCGTCCTCGATCGTGTCGCGCACGGCGCGCACCACCAGACCACGCGGGTGGGAGGCGATCAGGGCGGCCACGTCCGGCTCGGCGAGCAGCGCGTCCACGGCGGGGAGCCGGCGGCGCGGATCGGTCACGGCGACTTGCCTTTCGTCGTGTCGCGCGCTACCGGCTTCGGGACGGGTATCTCGACCACGCCGAGGCCGTCGCCGGCGACGCCGCTCAAGCTCACGGCGCCGCGCACGCGGACCAGGTACTTGCTTCCCGCGGTAAGAGGACGGGCGGTCTGGACGACGAGCCGGTCGTAGGGAACGGGGCGCTGGCTCAGGAGCTTGCGGACCCGCGAGGTGTCGACACGCGCGCCAGTATCAGCCCGCGCGCGAGCCACGGGCCCCCTGGGCTGGAGCGGTGCGGGTGGGGGTGCCTCTCGGACGCGCGCGGTGTCACGGCGCGCTGTGGTATCGCGCCGCGCCGTCGTATCCTGGAGCCGCTTGAGCGAGTCCTGCAACCGTTTGATGGAGTCCGCGATCGCCCGTGCCCGCGCCTGGAGCGAGTCGAATACCGCAGCCCGGTACAAAGCCCGCACCACGACGGGCGTCGAATCCGGCAGCGCGAACACGCGTACCGCAGCCGTGTCCAGTGGGCGTGCCGGGTCGAGCGACTGCGAGAACGTGATGCGCAGCGAAACCGAGTCCACGGGGTCGACCGAGCGCACGCGCGGGCCCACTGTGTCGTGCGCGAAGGCCCAGAGCAGGAGGGTCGCCGTCGAGTCGACCGTGGCCGTCACGGTGTCGAAAAGCTCACGCCGGTCCGGCCGGCGGTTGTTGTTCTGATCCTGGATGGCCCACACGCGGTACCGTCCCGGGGGGATGTCCCGCAGGCGGAAGTTGCCGGCCGAGTCGGTCAGCGTGATGTAGGCGACCGTGTCGGGGAGGAGCGCGGCGCGGATCACGCCCTGGGTCAGCTGCCGTTGCTCGACCCACAGCAGCGCGGTACCAGTGAGCGTCGCTCCCGGAACCGCGCCCCCGGTGGAGAAGACGAGGGTCTTACCGGTCTTGGTCGCGTTGCGCCGCAGATCCATGATCCCGGGGAGCACCTCCAGGTGATACACGCGATTCGCCTTCCATCCTTCATCTGGTTCGACGTGAATTTCGTCGCGGTGCCAGGAGACGTTGACATCTCCCGCGACGGGCGAGAGGACGATCTTTGAAGCGAGGCCCGAGATCGCGCCTCCGGTGCTCCTCCCCCCCCCGCTGGCCGGCATTTCGTCGATCACCTCGTCGAACGCGATGACCGCGCTGCCCCGGAAGTCGGGCACCACGGCTCCCGAGTCGGGACGGGTGCTCAGGATGACGGCGGGCTTGAGGCGCGGCGGCCCCCCGGGCGGAGGACCGGGATGCGCGCACCCTCCCCCCCCCAACGCCCCTGCCAGCGCGGTTAGGAGCAGCCCAGCGATTTGAGCTTGTCGGCCAGCGCCTGCCGCTGGTCGCGCCACGCCCGCTCCTTTTCGCGCTCCTTGGCGACCACCTCCGCGGGCGCCCGCGCGACGAACTGCTCGTTGTGCAACTTGGCGGCCAGTCCCGTGAGTTGTTGTTCCAACCGGGTCAGCTCGCCGGAGAGGCGGCGGCACTCCTGCTGCACGTCGATCGCGTCCGCCAGCGCCACGAACACCTCGCTGCCGTCGGCGAGCACGGCGTGCGCACCGCCACCCTTTCCTCCCCCCCGACCATCGAACGCCAGGGTCTCCAGCAGTCCCAGCCGCACGATCGTGTCGCGCTCTCCCTCGAACGCCCCCCGGCCATCCCGCGTCTTGGTCGTGACCGTGACGGCGAGCCGCGCCTTCGGACTGATCCGGTATTCCGCTCGAATCGTGCGGATCGCGGTGATCGCGTCCTGCACGAGGGCAAACCGCGCCTCGGTCTGTTGGTCGGCGAACTCCTCGCTCGCGCTCGGCCACGCCGTCGCCGCGAGCAGTTCGTCCGGCTTTCGACCCGGCAGTTTCTGCCAGAGTTCCTCCGTAATGAAGGGGACGACGGGGTGCAGCAGCCGCAAGGCGACGTCGAGGCAATACGCCAGAACCGCGTGTGCGGCGGCGGCGTCGCCCGACGCGAGGCGCGGCTTCACCGCCTCCACGTACCAGTCGGCCAGCTCCTTCCACACGAAGTCGAAGCAGCGTTTGGCCGCCTCGTCGAGACGGAATTGCTCGAGCGACGCCGTCGCTTCGCGGATCGCTCCCTGCGCCCGCGACAGGATCCAACGGTCGGCGAGCTGCAGCCGCTTCGGGTCGAGACCCGCGAGCGGCTCCACCCGTTCCGGCAGCTGCGCCAGGATGAACCGCCCGATGTTCCACAGCTTGTTGGCGAAGTTCCGTCCCGGCGCGAAGGTCGTCTCGAGGTCGTTCGGGTCGAGGATCAGGTCCGACCCGAGCGACACCCCGGCGATGGCCGTCCACCGCAACGCGTCGGCGCCGTACAGCCGGACCACGTCGAGGGGGTCGATGCCGTTGCCGAGCGACTTCGACATCTTGCGATGCTGGGTGTCCCGCACGGTGCCGTGAAAGCGTCTCAGGTCCGGCGTCTCGTCGGGCCAGCCCAGCGTGGCGAAGGGCCAGAGCCACGACGAGAACCAGGTGTCGAGCACATCCGGGTCCTGCTCGACGGGGCCGCCGCACTTCGGGCAGCCCACCGGGTCGGCGCGGTCGGCCCACTGGTGGTTGCACGCGGTACAGGTGAACACCGGAATGCGGTGACCCCACCACAGCTGCCGGGAGATGTTCCAGTCCCGGATATTCTCCATCCAGTGCTCGAACGTCGCGCGCCAGCGCTCGGGCACGATCTGAAACTCGTCGTTGCGGTACGCCGCGAGCACGGGCGCCGCGAGCGGCTGCATTTTCACGAACCACTGATCGGAGAGGCGCGGCTCGACGACGGTGTCACAGCGGTAGCAGTGGCGGACCGCATGCCGGTGCGGTTCGACCCTCTCCAGCAGACCGCGCTCCTTGAGCATATCCACGATGCGTTCGCGCGCGTCGAATCTGTTCAAGTCGGCGAGGGCCTTGGGGACGCGCGTGGGGTGCTCCATGCGCGCGTCTTCGGTCATCACCAGCGGCATCTCGAGCTTGTGGCGCAGGCCGATCTCGAAGTCCGTCGCGTCGTGGGCCGGCGTGACCTTCACGAACCCGGTCCCGAATGCCGGATCGACCGCCTCGTCCACGATGATGGGAATGGGGATGTCGGCGATGGGCAGGCGGGCTGTTTTCCCCACGAACCCGGCGTGCCGGGTGTCCCGGGGATGCACGGCGACGGCGGTGTCGCCTAGCATCGTTTCGGGGCGTGTCGTGGCGACGGTGAGGTACGGTTTCGGGCCGCCCTCCACCGGATAGCGGATGACGTACAGCTTGCCCTCGACGTCCTTGGACTCGGCCTCTTCGTCCGACAAGGCCGTCAGGCAGCGCGGGCACCAGTGGATGACGCGGTGCCCGCGGTAGATGAGCCCCTGCTCCCACAGCGTCACGAACACCTCGCGCACGGCCTGCGAATAGGCCGGGTCCAGGGTGAAACGCGTGCGGCTCCAGTCGCACGAGCATCCGATCACCTTGAGCTGCTCGAGGATCGTTCCACCCGTCTCGCGCACGAATGCCCAGACGCGGGCGACGAACTGCTCCCGCCCGACGTCGAATCGGCTCTTTCCCTCCTTGGCGATGAGCCGCTCCACGACGTTCTGCGTCGCGATGCCAGCGTGATCGGTGCCGGGGAGCCACAGCGCCTCGCGTCCCCGCATCCGCTCGAACCGAATGAGGACGTCCTGGGTCACGTTGTTCAGGCCCTGGCCCATATGCAGCACGGCTGTGACGTTGGGCGGTGGGATCACGATGACGTAGGGCGTCTTCGGGGAATCGACCCGTGCGGCGAACACGCCGCCCTCGAGCCAGCGTTGGTACAGCGGCCGCTCGACGGCGTGGGGATCGTATTGGGGCGGCAGATCGAAGCGCGTGCCGGACATTCCTTATAATAGGCAGGTCGGGGGAGGTTAGTGGAGGTCGGTGGAGGACGGTGGAGGTTGCTCCACCGACCTTCACCATCCTCCACCATCCTTCCGTTTGTGCTAAAATTCCTCCCCATGGCGGACGATTCTGCGCTTCTCGCTGCGAGCCGCATGGCACGCTGGGTCGCCCTCGTCGGCTTGATCGCGTTCGCGGTCGTCCTCTACTTCCGCGACGGGCGGCGCGTGCTACCCCTGACCGCCACGCCGGCCGCGGCGACCGATCGCCCCGCCAACTGACCTGATGCCTTCCGAGATCCGGGTCACGCTCCCCGACGGGAGCGAGAAACGCGTCCCCGCAGGCTCCACGGGCGCCGACCTCGCCAAGGCCATTGGGCCCGGCCTGGCGAAAGCGGCCATCGCCGTGCGGGTGAACGGGGACGTCCGGGACCTGGCGCGTCCGTTGTCCGACGGGGCCAAGGTGTCGATCCTCACCGACAAGGACCCCCAGGCGCTCGACGTGTTGCGCCACTCCGCGGCGCACGTCCTCGCGACGGCGGTGCGGCAGCTGTTCCCGCGCGCGCAGATCGGCTTCGGTCCCCCGATCGAGGACGGGTTCTATTACGACTTCCAGGTGGAGCGGCCCTTTGGGCCGGAGGATCTCGAGGCGATCGAGCAGCGGATGCAGGAGGTGGTGAAGGCGGACTACCCCTTCGTGCGCGAAGAAGTCTCGCGCGCCGACGCCAAGCAGCGCTTCAAGGACGACCCGCTCAAGCTCGAGCGGATCGACGACCTCGGCCCGGACGAGGTGATCTCGGTGTACACCGACGGCCCGTTCGTGGACCTGTGTCGCGGACCGCATGTGCCGAGCACGGGGCGCATCAAGCATTTCAAGCTGCTGCACGGCGCGGGCGCCTATTGGCGGGGCGACGAGCGGCGCCAGATGCTCCAGCGCATCTACGGCACGGCCTGGTTCACTAAAGACGACCTCGAGGCGTACCTGCGACGGCTCGAGGAAGCGCGGCGGCGCGACCACCGGGTCCTCGGCAAGCAGCTCGACCTCTTCTCGATCCAGGAGGAGGTCGGGCCCGGGCTCATCCTGTGGCATCCCAAGGGCGCCATGGTGCAGTTCCAGCTGCGCCGCTTCATCGAGGACGCGATCCTCGAGCGCGGCTATTCGCTGGTCTACACGCCCAACGTGACGCGCGAGGAGCTGTTCCTCCGCTCGGGCCATTTGCCGCTGTACGCGGCGAACCAGTTCCCCGCGATGGGAGCGGGGGAGGGGGAGGCAGAGAACGTGCGCTATCGGGTGAAGCCGATGAACTGCCCGATGCACATCCTCATCTACGCCTCACAACAGCGCAGCTACCGCGACCTTCCCGTGCGCCTCGGCGAAATCGCCAACGTGTACCGCAACGAGCGCTCGGGCACCCTCCACGGCATGCTCCGGGTGCGCGGGCTCACGATGGACGACGCGCACATTTTTCTGCGCGAGGATCAGATCGAGCAAGAGATCTTCCAGCTGCTCGATATCGTCGAGCTGGTGCTCGGCAAGACGTTCGGGCTCGTGTACCGGCTCGACCTGGCCACGCGGCCCGAGAAAAAGCTCGGCAGCGACGCGACGTGGGACGTGGCGGAGCGGGCCCTGGAGCAGGCGCTCAAGCACCGCGGCGTGACCTATCGCCTCGACCAGGGCGGGGGCGCGTTCTACGGGCCGAAGATCGACATCAAGTTCAACGACGCGATCGGCCGCGAGTGGCAGGGCGCGACGATCCAGCTCGACTTCGAGCAGCCCGAGCGCTTCAAGCTCGAGTATACGGGCGAGGACAACAAGCCGCACCGCCCCGTGATGATTCACCGCGCGATCTACGGGACCCTCGAGCGCTTCGTCGGATTCCTGATCGAGCACTTCGCGGGAGCGTTTCCCCTGTGGCTCGCGCCCGAGCAGGTCCGCGTGTTGCCCATTTCGGACGCGCAGGCTCCCGCTGCGCGCGCGCTACACGAGCGGCTCCGGGCCGCGGGGATCCGATCCCACCTCGACGAGCGCAACGAGACACTCAACTACCGCATCCGGGACGGGGAGCTGCAGAAGGTCCCGTACATGGCGGTGGTGGGACAGCGCGAGGCGGACGCGGGGTCGGCGGCCGTGCGGGGACGGGGGGAAGGGAAGAAGCAGGTGGTGCTGCCGGTGGCGGAATTCGTGGCGAAATTGCAGGAGGAAGTTCGCACGCGCTCCTTGACGCCGTTAGTTTGATGGAGATGCCTACGAGCGACGAAACCACGCCGGTCATCCTCAGCGCCTGCCGCACGCCCATCGGCAAGTATCTCGGCGGGTTGTCACCGCTGCCCGCGCCGCGCCTCGGCGCTCTCGTCATCCGCGAAGCCGTGCGCCGCGCGGGAATCGAGCCGGGCGCCGTCGAAGAAGTGCTCATGGGAAACGTGCTGCAGGGGGGAGTCGGCCAGGCGCCCGGGCGGCAGGCCGCGATCCACGGTGGTCTCCCCGGCACGGTTCCGGCACTCACGATCAACAAGGTCTGCGGGTCCGGACTCAAAGCCGTGATGCTCGCCGCGCAGGCGATCCGCGCGGGCGACGAGCAGTGCGTCGTGGCCGGTGGCATGGAGTCCATGTCCAACGCGCCCCACTACGTCTATGGGATGCGGGGGGGCATCAAGGCCGGCGACAGCCAGCTCGTGGACGGCATGATTCACGACGGCCTGTGGGATTCGTTCTCGGACGCGCACATGGGCGCCCTCGCCGAGTACACGGCGACGAAGGCCGGCGTAGCGCGCGCGGACCAGGACGCGTTCGCGCTCGCGAGTCACCAGAAAGCCGTCGCGGCGATGGCGGCGTGCCGCTTCAAGGCCGAGACGGTGCCGGTGGAGGTCCCCGGGAAGACAGGGCCGACCCTGATCGAGAAGGACGAGGGCCCCCGCAAAGAGACCTCGCTCGAGGCGCTGGCCGCACTGAAACCGTCGTTCGAGAAAGACGGGACGGTGACGCCGGGCAACGCACCCGGTCTGAACGACGGCGCGAGCGCGCTCGTCGTCACATCGCTCGCGTTCGCGCAGGCGCACCGGCTGGCGCCGCTGGCCCGGATCACCGCGTACGCCACGGGCGGCGGTGAGCCCAAGGATCTCTTCTTCGCGCCCATCGTGGCCGTGCGGAACCTGATGGCCAAGGCGAAGACGACGATCGCCGACTACCAGCTCATCGAGGCGAACGAGGCCTTCGCGGTGCAGGCGATCGCCGACGGGCGCGCCCTCGGCTGGGATTGGGACCGCGTCAACGTCAACGGCGGCGCCATCGCCCTCGGCCACCCGATCGGGGCGTCGGGCGCGCGCATCCTGACGACGCTCCTGTACGCCCTCAAGGACCGGAAGCAGACCACCGGCCTCGCCACCCTGTGTCTCGGGGGCGGCAACGCCGTAGCCCTCAGCGTGGAGATGCTCTGATGCAGGCTCAAACCGCCGTCGTTCCTGCTCCGTCGCTCGCCGCGCGCCGGGCGCTCGCCGTGGTGCTCGGCGCGACGCTGGTCGCGATCGCCGCCCAGATCGCCGTGCCGCTCCCCGGTACCCCCGTGCCGCTGACGCTGCAGCCACTCGCCGTCCTGGTCGTCGGCGGGCTGCTCGGCGCCCGGCTCGGCGCCGGGTCTCTGGTGTTCTATCTCAGCCTCGGCGCGGCTGGCCTGCCGGTGTTCACGCCCTACGGACTGCCCGGCGTCGCCCGGCTGCTCGGGGCCACGGGCGGATATCTGCTCGCCTACCCCTTCGCCGCCTACGCCGTCGGCCGTCTGACGGGAGACGGGCGTCGCTGGACCCGGGTCGCGCTCGCCGTGCTCGCCGGCCTGGCGCTGATCCACCTGGGCGGCTTGGTCCAACTCGGCATCCTGACGGGCAGCCTGAGCGACGCGGCGCGGTTCGGCACGCTGCCGTTCATGGTCAGCGACCTGCTGAAGCTGGTGATCGCGGTGCTGATCCTGCGACCCAGCGTGAGTCCCCTGCGCGCGCGCCTATGACGGCGCGCGTTTCGTTTCCGGCTGCATGAGTCGCGTTGCGGTGGTCGGGGCGGGCACGATGGGGAACGGCATCGCCCACGTGTTCGCGCAGCACGGCTGGGATACCACGCTGATCGACGTCGCGCCCGGCCTGCTCGAGCGGGCCCTGCAGCTCGTGCGGGCGGCCTTCGACCGCCAGGTGAAGAAGGGGACGGTGACCGTCGACCAACGCGACGCCGCCCTGACGCGCATCCGCACCTCGAGCACGCTCGACCCCGTGGCCGAGGCCGAGCTGGTGGTCGAAGCCGCCACGGAGCAGCCCGAGGTCAAGTTCAAGATCTTCCGGGATCTGGACCGTCTGGCGCCGGCTGGTACGATTCTCGCCAGTAACACCTCGTCCATCTCGATCACGGCCATCGCCGGGCAAACCAAGCGGGCCGCGCAGGTGGTCGGCATGCATTTCATGAATCCCGTGCCCGTGATGCCGCTGGTGGAAGTGATCCGGGGGCTGGAAACGGCGGACACGGCCGTCGAAGAGGTTGCAGAAGTTGTAAAGGCGTTGGGGAAGACGCCGGTCGTCGTGAATGACGCCCCCGGGTTCGTTTCCAACCGCGTGCTGATGCCGATGATCAACGAGGCGATGTTCTGCGTGATGGAGGGAGTCGCCACGCCGGAGGCGGTGGACACGGTCATGAAGCTGGGCATGAATCATCCGCTCGGGCCGCTGGCGCTCGCGGATCTGATCGGGCTCGATGTGTGCCTCGCGATCCTCGAGGTGCTCCATCGGGACCTGGGCGACGACAAATACCGGCCGGCGCCGCTCCTCCGGAAGATGGTGGCGGCAGGCCGGCTGGGCCGGAAGAGCGGGCGCGGGTTCTATGTCTATCGCGATTGAAACGCCGGGCCTGACGGAAACGCAGCGGCAGATCGTGGAGCTGGCGCGCGACTTCGCGCGCACCAGGATCGAGCCGTTCGCGGCGGAGTGGGACCGCCGCGCGCATTTCGACCGCCCGGTGATCGACGAGCTCGGCCGGCTCGGCTTTCTGGGCTTGAGCGTGCCGGAGGAGTACGACGGCATGGGGCTCGATACCGTTACGTACCTGCTCGCGCTCGAGGAGATCGCCGCCGCGGACGCGAGTGTCGCCGTCTCGCTCTCGATCCACAACGCTATTCCGGCCACGATGCTGATCCGTCACGGTTCCGCCGCGCAGAAACAGCGCTGGCTCAAACCGATGGCGCGCGGCGAGCTGCTCGCCGGGTTCGCCATGTCCGAGGCGGAGGCGGGATCCGACGCGGCGGCGCTGCGCACGCAGGCGGCGCGGGACGGCGAAGGCTGGGTGTTGTCGGGGGCCAAGGCGTGGGCGACCAACGGCGCAACGGCCGACATGATGATCGTGATGGCCCGCTCGGAGCGCGGCATCAGCGCCTTCGTTGTGCCGACCGACGCCCCCGGTTATCGTCCGGGGAAGCCGGAGGACAAGATGGGCCTCCGCGCTTCGAACACCGTCGCCCTGGCGCTCGAGGACGTGCGACTGCCGGATGAGCATCTCCTGGGGGAGGAGGGCGCGGGGTTCGGGTACGCGATGGAAGGCCTCGACGCCGGTCGCCTGGGCATCGCCGTGCAGGCCGTGGGGATCGCGCGGCGGGCCCTGGAGCACGCCGTGGCCTACTGCGCCGAGCGCCGCCAGTTCGGTCAGCCGCTGCGTGAGTTCGAAGCCGTACAGTTCAAGCTGGCCGACATGGCGACGCGCATCGAAGCGGCACGTGCGCTGGTCCACGTCGCGGCGACGCGGCGGGACCGGGGCGAGGACATCACCACGCACACGAGCATGGCCAAGCTGTTTGCCTCCGAGACGGCGATGTGGGTGACCACGCAGGCCGTCCAGTTGTTCGGCGGGTACGGGTACATGCGCGACTTCCCCGTGGAGAAGCTGTTCCGGGACGCGAAAGTCACGGAGATCTATGAAGGCACCAGCGAAATCCAGCGCATCATCGTCGCCCGCGGTCTCTATCCGGGAGCCTAGCGCTGCGGCTGACCCCGGGCACAAGCCCGGGGAACGCCGGAGCCTGGACCTGTTCTCCCGGCTCGCCGAGCACGAGCACGAACAGGTCAGCCACTACTACGACCCGTCCAGCGGCTACCGCGGCATCATCGCCATCCACTCCACGGTGCTCGGCCCCGCCCTGGGGGGCACGCGGTTCTGGAACTACTCGAGCGAAGAGGATGCGCTCATCGACGCCCTCCGGCTGGCGCGCGGCATGACCTACAAGGCGGCCGTGGCGGGACTCAACCTGGGCGGCGGGAAGAGCGTGATCATCGGTGACAACCGGACGACGCGGCGGGAGGCGCTGTTCCGAGCGCACGGCCGTCACGTCGAGTCGCTCAAAGGCCGCTATGTCACGGCGGAGGACGTGGGCACGAGCACGGGCGACATGGAGTTCATCAAGGCCGAGACGGATCACGTCACGGGCCTGATCGGCAAGTCGGGTGATCCCTCACCGGTCACCGCGTATGGCGTATACCGCGGGATCAAGGCGTGCGCCCGCTACCGGTACGGCTCGGATTCGCTGGCCGGGAAGTCGGTCGCTTTGCAGGGATGCGGCTCCGTGGGCTATCATCTGGCGAGGCTGCTCGCCGCCGACGGAGCGGCGATCACGTGTACCGACATCGATCCGCAGCGCGTCAAGCGGGTGGTGGAGGAGTCCCGCGCGAAGCCGGTCGGCACCGACGAGATTTACGACGTGCCGGCGAACGTGTTCGCCCCCTGCGCGCTCGGCGCCGTGATCAACGATCAGACGGTCGACCGGCTGCGCGTGGAGATCGTCGCGGGCGCCGCGAACAATCAGCTCGCCGAGGATCGGCACGGCGAACTGCTGGAGCAGCGCCAGATCACGTACGCGCCCGACTACGTGATCAACGGAGGCGGGCTGATCAACGTGAACGCGGAGCTGCACGGCTGGGCGCCCGAGCGCGCGCGCTCGAAAGCCGGGGAGATCTACGACACGCTGCTGCGCGTGTTCGAGATTGCGCGCGAAGAGGGCGTCCCCAGCTATCGGGCCGCGGACCGGCTCGCCGAGCAGCGGATCGCCGCGATCGCGAAGGTACGGCGAAACTTTGTCTGAGCAGATCTACGTCGGAGCCGATCACGCGGGCTTCCAGCTCAAGCAGAAGCTCGTCGACGAGCTCCAGCGCTTGGGCTACGAGCCGGTGGACGTGGGTCCCAAGACCATGGATCCCGCGGACGACTACCCGGACTACGGGCGGCCCGTCGCGGCAGCGGTGAGCGAGGGGAAGGCGGCACGCGGCGTGCTGACGTGTGGCACGGGGCTCGGCATGACCTACATCGCCAACCGGTTTCCGCACGTGCGGGCGGCGGTGGCGTGGACTCCGGAGATCGCCGAACTGGCGCGCAAGCACAACGACGCCAACGTGCTCGTGCTGCCGTCGCGGTTCGTGAGCGAGGAGGAAGGGGTGGAGATTCTGCACGCGTGGCTCGACACCGCGTTCGAAGGCGGGCGCCACGAGCGCCGCATCGCGAAGATCGACGCATGATCGACCGGCGCGCGCCGCTCGCGAAGGCCGACCCGGCCATCTTCCAGCTGATCCGCCGCGAGGTGGAGCGGCAGGAGCAGGGGCTCGAGTTGATCGCGAGCGAGAACGTCGTGACGGTGGCGGTGCTCGAGGCCATGGGCACGGCGCTCACGAACAAGTACGCGGAAGGCCTGCCGCGGAAGCGCTACTACGGTGGCTGCGAGGTCGTGGACGAGATCGAGCAGCTCGCCATCGACCGCGCCAAGACGCTGTTCAAGGCGGAGCACGCCAACGTCCAGCCGCATTCCGGCGCGCAGGCGAACATGGCCGCGTATCTCGCCGTGGCGAAGCCCGGCGACACGCTGCTCGGGCTCGCCCTGCCGCACGGCGGTCACCTGACGCACGGCGCGCCGGTGAACTTTTCCGGAACGCTGTTCCGCGCCACGCATTACGGTGTGCGCGAAGACACCGGCCGCATCGACTACGATCAGGTGCGCGACATCGCGCGCCGCGAGCGGCCGCGCATCCTGATCGGTGGCGGGAGCGCGTACGCGCGCATCATCGAGTTCGCGACGCTCCGCAGCATCGCCGAAGAGGTCGGCGCGACGTTCGTCGTGGACATGGCGCATTTCGCGGGACTCGTCGCGGCGGGCATCCATCCGTCTCCGGTGCCGCACGCGCACATCGTCACGACCACCACGCACAAGACGCTGCGCGGCCCGCGCGGCGGGCTGATCCTCTGCCAGGAGGCCTTCGCCAAGGACGTCGACAAGCAGGTCTTTCCGGGGATTCAGGGTGGACCGCTCGAGCACGTCATCGCGGCCAAGGCCGTGGCCTTGGGCGAGGCGCTCAACCCCGAGTTCAAGGAATACGCGACCCAGGTGGTGCGGAACGCGCAAGCGCTCGCCGCCGCGCTGGTCGAGCGAGGCTACGCCATCGTGTCCGGGGGCACGGACACGCACCTCATGCTCGTCGATCTGCGCTCCAAGCAGGTGACGGGCAAAGACGCCCAGGAGCTGCTCGACCGCGCCGGGATTACGGTGAACAAAAACACCATTCCCGGCGATCCCCAAAAGGCGTTCGTCACGAGCGGCATCCGCATTGGCACGCCCGCGGTGACGACGCGTGGTTTCACGGAGACCGAGATGCTCAAGGTGGCCGATTTCATCGACACGGTGTTGACCAAGAGAGACGACGCGACGATAGCGCGGGTGAGAGCCGAGGTGCGCGACTTGGCGGAGCGGTTCCCCTTGTACGCGGCGCCGCCGCCTCCCTCCCCCGTGCGACCGGCGGTGGCAGGGCACCATGCCCGATAGCAGCGGGTCGTCCAGCCGGCCCTCCCGGGGCTCGGGGTCGTTCACCGTGCACCCCGCCGAGGAGCTGGAGGTCTACTTCAACGAAGTCGCCCACGGTCGACCCGTGGGCTTCGTCGTCTCGAGCAAATGGAAGCCGCCCACCGACATCTACGAGACCGACGACGCGCTGGTGGTCTACATGGACATCGCCGGGATGCGCGCGGAGGACTTCACCGTGGAATACGCGGACGGCGTGCTGACCATTGCCGGTGAGCGGGCGGCCCGCCGCCTCGAGGGCAAGCCGCACTATCATGCGATGGAAGTCCAGGTCGGTCCGTTCGAGCGCCGCTTCCGCCTCCCGGTGCCCGTCGATTCCGAAAGCATCAAGGCGAGCTACGAGCACGGTTTCCTCGAAGTCCGGCTCGCGAAGCTCTCGGTCCGCCTGTCGGGCCCCCAATCGGTGCGGGTGCAGTAGGTGGATCACCTCCCGGTCCTGCCGCTCGGCCGCGTGGTCGTGTATCCGCACGTCGTGCTCCCGATGGCGCTCACGGATCCGCACGCCGTCAAGCTGATCGACGAGGTCGTACAGGGCAACAAGCGCCTCCTGCTCGGCGTGGTGAAGCCGCTCGGCGGCACCGAGCCGCCCGAGGGGGCCGTGATGCACGCGCGCGCCGACGAGCTGTACGAGGTCGGCACGCTGGGCACCGTGGTGCGCATGCTCAAGCTGGGCGACGGCTCGGTCCGCGTCATGGTGCAGGGACTCGAACGCGCGCGGCTCGTCGAGATCGCGTCCACCGAGCACTGGCTGGTCGCGGGGTATGAGCCGCTCCCCAACATCGTGCTGGAGGACGCGCGCACCGAGGCGCTCAAGCGCAACGTGCACGCGCAGTTCTCGCGCGTGATCGACATCGCGCCGTACCTGGGGGAAGAGCTGCACGAAGTGCTGGTGGGAATCAGCGACCCCGGCCGGCTCGCCGATTTCGTGGCTGCGAACTTGGACCTGGCCTTGCCCGCCAAGGCGGAGCTGCTCGCGATCGATGACGTGAACCGCCGGCTCGAGCGGCTCGCCGAGTTCCTCGGGCAAGAGCTCCAGGTGCTCGAAGTCGGGAGCCAGATCCAGGAGAAGACGCGCTCGCGGCTGGACCAGAACCAGCGCGAGTACGTACTGCGCGAGCAGCTCCGCGTGATCCGCCAGGAGCTCGGTGAAGAGGAAGCGGAAGACGAGCTGACGGAGCTGGGCGATCGGCTCGCGGCCGCGGGGCTGCATGAGGAGGCCCGCAAGGTCGTGGACCGGGAGCTCAAGCGGCTGCGCCAGATGTCGCCGCAGTCGGCCGAGTACCACGTGGCCCGCACGTACCTCGAGGTGTTCGCGATGCTCCCGTGGAGCCGCACCTCGGAGGATCGGCTCGATCTGAAGGCCGCGCGCGAGATCCTCGATCGCGACCACTACGACTTGAAGACCGTCAAAGAGCGGATTCTCGAGTACCTCGCGGTACGCACTCTCAACCCGTCGGCCCGGGGCGGCATCCTGTGCTTCGTGGGCCCGCCGGGCGTCGGTAAGACTTCGCTCGGCCAGAGCATCGCGGAAGCGCTCGGGCGCCGCTTCACGCGCGTCTCGCTCGGGGGTGTGCGCGACGAGGCGGAGGTCCGCGGCCATCGCCGCACCTACGTCGGGGCGCTCCCGGGACGCATCATCCACGCACTGCAGCGCTGCGAGACGCGCAACCCCCTGCTCATGCTCGACGAGATCGACAAGATGGGCGCCGACGTGCGCGGCGATCCCACGGCCGCGCTGCTCGAGGTCCTCGACCCGGCGCAGAACGGCACCTTCGTCGACCACTATCTCGAAGTCCCGTTCGACCTCTCCGGCGTGATGTTCATCGCCACCGCCAACAGCCTCGCCCCGATCCCCGACCCGCTGCTCGACCGCATGGAAGTGCTGACCCTCCCGGGCTACACCCCCGGGGAGAAGCTGGCGATCGCCAAGCGCTACCTGCTGCCACGCCAGCTCAAGGAGACGGGACTGGAGGCCGACCGGGCGAGCGTCGCCGATGGCGCGCTGGAGCGGCTCATCGCGGAGTACACCCGAGAAGCGGGCGTCCGCCAGCTCGAGCGGGAAATCCAGGGGGTGCTCCGCAAGGCGGCGCTCGACGTGGTGGAGGGACGGGCGACGACGGTGAAAGTCACGGCGAAGAACCTCGAGAAGTTCGCCGGCCAACCCAAGGTGCAGAGCGAGGTCGCGGGCCGGAGCCCGGAGGTCGGTGTCGCGACGGGGCTCGCATGGACGCCCGTCGGCGGCGACATCATGTTCATCGAGGCGATCCAGATGCCGGGCAAGGGCCAGATCACGCTCACCGGCCAGCTGGGCGACGTGATGAAGGAATCCGCGCAGGCGGCGTGGAGCCTGCTCCGGGCACGCGCCGGCTCGCTCGGGATTCCGCTCGACACGTTCACGCACACCGACGTGCACCTGCACCTCCCCGCGGGAGCGGTGCCGAAAGACGGCCCGTCGGCGGGTATCACGATCGCCACCGCGCTGGCGTCGCTGCTGTGCCGCCGGCCGGCGCGCCACGACGTGGCGATGACCGGCGAGCTCACGCTACGGGGCCGCATCCTCGCGATCGGCGGGCTCAAGGAGAAGCTCACGGCCGCGGCGCGCGCCGGCGTGAAGACGGTGCTGGTCCCCGCGCGCAACCACAGCGACATCGTGGAAGTGCCCGACGAGGTGAAGCAGCTGCTCGAGATCAAAGAGGTGGAGACGATCGACGAGGTCCTGGAGCTGGCGCTGCTCGATCCGCACCCGCCCCGGCCCGTGGCCGTGCGGACGCGACCGTCCGAGCAGACCGAGGCGCGGCCATGAGCGACTTCGCGACGCTCGACGAAGCCTTCCAGCGCATCGGGCGGCAGGATGGCCGCTATCACGAGCGCGGCTACCTGTTCGTGCTCGCCGCGCTCGAGTACGCGCAGGGCAAGCTGCCGGCGCGCCGCCACCTGAGTGGCGCCGAGCTGGCGTGGGCGTGCCGGGACTTCGCGCGCGAGCAGTTCGGCCTGCTCGCCCCGACCGTCCTCGGTCACTGGGGTATCACCAGCACCGAAGACCTGGGACAGATTGTGTTCGCGCTGATCGACGTGGGGTTGCTCGCGAGCCAGCCGACCGACAAGCCCGAGGACTTCGAGCACGTGTACGATTTCGCAGCGGAGTTCCGGGCCGGCTATCCATGGCCCGGCGTGGAGCGCGGATAGGGGTGCCGGATCGGGTGAAGGGGGTGGCGCATGGACGATGTCAGGGAGTGGCCCGCCTGCAGGAAATGTCAGCACGGTCTTCTCATCCCGCTGTCGGACTACGGCCGCGACGGGGCGCCGATCACATACAAGGCCTGGGTCTGCTCGAATCCCGAATGCGGGTTCAACATCCGCATCGATAACGGGGAGATCTCCTTCGGTCGCGCCATCGGCCAGAGCTCTAAATAGGCTTGGACCCGCGCTTCCTGCGCGCGCCCGCGGTGAGCGGTCGCTTTTACCCGGGAGCGAGAGACGAGCTCGAGCGTACCGTGCAGGCGCTGCTCGACGAGGTGGCAGACGCGCGTCCCGCGCCGGCGCGCGCCGCCGTGGCCCCGCACGCGGGTTACCTCTATTCGGGACTCACGGCGGCGCACGTGTTCGCCCGCCTGGAGATTCCGCCGATCGTCGTGATCCTGGCGCCCAACCATACCGGCGTGAGCCGGGCACCGGGCGGCGTGTCACTGTGGGAAGCCGGGGCGTTCCGGACTCCCCTCGGGGACGTGGAGGTGGATGACGAATTCGCTCGTGCCCTCCTCGAGACGTCACCTCTCGTCGGTCCCGATCACGCCGCGCACGCCTCCGAGCACGCCGTCGAGGTCGAGCTCCCGTTCCTCCAGCTCCGCCGCGCGGACGTCCGGATCGTGCCGCTGGTTCTCGCCTGGGACACGTGGGAGGGATGCCACGGCCTGGGACAGGCGCTGGCCAAACTCGTGGCACAGTGGGGCGGGCCCGACCGCGTGTTGCTGCTCGCGTCGAGTGACTTGAACCACTACGAGCCCGCGGCCACATCCGAGCGGAAGGACCGCCGGGCGCTTCAGGCGGTCGCCGGGCTCGACGGCGCGGAGCTGCTCGCCCGGTGCCAGGACGAGCGGATCTCCATGTGCGGCCGCGCTCCTACGGCGACGATCCTCGCCGCGGCCCACACGCTCGGCGCCTGGCACGCCGACGTCGTGCACTACAGCCACTCCGGGATGGTGACGGGAGACGACACTGCCGTCGTGGGATACGGGGGCGTGGTGATTCCGTGAACCCGCTCCCGGTACTTTCCGCGACGGATGCGGCCGCGTGGGACTCCGCCGCCCGCACGCAGTACCGCATCCCCTCGCGGGTGCTCATGGAGAGCGCGGGTCGTGGAATCGCGCACCTGCTCGTGCGCGAGTATCCCGCGGTGCTCACCCGCGGCGCGCTGGTCGTCGCGGGGGCCGGAAACAACGGTGGCGACGGGTGGGTGCTGGCGCGCGCCCTGCACTCGAGCGGCATCCCCGTTTGGGTGGCCGCGCTCGACCCCAAGACCGACGATGCGATCGACAACCGCGCGCTCGCACGGATGGACGGCGTGCGCGAGACCGGTCGTGACGAGCCGTGGCCCGCCGCCGCGGTGGTCGTCGACGCGTTGCTCGGCACAGGCGCCGCGGGGCCGGCGCGTGGTGACGTCCTGGCGCTGGCGCAACGCCTGGTGGCCTACGGGGCGTCAGTGATCGCGATTGACGGCCCTACGGGACTCGACCTCTCGAGCGGCGAGGCGCACGGCCCGGTGCGCGCCGAGCTGTCGGTGACGTTCGGCGGCCCGCGCCGCGGGCATCTCCTCGCGCGGGAGTGGTGCGGGAAGTTGGTGGTGATCGATATCGGCCTGCCGCCTGCCGATCCCACGTGGCCCCTCCTCGTGACCGACGCCTGGGCGGGTGGCCGGCTCCCCAAGCTCACGCCCACCATGCACAAGGGCGATCGTGGCCGCGTCACGGTCGTGGGCGGCGCGGGCGGCATGACCGGCGCGGCGTTGCACGCCGCCCGGGCCGCGCTCGCCGCCGGCGCCGGGCTGGTGAAGCTCGTGGCCGCGAAGGAAACGATCGACGCCGCGCATGCCAGCCTGCCCGACGTGCTGACCGTGGAGTCGGCGCTCGGCCCGGAGCTCGAGCCCGAGGCGGCCGACGCGCTCGACTGGTCCGACGCCCTCGTGGTGGGGCCGGGCCTGGGGCGCCAGCCGCCCCGCGCGTCGTTTCTGCAGGCCGTGCTCGCGCGCCGCCCGGTCCCCGTCGTACTCGACGCCGACGCCCTCACGCTGTTTCAGGGCACCGCGGACCGTCCCATGGTGCTCACGCCGCACCTGGGCGAATTCCGCGCCCAGTTCGGCGACGAGCTCGCCGATCAGGCGGCGAACGACCGCTGGGCCGCGGTCGCGAAAGCGGCTCAGAAGGTGAAGGGCACCGTGCTCCTGAAAGGCGTTCCCACCGTGATCGCCGATCTCCGCGGACCGATCCACGTGGTGGCGAGTGGCAATCCCGGACTGGCGACGGGCGGGTCGGGTGATCTGCTCGCCGGGTTCATCGGCGCGTTCCTGGCACGCGGGAGTGCCGGGCCCGAGGCGGCGGCCCTGGGTGCGCATGCGCTCGGCCGGGCGGCGGAGCACGGCGCGCGGCAATGGACGGCGCGCAGCCTGCGTCCGGCGGACGTGCTCGCCGCGTTGCCGGAGATCTGGCGCGCCTGGACCAATTCGCGTCCCGTCGGGCCTCCGGTGCTCACGGTCCTGGAGCCGCCCGAAACGGCGTGAGGGGGCTCCGGCTGGGTCCCGGTGGCGAGTTCGACACACTGCGCGCCGTGTTCGCGCAGCTCGGCTCCGCGGGCGGGCGAGACTTGGGCGACGATTGCGCGCTGGTGTCGCTCGGCGCGCGGACGCTCGCGATCAGCACCGACCTGTCGCTCGAAGGCGTTCACTTTCGCACGGACTGGCTCACGCTCCGCGAGATCGGTTGGCGCGCGACGGCGGCCGCGCTCTCCGATCTCGCCGCCGAAGGCGCCGATCCGTTGGGCGTGCTCGTTTCCCTCGGCGTACGGGACCGCGGCAAACGGACGACGGATGACGCGGTCGAGCTCATGGCCGGCGTCGGCGCCGCCGCGCGGAGCGTCGGGGCCCGCGTGCTGGGAGGCGATCTGGCACGCTCTCCACGCTTGCTCGTGGACGTGTGCGCGCTCGGGACTGTCGCGCGAGCGGTGCGGCGGAGCGGCGCGCGCCCGGGTGACGCCCTGTGGGTCACCGGACGACTCGGCGGTGCGGGGCTCGCGCTGCGGGCGCTTCAAGCGGGCCGGCGCCTCGACGCCGGCGTACGCCGCCGTTTCGCGCACCCGGTGCCGCGAATTGCCGCCGGACGCTGGCTGGCGCGGCACGCCGCTCGGGCGATGATCGACATTTCGGACGGACTTGCTGGGGACGCGGCGCACGTCGCGGCGGCATCGGGCGTTGCCGTCACGCTCGAGCTCGACCGGGTGCCCTGCTGGCCCGGTGTCGCGCCCCTCGGTGCCGCGCGGAGCGGCGAAGAGTACGAGCTGCTCGTCGCGTTGCCGCGCCGGTTCGCCGAGCGCGACGCGCGCGCGTTCCGCCGGGCGACCGGTCTGCTGCTCACGCGCATCGGCACGTGCACTCACGGCCGCGGCGTCCAGATGACCGATAACGGACGACCGGTCGCGCCTCCGCGCGGCTTCGACCATTTCCCGGCGCGATGATCCGCACGGTGTGGTTCTACCTGGTGCTGGTGGTCTCGAGCCTGATCCACTCGACGGGCGTGCTCGCTGCCACCCTGCTGGGCGTGAAACGGCGGCCCGGGGGCGTGTACGACTGGGGGACGAGCGATTGGTCCCGCCAGGTGCTCCGGGCCGCCGGAACCCCGGTGCAGGTCGAGGGGCTGGACCGCATTCCCGACGGCCCCGTCGTGTACGCCTCGAACCACTCGTCCATGTTCGACATCTGGGCCCTCGCGGCCACGCTGCCTGGATCCGTGCGCATGGTAGCGAAGCAGGAGCTCGCGAGTATTCCGCTGCTGGGCCGGGCGATGCTCGCCGCCGGCCATGTCACGATCGACCGCGCACACCCGGCGCGCGCGCTGGA
>WNGO01000290.1_pt1 | contig 30647 bp, 26 predicted proteins | sample 5400511 | NCBI WGS metagenome assembly WNGO01 (sample SAMN13153380, study PRJNA577476) | soil metagenome | isolation source: 20 cm soil or saprolite under Garry oak tree replicate 2 | place: USA:California | collected 2016-06-15 | reverse complement strand
GAGGGCGGCGCCGCCCCGCTCGATCACGTGGGCGCCATTCTTCACGAACACCTGTCCCGCATCGCGCACACCTCGAACGACGGCGTCCTCGCCGGTGTAGCGGTCATGGTTGCCGAGCACGGTGACCACGCCCAGCGGTGCGTGCAGGTCCCGAAACGCGCGCACGTAGTCGGGGATGTACGACTGGGAGATGTCGATCATGTCGCCCGTCTGCACGATCAGATCGGCGCCCAGCGCGTTCGTCTGCGCGACGATCCCACGCATTCTCTCTTCGGACATGTGAATGCCGGCATGCACGTCGGAGAGATGCGCGATGCGGAGCCCGTCGAGTCCCGGCGGCAAGTCTGGAAAGAGCAACGTGCGGCGCGTGAGCGCGGGGGGTCGCTCGGCGCTCCAAATGCCGTAGGCCGACACGCCGAGTCCTGCGGCCGCATAGGCGTATGTCGCGCGTGCAAGGAACTGACGACGCGACATGCGTGCGTCGTCGGTCGTGGGTCGTGCGTCGGAGTTTCCAGTCAACCGCTCACGCACGACGTACGACGCACGACGCACGCCTCGTGCGAGGATATACAAGGCTACCAGACCACAGAAAATCCAACCGAGAAGCTGCCAGGCAATGAAGGGCGCGATGTAGGGGACGCGACTGATTCCCCACAGGCTGCCGGTGAACATCCGCACGGCAACGATGCCCCAGGGGATGTTGAAGAGGATGAAGACTCGGTTGAGCCACCGCCGCGCGGACAGCGGCAGGCGCTCGCGCAAGTAGAGGTAGAGCAGCAGTTGAGGCGACGCAAACAGCAACAAGTAGATTAGGGCCATGTCATTCCGTACGCTGGCGTTTTTCGGCGTGTTCCCCGCGCTGCTTGCCGCCCAGCGACCTGCCGGTGTCGATCGACAGCTCGTCGCCGCGGCGTTGTGGGCGAAAGCACGCTACAACTATGCCTACTGGGACGCCGTCCGCGCGAATTGGGACTCGGCTTTCGCGGCGACGGTCACCTTTGCCGAGCAACGGCCCGCCCCGCCGGACCAGCTGCTCTTTCGCCGGCTCCGGCGCTGGGGCGCGCTGCTGCCGCTCGCCGCGGGCTGGAAGATCCGCCTGACCGTCTCGCGCGCGGCGTTCCCGGACGGCAAAGAGTTCGTGGGAACGGGGATCGTGCCCGACATCCGGGTAGACGCACGGGTCGCGGACGTGCTCGCCGGACGTGACGCGGCGCTGGCGCGCGCGCGCGCCTATCTCAGCGAAACGGCGGGGGGGGCCCCGCGCTAGCTCTTGAGCTGGGCGCGGAAGAAACCGATCACCGCGCGCCAAGCGCTGTCGGCAACCTCCGGTTTCTCGCGCGTGCGGAAGAATCCGTGTCCGACCCCCGGATACACCGTATACGGATACGGCTTGCCGGCTGTCCGCATTGCCGCGGCCGCATCCGGAAGTCCCGCGTTGATGCGCGCGTCGTTCTCGGCATACACCCCGAGCCCCTTGGCGCGAATCTTCGGCATATCCGCGGCGCTGGGCGCTGAGCCATAACAGACGACGAAGGCCTTCAATTCGGGGGCGTTGGTGGCGTACCGGAAGCTCTGCGCGCCACCCCAACAGAAGCCGATGACCCCAACGTCGTTCGCGCGGGCAGCCTTTACGGTCTTCAGATAGGCGCGCGTCGCATCGAGATCGATGGTCACGGTGTCTGGGTTCAGCGTCGCGATGAGCTTGCGCGCGGAATCGGGCGAGCTGGGCGAGCCGCCGCGCCGCGACAACAGATCGGGCGCGATCGCAACGAAGCCGTCCTGCGCGAGCTGGTCGGTCGTCTGGCGGATGAAGTCGGACATGCCGAAGATCTCGTGAATGACGATTACGACGGGCGCGGGCTGCGGGCGCTCGGGGTAGGCGATGTAAGCGGTGACCGTGTCCTTGCCGGAGAGGAACTTGACGTACTCTGAATGGATGTCGGGCGGCGAGAGGCGGCGAAGGGCGGCGGAGGGCGGCAAATTCATCGCCGCTGTCGCTAGAATCCCCACGCCAGCCACCAGCACAGCCTTTGCCGCCATTCGCCGCCTCTCGCCGCCCTTCGCCGCCGTATTACCGTCCATAGGTCACCCTCCAGATCTTGCCACCGTAATCGTCGCTCACCAGCAAGGATCCATCCGGCAATACCAAGAGACCAACCGGCCGGCCCCAGCGCGAGCCGTCCGGACGCTGCCACCCCACGATGAAGTCTTCAACCCCCACGGCGCGCCGGCCGGCGCTGTCGACTTCGACACGCACGACCTTTGCGCCCGTCGGCACGCTGCGGTTCCAGGAACCGTGCAGCGTGACGAACGCATCGCCGCGATACTCGCGCGGAAACTCGGCGCCCGTGTAAAACGCTAAGCCGAGCGGCGCGGAATGCGCCTGTATAGTGATGGTCGGCGGCTCGACACGCGAGCAATCAGCCGATCCGTATTCCGGATTGGGCTTGCCGGGGAGATAACACGCGGGCCATCCGTAGTCGCGCCCGTCCTTGATGATGTTGATGTGTTCGGGCGGGAGGTCATCGCCCAGATTGTCGCGATCGTTGTTGCCACCCCACAGCTCGCCCGTCGTCGGATTGAACGCCAGCCCGACGGTATTGCGCAGACCCTTTGCAAAGATGCGACCGCCCAAGCCGTTCGCATTGAACTGCGTCACGGCGGCGCGCAGCGAGTCGCGCTCGTCGCAAAGATTGCACGAGGAGCCAACGGCCAGGTACAACTTGCCGTCCGGTCCAAACAGGATCGTGCGGGTCGAGTGACCGCCGCCCGGCACGTTCGGCACGATCGTGACCGGTGCGGCGCCGGCCGGATCGAAACGCTTCACATCGCTTTCTTCCGCGACATACATCGTGTCCGCGCGGAACGCGATGCCGAACGGTCCTCTGAGGCCGCTCGCCACGGTCACGGCGTTCTCGGCGACGCCGTCATGGTTCGAATCGGGGAGTTTGACGATCACGCCGGAGCCTGGCTGCGACGCGTACACCATGTTGCCCGGACCGAGGGCCAGGTAACGGACCCCGGGCAGATTTTGCGCGAACACCGACACGTGAAAGCCCGCCGGTACGCGGAGGTTGTCGTCCGCTCCCTGGCCCCTTGCGGGTGCCGGGCCACGGCAGGCGACGGCGATGATCACGACTGACAGCACACGCACGCGCATTGGCTACCTCCGACCGATGGCGATCACTTTGAGCAGCAGCTTGCCGTCCGGGTCCACGCGCACTTCAGCCGGCGCGAACGAAACGTCGACGCGGGCCGACGTCTCACGGCCTGCACCGGTCACGACGACATCGCGCCGCATCGTCGCACCGTCCGCTCCCCGGAACTCGAGCGTTAGCGCAGGGAGCCGGAAGAGACCCCATTCCGGTTTCTGGCGTTGCGTGATACCCACGTCCACTCGCCCGGCTCCCGCGTCGTAGCGCCATGTGACGTCGAGCTGCGGGTACCCCGGCTGGTAGAGCCATTGATGGAAGAACCAGCCAAAGTCCGCTTTGGCCGCCTTGTCCATCACGTGCTGGAAGTCTTCACTGGTTGCAGTGGAGTCGCGGTACGTCCGGTAGTAGGTACGAAGCCCGCGGAAAAATGCCGAATCGCCCATCAATCCCCGCAGCATGTGCAGCACCCACGCGCCTTTGGGATAGCTGTTCGCGTTCAAGAGCTTGATGGGATCGGCGGCAAATCCCGAATCCACGATGGGCCGGTCGGTGACGTCGGAAGCGAAATAGTCTTCCGCGCTCTTCTTCATATGCCTTGCCAGCGTCGAGTCGCCGTCGAGGGCAGCTGCGATGACGCCATCGAAATACGTCGCGAAGCCTTCCGAGAGCCAGAGGTGGGGCCAGTCGCGCTCTGTGACCGCGTCGCCGAACCACTGGTGCGCGGTCTCGTGCCGCACGACCCCCTCGCCCATTCGCCGCTCGATGTACGGCTTCTCGGCGTAGAAGATGGCGCTCGAGTTCTCCATCCCGCCGAATTTCGTGGATGACTGCACGTGCGCGAGTTTCTCGTAGGGGAAGGGCCCGATCAACCGCTGCATCACCTCGACGATCTCGGTTGCGCGACGGAACGGGACCGAGTCGGCGAACGCCGAGTCTTCCGCGTACGTCCACACCTCAATGGGAATCGTGTCGCGGCCGTTGATCACCGGACGGTGTGTCGAGACCGCGAATTCCCCGGCGCCGATGACCATCGTGTAGGTGGGAATCGGGTGCGACTCGCTCCACGAGACGGCCCCCCGTTTTCCGTTCGCCACGATGCGCCAATTCTTCGGTGCCGACACGAAGACCCGTACCGTCGCCTTGTCGGACGGATGATCTACGGTTGGGACCCAGAACCGTGCCCGCTCGGGCCAGTTGTCAGCGAACGCCACGCGCCGGCCTCGGGCGTTGGTCGATATGATCAGCCCGTCGCTTGGCGTCCCACGGTAAAAAACCCGGATGCCCCGAGGACCGGTGCCGGCGCCAGCGAGCGCGAGGGACCGGCCATCATAACGAAACGGCAGCCGCGCGCATCCCTGGACCCGCAGCTCGCACACGCTGTCGACCGTCATATCGACCAGGTCGAGCCGCAGCGTGTCCGGCGCCGCCTGCGATTTGCGCAGGCGGATGAATGCACTCGCGGCGATCGCTGTGCCGGTGTCGGGAATCGAGACAACGAGGCCATATGACTCGACGTTCACACTCGGTTGCTGCGCCATAACGGGAGTCGCAAGCAGCAGCGTGCCACCTATTGCTGCCCACTGCCCTCTAGTGCCGACCGTCTTTCGCATACACCCCCTTAAGCGCGGTCTCCGCCTTCGGCATCCTCTCCCGACTCGCGATCGCTTCCTCGGCGGCCTTCTCGACCGCCGCCGTGACCTCAGCCTCAACCTCCGAGAGCGCTTTGGCCTTCACGCCCTCTTCCTTCAAGTACTCCTCATACAACCCGATCGGGTCGCGCTTGCCCCACGTGCGAAACAGCTCGGCCGGAAAAGTGTCGCGAGCCTCGCGCTCGTCATGCGTCGCGTGACCGCCCATGCGGAACGTCTCCGCGATCAGGATCGCCGGCCCATTGCCGTTACGACACCGCTCGGCGGCGATTCGTGTGGCCGCATAGGCGTCGAGCACGTTGTTGCCGTCAAAACTGGCCCCCCACACGCCATAGCTCGCCGGCCAGTCGCGAAAATCGGGCGGCAGATGGTGCTGCTCGAGCCGAGTACCGAGCGCGACCTGGTTGTTCTCGATGATGAAAATGGCGGGGACGCGCTGCACCGCCGCGAAGTTGGTTCCCTCATGCGCCGTGGCGGTGTTGGCCGAGCCATCACCGACCCACGTCAGCGCGACGCGCGGCTCGCGCTTCAGCTTGAACGTGAGCGCGATCCCGGTGATCACGGGCACCATGTCACCGACGTGGGAAATGGGCTGGAGGACGCCGTGCCTGAATGAGCCGACGTGGAGGTCGCGGCCGCCGCTCGGCGAATCGGCCGTCGCGAGATAGGCGCGCAGCATGTCGGCGATCGGCATCCCCATTTCGCAACAGGCCGCCGCATTGCGGATCATCGGAGCCACGATGTCGGTCCCGCGCTCGAGCGCGTGCACCGGCCCGACGGTGGTGGCTTCCTCCCCCGTACCGAGCCACGCCTTGGAGATGACCCCCGTGCGCACCCAGCGCTTCAGCTCGATGTCATGCAGTCGCGCCCGGAGCAGGCCGCGATAAAGCTGGAGCTTGGAGTCAGGAGTCAGGGTGGACACGATCGCGGCCCGCTCGGGATCGTTCGCAACAGTGGAGCGGAACGCCTCGACGAACGCGGGATCCGGTTTCCAGTCGACGTACTCTGGTGGGTCGAACGCGGGGAACCGCTTCACGGCACGCCGGCAACGCTCCGGCCGAGGACTTGCCCGTCGCGCTTGAAGACACGCCCGTCTTTCATGACGAAGTCGACGTGCTCGAGCACCTGGATGTTCTGGAGCGGATCGCCGGTGACGGCGACGATGTCGGCGCGCTTCCCCACCGCGATCGAGCCGATGTCGCGTTCGAGGCCGAGCAGCGTCGCGCCGCTCGAGGTTCCGGCCACGATCGCCTGCAGCGGCGTCATGCCGCCGTAGCGCACCATGAGGCCAAACTCGCGCGCGTTGGTGCCGTGCCGCATGACCCCGGCGTCGGTGCCGAGCGCGATCTTTACGCCTGCGTCGACCGCCATCTTGAACGAATTGCGCACGCGCGGCGCGAGCGCGAGCGCCTTGGCGGCGATGGGCGGCGGCAGGCGGCCCGCGGTCGCAAGTGACTCCACGGTGAAGCCGGCCAATAGCGTCGGCACGAGCCACGTACCCTTTTGCTTCATGAGCGCCACGGCTTCCGCATCGAGAATTGAGCCGTGCTCAATCGACGTCACGCCCGCGCGGACCGCCGCCTTGACACCGGCGGTCCCGTGCGCGTGCGCGGCAACGCGCCGGTCGAGCTGCGTCGCCGTCTCGACGATCGCGCGCATCTCGTCTTCGGTGTACTGCTGCACGCCGGCCGAGTCGGTCAGCGACAGCACGCCGCCGGTCGCGCAGATCTTGATGACATCGGCGCCGTATTTGACCACGTAGCGAACCGCATTGCGGACTTCGTCGACTCCATCGGCGACGCCCGTTTCGATCCCGCCTTGGTGCTCGAAGACCTCGGGCTGGAGACCATTGGTCTCGTCGCAGTGCCCGCCGCGAATGCCGAACGAGATGCCGGCGGCGACGATCCGTGGTCCGGGAATCCAGCCGGCGTTGATGGCGTTGCGCAGCGCGACGTCGCCGAAATGCGCAGTGCCCACGACGCGTACGGTCGTGAATCCGGCCTCGAGCGTCTGCTGCGCGTGGGCCGCCCCCAGCAGCGCGAGCTGGCTCGGCATCTCGGTGAGCCCCGCGTGCTGCCAGTCGCCGTCGCCGAGCGTCCGGGACGCCAGGTGCACGTGGGCGTCGATGAACCCGGGCAACACCGTGGCACTGGACAGATCGATCACCGTGGCACCGGCGGGAACCTGCACGTTCGTTCCCACGGCGCTAATGCGATCGCCCTGCACCAGGATCACCGCGTTCTTCACGGGCGCTGCGCCGCTGCCGTCGATGAGCGTGCCGGCGCGGATAGCGACAGCGGCGGCGGAGGGCGGCGAGGGGGGGGGAGCGGCGGAGGACGGCGACTGAAACGAAGTGAGGGCTGCGAGAAGCGTGAGATACACCATCACGAGAGCTTTCCTCTCAGTTTGCTCAGGAACCCCCCGGACGACGCGGCGGAGTTTCCACTCCCCCCCCCGGTCAACGCGTCGCCGAATTCGAGTGCGGTCATGTACCGGTCGTCGGGATTGGTCTGAAGGGCTTTGCTGAGCGCTCTTTCCACCGGCTCAGGAACGTCTGGGCGATACTGCCGAATCGGAACCGGCTGGCTGCGCAGCCGCGCGATCATCATCTCCTGAGCATTGCGTCCCTGGAACGGCAGCTTGCCCGTGAGCATCTCGAACGCGACGATGCCGAGGGCATAGAGATCACTGCGGGCGTCGAGCGTCTTGCCGCGAATCTGCTCCGGGCTCATGAACTCGGGCGTGCCGAGAATGATGCCGGTGGCGGTCAGCTTGGCGATCGCCGGATCCGCGCGCCGCTCCTTGGCCAGGCCGAAATCCATGACGACGGCCCGCTCGATCCCGCCGCCATCATCCGGCACCAGCATCACATTCTCCGGCTTCAAATCGCGGTGAATGATCTGCAGCTCGTGGGCGTGGTGCAGGCCGGCGCACATCTGCTTGAGCAGCGCCACGCTCAGGGGGATGTCCATCGGCCCCCCGCGCACTTCGCGATCGGACAGCAGCTCGCCCTTCAGGAACGGCATTACCAGATAGATCAGCCCGTCCTCCGACTCGCCGAGGCGCAGGATGCGACAGACGTTCGGATGATCGAGCCGCATCGCGAGGCCGGCCTCGCGGCGCAGCCGCTCGACCGAGCTTTTGTCCGACGCGAGCCGCGGCGACAGCACCTTGATCGCGACCGTTTCGCCCGACGAGATCTCCTTGGCCAGATACACATAGGACATCCCGCCCTCGCCCAGCTTCTTCATCACCTGATAGCGCGCATCGAGAATCTGATTGGAGAGGCTGGAGGCCCGGTCGAGGCCGGACTTCCCCGGCAGGGGCGTGCGCGCCCCGGTGCCGCTGTCCGAGGACGGCGGCGCCGACGATTTCTTCGACTGGATTTCCACGAGCATGCTTCCGTCTTTGGGACAGAAGCGCGCCGCGCTGTCGGTGTACATCGACCCGCATTTCGGGCAGCGACGCTCGCTCATTGCCGGACCAAGTTGCGGCCTTCGTTCTTGGCGCGATAGAGGGCTTGATCCGCGAGCGACACGAAGCTGTCCGCGCTGTGCACGCGGTCGTCGGGAAACGATGCGAGTCCGATGCTGATCGTCACGCGCACCGGATCGTCGCCGGGATCGGCGAAGTCGCGATTCTGTACGCGGAAGCGGATGCGTTCGGCAAAGATCGCCGCGCCCGGCGTCGTCGTCTCCGGCATCACGACGACGAACTCTTCGCCCCCGTAGCGAGCCACCAGATCGACCGACCGTGCTTCGCGCCGTAGCAGCTCGCCGACCTGGCGCAGCACGGAGTCGCCCGCGATATGGCCGCGGGTGTCATTGACCGATTTGAAACGATCGATATCCGCGAGCATGATCGTCAGCGCCAGGTTGTACCGCCGGGCGCGATCCAGCTCCCCCGCCAGCGCCTCGGCCAGCGCCCGCCGGTTCATGCAGCCCGTGAGCGCATCGGTCGACGCGAGCTTCTCGAGCCGCTGCTTGTCCGACACGGCGCTCTCGAAGTCGTAGGCCTTTTCGATCGCCGACACGGCGGTCTTGATGACGGTCTCCGCGAATTGCGCATCGGCCCGCGTGAGCGGCGGATCGTCGCCGGTCGTCCGCAGGAAGAACACGCCGATCTGCTGGTCCTTCATCCAGAAGGGCAGCGCGACCGCGGAGCGCGTGGGGACCTTGATCTCATCGCGTTCCCAGCGGCGCCGTTCGTCTTCGTACAGCGGATCCGTGGCGACATCTTCGACGAGCACGAGCCGCCCGGTCGAGACCGCTTTGCGGATCTCGGGATACTTGCTGAGCTCGATCTGCAGATTGCGCAGCATCGGGTTTTCGTAGGCCGCCACGACGACGCCCTGCTGATCGCCGGGTTTTGCGAGCACCATCGAGCACTTCGAGATGTTGAGCGCGCGGGCGACGCGCCGGGCGAGGATGTGATACATCTCGTCCGGCTTGAGGGAATCGGTGACCTCGTGGAGAATGTCCACCATCGCGGCGCGGCTGCGCGCTTCTTCCCGTGCCTGCGCGAGCGCGCGGCCGACGCGAATGTGGGCCTCGACACGGGCGAGGAGCTCCCGCACGCGGAATGGCTTGGAGATGAAGTCGGCCGCGCCGAGCCCCAGCGCGCGCACCGTGGCTTCTTCGGGCGGCATCGACGAGACCATCAGGACCGGCAGATCGCGATAGCGCTCGTCCTGCTTGAGCCGCTCGAGCAGCTGCAGCCCGTCCACCTTGGGCATCATGATGTCGAGCAGCAGGATCGCCGGCTTGATTTCCTCGAGCTTGGCGAACAGCCCGTCGCCTCCCGGGCAGACCGCCACCTCGTAGCCGTTCTCCTTCAGGATCCAGGTGAGGGTCTGGACCAGCGACGCGTCGTCATCGGCGACCAGCACTCGCGTCGCGGGAGCTGCCATCAGTCGTGAGCCTCGAGCAGCGAGGGATCCACGTTGCCGCCGCTGACCACGAGCACCGTTGCGCGTCGGCGTGGGACGGCGCCGGCCAGCAGCGCCGCGGTCGTGGCCGCGCCCGACGGCTCGACGGCGAGCCGGCACGTGCGCCATAGAAACTGCACGGCCGCGCGGATGCTGTCATCGTCGACCAGCACGACCCCGCGAATCCGATCGCGCTCCCGCGTGAGCTCGGCGAAGGGGATGTTGCCGACATTGAGCGTGATCAGCCCGTCGGCGATGCTGCCCGTGCGGTCGAGACGGACCACCTTTCCCGCCGCCAGCGAGCGGTGCAGCTTGGGCGCGCCTGCCGGTTCCACCCCCCATACGACCGCGTGGCTCTTCGCGGCCGCCAATCCGGCGACGATGCCTGAGATCAGACCGCCGCCGCCGACCGGCACCACCACGGTCTCGACCTCGGGCAGCTGTTCGACGATTTCGAGTGCGACGGTCGCCTGCCCCGCGACGATATCGGCATGATCGAACGGCGGGACGATCGCGAGCCCCTCGCGCTTGGCGATCTCTTCCGCCTTGACGCGTCGATCCTCGGAAGTTCGACCGGCGAAGACGACTTCACCCCCCCACTTTTTCACGCCGGCGATTTTGACCGCCGGGGTGGTCTCCGGCATGACGATCACCGCCCGCACCGCGAATTGCTTCGCGGCATAGGCGACGGCCTGACCATGATTGCCGGAGGAATACGTGATAACCCCGCGCTGGCGGGCCGCCTCGGAGAGTTTGCGGATGGCGTTGTAGGCGCCGCGGATCTTGAACGCGCCAATCGGCTGCTCGTTCTCGAGCTTGAGGTGGACGCCGAGCTCCTGCACGTAGATGAGCGGCGTGCGGCGCGCGATGCCCCGCAGGCCGGCTGCGGCTTCCTGAATGTCCTGGGCCGTGACCACGCTATTTCTTGGGCTTGGGGCCTCGGGCCTTGGGCTTGGCCTTGGCCTTGGCCTTCGGCGTGGGAGTCGGGCTCTCGTCGTCGTCACCCTCCTCGACGTCGTCGTCCTCGTCTTCCTTCACGACGCGCGCCACGTCCACCACCAGGTCGCCCGGCGTCAGGTTCATGACCTTCACACCCTGCGTGTTGCGGCCGGAAATCCGAATCCCCTCCACCGGCACGCGGATCATGATTCCCTTCTTGGTAATCATCATCAGCTCATCGTCGGGCAGGACCTCCTTCAGCGCCACGATGTCGCCCGTCTTGTCGCTGCGCTTCAGGGTGATGATGCCGCGGCCGCCGCGGTGCTGGACGCGGTATTCGTCGAGCTCGGACCGCTTCCCCATGCCCTTCTCGGTCACCGTGAGCAGCGTCGACTTGCGGCGCACCACCACCATGTCGATGACGTGGTCCTTCTTGTCGAGCTCGATGCCCTTCACGCCCGTGGCCGTGCGTCCCATGTCGCGCACGTCCTTCTCATGGAAGCGGACGCTCATGCCGTGCGCGGTCGCGAGGACGATGTCGTTCTTGCCGTCGGTCACCTGGACGTCGATCAGCTCGTCGCCCTTCTCGATGTTGATGGCGCGAATGCCGACCGAGCGCGGGTTGCCGAACTCCGACAGCACCGTCTTCTTGACCAGGCCGTCCTTGGTGGCGAAGAGCAGGAACTGATCCTCGGAGAACTCGCGCACGGGTACGAGCGCCGCGACCTTCTCGTCCGGCTTCATGGCGACGCAGCTCAAGATCGGCTTGCCGCGGGCGGACCGCGCCGCCTGCCCAATCTCGTGCACCTTCAGCCAGTAGCACTGCCCCTGCTCGGTGAAGAACATCACGTAGTCGTGGGTCGACGCAATAAACAGGTGCTCGACCCAGTCGTCTTCCTTCTGATGCGCGGCGATGACGCCCTTGCCGCCACGCCGCTGCCGCCGGTACGCGGAGACGGGAAGTCGCTTGATATAGCCCGCGTGCGAGACCGTGATCACCATGTCCTCTTCGGCAATCAGGTCCTCGATCGAGAATTCTCCCTGGTCGGCGACAATCTCGGTACGCCGGTCGTCGCCAAAACCGTGGGCCAGCTCGGTCAGCTCTTCCTTCAGGATCTTCATGCGCCGCGGCTTGGACGCGAGGATTTCCTTGCACTCCTTGATGAACTTGCGGACGTCCTTCAGCTCCTCCTCGAGCTTCGTAATCTCGAGCGCGGTGAGCCGCGCCAGCCGCATGTTGAGGATCTCGGCTGATTGCTTCTCGGACAGCTTGAAGCGTTTGCGCAACGCCGCATCCGCGGACGGCGTGTCCTTCGATTTCTTGATGATCTTGATCACTTCGTCGATGTTGTCGACGGCGATCTTCAAGCCTTCGAGGATATGCTCGCGGTCCTGCGCACGCTGCAGCTCGAACTGGGTGCGCAGGGTGATGACGTTGTGGCGGTGCTCGATGAAGTACTGCAGCAGCTCGAGCAGTGTCAGCTCGCGCGGCGTGCCGTCCACCAACGCCAGCATGATGGCGCCGAACGTCTGCTGCATCTGCGTGTGCTTGTAGAGCTGATTGAGCACGACCATGGGGATGACGTCGCGCTTCAGCTCGATGACGAGCCGGATGCCTTCCTTGTCGGACTCGTTCCGCACGTCCGAGATGCCCTCGAGCTTCTTCGCGAGCACGAGATCGCGGATCTGCTCGTGCACCCGCTCGGGGCTGACCTGGTACGGAAACTCCGTCACGACGATCTGCTGCTTGCCGGTCGATTCCTTCTCTTCGGCGATCGCGCGGGCCCGGATGATGATGCGGCCGCGGCCCTTCTCGTAGCACTCCTTGATCCCCTCGCGGCCGTAGATGATGGCGCCCGTCGGGAAATCGGGTCCTTTGACGAACTTGCGGATGTCCCTGATCGTCGCGGTGGGGTGATCGACGAGGTGGACGATCGCCTGGACCACTTCGCCGAGGTTGTGCGGCGGGATGTTCGTCGTCATCCCGACCGCGATGCCCGCCGACCCGTTCACGATCAGATTCGGCAGCCGTCCCGGCAGGACGGTGGGCTCCTGCAACCGGTCGTCGAAGTTGGGGACGAACGCGACGGTGTTCTTGTCGATGTCCTCCAGCATCGTCATCGCGACGCGGGTGAGCCGGGCTTCGGTGTACCGGTAGGCGGCCGCGGAGTCGCCATCGACCGAACCGAAATTCCCCTGGCCATCGATGAGCGGGTAGCGCAATGAGAAGTCCTGCACCATCCGGACGAGCGAATCGTAGACCGCGATGTCGCCGTGGGGATGGTATTTGCCGAGGACGTCGCCGACGACGGTCGCCGCTTTCTTATAGGGCCGGCCCGGCACCAGGCCGAGCTCGTGCATGGCGTAGAGGATGCGGCGGTGGACGGGCTTCAACCCGTCGCGGACATCGGGCAGCGCGCGCTGCACGATGACGCTCATTGAATAGTCGAGGAACGATTCCTTCAGCTCGTCTTCGATGAGGCGCGGGAGAATACGTTCGCGGACGTTAGGACCGGTCATTGAGTTCTGGTTCAGGTGACGTGGAAGATTCGCGACATTGGTAAGTCACGACAACATAACCACTTAGGTAGTCAATTTCAAGTGGCGTCCGGCAGCGAACTGCTTGGGTCGACAGAGGTTACAGAACGCGTTTGCCCCGCCCTCTGCCAAGGTCTAGGTTCGTTCGAATGTGTGTTCGTGCAGGGGCACTCGGCCACATCACACACTGGCTGAGGGCGTCAGCGGTCGTCCTCGCGGGCACGCTGGTCGCATGCGGGGACACGCCGACGGAGTCGCCCCCCGGCCCTTCTCGCCTCATCATGGTGTCCGGAAACGAACAAACCGGGGCGGCCGGGCAGCCCTTGGCTCAACCGATTGTCGTTCGCGTCCTCGACTCGCGCGGGCGCGGCCGCTCGGGGGTCGAGATCTACTGGGTGGTGTCGTTGGGCAGGGGCTACGTGACAACAGCTACGTCCAGCACGGATAGCGAGGGACAGGCTTCCGCCATCTGGACTCTTGGCTTCCTGGCCACGACTCAGACTGTCAGCGCTGTCGCGGGTGACACCACAGTCAGTCCTGCGGAGCGACGAGTCACGTTCAGTGCGACCGCCATCGGCGTGGCGAACCGACTGGAACTCGTCTCCGGTGATAACCAGACGGCGTTGACCGATGACAGTCTGTCCTCGCCACTTGTCGTCAGGCTTGTCAATGAGAATGGTGTCGGAATCGGAGGCGTTGGCGTCTATTGGCTCAGCAACGGCGGGCACGTCTTCCCGCGGGGCTCACCTCTGACCGACGCCGACGGTTACGCGAGGGCGACCTGGATCGCCGGGTTGAGCGCCGGTGCCCAGACAGCGTCGGCGAATGTGTACGACTTTGTGACGCCGGGGCCCCTGTTTTCCGTTCAGTTCACAGCGACGGTGCAGTTACCACCTCAGGCCTTGACCTGGACGCGCGAAGCTCAGGGCGTGACGACAGCCAACCTCTTTGGTGTTTGGGGCAGTTCGGCCACTGACGTCTTCGTCGTGGGGGAGTCGGGGACGATCCTGCACTACGACGGCGTCGGCTGGATTAAGCAAGCTAGCGGCACGACCGCACGTCTCCGGGACGTCTGGGGCACCGGTCCGACAAACGTCTATGTCGCCGGAGACTCCGGGATCCTCCACTACGATGGAAATGGCTGGTCCCCGGAGCGGATTGACCCCACGCTCGACACCACGTTGGCAGCGATGCCGCGCTTCTCGAGCATTTGGGGAACTTCACCCAGCGACATCTTCACGGTCAACCGCTCTGCCTTCTTCCACTTCGATGGCGCGACCTGGAGCGCTACGCCGATGGGGCCCACGAATGATCCGGAGACTTCATGGCATGTATGGGGCCTGTCGCCAATCGACGCCTACGCGGCCGGTGTCGATCTGTGGCACTTCGACGGCGTCACCTGGCGACGCAGTGTCGACGGCACGTATTGTGGCGTAGGCTCGAATTTGGCGTATTTCGACATCTGGGGCGCCACGGGCGACGACCTCTTCGCCGTCGGTTGGGATTGCCATTTCGGTTCAGGCCTGGGAACCATAATCTACGGTTGGATCAGGCATTACGACGGATCCCAGTGGAACACAGTGCTTACCACAGGGCCCCTTAGGGCGATCTCGGGCTGGTCCGCAACGGACATCGTCGCGGTAGGCAATGAGATAAGACACTACGACGGTCAGCGGTGGCGGCGCGAGGGCCCTGAGGGGACGCTGTCTCTAGGTGCGGTGTGGGGGAGTTCGGCGCTGAACGTTTATACGGTGGGCTCTTACGGCTTCATCTTGCACGGGGTTCGCTAGATCTCCACGGCGACCTTCCCGAGTTGCTCACCTTTCGCCAGCCGCTCATACGCTTCACGCGCCTGACTCAGCGGATACACGCGATCCACAATCGACCGCAGCTCTCCTTTCCCCAGCCGGCTGACGATCTCGGCGTACTCCGCGGCGTTCCCCATCGTCGACCCGAGCAGGCTCCAGTGATGCCAGAACAATCGCCGCAGATCGAGACTGACCTGCGGGCCCGACGTCGCACCACAGGTCACCAGGCGTCCCCCGCGTCTGAGACAGCGCAACGAATCATCCCACGTTGCCGTGCCGACGTTGTCGACCACGACATCGACGCCGCGCCTGTTGGTGAGCGCGCGGATCTCCGGTCCGACCTTTTGCGTGCGGTGGTTGAACGTGACGTCGGCGCCGAACCTTTGTGCCGCCACCAGTTTGGCGTCGTCCGACGAGGTGACGATGGCCCGCGCGCCCAGCAGCTTGGCGATCTGGAGTGCCGCGAGCGACACGCCCCCCCCAATTCCCCAGATAAGGACGGTTTCGCCCGCTTTGAGATGTGCCCGGGTGACGACCATCCGCCACGCCGTCAGCGTCACAAGTGAGAACGCGGCCGCCTCGGCCCAGCTAAGCTCCTGCGAGAGTTTGGGGATGTGTGCGACGTTCTGGGCAGGTAGCGTCACGAGTTCGGCAAACGTGCCGGGCACGTGCTCGCCCAGCATGTGATAATTGACGCACAACGAATGCTCGCCCGCACGACAGAATTCGCACGTGTAATCCGAGATGCCCGGGTTCAGCATCACACGGTCGCCCGGCCGGACGTTCGTCACAGCATCACCTCGCGACTCGACGACACCGGCCCCATCCGCACCCACAACATGAGGAAACCGCTCGGGACCTCCGGGCAGACCTCCGGCAACGAACAAATCGAGATGATTGAGCGCCGCAGCCTTGATCGCGATGCGCACCTGGCCCCCCTGCGGCTTAGGGGCGTCCGGAACGTCTATGATCTGGAGTTTGTCGATTCCACCCGTGGCGGTGAGAACGCAGGCGCGCATGGCGCCCGTAATCTAGGGCCGGAACGCCGGCGTGATCATCTGCTCCAGGCCGATCGTCGGCAGCGGGACGGGGGTCGCCGAGCCGACCGGCTGAACGTATACGCGGTACACGGGATTGCGGCGATTCTGCGGCTCCGCATTCACGACCAGGGCCAGGAGATCGCCGGACGGCGAGACGGCGAACGACGCGATCGCGAGGTCGGTGCCGGTGAGCGCGGTGGTCGCGCCGGTCGCGAGATCGGCGCGGATGACCTGCTGGACCGTGCGATTGCCCTCACGCCGCTCTACCAGGTAGGCGAGCGAGCCGTCACGCAGAAACCGGGGCTCCGACTCACGTTGTTGCGGCGACCGCGTGAATTGGCGCTGGTTGGTGCCGTCGCGGTTCATCAGCCAGATATCGCCGTCCTTGTTCCGCGTGGAGACGTAGGCGATCGTCTGGCCGTCCGGCGACATCGCCGGCGAGGAGTTGACCGAGTCACGCGTGAGCTGCGTCAGGCCGGTGCCGTCCACGTTGACGGCCCAGATCTGCTGCTTCCCGGCGGTGCGGGATGAGTGGAACACGAGCGACTGACCGTCCGGCATAAGCGACGGCCGGCCGTCGGGCTGCGGATCATTCGTGACGCGCGTGGTCCCCGTCCCGTCCGCATTCATCACGTAGATCTCGGCGTTCCCGTCGCGCGAGGAGACAAAGGCGATACGCGATCCATCCGACGAGAACGCGGGATCGCTGGCCGAGGCGGTATCGGTGGCGGGGGTTAACTTCGTGAGCTGCGCGAGGTTCGAGCGCTCGACAGCGTAGAGCTGGAACTTGCCGGGAGTGCTCGGCGCGGCGCGCGAGCTGGCGACGACGATCTCACCCACGACATACACATCCGCCGTCGCGGTCCTTCCACCGGGCGCCGTGGCCGTCACCTTCGCATGGCCATACGCGGCGCCGGTTACCGTGCCGTCCTCACCGACGCTGGCGATCTGCGGACTATCGCTGCTCCACGTGAGATTCGTCGCGGGCGCCAGGACGTTTCCCTGCTCGTCAGCGTAATTCGCCCGAAGCGTGCGGCGCTGATTAATGCCGATGCCGACCCGCGGCTGCACAAAGCGCGGAAAGCCCGCGATCACACTGATGTTCCAGGCGACCGACAGCCCCGAGCCTGGACCCCGAACCATCAGTTGCGTCTTCCCGACCGCCCGGCCGGTCAGCAGACCCGTTTGGGGGTCGAAGCTGGCGATACCCGGATCCGTCACGGTCCAGCGCAGCCGAGCCTCTGGAACAAGTGCGTTCTCGGACGTGAGCGCCTGGGCTTCGAATTTCGTGGAACCGGTCAGTGGCACCTGGACTTCGTCCGAGAGCTTCGGCCGCACCGAGAGCTTAGTAACTACTTGGTGCACGGAGACATCGATACTCTTGCTCTGGAGCAGACCGGATACCGTTAGAATCGCCTTGCCCGGCCCAACCGCGGTGACTACGCCCGCCAGGCTCGCGCGGACGACACTCTGATCACTCGACGCCCATTGGAGCACGAGGGGGTTGACCGTCCGGTTGTTCTGCGTTGCAACAATGACGTGCAGCGTGTCGACTTCGCCGGGTGCGAGCAGCAGCGGGGAACCCTCCCGTACGGTGAACTCCGCCTGCTGCACCACCACCGGGGCGGTCGCCGTCAGGCCGCCGGTGTGGGTCGCCTGGATCGTACCCTGGCCCGGCGCGAGGGCGACGACGTTGCCGCTTTGGTCGACGCTCGCGACGTCCGGTCGGAGCGATGTCCACGTCACCGCGACGGGCGCGGCGGGTGAGCCGTCGTCGCGCAGCGCCCGCGGCGAGACGCGCGTGTTCTCCGATGGCAGCAGGTAGACGACGCCGGGCTCGAGGCGGAGGGCGGCGGCGGGCCCGCTGCCGGACGGCTGGCCGGAGAGGTCTTGACCCGGCGGCGGAGGGGGCGCTGGAGGACCGGGAGGGGGCGCCGGGGGCGGGGCTGGTGACGCGCCACCAGTGACCTGGATGGCGGCCTGCCCCCGGCGCGCGCCGACGCGGGCCTCGATGATGGCCACACCGTTGGCCACGCCGGTGACGGTGCCGTTGTTGTCGACCTTCGCGATGTTGACGTTGTTGGACGACCAGATGATGCGCACCGTGGGGATGACATTCCCGATGCGATCGAACGCGGTCGCGAGCAAACCGGCGCGTTCACCGGCGCGGATGGTCACCGAGGGGGGCGCGACCTGCACCTCGGCGACACTCTGCGCGACCAGTGCAGTGGGCAGGAGCAGCCCCAATGCGCCGAGAAGTACGCGTCTCATCATGGCTGGCGAATGTGTGTCCGGCTAAATGGCGTTGTCAAGCCAACTTGTCACCAAGAGCGGTATTTGGTGAGACCGAAAGGGCGGTCGTCGGTATCACTTGCGAGGTCAGAATCCCGCGGTAAGCTATAGGCCACCCACGACGCCCCCGCACCATCAGCATAGGAGATGATCCGATGCTTGAGCAGACGGACGTAGACGTACCGGATAGCAGTTGGCCTGGACCGGGGTTCATGGAGCCGATGTTCCCGTCGGCGCCGACGCCCGCGCCGACGCCATCGTCGATGCCGATGCAAGAGTCGTCGCGCCCGTCTTCCAAGCCCAAGGCGAAGAAGAAAAAGAAAGCCGCCAAGAAGGCCCGGCCTAAGGCAAAGAAGAAGAAACCGGCGAAAAAGAAGAAAGCCGCCAAGAAGAAACGCCGCCGCTAGACAACTCGCTTCGCCATCCCGCGGGAGCGTCTCCACGAGACGCTCCCGCGGACACGTTAAGGAGGGGAAAGACCGTGCGTCGTGCGTCGTACGTCGTACTCGTCTCGGTTGCACTTTCCTGTTCCGCTCCGCGCATTCCGCTTGGGGATCCGCCGAAAGAGATCGCGGCGCTGTTGCAGCGCTCTGCCTCGGACTGGAATCGGGGCGATCTCGCGGGGTTCATGAGCGACTACGCGCAGGACTCGCTCACCAGCTATATGGCGAACGGGCACGTGCAGTACGGCTGGCAGGCGCTGTACGATCGCTATCAGAAGAACTACTTCGCCCCCGGGAAGTCACGCGACTCGCTCTCGTTCGACGAGCTGCACGTGCGCGTGCTCACGCCCGACTTCGCGTATGCGACGGCACGATTCAAACTGACGCGCGGGGATTCGGTCGTGGCGAGCGGACCATTCACGCTGGTGCTCCAGAAACAGGGTGACCGCTGGCGGATCCTGCACGATCATACATCGGCAGATCCCAAGTGAACGTCACACGTCGGCACCTTTCGCTTCGCTCAGGGCAGGCAGTCGGCAGGATGCTGCTGTGTCTCGTCCTGCCGCTCATCGCGTGTAGCAAGCTCCTCCCCCCCAAGGAGCGCGTCATCGCGCTCGAAGGCGCGGCGTTGATCGACGGCGCCGGCGGCGCACCGAAGCCCGACGCGCTGATCATCATCCGCAACGGTCACATCGCGACGGTCACCCGTGTCAACGAGATCCCGATTCCGAAGGGCGCGGAGCGGATCAATGTGGTCGGCAAAACCATCATCCCGGGATTGATCGACGCGCACGCGCACGTGGAACGGTGGGCCGCAGGCCGGTACATAGCCTGGGGCGTCACGACCGTGCGCGATCTGCACGGCGGCACCGACACGGTGTTGGCGCTGAGAAACGCGATGAACCTTGGGTCGATCACGGGCCCGCGGATGTTCACCGCCGGCGCGATGATCGATGGCGTGCCGCCGACGTACGCCAACGCGACCGGCGTCGCGACCGCCGATCAGGCGCGACGCGCGGTGGACCAGCATGCCGTCGCCGGCGTGGACTATCTCAAGGTCTACACGAAGATCACGCCGGCGCTGCTGCGACCGCTGCTCGATGAAGCCGACAAGCTGCGCCTCCCCGTCGCCGCGCATCTCGGCAGGACCGACGCCCTGATCGCGGCACGTGCCGGCGTCGTGTCGATCGAGCATATGTCGGGCGTCGTGCAGGCGGCGACCGGCGATCCGAGCTACGCGGTCGCGCACAACAGTTTCCTCGCCGGCTGGACGACGGAGGAAAAGGGCTGGGTCGGCCTCGATTCGGGCGCGGTCGCCCGGACCGCGCGCGCCCTGGCGCAGACCAAGGTGACCATCGTGCCGACGCTCGTGGTGCACGAGATGCTCTCGCGGCTCGACAACCCCGTCTTGCTGGCGCGTCCGGGGATGGAAGACGTGCCGGACAACGCGGAGAGTGTGCGGAGCGTGCCGAGCCTGCTGCGGCGCACCGGTTGGCGCGCGGGCGACTTTGCCGCGTTCCGGCGCTCGCGGCAGCGGCAGGATCAGTTCGTGCGCGAGTACAAGCGCGCCGGCGGTGCAATCGCCGCGGGCTCGGACGCCGCGAACCAGCTCCTGATTCCGGGATATTCTTTACACGAAGAAATGACCCTGCTCGTTGCTGCCGGTCTGACGCCCCTCGAGGCGATCACCGCCGCCACGCGCCGCGGCGCCCAGCTGCTGCACGCGGATTCCCTCGGCATGATCGCCCAGGGCAAAGTCGCGGACCTCGTCGTCCTGAACGGCAATCCCGCGGAGAACATCGCCGCTACCCGCAACATCGCATTGGTCATGATCCGGGGCCGGGTGATCCGGCCCGATTCCCTGAGAGCCACATGGAAATAAAGCTCGGACGGTCGGTCTTCCTTCTTTTCCTCACCGCCTGCGGAATGGGGAAACCGCCGCAGAGCAGTGACGGCCCGTTCGATGTGATCCTTAAGGGCGGCTGGATTGTGGATGGTAGCGGCAACCCCCGCTATCGCGGCGACGTCGCCATCCGCGGCGACCGCATCGCGGCCGTTGGATTCCTCGGCCAGGCGACGGCCCGCGACACCATAGACGTCAGCGGCCTCGTCGTCGCTCCGGGTTTCATCGATATGATGGGGCAATCCGAGTTCAACGTGCTCATCGACAACCGTGTCCTCTCCAAGATCACGCAGGGCATCACGACGGAGGTGACGGGGGAAGGCGGCTCGGTGGCACCGCTGACCGACCGGCTGGTCCTGGCGGACTCCGACGCGATGAAGAAGTGGCACTATCGGGAGGACTGGCGCGATCTCAACGGCTACTTCGCGCAGCTTGAGCGCCAGGGATCAAGCCTCAACTTTGCCACGTTCGTGGGCGCGACGCAGGTGCGGCTGGCAGTGGTCGGCAACGAAAACCGCGCACCCACCGCCGCCGAGCTCGCGCGCATGGTTGCGATCGTCGATACGCTCATGGAGCAGGGCGGGCTGGGCGTCTGGACGGCGCTCGAGTACGCGCCGGCGAGCTACTCGCAAACCGACGAGCTCATCGCGCTGGCGCGTGCCGCGAGACGGCATGGCGGCATCTACGCATCGCACATGCGCAACGAAGGCGAGCACATCGACGATGCGCTGAACGAGCTCTTCCGAATCGCGAAAGAAGGGGACATCCCCGCCGAGGTCTCGCATCTCAAGCTGTCGGGCCGCCGGGCGTGGGGGCAGATGCCGCGCATCCTGGCTCGCATCGATTCGGTGCGCGCGGCGGGGCTGGACGTCATGGCGGATCAGTATCCCTACATCCGGGCGGCCACGTCGCTCGACGCGTCGATCCCCACGTGGGCGGAGAGTGGCGGCATGGACTCGCTGCTCATCCGGTTGCGGGATCCTGCGACGCGCGCGCGCCTGCATCGCGAAATGTTGAATCCCGCGGGCGGCGAAGTGTTCTATTCCGCCGCCGGCGGCGCCGACGGGATTCTCATTACCGGCACTTTCCAGGATTCCTTGCGCTACATGCAAGGCAAGACGGTGGCGCAGATCGCGGCGGCCCGACATCGCGATCCGATCGAGACCGTTTTCGACATCGTCCTCGCCGAAAAAGGACATCGCACCGACGCGGTGTACGCGATCATGGATGAGCCGGACGTGCAGGCGGCGATGAAGCAGTGGTGGGTCGCCGTGAACACCGACTTCGGCGGCGTGGCGCCGGACGGCCCGTTCGGCACGCAGTCGGCGCACCCGCGCGCCTACGGCTCGTTCCCGCGCATCCTCGGCCACTACTCGCGCGACCTGAAGCTGTTCCCGCTCGAGTTCGCGGTGCGCAAGATGACGTCACTCGCGGCGCAGCGCGTGGGCCTGGCGGACCGCGGGCTCGTCAAGCCGGGCATGTACGCCGATATCACGGTCTTCAATCCCATGACAGTGAGCGATCGCGCGACGTTCGAGCAGCCGCACCAGACGTCCGTCGGGATCGACTACGTATTCGTAAACGGCCAGCGAGTACTGAACAAGGGGCAGCTCACCAACGCGCGTCCGGGCCGGGGACTGAGGGGGCCGGGCTACCGCGGGACGCGCTAGCGTGACGTTCGGGCGACTGCTCGTCGCCTGGCTGCCGCTGGCGACGCTCTTCACGATCGCGCCGCCGATCGGCTATCGCTGGGACCTGCCGCCCGACAATCGGGCTCTCGTGTGGTCGTGGAATCGCTGGGAAATTGGCTGGCGGTGGGTCGAAGCCCTGGTGCTCACGCTCTTCGCTTCGTTGTGGTTCGACTCCCTCGGCGCCGGCGGATGGTGGCTGCTGTTTCTGTTGGTTGGATTGCTCGTTGCATTTCCGCGACGCCTCGTGATGTGGCGGCATGTCGACCCCCTGCGACGGCGCCACCTGCTGGTCCACGCGTGGTTCGACGTGGCTCGCTATGTCATCGCGGGAGCCCTGCTCGCCTGGCGGCTGTCCTAGCTAGCTTCGACTTGTAAGGATTCCTCCCCACCACACGTTCTCTATCTAAGAGACCGGTGTGCCATTACTAGAGCCGTCGATTCCACTCAAGCATGAACGCTCGGACGACGCAGCGCTCGTTGAGCGCTTATCCACCGGTGATCTCGGGGCGCTGGATGCGCTCTTCCATCGGTACGCGACCGCGCTCTTGAATCTCGCGCGCCGAGTGACGGGATCAGCCGGCGATGCGGAGGATGTGGTGCAAGATCTGTTCGTGGGTTTACCTGTGGCGGTTCGCCGTTACACCGAGCGTGGCAGCTTCGGTGCGTGGTTGCGCACTGTGACGGTGCGGCTCGCCCTCGACCGCGTTCGGCGCGGTACCCGGCGGCAGGAGGTCGCGCTCGACCACGCTGGTGAGCAGCCCGCGGCGTCAGAGACGCCCGAGGTTCGCTGGGATCTCGAACGCGCCATCGCAGCGCTTCCTCACGACCTGCGAGTGGTGTTCGTCCTGAAAGAGGTCGAGGGATTCTCGCACGCGGAGATCGGGAGGTTGCTCGGCATCCGCACGGGAACGAGTGAGGTGCGGCTGCACCGCGCGATGCGCGCGCTGCGGCGTGCGTTGGGAGGTGGGGCTTGAACGACTCCTGGATCCGTGAGCTGAAGACCGCAATCGCGAGCCTGCCGGTGATGCCTGCATCACCCGAACTCCTTCGGCGCATTCGCGCGCGACTCGCCGCCGATGAGCACGTCATTCTCCCGCTCGCCGACCCGCCGCTGCCGGTGCTGCCCGTGTGGCGCGTCGCCGCGGCGATAGGCCTGCTCCTCGCCGCCGGCGCGGGTCTCTGGTTCGTCTGGCCCCCGGCAACGCTGACGGCGGGCGATATCCAGGGTGAGCTCACGTTTACTCCGGCGACGCCGCGCGTCGGCCAGGCGGTGCAGGTCGCTTATCGCGCGCCAACGACGCTTGCCGGCCGCAGCCGGCTCGTCCTGCGGGTGCGTTACCGCACCCCCCGGGACGAGGCCTACCAGTGGACGACGCGGCAGACCGTGGTCGCGGAGCTGGAAAGCGCGCGCGACGGCCTGTTCCGGGCTTCGCTCCGCCTACCGGACTCGGTCGTGTACGCCGCGTTCGCCGTCGAGGACGCGGACGGCCGAATCGTGGACAGCAATGCTCGTCGCTTGTGGGAGTTGCTGGTCCACGACCGCGAGGGCCGGCCAACGTTCGACGCCCTCAAGCAGCGCGAGAACGACTTGATGGGCCGGAACTGGGAGCAGGGCTACGAGACGGCGCGCCAGGTTGCGGCACTGTATCCCGATCGCGTAGCCAGCTGGTCGGGGCTCCTCTTCTACGAGAAGTTCGTGCTCGGCGAGTCGCACCTGGACAGCACTCTCGCCGCGCACAAGGCCCGTCTGAAAGCCTTCCACCACCGACTCGCGCCGCGCGCTTCCCTCACCGCCGACGACCTCGGTTGGATGCTCTGGTACGCGCGGTCCGTGGGTGACTCGACGCTCGAGCGGTACTGGAGGGATCGCCTGGAGCGAGAGGCACCAGCGTCGCCATTGGCCGTTCAGGAACGGGCGATCGCCATCGGGAACCGCGCGTGGAACGATAAGGACTCCGTGCGAGCGCTGGCCGACCTGGACCGGCTGTGGGACGAAGCAGGTCCGGCACACGGCAACCTCGTCAACGTGGGGTGGAGCATGGCCCAGCGCGTAGGAGAGCCCGCCGCGCTCGTGCGCTGGGCGGATCACTACCTCGTGATGAACCCGCGCGATTCCTCCTGGATTGCCACAGTGTTCACGCGCTATCCCGCCTTGCGCGAGGAGGGAATGCAGCGATTGCGCCTCGAGCTTCGAGATTTCCAGACGCGGAACGACTCGCGCCGCGCACTCGAGCGCACGGTGGACGAGCAGCGCACGGCCGATGCCGAGAGGGCACGCCAGCTCCTGGTCGCGCTGGGCGACGCACTGGTGGCGAGCGGACGAACGAAGGCGGGCCTCGACACACTCAAATTCGCCGTGCGTGAAGGCTGGGATGTTTCATTGTTTCGTCGTGTCGCGGAGATCGAGCGTTCGACCGGGGATACAGCAGGCGCGCTCCGATTGCTCGCGATGGTGGCCGCCGACCCCGTCACGGAGGAGCTCACGGGGGCCTCGGTCGACTCCACGGTGTGGGCGCGACTCCTCCAGGACGGCCGCAGCGAGATGCGCCGGCGGCTCCTGGACATGGCGGTCCGCCGGCGCCTCCCTCCAGAAGTGCGGCTAGAAGCAGCCGGTGGCAGCGCGGCGCGTCTCGACACCCTCACGCGCGGCCGCCTGACGTTCGTCGCCTTCTGGTCCCGCCATTGCGGCCCGTCCCTGGAGGAGCTGCCCGCACTGGAGCGTCTGACTGCGCGGTTGCGGCAGCAGGGTGTTGCCATCGTGGCGATCACCGATGAGCGCGTCTCGGACGACCTGCGGCGTTTCCTGGCCGACCAGAAGCTCACATTTCCCGTCTATGCCGACGCGTGGCGGCAGGCGAGCCGGGCCTTCAGCCAGTGGGGGACACCCTCCTACTTCGTCCTCGACGCTGATGGGCTCGTGCGCTTCGAGTACCGTGAGCTGAACCAGATTCCCGCGGAGGTTGCCGTCCTGCAGTAGTTCCCTCCATCTTCCGCGCACGATGTCCACACAAGCCATCGTGCGCCTCACGAGCTACTCGCACGGCGCCGGCTGAGCCTGCAAGCTCGGCCCTGCCGAGTTGGCGCAGGTCTTGCGCCACGTGCCGACCCTCTCGGATCCACGCATCCTGGTTGATGCTTCGACGCGGGACGACGCCGCGGTGTACCAGTTGACCCAGGACCGCGCGATCGTCGCCACAGTCGACTTCTTCACGCCGGTCGTGGACGACGCGTACGACTTCGGCCGCATCGCCGCCGCCAACGCGTTCTCCGACGTTTACGCGATGGGCGCGACGCCCCTGCTCGCGCTGAATCTCGTCGGCTGGCCGCGCGACAAACTGCCCTACGAGCTGTTGGGCGACGTGCTGCGCGGCGGCTCGGACATCGCGAAAGAAGCGGGCGCGTTCGTCCTCGGCGGCCACTCCGTAGACGACCCCGAGCCCAAGTACGGGATGGTCGTGATCGGCGAAGTGCATCCCAACCGGGTCGTCACGCTGGCGCGCGCGCGCGCGGGTGACGTGCTCGTCCTGACCAAGCCGATCGGGACGGGGGTGCTCACGACCGCCTTGAAGCGAGATCTTCTCACCGCGGCCGATCTCGCGCCCGCAGTCAAGTCAATGACGACGCTGAATGCCGGCGCGGCGCGCGCGATGCGCGCGACGGGCGGCGGCGTCCACGCCGCAACCGACGTCACCGGTTTCGGCTTGCTCGGCCACCTGCACAACATGCTGAACGCCAGCGGCCTGTCGGCCGAGCTCAATGCGGCGTCCGTCCCGCTCTTGCCCAAGGCGGTCGAGCTCGCCGCAGGCGGTGCGATACCCGGCGGCACCACGCGCAACCGCGAGGCGCTCGCGCCGCACGTGAAGTTCGCTCCGGCGGTTCCGGAACCGGTCCGCGTGCTGCTGTTCGACGCGCAGACATCGGGCGGGCTGCTGATCGCTGTGGACGCCGATCGCGTGAACACACTGCTCGCCGCGCTGGAGCGCGAGGGGACGCCCGCCGCCGCGCGCATCGGCGGGCTCGCCCGGGGAGTGCCCGGCGCGATTTCGGTGAACTGAATGCGCGTTCCGCCGATCCCTGAGTTCCGCTCCCTCACTCCCGATGCCCTGGACGCGCTGGAGCGCGCCGTGCGGGAGCATCGCCGGGTAGCGCTGCGGCGCCGCGGCACCGAATATGTCGTGGTGGCCGAGCGTCTCGAGACGAGCGGGCGGGACGACGCGCTGGCGGGACGGCTGCCCATGACGGGCGAGCTGCTCACGTTCCGCTTGCGCGATCTGGAAAGCTTCGCGGTACTCCCCTAACCCGTGTTCACGCGCCTGCTCGTGGGTCTCGATGGCAGCCCCAGTGCCGATGAAGCATTGGAGCAGGCGGTGCACCTCGCCCTGCGCTTCAAGTCCAAGGTCCTGGTCGCCCATATAAAGGAGACACATGGCCTGAGCAAGCGCATCTCCGATTCGGGTGTGCTGCTGCAGCGGGCGCAGGAGCGCGTCGCCGACGCCGGCCTCACGGTGCAGACGGTCCTCAGGCATGGCGAGCCGGATGTCGAGCTGGCGACCCTGGCGCGCGACGTGGACACGGTCCTGGTGGGCCGGCGCGGCCGTTCCTCACCCGCCGACGTGTTGGGCAAGACTGTCACCTCGCTGATTCGGATCGCCGAGCGATCGGTCATCGTGTGCGGCAGCACGCCTTCCCCGATGAACGCGTGCGCGATCGCCTACGACGGCCGCGAGACCGCGCAGCGGGCCCTGGCGCTCGTCGCGCGCTTCGCGAGCGTCACGCATAGTACGGTGCACGTCATTCACGCGACCATCGATCCGGCCGTGGGTACGATGGTGGTCGGGGAAGCGGAGGCGCTGCTCTCGCTGCAGGGCGTCACGTTCGTTACGCACCTCGAGCGCGGCACGCCCGGCGAGGCGGTCGCGCGGGTGATTCAGCAGACGCAGTGCGATGCGCTCTTCGCCGGCGCGCATGTCTCGGGCGAGGGCCGACACAGTGCCGTGACGGTTTCACATGCGGAGGAGATCTTGCTGCACACCGATATACCCGTCGTGATTCAGCCATGACCGGCCGCTTCGTGTTGGTCCATGCGGACGAGAGTTGTCTCGGCAACGACTCGACGAAGGCGAGCCGGGGCGGGAACGCCGCGCTGATCGAGGCGCCGGCCGGGGACAGCGTGGCGCGCTGGGATTTCTACGAGTGTTCGCCGCAGACGACGAACAACAAGATGGCGCTCGCCGGCGCTATCGCGGCGCTCGAATGGATCCGGCGCCAGTGGAAGCACGCGCACGTGCGCTTCGTGTCCGACTCGGAGTATCTCATCAAAGGAATGACGGAGTGGATCACGGGGTGGGAGGCGCGCGGGTGGCGGCGCAAGACGGGCGCGCTCGAAAACAGCGACTTATGGCAGAAACTGGCCCAGGTCGCCGCCGTGCATACCGTTGACTGGCGCTGGGTCCGCGGCCATAACGAGCACGTCAAAAACGAGTATGCGAACGCGCTCGCGATCCGCGCCGCCGAGCGACAGGATCGGTCCAACGGCCTGGTCCCGTCCGGCTTCGACACCTGGCTCGCGCAGCAGCGCGCCCGCGGCAAGTTTGTCGAGTTCGATCCCGACCAGGAGCTCCATGAGCGCGCCTAAGGACGGCGTTGCCGCCAACACGCATCCATCGAACCTCTCAGCTGACGGACCGCCGGGTTCCGTGGACCGGATACCGCTGTACGAGGTGTACATGCGTATGGCGGAAGAGCTCGCCAAACGGTCGACGTGCGTGCGCCTCCAGGTCGGCACCGTCGTCACCGATCAGCGGCTCGAGAACGTCCTGGCGATCGGCTATAACGGCAACGCGCGCGGGCTGCCGAACAAATGCGACTCCGCCGTGCCGGGCAATTGCGGCTGCATCCACTCCGAGATGAATGCGCTCGTGAAGGCTCCGGGCAACGTGCGTGACAAGGTCGTGTTCGTCAGCGCCTCCCCGTGCGTGATGTGCGCGAAGCTGATCATCAACTCCGGGGTGACGCACGTGTTCTATCGCAAGGCGTATCGCGATCCCTCGGGTGTCGAGGTGCTGCAGCAAGGCGGCGTTGTGCCGGTGCTGTATGATCGCTGGATGAGTGCGTGGAGAAATGGCGCGTAGTGGACGAGCTCGATCGATTGTTTGGCTTGCTCGTCGCCGCGCTGGCGCGTGAGACGCGCGTCGCGGTCCCCTTCGCGGCGGCGGAAATCTACGAGCGGCTCGTCCCCTATCGCTCCAACCGCTCGCGCCTGAACGTCGCGACCCATCAGGATTACGAGATGGCGGTCCTGCGGCTGCTCGCGGGCGAGCGCGGCTACGTCCAGCTGGAGCCAGATTCGGTCCGCGAAGCGATGCAACGGGAGATCGCGACCATCAACCCCGACCCGGCCTACTTCCGCAGTTTTCCGGAGGCGCGCGTCATGGTCAACGGCCGGGCCGCCGAGCGCGTGTTGATCGGGGAGCGGGCATACGCTCCGCCGGTGGACGACGAAGACGACCTGCTCGACACGACGGGAGAAAACCCGATCCCCGCGCCGCTGCCTCCCGTGCATCACGAGCGATTTCGTATCGCCCGTCCCGCGCATGGGCCGTCGGAAAACGAGTGCGAGTACTGCGGTGGTGTGCTGCCCAGCAATCGCGACGTGCGGTTCTGCCCGCATTGCGGCCAGCCGCAGGAAGGCGACCTCAAGTGTCCCGCGTGCGGCAGTCCGGTCGACGTCGGCTGGGCCTACTGCCTCGCGTGCGGGAAGCCGACGGGCTTCGAATGACGGGCCGTTGAAGACCTATCGTATTGCGGTGATCGCGGGCGATGGGATCGGACCCGAGGTCATCGAGGCGGCAATCCCCATTCTGGACCGAGTCGCCGCCAAGCACGCGTTCGCGCTCTCGTGGGAGCGACTTCCCTATTCCGCGGATCACTATCTCAAGACGGGAGAGACGCTCCCCGACGCCGCCTTTCGCCATCTGCGCGACGACGTCGATGCCATCTTCCTCGGCGCACTCGGCGATCCGCGAGTGCCGGGCAACGAACATGCCCGCGACATCCTCCTGGGTCTGCGATTCAAGCTCGATCTCTACGTCAATTTCCGTCCTGTAGAGCTGCTCCACCCCGACCTGACGCCCCTGCGCGTTGCGGCCGTCGACTTCGTCATCTTCCGCGAAAACACCGAAGGCCAATACCTCGGTCGCGGGCGTACCTCGGGCGACGAGCACATCGCCGAGGAAGTCAACACGGGGAAGGGCGTGGAGCGGATCATCCGCGCGGCGTTCGCGTGGGCACAGTCACACGGCAAGAGACGGGTCACCATGAGTGACAAGTCCAACGCGATTCCCGCGCATCGGATCTGGCAGGACAAGTTCAAGGCGATCGCGCGGGAGTACCCGCAGATCACGGCCGAGCACCGCTACGTCGACGCGCTGGCACTCGAGCTTGTGCGTGAGCCGCAGCGCTTCGAGGTGATCGTAACGAACAACCTCTACGGCGACATCCTCTCCGATCTGGGCGCGGGGCTCGTCGGAGGGCTCGGCATCGCAGCCAGCGCCAATCTCAACCCTGGGAGCCGGCACGCGCTGTTCGAGCCTGTGCACGGTTCTGCACCGGCCCTCGCCGGGAAGGGGGTGGCCAACCCCCTTGCCGCGGTGTTGACCGGGGGTTTGATGTTCGAACACTTCGGGTATCCTGCTGCGGCTGCCGACCTCAAGCAGGCGGTCCGGAAGGTGCTGGCGAGCAAGGTCCGCACGCCCGATCTCGGCGGTGACGCGAGCACGGCCGCGGTGGTAAAGAAACTAGGGGACCTAGTTTGACTCCCAGTTGACGCGGTTCACAACCATGCGTTGAGTCCGACATGCCGCCGCTTCCGCTGGCCAGAGTGTTGAGCGCTGCGCTCCCATCATTGTCCGGCGAAGCACGGGCTGTCCTCGACGTGCTCACCGCTCGGAACGGCCTGCTCCCCCCCGCCAATGACGTCGCCAGGTTTCTCGGCCTGCGAACGCGTCATCAGGTCGCCCGCAAGTTGCGTCGCGCCAGCCTGCCGCCGTTGGAGGAGCTCGCGGCGTGGACCCGCCTCTTCTATTGGATTCTCCAGTCTGAGGAAACCGGCGCATCGTTGTTGTCCCTGGCGCGGCAGTCCGGGCACGAGCCGGCAACCTACTATCGCCTGGTCCGTCGCCTGATGCGCCAGCCGTGGTCGCACGTACGGAGCGGCGGCATCGCGGCAGCGATCCTGCAGTTCCAGACGACATGGACGGGGGG
>WNGO01001941.1_pt1 | contig 30653 bp, 25 predicted proteins | sample 5400511 | NCBI WGS metagenome assembly WNGO01 (sample SAMN13153380, study PRJNA577476) | soil metagenome | isolation source: 20 cm soil or saprolite under Garry oak tree replicate 2 | place: USA:California | collected 2016-06-15 | reverse complement strand
CCTGCCTGATGCTCGACAACCACCCGATCTTCGGCGGCGAGGCCAAGGAGAACGAGTTCGACGTGGGCGGGGTGCGGCTGATCGGGCCGCAGGGTTCCAACGGCTTCTTTATCCCCGCCGCGCTGCAAGACCCGGAAACGGCCGCGGGGGACGCCCGATACTACGCGGAGCTGGGTGTGCCGCGAGCGTTCCGGTTCCGTGATTGGCCGGCGACGAACACACCCCTGCGGTTCAGTCCCGACAACTACGAGTACTTGGTGCGGGGGCTCGAGCAGCACACCAGCGTCGGTCACTTCTTCGGCGGGGGCCCGCGCCCAGAAGGGACCTGGGCCATCGACATATGGGAACGGCGCCTCGCCAACACGCCCTTGTCCACAGCCGCCCGCGAGACGCTGCTCCGTTGGCATGAAGCGGGAGCCACGCGGAAATTCGCGACGGACGAGCAAGCGGTGCGCGCTCTCGACGGTATGTCGTACCAGCAATTCCTCGAGCACGAGCTTCACATGGGACCAGAGGCGGCCCGCTACGCCAATCTGTTCCTGGCTTCCGCTTGCGGCCTGGGTAGCGACGCCATCTCGGCATATGTGACGTACCAGCTTCCCATGCCGGCCCTCACAGATCCGCTGCCTCCCAATCTCCGGAGGGTGTCGTTCCCCGGGGGCAACTCCGGATTCGTGCGCCTGTTTCTCAAGCGGATGATCCCGGACGCAATCGCCGGCACGGACGGCTTCGAGGACACCATCACGGGCAAGATCCACCTTGATGCCCTCGATCGCGCCGGACAACCGCTTCGCGTGCGTCTACGTTCCACGGCCGTGAGTGTAGCGCACGCATCCCCGGGCACGGTGAATGTCGTGTATACGCGCGATGGCCGGCTCTATGGGGTCCGGGCCAAGGCGGTGATCATGGCCACCGGCGGGTGGATGAACCTCTATGTCGTACGCGATTTACCGCCGGCGTACCGCGAGGCCTACGGAAAATTCATCCACGCACCGTTCCTCGTGGCAAACGTAGCGCTGAGCAACTGGCGCTTCCTCGAGCGTCTCGGGATCACCGCCGCGATCTGGGACCGCGACGAGGGAAGCGATTTCGGATTTACCTGCAACATTCGGAACCCGATGCAGGTGGGCGGCTACGAGCCCCCGCTGAATCCGGACCAGCCCACGATCTTGAGTTTCTACACGCCGTTCCATCATCCCGGACTGCCCCCGAGGGAACAGACGGTGCGCGGCCGCACCGAGCTGCTAAGCACTCCTTATCCGGAGTACGAACGGCGCATCGCGGCCCAGATGATCAGACTGTTCGGCGCGTCCGGGTTCGACGCGCAGCGCGACGTCGCTGGCCTCATTCTGAACCGATGGGGGCACGCGTTTTCCGTCCCGTTCCCGGGCTTCTTCGGTGGGGCGGCGGGCAAGGAGGCGGCACCGCGAGAGGTCATCCGAAAGCCACACGGGCGGATCGCCTTTGCGCACTCGGAGCTGAACGGCTGGCAACACTGGGGTCCGGCTGCGGACGAGGGACGGCGGGCGTTCAACCAACTCGTGGACGCGATCTAGATGTCGTTGCTCGAGCTGCAAGAACATGCAGGGGTGCGGCTTTTTATGCGGACTTGCCGAGCGGTGGATCGCACGGCAACATAGCCCCGGCGCACTCGCCGTTCCTGCTGCGTAATCACGATGCCTAGAGGGAGGCACCTCGTGTCCAGGCCCAGCCGCTTTCACGCATTCGCACTGTTGCTGTCGGTGTTCGTGCTACCACACGCACTGCTCGGTCAAACCGGCACCATCCGCGGCAAAGTGACGAGCGCCGCGGGCGGGCCGCTCGCGGCGGTCAGTGTGACGGTCGACGCCACAGCGCTGCGCGCCATCACCAACGATCAAGGCGAGTACGAGCTGCGCGGCGTCCCCACGGGCGCCACCACGGTGCGCGCGCGCCTGCTCGGCTACGTGGCGCAAGCGGCGCGCGTCAGCGTGGCGGCGGGGGATGCGGTGCAACAGAATTTCGTGATGGCACAGCAGGCGATCGCGCTGTCCCCGGTGTCCGTGGTGGTCGGATCGCACGCGCGGCACACGGCGGCGGAAGAGCTGGCCGTCCCGGTCGATGTGATTCCGTCCGAAGTGCTGGCGCAGCAGGGGACCACCGAAACGAGCCAGATCCTTCAGGCGGTGTCCCCCTCGGTCAACTTCCCGCATCAGAGCGTCACCGATGCCAACGACATCGTGCGGCCGTTCACGCTGCGTGGCTTGAGTCCCGACCAGACCCTGGTCCTCGTCAACGGCATCCGGCAGCACCAGACGGCGGTGGTGAACACCTTCGCCTACGGCATGCCGGCCGGATCCTCCGGCGTCGATATGAACACGATCCCCGTCGCGGCGATCGATCGCATCGAGGTGCTGCGTGACGGCGCGGCGGCACAGTACGGCTCCGACGCCATCGCCGGTGTGGTGAACGTGGTCTTGAAGGAAGGAAACTTCACCCCGTTCGTGAACGCCACGGCCGGCCGTTATCAACCGAAGAATTATCCGGATGACGGCTCCACGGTCGATGTGAACGGCGGCTGGGGGACGAAGCTCGGGCGCGGCACGTTGGCGCTGTTCGGCGAGGTGCTCAATCGCCAGCCGACCAATCGCGCATGGGCGGACATCTACGAGGACGCCGGCACCGGCGTGCCGGATTCGATCAACAGCATCGGCCAGGTCGTCATTAAGCGTAACCCGGTGCCGCAACCCAACCACCACTGGGGCGACGGGCTCGAGCGGGATTTGCTCTCGATGGCGAATCTGCGCCTCCCCCTCAACGAGGGGGGGACGCAGGAGCTCTACGCGTTCGGCGGTTACAGCTTCCGCCACGGGACCGGCAACGGCTATCGGCGCTGCCCGTCGGCTGACTGCGCGGGGATCGGCGGGCGCAACTGGCCCGAGATCTATCCGTTGGGCTACTTGCCGACGTTCGCCCCCGACGTGCGCGATTATTCCACGGCGGGCGGCTTCCGCGCTATCGCCAACGGCTGGTCGGTCGATCTCGGGGCGGCGTTCGGCCACAACGACTTCGAATACAATCTCAAGAACACACTCAACGTGTCGCTCGGGCCGTGCCTGGACCCGGCGAACCCGTGTGCCCCGGGTCCCGACAGCACGCTCGGCACCGGCGACGATCCCGGGATCCCGAACCAAACCTCGTTCTTCGCGGGCCGGCTCACGCGCGAGGAGTTCAGCACCAGCTTCAATGCGTCGAAGTCGCTCGTCGTGGGGTTGCCGGCGCCGGTGAACGTGGGGCTCGGTGCCGCGTACCGGCGGGAGCGCTACCAGATCGAGCGCGGCGAGCTCGCGTCCTACATCGACGGCGGGCACCGCGCCCAGGACTCCTCCGATGCGCCGGGCGGCTCGCAGGTGTTTCCGGGCTTCAATCCGGGCGACGAATCCAACTCGAGCCGCACCAACGTCGGCGCCTATCTCGATCTCGAGACCAACCTCACCCCGAAGCTGTTGGGGAACGTCGCCGGCCGGTTCGAGCACTACAACGACTTCGGCTCGCTCGTCACCGGGAAGGCCGCCTTCCGCTACCAGCCGTCGCACCGCCTGACGCTGCGCGCGGCGGGCAGCTCGGGTTTCCGCGCGCCGGGGCTGGGCCAGATCCACTTCAGCAAAGTGGTGACCAACGTCATCGGCGGCACGCCGGAAGACATCGGCGTGTTCCCGGTGACCTCGGTCGCCGCGCAAGTGCTGGGCGCCAAGCCGCTGAAACCGGAAAAGTCGTTCAACCTATCGGGCGGGTTGGCGTTCACGCCGCGGGACAACGTCACCTTCACGGTCGACTACTTCCGCATCACGATCACCGACCGCATTCTCCTCGGCGCCACATTCGACGACACGCTCGCGGGCGCGGGGAGCCGTTTCCTCCTCGACAGCATCGGGCGCACCGACATCGCCGGCGTGCAGTATTTCACCAACGGGATGGACACGCGGACGCAGGGGGTGGATCTCACGGCCAACCTGCGCGTCCCGTCCGGTGCGGGGAGCTTCGACTTCACGGGCGGCCTGAACTACACCAAGAACCGGATCGCCCGGGTCGATCCGTTGCCTGCGGTGCTCACGTCACATGGCTCCGAGGAGGCGGGCATCATCGACACGGTGACCACCATCGCCACGACCGAAGAGCGGCCGGACTGGCGCGGGACGCTGACGGCGCAGTATCTGCGGGGTCTGTTCCACGCCCTGGCCCGCTCATCGTACTACGGCAAGTTCTCCTCGTCCCAGCCGGGCCTGTGCGACTTGTGCCGCGAGCGCTACGGGTCGAAGACCCTGTTCGACGTTGAGGTCGGTTACCAGTTCAACCAGGTCAACCTCTCGGTGGGCGTGCGGAATCTGTTCGACACCTACCCCGATCATCCGAGCTCCAACACCGACATCGACACGGGCGGCGACTGCCGCGTTAGCGGCGGCACCTGCGCCAAAGACTACAACAACAACTTCGGCGTATTCCCCTGGGCGGCGGCTTCGCCGTTCGGCTACAACGGGCGCTATCTCTACGCCCGTCTGGAGACGACGCTCACGCGCTGATTCACGGCGCTGCAGCGGCGCCACACCACGAGCTAGCGGCCCGGCCTGCGAGCGCTATCATAGGCACCCCCGACGCACAACGCGTCGGGGGTACCGCTCGCTCGGAGGGTTCGTGATGTTCGCCCGCGCCGCTCGCATCGTCGCTTCGCTCGTCCTCATCGCTTGGCCGCTCGTCGCTCAACGCCGTCCTCCCGCCTCAGCCGCCGCGCCCGCCGCGACGTTCGACTCCACCTGGTTCGCAGGAATGAAATGGCGCGAAGTCGGCCCGTTCCGCGGCGGCCGCGTGGCCGCGGTCGCGGGTGATCCGGCCAATCAGCTGGTGTTTTACGCCGGCGTCACCGGCGGCGGCGTGTGGAAGACGACCGACGCGGGACTCACCTGGAAGCCCGTGACCGACGGCCAGATCAGCTCCGGCTCGATCGGCGCGGTGGCAGTGGCCGACGCCGATCCCAACGTCGTGTACGTCGGCACCGGTGAGAACACGCTGCGCGGCAACGTGTCGCCCGGCGACGGCATGTACCGTTCGACCGATGCGGGCAAGACGTGGAGCAAGATCGGTCTCGCCGACGCCGGGCAGATCGCCCGCATCGCGGTCCATCCGAAGGACGCGGATCTGGTCTACGTCGCCGTGATCGGCCACGTGTTCGGCCCCAACCCCACGCGCGGCGTGTACCGCTCCAAGGACGGCGGCAAGACGTGGCAGAAGATCCTCTCGAAGAACGACTCGACCGGCGCCATCGACCTGGTGCTCGACCCGCAGAATCCGCGCATCGTGTACGCGGCGCTGTGGCAAGCGGAACGCACGCCGTGGGGCTTCTCCTCGGGCGGCGCGGGCAGCGGGTTGTATAAGTCCACCGACGGCGGCGACAGCTGGACCGAGCTCACCCGCAACAAGGGCATGCCCGAGGGCGTGATCGGCCGCATCGACATCGCGGTGGCGCCGTCGAGCCACGACCGCCTGTACGCGATGGTGGAAGCCAAAGAAGGCGGGCTGTTCCGCTCCGACGACGCCGGCGCCACCTGGACGCGCGTCAACGACGATCACGACATCCGCCAGCGCGCCTGGTACTTCTCGAACGTCTTCGCCGATCCGCAGAACCCCGACGCGGTCTACGTCTTGAATACGTCGCTGCTCAAGTCGGTGGACGGCGGGCGCACGTTCCGCGCGATCCGCGGCTCGCACGGCGACCACCACGCCCTGTGGATCGATCCGCAGAACCCGCGCCGCATGGTCAACGGCAACGACGGCGGCGTCACGGTTTCGCTCACGGGCGGTGAAAGCTGGACCAGCGAGAACAACCAGCCGACGGCGCAGTTCTACCACGTGATCGCGACCACGCACTATCCCTACAAGCTGTGCGGCGCGCAGCAGGACAATTCGACCGTCTGCATCGCCAGCCGGACCGACGGCAATACGATCGGCGACCGCGACTGGTACGACGTCGGCGGCGGCGAGAGCGGCTGGATCGCGGCGCGCGCCGATGATCCCGACGTGGTGTTCGCGGGCTCCTACGGCGGCTACCTGACGCGCTACGACGTGCGCACCGGCCAGGAGCGCGCCGTGAATCCCTGGCCCGACAATCCCATGGGCCACAGCGCCGGCGACATCAAGTACCGCTTCCAGTGGACCTATCCGATCGTTTTCGCGCCCGCGAATCCCAACGTGCTGTACGCCGCGGCGCAGGTGCTGTTCAAGTCCACCGACGAAGGCCAGACCTGGCAGCCGATCAGCCCCGACCTCACCCGGAACGACAAGACCAAAGAGGAGTCGTCGGGCGGGCCGATCACCAAGGACAACACCAGCGTCGAGTACTACGCGACGATCTTCACCGTCGCGCCCTCGCCCAAGGACTCGAACGAGATCTGGGTCGGCACCGACGACGGCGTGGTGCAGATCACGCGCGACGGCGGCAAGAACTGGCAGAACGTGACGCCGCCGGGCATCACCGCGGGAACGCAGGTGTCGACGGTCGAAGCGTCGCCGCACGACCCCGGCACGGCGTACGTCGCCGCCACGCGCTACAAGCTCGACGATTTCGCGCCCTACATCTATGCCACGAGCGACTACGGCAAGAGCTGGCGCAAGATCACGGCGGGGATTCCCGCCACGCACTTCGCGCGCGTGGTGCGCGAGGACCCGGCGCGCCGCGGCTTGCTCTATGCGGGCACCGAGTTCGGCGTGTACGTCTCGTTCGATGACGGCGCCAACTGGCAGTCGTTGCGCCTGAACTTGCCCGTCGTGCCGGTGCATGATCTGGTGATCAAGGGCAACGACCTCGCCGCGGCGACGCACGGCCGGGCGTTCTGGGTGCTCGACAACTTGACCGCGTTGCGGCAGCTCACGCCCGACGTCGCGAAGAGCGAGCGCACGTTGTTCACGCCGAGTGATGCCGTGCGCGGGCCGGGCGGTGGCTCCGACTTTCCGGTGAGTGGCGTGGGCCGCAACCCGCCGGCCGGTGAGTGGATCTATTTCTATTTGAAGCAGAAGCCCGACAGCGAAGTGCGGCTCGAGATCCGTGACGCGCGGGACTCGGTGGTGCAGCGCTGGTCCACGAAGCCCGCGAATCCACAAGACTCGCTGCGGCTCTCTGCCGGCCTCAACCGCTTCGTGTGGGACCTCTCCTATCCCGGCGCGCACCGCTTCCCCGGGATCGTGCTGTGGGCGGGCGGCCTCGGCGGCCCGACCGCCGTGCCGGGAGCGTACAAGGTGCGGCTCAGCGTGGGGAGCTGGAGCGACACCAAGCCGTTCACCGTGACGCTTGACCCGCGCGTGAAGTACAGCGCCGCCGATCTGCAGAAGCAGTTCGACTTCCTGGTCCGCGTGCGCGAACGCCTGTCCGCCGCCAACGACGCCGTGAAGCAGATTCGCGACGTCACGGGCCAGCTCGACGCGGCCGTCGCCCGCACCAAGGGACAGACCGGCGCGGCCGGGATCGCCCGGCAGGCCGACTCGCTCAAGACCAAACTCGGCGCCATCGAGCGCGAGATCTACCAGACCCAGAATCGCAGCGGCGAGGATCCGCTCAACTTCCCGATCCGACTGAACAATCGCATCAGCGCGCTTGCCGGCGTGGCGGGCAGCGCGGACGCACCGCCCACGGCGTCGGCCCTGACATTGTTCGACGAGCTGTCGCAGCTGCTGCAGGTGCAGCTCGACGCGCTCAAGGGTCTACTCGACAAGGACGTGCCGGCGTTCAACGCGCTGGTGAAGCAGCAGGACACGCCTGCTGTGATCGTGCACTGAGATGGGAGGCGGCCGTACTGCCCTGGTGTGCGTGGCGCTGGTGACGAGTTGCGCGCCCGGCGCCGCGCCGCAGGGAACGGCGCAGGATCCCGACTCGAGCCACGCCACCGCGGCGGCCGAGCACGCCATGAGCGGGATGAGCATGCCGCTGGGCGTGGAAGACCTGCACATGAAGCTCACGGCCGAGCGTCGCGCCGCGGCCGGAGACTCGACGCGCGCCGGGGCGCTGGTCACGCGCATGCGGAGCGCCCTGACCAAGTACCGCGACGTGCGCGTCGCCGAGGCGGATGGGTTTCGACAGTTCCTGCCGGGCGTGAAAAATCAGCCGGTCTACCACTACACCAACCGGCTGTACGCGCTGGAGGCGATGATGCGGTTCGACCCCGACCACCCGACATCGCTGCTGTACCAGCGCGGCCCCGGTGACTCGCTCCTGCTGGTGGGCGCGATGTATACCGCGCCCGCGCGCCTCTCCGACGACGATCTCGACCAACGCATACCATTGTCGGTGGCGCGCTGGCACGAGCATGTGAACTGGTGCATTCCGCCGCGCGGCGGCGTTCAGCATTGGCGCGATTCGACCGGCGGGCACCCGGTGTTCGGGCCCCAGAGCCCGATCGCGACAGCCGCGGCCTGCACGGCCGTGGGCGGCCGCTTCCTGCCGCGCATCTTCGGCTGGATGGTGCACGTCAACGCCTTCGCCTCCGACGACCCGCGCGTCATCTGGGCCGTGCACCACCACGAGGGCATGGAGGAGATGCACCACTGACGCGGGCGCCCGCGCTGCGCCTGGGGGCGCTCGTGGCGGTGATGTTCTTCACCGTTTCGGGCGGGCCGTTTGGACTGGAAGGGCTGGTGGGCACGGTGGGGCCGGGGGTGGCCCTGCTGCTGCTGTTCGCCACGCCGCTGCTCTACAGCGTTCCCGAAACATTGCTGATCGGTGAGATCGCCTCGATGCTGCCCGTCGAGGGCGGCTACTACCAGTGGGTGAAACGCGCGTTCGGCCGCGGCTGGGGCTTCTGGAACGGCTGGCTCTCGTGGGTCTACTCGCTGATCGACATGGCGATCTACCCGGTGCTGTTCCTGCAGTATCTGCGCTTCTTGTTACCGGAGCTGTCGCGCTTCGAAGCGTGGGGGGTCGCCCTGGCGCTGATCTGGGGTGCGACCTGGCTCAACCTGTGGGGCACGCGGGCGGTCGGTACGGCATCGGGCTGGTTCTTGGGCGTGGTGCTGGCGCCGTTCGGCGTCCTCGTGGTCGTCGCGCTCGCGCGCTGGCTCGGCGGCGCGGGTGCGTTGACCGTGACGCCGTTCCATGCGCCGGGGACGTCGTTCGCGGGTGCGCTGGGCATCGGCATTTCGCAGTGCATCTGGAACTACAGCGGCTGGGATAACGCCTCGACCATCGGCGGGGAAATCGAGAACGCCAGCGCCACGTATCCGCGCGCGCTAGGGCGCGCGCTGCCGCTGGTGACGGTGGTCTACGTGCTCGCGATCGTGCCGGCGCTGGCGCTCACGTCCTGGGATGGGTGGACCGACGGTGCGTGGCCCGCCATCGCGCGCGGCATCGTGGGACCGTGGCTCGCCGCGTGGCTCGCGCTCGCCGGCATGCTGAGCGCGTTCGCACTGTTCAATGCGCTGCTACTCGCGTACTCGCGTATTCCGCTGGTGGTGGCACAGGACGGCTTGCTGCCCGCCGCATTGGCGCGGGTGGACGAGCGCGGCACGCCGCGCAACGCGGTGCTGGCCTCGGCGGTCGCCTACTCGGGGTTCGCGCTGCTGTCGTTCGGCGGCCTGCTCGCCGCCGACGTGCTGCTTTACTCGGCGGCGCTGGCGCTCGAGTTCGCCGCGCTCATCCAGCTGCGGCGCCGTGAGCCCGGGCTGCGCGGCGCGTTCCGCGTGCCGGTCGGCATCCCTGTGTTGGTGGTGCTCGCCCTGCTGCCGATGGCGTTCATCACGGTCGCGGTGACGCTGGAGGTGCAGAGCAAGGAGATCGGACTACCGGGGGTGCTGGTCGCGGCGCTGCTCGCGGCGGTTGGCCCGGTCTGGTACGCGCTGACCGCGCCGCCGCTACGGCACGACCAACAGAGCGACCAGGCCACCTAGCCCGTCGGAAAGCGTCGCCACGCCCGCCGGCACGACCCAGTCGCTGCCGTCCACCACCAGATTGAAACGATAGGTGCCCGGCGCGAGCGTGATGCGACCCTCCCAGGCGTCGTCGCCGACGGCGCGTAGCGGCGCGGGCGTCCAACGATTCCACTCCCCGGCGATCGCGACCCGCTTGGCTCCCGGCATGCGGAAGCGCACGAAGAGACTGTCGCCGCGGCGATAGGGGATGAGGGGCGGCGCAGTTCGCGCGGCGGCGGCGATGCCAACGTGACGGGCGGGCGGGAACCAGCGGACTCCCCCCGCGACGTAGCCCGCGCGCGGGAATCCCTGATACGGATCCGAGAGATACGCGCCGCCCCCGCCTTCGATCGCGAGGCGCGTCGTAGCGAAGTATTGGAAGAACGCGCTGGCCACGCCCTTCGAACCGTAATCGCGGCTGATGCGCCCGCCTGCCGAGAATGATGCGACCACTTTGCCGCCGGGTGGCGACACGATCACGCCGGCGATGACGTCGGTGAACCATGCACCGAGGAAGCGCGTCGGCTCGACGCTGAGGCTGGCGCTGGTGGTGCCGCGCTGCCACCATCCACGCGCGCGCAGATGCAGTGCGCTGACCGCAGACTGCCATTGGATGCCGCCCCAAGACGGCCCGCCCCCTACTCCGACGCCCCACTCCGGCTGCGACCACAACACCTCGACGATGCCGTGGGCCGCGGCGGTGCCGCCGCCGTTGCTGCGTGCGGCCGCGGTGCCGATGCCCTCGACGGCCCAGCGGACGTGCGGATCGCCCAGCGGTGCGCTCGCCGCCCACAGGTCGGTGCGCACCTGGCCGTACGCGGCGCCGTCGGGGAGCGACGCGAGCGCACCAGTCAGGTTGGCGGTGAAGGTCGGGGCGGCGTACAGGAAGGCCGGCGTGAGCGACACTGTGCTGAGGGTCGACCCGCCGGGATAACGCACGGTGGCGAGTCCCGCGCCCACCGACAGCTGCGCGCCGGCACTCGCGGCGCCGCCCAATGCGGCCAGCACACACACTGCGCGGCGCAACATGGGCCAAAAACTACACGAGGCCACGGTTTCCCGTGGCCTCGCGATTTCAGCGTATTACTGGAACGTCAGGGCCGATGATTGCCGGACTGCCCTGGGTTCGTCGGCTTCTTGGAGGGCGAGGCCGGGACCGCCGGGGTTGCGCGGGTTGCCGGAGTCGCGGGTGTCGCCGGATTGCCACCCGATGCCGGCGTGGCGGGCGTTGCCCGCGTCGCCGGAACGGCCCGCGTGGCGGGCGTCACCGGCGGATGATCGACTGAGCCCCGAACGTGCGTGGCGTGCGCGGCAACCCGCGCCTTGGCCGTATCAGAGGCGTGCGCATTGGGAATCTCGCGCTGCGCCGTCAGAAACCCTGGAAACGCCAGCGATACGACCAGGGGAAGTACTTTGCGGAACATGACTTACCTCCTTGACATGGCGCCCGGCTGCAGCGCCGGATCGGCTAGAAGAGTCGCCGGGAGGCCGACAGGTAACGATCAGGTAAACCCTTAAGTCTCATAGGCCTTTGGTTTTACGTTACTTGTGGGGACGTTGCTGCATCTTCAGCGTGTTGCCGGAGGCGGGGCGCGGGCCCTACCATCCCCGCTGCATTCGACTGAGGATGGATCGGCTGGGCGCACGGGCGGGAGCACCGGACGGGGACGTGGTACGGGCCGTCCTCGCGGGCGACACGGAGCGTTACGCGGAGCTGGTGCGGCGCTATCGCGATCGCTACGCGCGTTACGCCGCCCGGATGCTCGGCTCGCCCGACGCGGCGGAAGACGCGGTGCAGGATGCATTCATCCGCGCGTACGATCAGCTGGCGCAGTGTCGTGAACCCGAGAACTTCGCGGGTTGGTTTTTCCTGATCCTCCGGAACCGCTGCTTCGCCGAGCGCCGCCGCACGAAGCGCGAAGCGGTCGCCGACGTCTCGCAGGACGAGTTGCCGGGGCCGGGTCGAGCGGACCGCGACACTGAACGCAGCGAGACGCAGCAACTGTTGGCGCGCGGGGTCGGCGAATTGACGGCCGAGCAACGCGAAGTGTTCGTGCTGAAGCATGTGGAAGGCAAGTCGTACGACGAAATCGCCGCGGCGACGGGCGCCACGGTGGCCTCATTGAAAATGCGAATGCACCGCGCCTACGACCGGCTGCGGGCGTACCTGAAAGAGCGAACCTGATGCGCGAATTCCATCCCCTGGTCAAACGTTGGCTCGATGGCGAGCTGACCGCCGAGGAGCTGGGCGCCGAGCTGACGGCCGAGCTGGCCGAGGCCCGCGCGCTGCTCGCCGCGGTCGACCGCGCCCCCGTGACGCTCGACCCCGCGCTCGAGCAGCGCGTGATGGCGGCGGTGCGGCACCGGCCCGCGACGCGGTGGCATCGCACCTGGCGCTGGATCGGGGCGGCGCACGAGCTGCGCCTCCGTGTGCGTCCGTGGGCCGTCGCCGCACTCGCCGCGGCCGCGATGCTGGTGATTCTGTTGGCGCCGGCGCGGCAGGTGCGTGGACCGGCGGCGGTCGCGCAAGCGCCGGAGAGCGTCTACGTGAAATTCGTGCTGTACGCACCGGGCGCGCATCAGGTCAGCGTCGCCGGCACGTTCAACGGATGGGACGGACACGCGACGCCGCTGGCGCGCGCGGGGACGCAAGGCGTGTGGGCCGCGACGCTGTCCTTGCCGGCGGGCCAGCACCTCTACTCCTTCGTGGTCGACGGGCGGCGCTGGGTGGCCGATCCCACGGCACCGGGCGTGGACGACGGCTTCGGGCGCCGCAACAGCATCCTCGCGATCACGCCGCGGGGCGCCCGCGTCTCATGAAGCCTGCCATCGCGCTGCTTCTCTCGTTGGGCACGGCCGGTCCGCTGCTGGCGCAGGGACCCGCCGCCGATCTCCTCCAGGGGAAGTTGCCGGCCGACGCCGTAGCCCAGGTGCGCGCCATCGCAGCGCGGGCGAGCGCGCGGGCCCTGCCCGCGGCCCCGCTCGTGGAGAAAGCGCTCGAGGGCGCCGCGAAGGGCGTGGCCCCGGCGCGCATCGTCGCTGCCGTGCAAGCGCTGGCCGATCAGTTGTTGAGCGCCGCGGCCGCGATTCACGACGCCGGCGTCGCCATCCCCGACTCGGCGTCGGTCGAGGCCGGCGCGTTCGCGTTGAACGCCGGGCTCGATGCCGGCCAAGTGCGCGCCCTGGCGCAGGCCGCGGGCCTCACCGGCCAGCGCGCCACGGCGCTGCGCGTCGCCGGCACGCTGGCGGCGCTGGATGGGCGCCCTGCCACCCCTAACCCCCATCGCCCCGCGACGCCGCGGGGAGGGTCGAGAAAACCATGACGCGTCCCACCGTCGCCGCCCTCGCCGCGCTCTTCGCCGTGGCCGCTTGCCACGAAGGGCCGCAGCTCGGTCACGTCAGCGTCCGTCTGACGGACGCTCCCAATCCGGGCATCGCGAGCGCTGTGGTGTGGGTTTCCCGGGTCTCGCTGGTGGGTGGCGGCGGGCCGGTCGATATCAGCACGACGCCCGCGCAATACGATCTCTTGAGCCTGCAAGGCGGCGTCACGGCCCTGCTGGGAAGCTCGCTCATTCCGGTGGGTGATTACGAGCAGCTGCGACTGGTGGTCGATTCGGCGCGCATCACGCTGGCAGGCAGCGCCACGTTCAGCGACGGCTCGAACACGCGCACGCTCAAAGTGCCCAGCGGCATGCAATCGGGCATCAAGGTCAACTTCGGCGGACCGGTGCACGTGGCGCCCGGCCAGACCACCCTCGTCGTGGACTTCGACGCGTCCCGCAGCTTCGTGTTCACGGGCTCCGGCTCATCCCCGACGGGCGCGCTCTTCAAGCCCGTCTTGCACGCTACGTCGCAGGACGTCGCGGGTTCGGTGAGCGGCGCCGTGGCGCCCGACACGGCCCACGCCACCGTGTTCGCCATCGTCGGCGCCTCCGATACCGTCACCACGGCGGCGGCGGATGGCAGCGGAGCGTACACGCTGATGTTCCTGCCCCCCGGCAGCTACACGATCTCGGCCTCGGCCACTGGTTTCACGACTGCCACGCAGGCGATCACTGTGGGTGCGGCGCAACACGTCACAGGCGTGAACTTCACGCTCGCGCCTTGACGGCTCGCTGACTTGCCGGGACCCAGAGCTCAGTCTAGTTTTTCCGCATGATGATTCGCGCCCGCATGCTGATGTGTGTCTGTCCCTGTTGTCCCATGTGCTGCATGGGAGAGCGGGCGACAGGCGGGCGCGCGGAGCGAACGTGATTCACTAGGGCCCCCGGGCCCACGCGTACACCACCTGATCGGCCGCGACTCCCCAATCGAGAGTCGCGGCCGATCGCTTTTTGGGGGTAACGATGCCGCTTTCTGTCAACCGGCCGCTCGCGATCTACTACGAGCACCCTGACTGGTTCCGCCCGCTGTTCGCGGAGCTGGAGCGGCGCGGCACGCCGCATGTGAAGCTCGACGCGAGCTGCCACGCATACGACGCGTCCGAGCTGCCGCCGCCGTACTCACTCGTCTTCAACCGCATGAGCCCGTCGGCATGGCTGCGTGGCCGCGCGCACGCCGTGTTCTATACCCACTCCTACCTCACGCACCTCGAGCGGCTGGGCGTGCGGGTGATCAACGGCTCCCGCGCCTACGTCACCGAGACGTCCAAGGCGCTGCAGCTGTCGCTGCTCGAGCGCCTCGGCCTGCCGTACCCGCGCGCGCGCGTGATCCATCACGCGTCCCAGGCGCCCGCGGCAGCGGCAGGCCTGCGCTTCCCCGTGGTCGTGAAGCCCAACATCGGCGGCAGCGGCGCAGGCGTGCGGCGCTTCGACGCGCCGGCGCAGCTGGCGGAGGCGGCGTCGGGCGGCGGCGTCGAGCTGGGGATCGATCAGACCGCATTGGTGCAGGAGTTCGTGCCGGCGGCGGACGGGCGCATCGTGCGCGTCGAGGTGCTGGGGGGCCGCTATCTCTACGCGATCCGCATCTACACGCCGGGTGACACGTTCAATCTCTGCCCGGCCGACGTCTGCCACACCGTTGAAGGGGCGGCGCTGGCCCGCGCCGCCTGCCCCGTGGACGCACCGGAGAATGGGCTGCGCGTCGAAGGCTACACGCCCCCGCCCGACGTCGTCGCGGAAGTCGAACGCCTGATGCAGGCGGCGGGCATCGATGTGGGTGGCGTCGAGTATTTCACCGACGCGCGCGACGGGCGCCGCTACTTCTACGACATCAATGCGCTGTCCAACTTCGTGGCCGACGCCCCGCGCGTGGTGGGGTTCGACCCGTTCGCACGGCTCGTGGATTATCTCGAGCGGGAGGCGGCCTGATGCGCTTCGGCTACTGGTTGCCCGTGTTCGGCGGTTGGCTGCGCAATGTGCCGGACGAAGCGATGGAGCCGACGTGGGAATACGTACGGCGTCTGGCCCGCTCGAGCGAGCGCCTGGGGTACGACCTCACGCTGATCGCGGAGCTCAACCTCAACGACATCAAGGGCCCCGCCGCGCCGTCGCTCGACGCGTGGAGTACGGCTGCGGCACTCGCCGCGGTCACCGAGCGGCTGGAATTGATGATCGCCGTGCGGCCGACGTTCCACGCGCCCGCGTTGTGCGCCAAGCAGGCCGCGAACATCGACCACATCTCCCGCGGGCGGCTGTCGCTCAACGTCGTGAGCGCGTGGTGGGCGGAGGAGGCGCGCCAATACGGCGCGGCGTTCGATGAGCACGACGCGCGCTACGCCCGCACCGCCGAGTGGCTGGCCGTCGTGTCAGGAATGTGGGCCGAGCCGCGCTTCAGTTTTCACGGGCGCTTCTACGACGTGCAGGACGCCGTGTGCGAGCCCAAACCCGTGCGGCGCCCGCGGCCCCCGCTGTATGCGGGAGGCGAGTCGCCGGCGGGGAAGGATCTGATCGCGCGCGCGTGCGACGCGTACGTGATGCACGGCGATCCGCCCGAGCGCATCACCGCCAAGACCGCCGACATGCGCGAGCGGCGGGAGCGCCTCGGGCTCGCGCCGCTCACGTTCGGCGTGGCGGGGTACGTCGTGTGCCGCGCCACCGAAGCCGGCGTGCGGCGGGAGGTCGCCCGCATCACCGACGTGCGGCAGAGCGCCGCCGGCTACGCCAACTACGAGCAGTGGGTCGCGCACACCAAGCTCGAGCAGCGGGTGTCGCTCGAGGATTATTCGGTCTCGAACCGCGGTCTCAAGTCGGGGCTCACGGGCACGCCGGAGCAGATTGCCGAGCGTATCACGGCGTTCGAGCAGGCCGGCGTGGACTTGTTGTTGCTGCAGTTCAGTCCGCAGCGCGAGGAGATGGAGCGGTTCGCGGAGGAAGTGATGCCCCTGGTTAGGTTTAAGTATGAAGCTGCGCCTAGCGCGGGGAATCGCCTTCGTGGTGGTGATCGTGTTGGCGGCGGTGATCGCGCTCCAGCACGCTGAAGACACGCTCCGCGGCGCGCTGGCGCGGCTACAATCCCTGTCGCAGTGACAAGGTGATGGAGCGATAGCGGAACGCGCCGGTGGTGCTCGAGGCGGCGCTGTTGGTGATCGCGCCGCCGAGTACGACCGCGCCGTTGCTCCACCATTCGCGCGACAGTGAGAGCCCCAGATGCCATTCGCTCTGGGTCTTGGCACCCTTGAGCACCTGCTGGGCGCCGAGGCCGCCGTCGCCGCGCGCGCTCCACTGCCCGCGACGCCACGCGTACACGGCACGCGCCTCCAGAATGGTGAATCGGTCGGGCGCGAAGTACACCCCCGGCCGCGCTTGACGGTAGCTCAGCAGCCGCGCGTACACCCCGAGCTGCAGACCGCCGCCGACTCCCGCCAATAGGGCCGCGACGCCGCCCGCACGGCGGTTGCCGTCCGACAGCCACGCGACACCACCGCCTCCGGAGAAGGACACGCGCGAGCGCGGCGCCAAGTCGAGCGACAGGTCGACGGCGTTCACCACGACCCCGGAATCGATCAGCACGACCGTTTCGTCGAATGCCGAGCGGCTGTACCCCAGGCTGGCCGACACGAACGGCGCCGGGCGAATGCCGAGGCCCAACTGCACGGTGACAGGCGTCGTCGCGGGAGTGCTCTCTGGGGCGAGCCGGCGGAAGCCGGCGCCGGCGCGCAGTACCGCGCCGTGCCCCAAGGGCACGTTGGCGTAGCCGCCCGCACCGTAGCTCGCGGCCGAGCGCGCGGGAACCGTGGCGCGCCGCCAACCCGCCTGCACCGTGCCCCGCGCGGCGCCGAGCGAGCCCGTGAAGAACGCCTCCTGCCCGACGAAGCCGTTGTTATCCGAGTCGCCCGCTCCATTGAATGTCGTGTGCACCTCAGGCCGCAGCTCCGCTGCGAGCTGGCGCTCGAGCTCCAGCGCCGCGCGGTCCGCCGGCGCGTGCGTGCGCGCCTTGGCGACGTACGTCTCGGCGAGCGCGGCTTGGCCGTTCCAGTACAGCGTCTGCGCCAGGCCGATGAGGATTTCGGGATCGTCGGGGTAGGCGGCGAGCGCGTCGCGCCACAGCGCCGCGGCGCGCTCCAGGTCGCCGCTCCACGCCACGGCGCGCGCGCGGCCGGCCAACGCGTCGGCGCGGGCGGGGTCGTGCGTGAGCACCGAATCGTACAGGGCGAGCGCCGCGGCGTTCTCACCGGCCCAGGCGTACGTGCGGGCCTGATCGACCATGACATCCGCGTCGCCGGGAGCGAGCAGGCGCAGGCGGGCGAGTCGCGCCAGCGCGCGATCGAACTTGCCGTCCCAGGCGTCGAGAATGGCGAGCCGGTGCAGCGCGCGCGCGTCGGCCGAGTCGGCCGCCAGAGCGGATTCGTAAAGCACGCGGGCGTGCGCGTAATCGCCGCGCGTCCAGGCGCTGTCGGCGGCGGGGCGCTGCGCGGCGAGCGGCGCGGCGCAGAGCAACAGCGCGCATGCCGCGCGTCTCACCATGTCCCCCACAACGACTGCAGGGCGAAGTAGGCCGGCTTCAGCCGCTCGTGCCATAGAGGAGTCTCCCACGTGGGCCACGCGAACGTCGGGCCCGGCGGCAGCCAGGCGCGGACGCTTGCGTCGCTGCGTTGCACGGCGGCGACGCCGATGCGCACGCCGTCGGTGCGCGTGACGGCGAAGCGATCGGCCAGTCGGTGAGCGTCGTCTCCGCCGCCCGGCCATAGCGCAGGCGCCCGCGATTCACCCCGCGCGCGGGAAAGGTCCGCCCGTCGCGTGCGATGCGCCAGCGGTTGGTGGCGAGGAACAGGGTGTCGTACACGCCTGCGCTCGCGGCGCCGCGGGCGGTCGCCCCGAAATGATAGAAGAGGTCGAGCGCCGTCGGTCCCATGCCGGCCCGGGGAATGAGATACGGATCGTACCACGGGACGACGCGCAGGTCGGCGTTCGACGAATCGTCCAGCACCGCCGCGAACTCGAAGCCGCCGGCGCTCGTGACCGCGAGCCCCGGCAGACGATGCTCGCCCTGGGTCGAGTCGATCGTGTCGAATCCCAGGACGTAGCGCACCGAGTCCCACGGCCAGGGTGTCTCGATCGCGACATACAAATACGCCGCGTCGGAGCCGGTGCGCAGCACGACACCGGAGTGGCGCGCCAACACGCTGAGTGCCCGCCAACGCGCCGGATCGCCGCCGGGCTCAGGGACCGTGACGGAGTCGCCCGCATATTCCCCCAGCAGGCCGTACTGCTGCTCGGCGTCCATCATGTTGTGCCACAGCCGGGTGCGGTCCGCCGGCTGCTCCAGGTCGATCACCGGCCAGTTGTGTTTGAACCACTCGTCGAGCCACGCGAACACGATGCCGCCGGCAAGCCCCGCGTCGTGGATCTCGCGGGTGAGTCGCACGTCGATCGCCGCCATTGCCTGTTCGTCGTGGCCGCCGTGATCGAGGCCCTCGGGCGTGAGGTGGGCGTTGCCGCGTGACGAGGGCACGCCGTACTCGGCGACGAGCAGCGGGCGGCCGGCGTGATGGCGCGCCAGCGCGCGCAGGTAGCCGAGATAGTGCGCCGGGCCGTAGGTCGAATCGAGGCCGATGAAGTCGGGATAATATGGATAGACGTGATAGGCGGCGAAGTAGCCGGCAGAGTCCGCGCGTGTGACCCGGACCCGCATCGCATCGAGCGCGACGCCGTCGTTGGCGTATTCGCGCAGCCGGGGATTGGGAGGGAACCGGTACCGCCGCCGCAGCGTCTGCTCCTCGGCACGCCCCGGCTCAGTCACATGCGAGAGCGGGTCGAGCGTGGGCCAGGTGACATACGCGATCGGCCGCTGGGCGTGATACACATCCCATTCGTAGGCGAGCAGCGTGTCGCACTGCTGCGCGAGCCACACGTCCGTGGCGGTGCCGGAATCCACGGCCAGGAAGCGGCCGGCGAATCGCGTGCGGTCCTTGTGCAGCGAGTCGTAGGCCTGCAGCGATTGTGGTTCCCACTCGCGACCGACCAGCCACGCGAGTGTGCGCGCCGAGACGTCCGCCGTGTAGCGGCCCCAGGCGTGGCCCGGCCGCTGCGGCAGGCGCGCGCGCCCGTGCACGACGTCGGCGGCGCGGCGCAGCTCGGCCACGAAGCCGGCCTGGAAGGCGGGCGCATCGTACGCGTTGTGCGGCGGCAATTCGGTCCAGACGCCCTGCACCAGCCACAGGGGTTGGTCGGCGTGGTCACTGTTCCATTGGGCCAACGCCCGGTAGAACGCCGGCGGCAGGATCGTATACAGGCGCACGACGTTGGCGTGCGCGGCGGCCATCAGGGCGAGCCAGCGACCGTACGTGGAATCGTCCATGGGAAAATCGGCGGGGAACTTGCCGGGAAGTGCGGCGCCAAGGTTGATGCCTTTGACATACAGGCCGGACCAGGTCGGGCCAGTCCGCACCTCAAAGTGTTCCCCCGACGCCCGTGCGGGGATCGCCGCAGTATCCGGGCGGGCGCTGCGGACAGATGGCACGGCGGCGCCGAGCTCGAGCAGGGCGTCTGCGGCGTCGGCATAGTCCGGGGCGATCCGCAGCGCGCGACGGAACGCTGCGATGGCATCGTCACGGCGGCCCAGGCGGCGGGAGGCGACGCCGAGCCCGGTCCAGGCGTCGGCGTCGGCCGAATCGGCCCGCAGCGTCCGCCGGAAGGCCGAGCTCGCCGCGTCCCACCGCCCGAGCCGCAACTCGGCGAACCCCAGGCCGGTGGCGGCGCCCCGCGCCCCCGGGCAGAGGGAGTCGGCCCGTGCAAAGAGGGCGGCCGCAGCCGGGGCAGGGCCCCCACGGTAGGCGCGCCAGCCGGAGTCGACCGCCGCCCGCGCCGACGTTTCGTTGGGACAGGCGGCTTGGACCACCAGCGCCAGGACGAGAGGAGTCACCACGCGAGAATATACGATTACATTCCTCGTCCCATGACTCTGGCCCACAACCTCGGCTTCCCGCCGCTGGGCGCCGCCCGCGAGCTGAAGCGCGCCACCGAAGGCTATTGGAGCGGCAAGACGTCCCGCGCGGACCTGCTGGCGACCGCGGCCGGCCTGCGCGCCCGGCACTGGACGCTGCAGCGCGACGCCGGGCTCGACCTGGTCCCCGTCAACGACTTCTCGCTCTACGACCGCATGCTCGACGCCGGCGCGCTGGTCGGCGCCGTCCCCGCGCGCTACGGCTGGACCGGCGGCGACGTGGACCTCGATACGTACTTCGCGATGGCGCGCGGCGTGCAGGGCAAGGGTCGCGATGTGGTCGCAATGGAAATGACGAAGTGGTTCGACACCAACTACCACTATCTCGTCCCGGAGCTCGAAGCGAACCAGACGTTCCGGCTCGCGTCCCAGAAGCCGTTCGACGAGCTGGCCGAGGCCAAGAAGCTCGGGCTGGCGGCGAACCCCGTGTTGATCGGCCCGGTGACGTTTCTGCTGCTCGGCAAGGCGCACGGCAAGGCGTTCGATCGCCTGACGCTGCTCGAGCGTCTGCTCCCCGTGTACGGCGAAGTGATCGCGCGGCTCGCCCAGGCGGGCGCTGCATGGATTCAGCTGGATGAGCCCTGCCTGGCGCTGGATCGCGCGCCGGCGGAGCTCGCAGCGTATCGCGCGGCGTACGCGCAGCTCGCCAAGCATGCCGGCCCGGCCAAGCTGCTCCTCGCGACGTACTTCGCGGGCCTCGACGACAATGCCGCCACCGCGCTGAGCCTGCCGGTGCAGGCAGTCCACGTAGATCTGGTGCGCGCGCCGGCGCAGCTCGACGCGTTGCTGGCGCGCTGGCCCACGGACAGGATTTTCTCCGCGGGCGTCGTGGACGGTCGCAACATCTGGCGGGCCGATCTTTCTGCGGCACTCAAGCCGCTGCAGCGTGCGCGGGAAAAGCTCGGGCCTGAGCGCGTGTGGGTGGCGCCGTCGTGCTCGCTGCTGCACGTGCCGATCGATCTGGACCAGGAAACGAAGCTCGACGCCGAGCTCAAGAGCTGGCTCGCATTCGCCAAGCAGAAACTGGCGGAGGTCGTGACCTTGAAGCGGGCGCTGGCCGCGCCCCAGTCGGTGGCCGACGCCTTCGCGGCGAGCGATCGCGCGGCGGCGGATCGCCGCACATCGAAGCGGATTCACAGCGCCGCCGTGGCACAGCGCGTGGGCGCCGTCACCGCGAGCGATGTGAAGCGGCAGTCGCCCTACACAGTGCGGCGGGCGCGGCAGCTGTCGTTGCCGCCGTATCCCACGACCACCATCGGCTCGTTCCCGCAGACGCCCGAAGTGCGCGCCGCGCGGCGCCGCATGCTCGACGGCAAAATGACGCCTGAGGCGTACGACGCGTTCATCGGCGAGCAGATCACGAAGACCCTCAAGCTGCAAGAAGACCTGGGGCTCGACGTGCTGGTGCACGGGGAATTCGAGCGCAACGACATGGTCGAGTATTTCGGCGAGCAGCTTGCGGGCTTCGCCTTCACCGAGCACGGCTGGGTGCAGTCCTACGGCTCACGCTATGTGAAGCCCCCGATCATTTACGGGGACGTCTCGCGCCCCAAGCCGATGACGGTGCGCTGGAGCCGCTTCGCCCAGGAGCATACGGCGAAGCCGGTGAAGGGCATGCTCACGGGTCCGGTGACCATCTTGCAGTGGTCGTTCGTGCGCGACGATCAACCGCGCGCCGCCACGGCCGCGCAGCTGGCGCTCGCCATCCGCGACGAAGTGCAGGATCTCGAGGCTGCGGGCATCCGCGTGATCCAGATCGACGAGCCGGCGCTGCGCGAGGGGATGCCGCTGCGCCGCGCGGATGGGGCGGCGTATCTCGAGTGGGCGGTGCGCGCGTTCCGGCTCGCCACCAGCGGCGTCACCGACGCGACGCAGATCCACACGCACATGTGCTACAGCGAGTTCAACGACGTCGTGCGCACCATCGCGCAGATGGACGCCGACGTGATCTCGATCGAGAACGCGCGCTCGGGCTCGGAATTGCTGCAGGCGTTCCAGAGCTACAAGTACCCCAACGAAATCGGCCCGGGCGTTTACGATATCCATTCGCCGCGCGTGCCGAGCACCGCGGAGATCGTGAAATTGCTGGAGGCGGCACGCGCGGTGCTGGCAGATCGCCAGATCTGGGTGAACCCCGACTGCGGCTTGAAGACGCGCGGCTGGGAAGAGACGCTGCCGGCGCTCAAGAACGTCGTCACGGCGGCGCAGGAGATGCGGTCGCGCACTGGCGCCTGACGTCAGTGTTACATTGAGACCATGGATCCCGAGATCAAGATCACCGCTGAGCCGATCGACACCGGCCGCTGCAAGTTTTTGGTGAGCGTGCCGGTGACGCCGGGCGGCGTGCGCCGGTTTACCTCGGTCGCGGAGGCCAAGGACTCGCCACTCGTGGCGCAGATCTTCGCGATTCCCGGCGCCCGCGTCTCCGAAGTGATCGTGTCGGGCAATCTCGTGACCGTGGTGAAGAGCGATCAGGCGCCGTGGCCCATGGTGGGGAAAGAAGTGGGCAAGGCGATCCGCGCGGCGCTCGCCGCCGCCACGCCGCCGGTCGCGTTGAAGACGGCACCCGCCAACCCCGGCGACGACGACGCGCTGTACGATCGCGTCGCCCAGCTGTTCGAGGACGAAGTGAATCCCATGGTGGCGCGCCACGGCGGACGCGTCGAGCTGATCGACGTGCAGGACGCCGTGGTGATGCTGCGGATGGGCGGCGGCTGCCAGGGCTGTGGCATGGCGGACGTGACGCTGCGCCAGGGCATCGAGGCCATGCTGAACCGCCACATCCCCGAGGTGAAGGGGATCGTGGACATCACCGATCACGGCTCGGGCGCGAACCCCTACTTCGCGGCCGCGAAGAAGTAGCCTGGCTCGCCTCCTTCTTCTTCTCCCCACCGCCACCTACCGCGCCACCGCATTCGTCGAGGCCGCCCGCGCGATCGGCGCGGAGCTCACCGTCGCCTCCGAGCAGCCCAGCACGTTCCAAGGCGCCGAGCCAGCGAATCTCGTCACACTCGACTTGTCCAACCCCGACCGCGCCGCCGATCAAGCGCGGGTCTTCGCTACGAAGCATCCGCTCGACGGCGTCCTGGGCGTCGACGACGACACCGCGGTCGTCGCCGCGGCGATTGCGACTCGGCTGAATCTCCGCGGCAACCCCGCCCGCGCCGCACTCGCGGCGCGCGACAAGCACCTGCAGCGTGTTACGCTGGCCCAGGCGGGCGTGCCGGTACCGGGGTTCTCCGTGCACATGCTCGCGGAGCCGGCGACCGACGTCGCGGCGGCAGTGCGTTATCCCTGCGTGATCAAGCCGCTTCGCCTCGCGGCCAGCCGCGGTGTGATCCGGGCGGACGACCCGCGCACATTCGTGGCTGCTCAGGCCCGGCTGGCGGCGATTCTCGCGCAACCCGACATCGCCGGCTGCGGCGAGTGGGCCGGTCAATACCTGGTTGAAGACTTCATCGGCGGACCGGAGGTGGCACTTGAAGGCCTCGTCATCGCCGGCCGGTTGCACGTGCTCGCCTTGTTCGACAAGCCCGATCCGTTGGACGGCCCGTTCTTCGAAGAAACGATCTACGTGACGCCGTCGCGTCTACCCAACGCGGCTCAGGCGGCGATCGCCGATTGCGCGCAAGCTGCGGTGACGGCGCTCGACCTCCGCGAGGGGCCGATCCACGCCGAGCTGCGGTGGCATAAGGAAGGGGCGTGGCTGATCGAGCTGGCGGCGCGGCCCATCGGCGGCCGGTGCAGCGCGGCCCTGAAGTTCGGGGATGGAGTCACCCTGGAAGAGATCATCGTGCGGCATGCGCTCGGCATGCCGCTGCCGTCACTCCAGCGCGAAGCGCGCCCCAGCGGCGTGATGATGATTCCGGTACCGCAATCGGGAGTGCTGCGGGTGATTGGCGGCCAGACCGACGCGGCGCGCGTGCCGGGCGTGGACGCGGTGCAACTCACAATTGCTCCAGGCCAGGTAGTGGTCGCGTGGCCCGAGGGGTCGCGCTATCTGGGCTTCATCTTCTCTCACGGCGAGACACCCGAGCTGGCGGAGGCGGCACTGCGCGCCGCCCACACCAAGCTCGCCTTCACGATCGCCTAGACCTTGTGGATCCCGATGGCACTGAGATGCACGTCGAGATTGTGGTTCACGCGGTAGCCCACGATCCCCGCCACGTCCACATCACTCGCCTTCGCTGTGTAGACCGCCTTGCCGTTCACCGAGAACGTGACGCTGCCGTCCTTCACCAGGACGGAGAGCTCGTTCGTCGCCTTGCCGGTGGCGCTGTCGCCTTTCACCACGGCATCATTTGCCACCCAGCCGCCGCGCTCGCCCGTGGTCACGACGGCGGTGGAATCGCCGATGCGGCGCTTCACCAGAAACTTTCCGTCCTGGCGCACCAGGAAATACGTGTAGCGCTGGTTCTTGCCGTCGAGCCCCGCGCCGCCCAGGAACAGCCCATACGCTTCGGGATGCATCGGGGCTTTGGTCTGCGTGAACGTGGCGACGATGTGGTAATTGCCGTTCGCCACGTCCTGGTCGCGCCAGAAAATGGCGGCGGGCCCCATCGTCGCATGGAAGCCGTCGCCCATCGCCACGAACTTCACTTCGGTGAGCGACGGGGCCGCGTTGCTGCGGCGGTCGACGTCGGTGCGGCCGTGCCAACCCGTGGCAACCCCGCCGCCCGCAACTTTGTTGTTGGGGTCGTCCATGCCCTGGGCGGCGAGTCGAGTCGTTGGGACGGTGAGCACCGCGACGGCCGCGAAGGGCAGAAATGCCTTGCGAATCATGGGAATGGCTCCTGTAGGGGAACGACACTAGCTTCGGAATCCAAGTGACTCAGCCAAAACGTCTTAGTCAAGAGCAAGAGCATCGGCTGCTCGCCCGCCTCAAGGCGCGGGACGAGAGTGCGCTATCGGAGTTATACGACGAAATGGCGCCGTGGGTCCTTGGTCTCGCGTACCGCATCCTGCAGGACGACGACGAGGCCGAGGAAGTGGTGGGCGACGTGTTCACGCAGGTGTGGCGGCATGCCGACCGCCACGACGCCCGTCGCGGGCCGCTGGTGCCGTGGATCCTGTCGATCGCGCGCAATCGCGCGCTCGACTTGGTGCGGCGGCGGCGGCGCTGGTGGCGCAAGGCGGAGCGCTGGGAGCGCGCCCGCGTGATCGATGGCGGCGATAACACGCCCGCGGCGGGCGCAGCCGAGGCGTCGGTGCCGGGGTTCCCGGTGCACCGCGAGGTGCATCAAGCGCTCGCGGGCCTCCCCGAGGAGCAGCGCCGGGTGGTGGCGCTCGCGTATTTCGAAGGCCTGTCGCACTCGGAGATCGCGAAGCGCCTCGACGTGCCGCTCGGCACGGTGAAGACCCGCATGCGCATTGCGCAAGGCAAGCTGGCGGAGGCGTTGCAGCACTTGAAGGACTGGTGGACATGAGCGACTGGCTGGGGATGGGCGCCGCAGCGCGGTCACCGCGCTCCGGAATGAAGGAGCGGGTGCTGGCGCGCGCGCTGACGCCGCCGCGGCGCTGGTCGCGCCGCGCGCTGGCGATCGCGGCGGTCCTCGTGCTCGCCCTCGGCGCCGGCGGCTACTGGACCGTGCGCACCATGCAGGGCCTGCACAACCAGGTCGTGGAGTTGTCGGGCGCGCTCGAGCGCTACCGCGACACGCTGAACACGTTCCTGCGCAGCCCGGCGTCGCACATCCTCTATGCGCCGGTGACCACCAACGGCCGCCTCGGCGCCGTCACGATCCTCACCGACTCCGTGTCGCGGCGCTGGCTGGTACGCTGCGAGGGCCTCGCCGCCAACGAGCCGGACGAGACGTATCAACTGTGGTATCTGACCGACCAGGGTCCCCGCGCGGCAGGGCTGATGCCGATGATGACGTCGGATCCGATGACGATGACGCTCGAGGTGCCGGCGGATTCCGCACGGGTGACCGGTGTGGCGATGAGCATCGAGCCGCGCGACGGCTCGACGAAGCCGTCGGGCCCGGTGGTGTTCAGGCTAAGTCTCTAGTCTTACTTCCCGCCGCGATCTCGTGGACAGTCAGTAAGTCGAGAATCTTGAGGCGTCGCTTGCCCACGGGCAACGCGATGGTGACGGCCTCGCCGACCTTGTGGCCCATGAGCGATTTGCCGAGCGGTGAGGCCATCGAGATCGACATCTCGTCGCCCGCGTCGTCGCCGTCGATGAACTCGCCCAGCGTCAGCGCGTACACTTCCTTCTGTTTGGTATCGAGGTCCTGCACCGTCACGCGCGAGCCGAAGCCGACGCTGTCCTTGGGGATGTCGGCCTCGCGCACGTCGGAGAGCTTGGATAAGCGCAGCCGCAGGTGGTGCACCCGCGCCTGCGCGAAGCCCTGGCGCTCGAGGGCGGCCTTGTACTCGGAGTTCTCGCGCAGGTCGCCGTGGGCGCGCGCCTTCTCGATCTCCTTCGGCAGGATGAAGTTGATCTCGTAGTTGAGGCGCTCGACTTCGGCCTGGAGCTTCTCTTTTAGGGCTTCGATCATAGGGGGAATCTAGGCGTCCAGGCGTCTTGGCGTCTATTATTGCTGTCATGCCACTCAACATCCGGACCTATCACGAGCTGACTGAGGCCGACCGCTCCGGGCTCGGCGCGCAGGTCGGCGCCCAGCGCCGGCGGGTGGCGGAGCGGCTGGCGCCGGTGCAGCGCATCGTCGCGGTGATGAGCGGCAAGGGCGGCGTGGGCAAGAGCTTCGTCACGGCGTGCCTGGCGCGGGCCCTGGCGCGCGCAGGCCGCCGCGTGGGGGCGCTCGACGCCGACCTGAACGGGCCCACGCTGGCGCGGCTGCTCAACGCCGCCGGACCGCTCGCCGTGACTGCCGGCGCGGTCGAGCCCGTGGCGGGCGCGGACGGGGTGCGCTGCGTGTCGATGGCCCACCTGTTGGAAGACGGCAAACCGCTGGCGTTCAAAGGACCGGCAAACGACGCCTTCATCTGGCGTGGGGCGCTCGAGGCCGCCGCGCTGCGCGAGCTGCTGGGCGACGTCGCCTGGGGTCCGCTCGACGTGCTGTTCGTGGATTTGCCCCCCGGCGTCGCCCGGCTGCACGAGCTGCTGGACCTGCTGCCGGCGCCGCCCGACATTCTCACCGTGACGATTGCGACGGTCGAGTCGGCTGAGGCGGTGCGACGGGCGCTCACCGCCGCCCGGGACCGCGGCACGCGCCTGCTCGGCGTGATCGAGAACATGGCCGGCCCGCAATTCCCGGGAGACGCAGGCGACACCTTGGCACGCGAATTCGCGATCCCCCTGCTCGCGCGCGTCCCGTTCAATCCCGGCGACGCCGTGTGGCAAGACCTCGGAGCGCGGCTATGAAATTTCTGTGCGTCGAGTGCGACCGGCAGATGACGTTCGAGGAGCGCCGCCTCCCGGGCGACGGCACGCTCGCCGCGGCGTTCAAGTGCCCCGCCTGCGGCCGGGTGGTGGGACTCTTGACCAATCCGATGGAGACGCAGCTCGTGGCGTCGCTGGGTGTGAAGATCGGCGGGACGACGATCGAGCCGGAGCCGCTGGAAATGATCCGCAGCCAGGTCACGACGGGCCGGGAGGGTGCTTTTGACGACCACGCCCCACGCGCCACGCCCCACGCACCCCGCTGGTCCAGCGACGCGGAGGCGCGCCTCGATCGAGTCCCCACCTTCGTGCGCGGCATGGTCAAGAAGATTTACGGCGATTACGCCAAGGAGCACGGCATCGCCGAGATCACGCCCGCGGTGATGGACACCGCCCGGACGGAGCTGGGGCTGGAAGGGATGTGAGCGGCTTTCTCGAGCAGACCGTGGGCGACCTGCGTGTGCGCATCGATCGCGAGCTGTGCGTGGGCTTCGGCGACTGCGTGACCGAGGCGGCGGAGGCGTTTCAACTCGACGCTGAAGGGCTCGCCGTGTTCGTGGACCCGTCCCGGGTGGAGCGCGAGCGGCTGCTGCGCGCTTGCGACGCGTGCCCCGTCGACGCCATCACGGTATGGGACGCGGCCGGAAAACAGCTCGTGCCCCCGTCTGCAGAGTCGTCTTGACAGTTCATTAGACGCCGTTCAACTTCGCTTCACCAGAGCAAACCACCCAGCCTCTCGTTGAGATCAGTTGCACCGACCCGGCGGAAGGCACCGGGCCCGGCGAGAGTAGTGGGTGTGTCCGTTCTCCCCAACGCGGGGGTGCCGGTGTATCGCGAGATCTTCATTCCGGTCGACAATTCCCAGCATTCGGACTGGGCCGTCGACCGCGCTATCGAGCTGGCGCGCCGCTCGCAGGGGCGTCTCACCGGCAATCACGTCTACGCCGCCCGCCTCCACGATGTCCGCTTCCGCCAGCTCGAGACCGGCCTCCCCGCCCAGTTCCAGACGCCCGACGAAATCAAGAAGCAGCGCAAGATCCACGACAAGCTGATCGAAAAGGGGCTGCAGCTCATCGCCGACAGTTTCCTGGACCAGCTGGGCAAGCGCTGCGACGCCGCCGGCGTGCCGCTCACACGGCAACTACTCGAAGGCATCAACTACGAAGAGATCGTCAATGAAGTGAATCGCGGCGCGGGCCGCCTGCCGGGGCTGATCGGCTTCGATCCCAACCGCGCGGCGGGCTACGACGGCGGCGCAAAGGTCCGCTCCGATGTACAGGTCGGCGCCAACGGCCGGCTGGTGGCCGAGGACGAGGACCAGGCCGCGCGCCTGGTCGGCTCCTCGGGCCGGCAATACGACCTACTCGCCGTCGGCGCGCACGGCCTGGGCCGGCAGACGTTCTCGCAGCTGGGCGGCGTGGTGGCGCGCGTGCTGCGCGGCGTGGAAAAAGACGTGCTGATTGTGCGCGACCAGGCGCCGCTCCAAGGCGGGCGTTTCCTGGTCTGCGTCGACGGCTCGTCTTACAGCTACAAGGCGATGCGCGAGGCGCTCGAGCTGGCGCAGGCGTTCGGCGCGTCGCTCTACGTGTGCAGCGCCTTCGACGTGGAATACCATCACGTCGTCTTCCACAACATCAAGGACGTGCTGAGTTATCAGGCGTCCAAGGTCTTCAAGTTCGAAGAGCAGGAAGAGCTGCACAACAACATCATCGACAAGGGCCTGCTCAAGCTGTGCCAGGCGAATCTCAAGCGCGCCGAGGTGATGGCCCAGCAATTCCCCGACGTCCCGATCAAGACGCAGATCCTCATCGGCAAGCCGTTCCAGGTGATCATGCAGTGGGCCGAGGAGATCAAGCCGTCGCTGATGGTCCTGGCGCGCCACGGCGCGCATCGCATCGACGGCACCGAGCTGGGCAGCCAGGCGGAGAACCTGGTGCGCATCGCGCCGTGCAACACCCTGCTGGTGGGCACGACGGGCATCCGGCCCGAGGACATCCCGTGGATCGAGGAAGACGGCCAGGCGGGCCTGCCCTGGGCGCCCGACGCCGAAGTGCGGATCCTGCGCGTGCCGCCGTTCGCGCAGGGCATCGCCCGCCGCGCCGTGGAGGAATACGTCCTCGAGCACACGGACGGTCAGGCCGCGACGGTCACCAACAAGTGGCTGGATGAGGCGATCCAGAAACTCCTGCCCACGCACATGCAGCTGATCATGGGCATCGGCTCGGCTGAGGAGCTGGCGCTCGCCGAAGTGAAGGCGACGGAGCAGCTCAAGGCCACGAAGGTGCAGGGGCGCGACGCCGATCCCGAGCCCGCCGTGGCGATGATCGAGACCAAGTGTCCGGTGACGGGCGCCGTGAGCACGCGCGAGCGCGTGGCCACCGATCCGATCGTGTGGACCGAGGAGGCGTGGTCGCGGCTGCAGCTGGTGCCGCTCATCGCGCGGCCGCTCGCCCGCAACACGGTGGAGCGCTTCGCCCGCAATCACACGATGTGGCGGGTGACGACGCCGGTGATGGACGACAACAAGCAGGCGATGATCGAGGCCGACGAGTTCGACGTCGACACGATGATGGTGATGTTCACCGAGCTGCGCGCCAAGCAGATCCGCGCCGAGGCGGAGGGCAAGGACGCCCTCAGTCCCGAGATGCGTGCGTTCATCGAGGACGCGAAAGCGCAGGGCATCACCCGCTGCCCGATCCGCGACATCGAGGAGAAGATGGGCGCGTGCCCGGTCGACTTCAAAGGCGTGACCCCTGAGCAGGCACGACAGGCGGTGGAGAAACTGGTGTAATGGATTTCGTCCCCCACGTCGTCGCCTGGAACCTGACGAAGCGCTGCAACCTCGAGTGCGCGCACTGCTACATCTCCGCCGGCCCGCACGAGAACGCGGCCGCCGAGCTGGAGACGGCGGAGTGCTTGCGCATCGTCGAGGAAATCCTCGCTGCCAACCGTGCGCCACTGATCATCCTCTCGGGCGGCGAACCGCTGCTGCGGA
>WNGO01000289.1_pt1 | contig 30734 bp, 25 predicted proteins | sample 5400511 | NCBI WGS metagenome assembly WNGO01 (sample SAMN13153380, study PRJNA577476) | soil metagenome | isolation source: 20 cm soil or saprolite under Garry oak tree replicate 2 | place: USA:California | collected 2016-06-15 | reverse complement strand
CTGGGACGCCAGATGCGGCAGGCCGAGCTCGTCCCCAACTGATGCAGTGGTTTGGCACCCGGCGTGCCGCCGGCGGGTGGGGGATCGTTTTCGTCGTCCTGCTACTGGTCAGCGCCGCCATGGTCTCGGTGCCTACCGCAAGCGAGTCTGGAGATCGCATCGCGGCGTTTTACCGCGCCCACGCTTCAGTGATCGTGGTCCAGCAGATCGCCGGCTTCCTCGCGCTGGCAGCGTTCATCGCCTTCGCCCTATCCCTGCCGCCGAATCGCTGGCTGCGTGTCGCTCTCTGGGTGTTCGTGGCGACCGAGCTGGTCACAAACCTCGTTCCGCTGGCCATCGTGGCCATGAATCCACCTTCCGACACCGCGCATACCCTGACTTTTGTCGAAGACCTCGCCGACTCTGCACTCTTCATCTCGATGGCCCTGTTCGCCTCGGCGGTGACCCTGGGCGAGCGGCTGTGGCTCCGGATCGCCGGCTACGCGGTCGCATTCGTCGCCGTGATCCGGGCGGTGGGCGGTCCGCTGGGCATGACCGCGCTGGACCAGGTCGCGCCGCTGGCCTTCGTCGCGTTCGTCCTCGTTTTCAGCATCAAGCTGCTGGCCGGCCCGCGGCCTGCCGCCGTCGCTCCGATCCGCTAGAAATCCGCGTAGCCGCCGCCCTAATTGGGTATGTAAGGAGTTAATCGCCCGCTGTTTGGGCGCACCCTCGCATGAAGGGCAAGGATCGAGCCCTTTGGAGGCAGGACCGATGAGTGTTCTGCTGGAGTCCCTCCTCGTAGTCGCGGCCGCGCTCGCGCTTTACGTGGTCTTGCGGTCGTTCGTCGTGATCGGGCCGGCCGAGGTCGGCCTGGTCATCAAGCGGGTGTCGCGGCAGCACAACACGACCGATACCCCGATAGCGTTCGCAGGCGAAGCGGGCTGGCAGGCCGAGCTGCTGATGCCGGGCGTCCGGTTCAAGCTGTGGCCGACGTACGCCGTCGTTCGGTACCCGTGGGTCCAGGTGCCGGCGGGCGAGATCGGCGTCGTCATCTCGCAGATCGGCGATCCCCTGCCGACCGGAGCCAAGTCGGCCGCCTACCGGCCTGAGTTTGGCAACTTCACGAACCTGCGGGCGTTTCTCGCCGGCGGTGGCCAGAAAGGCGTCCAGCGGCCGGTTCTCCCCCCGGGCACGCTGGCGCCCATCCACCCTGTCGCGTTCCTGGTGATCACGGCGACCAAGTCGTACGGGCTGCCAGTGGATCCGCAGATCGTCGCCCGCGGTCCGCTCGAGCCGGCTTCCTTCGGCCTGCGGGGGGACCAGTTCCGCGTCACGGTGATCGCGCCGAACAACACCCAGGACGTGGTCGGGATCGTGACCACGCTCGATGGCGCGCCGCTCGGCCCCGCCGATATTGCGTGCCGGATCGGCGGCTTCAGCGACATCGAGGCGCTGGAGAAGCAATCCGCGATCAGCGACTCGGAGCTGATCGAGGCCCTTCTGGGCAAGAAGAACGAGCTGCACAACAACTACCAGGACTTCCAGGCGTTCCTGGACAACGGCGGGAGGATCGGCCTGCAGCACGACCCGCTGCTCTATGGCGCCTACCTGCTGAATCCCTTCCTCGTGCGCGTCGAGCCGGCCCCGATGCTGGTCGTGAACCAGGGCGAGGTGGCTGTGATCAAGGGCTACGTCGGTCTGCCCACGCTCGACACGTCAGGGCCGGAGTTCAAGTTCGGATCGATCGTTCAGCCGGGCCACCGCGGCATCTGGCGCGAGGCCCTGCGCACGGGCAAGTACCCGCTGAACCCGCGGATCTACGCGGCTGAGAAGGTGCCGACGTTCATCCTCACCCTTAACTGGGCAGAGGCAAACTCGGTGGCGCACAACCTGGACGCGCAGCTGAGCCCGATCGAGGGCAAGAGCCGCGAGGGGTTCATCTTCAAGATCGACCTCCAGGTCCAGATCCACGTGCCCGACACCAAGGCGCCGAAGGTGATCTCGATGGTCGGCTCGATGCAAAACCTCGTCAACGAGGTGTTGCAGGCCGCTGTCGGCAACCACTTCCGCAACACCCTTCAGGGGCTGGAGGCGGTGCGTTTCATCGAGACGCGCGACCAGGTCCAGGCCGCGGCGATGGAGGCGATCTCCCGCTACCTCGCGGCCTATGAGGTCGAGACGCGTGGCGTCTACATCCAGGACGTTGCATTCCCGCAGGAGCTCGTCGCCGTCCTGACGCGGCGCGAGATCGCCAACCAGGAGAAGGCCACCTTCGAGCAGCAGAAGGACGCGCAGACGGTGCGCGTCGACCTCGAGAAGGCGCGCGGCACGGCCGATATGCAGGCCGAGCTCGCCAAGGCGCAGGTGTCCGTGGACATCAACCGGGCGCGGGCGAACGCGCGCAAGGCCGAGGCGGACGGCGAAGCGGCTTACGTCCGTGTCACCGGCGAGGCGGAAGGCTCGCGGCGCAGGGCGATCGGCCTGGGCGATGCGGCTGCCGTCGAGGCGCTCGGCCTGGCGAAGGCGAAGGGCTACCAGGCCCAGGTCGAAAGCCTGGGCTCGACACCCACCGCGGCGGTGGCCATCGCCAATGCGCTCTCGGAAGGCAACCTGGACGTCATGCCCGAGGTGCTCGTAACGGGCGGAGGTGGAGCCTTGGAAGGCCTCGCCGCGACGTTCATGCGCTCGCTCAACGGCAATGGCGAATCGCATCGCCAGAAAGAGAGCGGCTCGTAACGCGGAAAGATCCGCAGACGAACCCGGTGGGCGGTCCCTCCGCCCACCGGTCTTTTGCTAATCGAGAAACGCGACGTGCCGCATGGCGGCTGCCCGGTTTTCGGTGTTCATCAAAACCCGATGCCAACCGCGAAGGTTGATGGTCGCGTGATCGCTGTGCGTGATCCGGCCCATCGCGAAGACTTGGGCGTCCCGCTGCATCACCCGCCAGCTATTGCGCCTGCGTTCCGCTTCCGGCAGCGCTTCGTACTCGAGCGTGGTCAGCCCGTTCGGATGCTGCGAGTTGACGTAGACCTGGGTTCCACCCGCCCGATACGCGAACTCCATGAAGTGCGGCTTGCTGCCCTGGCCGCGACTGAGAGCCTCGTGGCGCAGCACCGCCGAGGCGGGCGGGAGGTATCCCCGAGCGGGAACGAAATACCACTCACCCTGGCGAACATAGACGCGGTTGCGCCGACGCAGACGGTGCTTCGACTTGAGGCTCAGGGCGGAGGTGCGTACAAGTGCAGGCTGCAGCGCGGCCTTGGCTTTCGCGATGTCGGTCACCCCGCGCTCGTCTTCGGGAATCGCGGCGACAAACCAGTGCCGCTCGTCGTGACCGCAAAGAAAACGGCTTTTCGTGCCCCGGTGGTCGACGAGCAGCAACAGATGCCGGTCGGCCCGATTGGCGTCGAGAAGCTTCACCTCAGCCGCTTGCGGCATGGCCAGGACGAAGAGCTCGTCCTTCGCCCGGCGCCGGACGTCGATCGAGATGGCCTCTCCTTCCACGAGCACGGCCTCCACGCCGATCCGCGCGAAATGGCGCTCGATGAGCGTTTCGTTATTCATTTTTCCACCCCCTTTTTGAAAAGACTTGGAGACTGCGCCGGGGAGGCCGGGTCCACGCGCCCGACCTCCCGCAAACGTCAGTCCTTATAAGGATCGAATTCGCCTGCTCCGGCCATCGCCACTCCGATGGGCGACAGCGTGTGCAGGACTCGAACAGTGCCGGCGTGATGCCGCAGCACATCCGGCAGTCGCTTGTAGGCCTGGGGTGCCTCGTCGGTATCGGCTCCGCGCAGCACGACGCCGCGCTTCGCGATCCAACCCTGCATGTCGTCCCTCGAGATCAGGCCGGGGTGATTGGGATCGTCCACCCACCGGCGGCCGACCCTTCTTCGCCGCCCGCGAGCCGCGTTGCGACTCATCACACGGCCGGCCCCGTGGACGGTTGAAAACAGGGCGGCTTCCTGGTTGACCGCCGCCGCCAAGGGATTGCCGGCGGAGTTGATCCCCTCCAGGATCACCGCGTCGTCACCCATGCTTCCGCCGACGAATCCCCGCTGACCGGGGAACGCCGGTGTCGCGCCTTTGCGAACGACCCAGACTTCCTGGCCGAAGTGGTTCTCCTTCCAGGCGAAGTTGTGATGGTTGTGGACCTCGTCGAGCTTGTTGGCCCCGAGGAGCTTGACCACGCGGTCGCACACCCAGTCGCGACCCGCGTAGGCGTAGCGACCGGCCAGATGCATTGCCGCGAGGTACTCGGTTCCGAGCGCCGAGTCGGTGGACAGGACCAGAGGCGCCACGTCCATGCCGTTGCTCGCGCCGCCGGCCGTAAGGGCCCAGGTCGCGATGCCGTGGCCGAAGCCGCGGCTGCCGAAATGCGCGCCCACCCAGACCCGGTCCTGCTCGTCGACGAAGATGTCGACGTAGTGGTTGCCTGAACCAACCGTTCCCAGCTGTGCCGCTGCCTTGTCGCGCAGGTTCAGCGACCGGAGCAAGGGCCAGGCTGGATCGTCGAAGAGCTCGTGGTCAACGCGTTCCGGGTTCTTGCGTCCCATGCCGAAGCTGATCGTGGAGACGATGTCGTCCATGATCTGGCCCACCCGAGCTCGGGCTTCCTCACCTGGCATATCGGTGAGCACCGCCTTGTTGCCGCACGCGATGTCGTAACCGACGCCCGCCGGCGAGATCGCGTTCTCGTAGGCGACGACGCCTCCGATGGGGACGGCATAGCCCTTGTGGTGGTCGGCCATGAGCGCTGTGGCGCGGACCGCGGGATGTGCCTTGGTCGTGCGCAGCTGGTTGAGCGCGCTCTCTTCGATCGGGTCGCCGAAAACTGCCATTCCATCGATCAGCTCCATTTCGCTTTCACCTCCTTGATACGTGTTGATTGCTGACGGATCGGGGGAGGGTTTAGCTCCCGGCCGGCTGCGTGCGAAGCAGTTGGCGGCCCAGCAAATTGCCGCCGATCCATGAACTTTGGTGGTCACTCACTTATGAAGCGGTTCCACAAGAACCACTTCATGTCGTCGAAGTCTGTAATTACCTTCCACCCCAGAGTGCGGCGAGACAGCTTGCACGCGGTCGCCGGGCGATTGCGCGCGCGTCCGCGCCGAGATGCTCTGACGTGTTCAAAAGCGGTCGTGCTTCCGGTGGCGCATGTGTTTGATCCTCCTGGTTCAGGATTGCGATGCCTATTCGGTTTTCAAAGTTCTGCCGGACAAAGAAAAAGGGCCTGGCGATCGCCAGGCCCTTGGATTGCTTGCTATCGGGGGTTAGTCGTGAGCTTCCCAATGTGCGAGCAGGGCCTGGCTGCATCGGGGCGCAGCGAAAAGCGCCGCGATGCCGTGCATCAATTGCGTGGTCGGGTGGGTGGCCTGTCGCAGGTATCTCCCCATGGCAATCGCCGACATTAGCGCATCTGTGGCATTCAGGTCAAGTGGCATTGTGTCAATGGGGCAATCGGGTATGATTCACCTCGCGTGCGAAGCATCGTTTCGATGAGCCCCAACGGGCGCGTGACCCTGCCTGCCGAAGCGCGGCGAGCCCTCGGCCTGAAGGGTGAATCCCTGTTCGAGATTCACCAGACCGCCGGCGCGATCGTGCTGAGGCCGGTGACAGTGGTTCCGCTCCAGCAGGCCCGATCGCGGATGTCCAGAAGGCGGGCGAGCTAGCCGGAAAGCGCTACAGACCCGGGTCAGCGCAAGTAACCTACGCGTGCCCTGTTGGTCAAACCACAACCATGAGGAAGTCTCCGTGGCCCAGGTTCGCCTGCGCGGGCGCGATCGCGTTGCTGCTTGGATTCGGGGCACTCGAGGCCGTCGCCGCACCATCAGGCTGGCTCAACGTCGACGGTTCCCTCAAGTTCATCGCGGCCAACGGCGGGACCTATGACTGGGCCAACTCGGGCCCGGCGGGCGTGGTCTGCCCCAATGGCGGCGTCAACATCACCGGCGCGGGCGGCCTCTTCAATTGCGGGCGCCCCGGCGGCGCTGGTGCCCCGCCCATCGCGCCGAACCTGACGCCGGCGGCCGCCGCGGACCCATCGATCATCTCGGCGGTGTTCGTCGTGGATCCGATTTCCGGCGACGCGGCCGGGTGCGGTGGTGACGATCCGACCACCCTGAGCGGCGGCGGTCCGAAGAATGGCGATGCCATCGGCTCCTACACAGTGGGTGCCGGGCCCGTGCCGGCGAAGACCGAGCTCAGCAACGTCTACGCGGTCAGCCACACCAAGGCGAACGGGCACCCCGAGGTTTACTTCGGCGCCGAGAGGCTGGTGAACAACGGTGACAGCCACATGGACTTCGAGTTCTTGCAAAGCGCGTTGGGCCGCACCGCAGCGTGTGGCGGCGGTTTCACCGGGCATCGCACGGAGGGAGATGTGCTCGTCGCTGTCGACTTCACGAATGGCGGCGCGTTGGCGGGTTTCTCGGTCTGGCAGTGGCACTGCGCCGCGGAGCCTGGTCCTCAGCCGGCTGACGGGACTGTCTGCGATCCAACCGGTGGTCCGGAGCACTACGAGCAGAATCTCGCGCCCGCCTTCGCTGCTCTGGCGGTCAACTCCGCAGATCTACCGTGCGGCGGCTGGGTGTGCCGGGACCAGGTGTCGGGCAACTCAACGCTTGTGTCCGCCAATGACTTTCTCGAAGGCGGAGTCGACCTTCAGGCGATCCCGTTTACGGGCTGCTTCAACACCTTTCTGCCGCACACCCGCACCGCGCAATCCTTTTCCTCAGTCCTCAAGGACTTCGCCGGCCCGATCGGCTTTCGCTCGTGCCGCGATCCGGCGATCACGAGCAGCAGCGCTCCGGTAGGGCCGAGCGTACCTCCGGGGTCGGCGGCGCGGGACACGGTCGCAGTCGGTAGCGGTGGGGCAGGCATCGTGCCGACCGGAACGATGACGTTCTTTCTGTGCGCTCCGGGCCAGGTCACGGGGTCAGGATGCCCAAGCGGTGGCACTCAGGTCGGCGCAGCCAAAACACTTGCCGCGGGCTCCGCGACCTCGGATCCGACCAGCGCGACCGGCGCCGGGGGTAAATACTGCTGGCGAACCGACTACACGCCGGACGCGGCGAGCACTGGTATCTATGCGCCTGCCACTCATACCAATGCCACGACGGAGTGCTTCGCCATCGCGGCACCCATTTCGCTACCTAACACAGGCGCCCCAATGAGCCCTGCCGTGCCATGGGTTCCTGTACAGGCGCTGGTTGTCGGTCCAATCTTCTTATTGGCGATTGCAATGCGCCGGGCCAGGTCGCTGGCGATCGTGCTGCTTGCAGGGGTGATCGCGTGTTCAGGTCCGGTGCCAGGTGCGAATCCGACAACCGCGGGCAGCTCGAACCTTGCACGATCTGTTCATCAACTCGAACCGGCGGCTCCCGCACCCGCGGAGCCTGCAACCCAGAAGCCAAAGCAGATGGCCTGGCGCCTGGTCATTCCTCGGATCGGGGTTGACGCCGTGATCCAACCGCTCGGCCGCGACAAGCGCGGCGCCATGGCTTCGCCCTCCACGCTGGATGGGGTCGGGTGGTTTGACCACAGTGCTTCTCCCGGAGGCGCCGGCAACGCCGTCATGGACGGGCATCTCGGGCTGCCCGGCCAACCAGCGGTGTTCCGAAGCCTGAATCTGCTTCGCGCCGGCGACGAGGTGCATGTGATCTGGCCCGACGGACGGACGCTGGATTTTCGCGTGACGTCCTCCGAGACAGTGGATGCGAACGCGCATCCTGCCGGTCTCTTTGCCCGCAGCGGGGCTGCACGTCTGTCTCTCATCACCTGCGCCGGCGAGTGGGTCAATGCGCTCGCGACCTACACGGACCGGCTGATCGTGACGGCGGTGCCCTCATAGATCTCGGGTTGAGCGGGAAGGTCGTGATCGTCACCGGTGGGGCGTCGAACCTCGGCCGGGCGATCGCCCTCGGATTCGCCGCCGAGGGCGCCCGCGTGGTGATCGCGGACGTGGACGATGCGCAGGCCAGGAAGGTCGAACGAGAGGCGCCCTCGGGAACCATCGTGGCGCGGCACACCGATGTCACCGACTGGGACTCGGTCTCCTCGACCGTCGACTTCGTCGAGAGCTCGATGGGCGGTGTCGCCGTGCTGGTCAACTGCGCCGGCTGGACGATCGACCGCCTCTTCATGGAGAAGCCGCGCGCCGAATGGGAGCGCGAGATCGCGATCGATGTCTGGGGCTTCATCAACAGCGTGCGCGCTGTCCTCGACAAGATGGTCGAGCGCCGCTACGGCCGCATCGTCTCGATCGGTTCCGACGCCGGCCGCATCGGGGAGTGGCGCGAAGCGGTCTACAGCGGCACCAAGGCAAGCGTGATCGCCATGTCGAAATCCATCGCCCGCGAGGTGGGGAAGCACGGAATCACCTTGAACGTGGTGTGCCCTGGCCTGATCGTCGGTTCGCCCGAGACATCGGGCAGCAACTCTGTGTGGTCATCCGAGCAAGCCGAGAAGTTCACGCCCGAGGTCCGCGAGAAGGCGACCAAGGCGTACCCGCTCCGCCGTCTTGGTACAGCCGACGATGTCGTGCCGGCGGTTCTTCTGCTCGCATCTGACCGCGCCTCGTACATCACGGGGCAGACGCTCTCGGTCAGTGGCGGCTACACCATGATCTGACCCAGGACCTCGTCCCGGAGCTTCCGCCAGCGGTCGACGCGATGCCGGCCGGCGAGCGGAAAGATCAGCGCATCGATGCCGGCCGCTTGCAGCTCGCGGAGTCTTGCCGCGCATTCGTCCGGTCGGCCCACCACGGCGAGAGCGCGAACGAGGTCGTCCGATACCGCCGAGCTGTGCTCGGCGCGGGTCGACAGGTGCTCCGCGTAGTCGTAGGAGTCGGCGCTCCGCTGGATCTCGTCGCGGAACCTTGCCAGGCTCTCGGGCAGCTCCTTGTGATGACTGAGCAGGCGAGCCTGAGTCGAGGCCCACGAGCGAACGTCGTCCACCTCGGTCGCGGTCGTGGCCATGAGCGCGATCTCGAAATCCCGGCGGCCGCGCCCCGACGCCTGCAGGCCCGCCTCGATCCATCCCACCTGGCGCCGCACCATATCGGGCTGCGCCGGGCCCATCACTATGGCTCCATCGGCCTGGCGTCCGGCCAGCTCGCACATCCGCTCCTGGGACACCGCGAGGTAGATCGGGACACCAGGGTCGACGTGGGAGCGAAAGAAGGCGATCGCCTCTTCGACCTCGGCCACCTTCTGCGGCTTCAGACCGATGCCGTACAGCGCTGAGTCGCCCGCACCCAGGCCGAGGATCGCGCGACCTTGGGATATCTCGGCGACCGCGGCGATCGCGTTGGCCGTCACGGTGGGATGCCTCGTCACCGCGTTTGTGACACCGGTGCCGAGGCCGATCCGCGTGGTGTTCAGCGCCGCGACGACCAGCCCGGCGTAGACGTCCTTCATGGCGAGCTGCGAATCGATGACCCAGGCTCGCCGCACGCCCTCTTCCTCGAGCTCGGCGACGAACTTGGCCCAGCTCTCGAACGACTGGCGCGGGCTGATCCCGACGCTGACGTCGAACTGCGTCAATTGCCCGTCACCTTCTTCTGCCGGCGCCTCACGGCCTCCTGGCGTTCGGGGCTCGCCGCCGCCGTCGCGCGCAGCTGCTGCGCCTGCAGAAGATCCTCGCCGGCAATGCCGCGCCGCTCGAGCAGGTTCAGGCTTGCCTTCGTCCCGTGCACAGCGTCCCGCGGTGAGGTCGCAAGCCGTTGCGCCAACGCGGTGACACGACCGTCGATGTCATCGCTGACTTCTGTCACCAGTCCCCACCGAATGGCGGTCTCGGCGTCAAGCTCAGGCATGGCAAGCAACAGGTCTGCCGCCCTCGCAATGCCGCACGTCTGGACGAGCCGGGCCACGAACTGGTACCGATAGACCACGCCGAGGCTTACCGCCGGCACCGCCATGCGCAGGGAAGGCGACGCGATCCTGAGATCGCAGTTGAGCGCGAGCTCGACGCCTGCTCCATAACAGTGCCCCTGCAGTCGTGCGATGACAGGAGCGGGACACTGACGCAGGGCATTCACCGCCTCGCCGATGAAGCGATCGGCCTCGAGATCCGCGGGAGTGCCGGTCAGCCGTGACAGGTCATAGCCGGCCGAGAAAGCGTCGACGCCCGCCCCGCGGAGGATCACCGCACGTGCGCGATCACCGTGCGAGTCCAGCGATTCCGCGAGCGCAGTCAAGAGCTCCGGGTCCAGCGCATTTCGCCGCTCAGGCCTGTTCAGGGTGAGCGTGAGCACGTCGTGCTCGCCCCACTCGGTGAGCAGTGAGTCAGTCATTCAAAAAAGAGATGATCGAGAGCGCGAGCTCGCGGGGCTTTTCCACCGGAATCGGGTGACCGGCGCCTTTCATCACCTCCAGCCTGCTGCCTTTGATCCCTGAAGCGATGATCTCCGCCGCCCTGGGCGGGCAGTGCCGGTCGAGGTCCGAGGCCACTATCAACGTGAGCGCGGAGATGCTCGGAAGTTCGGGATCGAGTGGGTTCGCGTTGAGTCCGGCCATCGCAGCGCATCCGTTGCGGTAGCCGCGGGGATCGGCCGTCGATTGCCGCCTGATCAGCAGGCCTTCCTCCAGCTCGGCGGGCGATTCCGCGTACACGTCGGCGGTGTCCTTGTCGAGGGTCTCCCGCAGGGCAGGGTCGCTTCGATCGACCATCTCGACGCGCTGCCGGTACCAGTCCGCCGCGGCGCGGCCGACTCGACTCGACGTTGCGACAAGGACCAGGCCTTTCACCCGGCCTGGATGGTCGATCGCCGCGCGCATCGCGATCGTGCCGCCGAGCGAGAAGCCCGCGACGTCGGCGCGCTCCAGACCGATCGCGTCCAGCAGAGCCACCAGGTCCTCGCCCAGCTGCCGCAGAGTTCCATCGGCGGAGCCGACGGTTGTCTCGCCGTGTCCGCGCAGGTCGTACATGAGGACGCGATGCCGGAGCATGAGGTCGGGCACCGATCTGCGCCAGGCGCGGTGGTCGTCGGCCAGCCCGTGGATCAGGATCAGAGGCTCGCCGCGGCCGGCCTCGTGCCATGCCACCTCGATGTCGTTACAGCGCGAGCGCATGCTCTCGCAACGCCTTGCGGTTCACCTTGCCGGGCCCTGATAGCGGCAGCTCGTCGACCCGGCGCACGGCGACCGGCCACTTGTAATGTGCGAGCCCCTGCTCCTGCAGGAATCCATCAACGATCTCTTTCGTGAACTCTGAGCGCGCGACGACAAACGCGACTGGCACCTCACCGAGCTCGGGATGGGGCCGACCGACGACGCATGCGTCGATGACCTCGGGATGCGTGCGCATCATCGACTCGACCTCGTATGGGTTGATGTTGGAACCGCCTCGAATGACGATGTCCTTCACCCGGCCGACAACGTGCAGGAAGCCCGACTCGTCGACGAAGCCCAGGTCACCCATGTGCGCCCAGCCGTCGGCCGAGTAGGGCCCGGCGGATTCGCCCCAGTAGCGATCCTGGACCAGATCGCCGCGCATGCAGATCTCGATTTGATCGATCTTCCACTCCGCGCGGTCGTGTGGCCGCCCAACCGTGGTCCAGCGCAGCTCCTGCGGGTCCGACGGACTCGCCACGGCAAGCTGGCCCGCGTCCATCGAGCCGTAGAAGCTCGAGATCGGGATCCGGGTCGAGCTCTCCCAGCGTTCCGCGATCTCCGGCGGAAGAGGGGCGCCGGCGACGGCGACCGCCCGCAGGGACGGGGCTGCCGGCGGTGGATGGTTGAGCATTCGAATCACGTTGGTCGGCACGCCGACCATCACGGTAGCCCCCGCCCTTGCCGCCGTGTCGAGACAGTGCTCGGGAGTCCAGTGCGGCTCGCGCAGCATCACGAGCGCCGCGCCGCTGCGCAGGCAGTAAAGGCACATCCCTCCGATGCCCTGTGTCAGCGGCGTCATCGGCAGGACGCGGTCTTGCTCTGAGATCCCGAGCCGCGACGTGAAGCTCTCGAAGGTCACTTGCTTGAGGCGGGCCGAGAGCGACGCGAGCTTGGGCAAGCCGGTCGTCCCCGAGGTGAGCGCGATCTCGACAGTACGCGCAGGGTCCGGATCGACGATGCGGGGCGACGTGTTCGCATCATCCGGGTCGGGGATGGCGTCCCGGACCACGAGGACCGGACTCGCCTTCTGCTGCACCCAACGGAGCTCGTGCTCGCCAAGTCCCATCGGCATCGGCAGGACCACGGCGCCCATATCGGGGATCGCCAGCTCGAGCGCCACGTACTGCCACACGTTTGCCATCTGCACGCCAACGACGTCGCCCTCGCGCACGCCGCGCGCGGCCAGCAACCGCTGCATGCGACGGACGTGGGCCAGCAGCTCCTCGAAAGTGATCTCCCGTCCGTCGTCCCACACCGCGAGGCTGGAGCCGCGACTGGCGGCGTGCCACTCCAGGTAGCTGACCGGGCGGTACGGCTCCGGCTCCTTCACCGGAGGAGCGCGACGATACGGTCCGGCGAGAGGGGCAGCGTCACGTCGGTCAGAGACAGCGCGTCGGCGACGGCGTTCGCGAGCGCGGCGGTGCCGCCGATCGTGCCACCTTCACCGGCTCCCTTAGTCCCGAGCTCGTGCACGGTGGATGGTGTGACGAGGTGGGAGATCTCGATCGCCGGCACCTCGCCGATGCTCGGGATGAGGTAGTCGACGAACGTGCCGGTGCGCAGCTCGCCGTCCGGACCGTAAGCGATCTCCTCCAGGAGCGCTGCGCCGAGCGCCTGCGCGACGCCGCCTACGATCTGGCCCTCGACGACCTTCGGGTTGATCAGCACGCCGCAGTCCTCGGCGACGACATAGCGGAGCACCGTCACGGCGCCAGTGGCCCTGTCGACCTCGACGAGGCACGCGTGGGTGGCGTACGGATACGCAGCCTGGACGGCGTCATACGTGACCGAGACGTCGAGGTCCGCATTGTCGTCGGCGGCGAGCCTCAACAGCGTTGCGCCGTCGATCGACACCTTATCGATCGGTTGACCGAGCCGATAGGAAGCCGTCTCGAGGATTGCCTCGCGCAGCAGCCGCGCCGCACGGAAGGCGCTGGTCGCGGCGGTCACCGAGCCGCGGCTCATGAAGGAGCCGGTCCCGGCTCCGACCTTCGCGGTGTCGGTCTGCTCGACGATGATGCTCTCCGGCGCCACGCCCAGGCCGGCCGCCGCGACCTGCGCGAAAGTCGTGTGCGAGCCCTGTCCGACGGCGGGACACGTCGTCTGCACGTGCACCTTGCCATCGTCGCCGAGCCACACGCGTGCGGTGTCGGTGCCGGGGATATCGGCCATGCCACGTCCGCGAAACGTCGACGATCCCGCGCCCGTGTATTCGACATAGGAGGCGATGCCGATTCCCATGAGGCGACCTTCGGCGCGCGCCGCATCCCGATCCTTGAGCGCTCCGGCGTAGCCGAACATCTGCAGCGCTGCCTCGAGCGCGGCGGCGTAGTCACCCGACTCATAGGGATGCTTGGTGGCACTGAGATAGGGCATCTGGTCTGACCTCACGAAGTTGACACGCCGCACGTCCACGGGATCCAGGCCGAGTCGCGCCGCGATCAGGTCCATCAGCCGCTCATGCGCGAGTACCGCCGTGACCATGCCGACCCCGCGATACGGACCCTCCGGCGACTTGTTGGTCGCCACTGCGTACGTGTCGTACTCGTAGTCGCCGATGTCATAGGGCCCTGGAATCAGCGCGGCGGTGCCCAGCGGATCGAGCACCGGACCGAAAGGTCTGATGCCGTAAGCCCCGATGCTCGAGAAGATCGTCGCGCGCAGGCCCAGCACCCGCCCGTCGGCGCGCACCGCCGCGCTGAATTTCACGTTCTGGTCGCGGGCGTGACTGGCGGTCTGCATGTGCTCGGAACGGGTCTCGACCCACTTCACCGCGGCGTTCAGACGGAGGGCGATCCACGCCAGGAGGATCTCCTCCGGATAGACCTGCGCTTTGATGCCGAATCCACCTCCGACATCCGTCGCGACGACGCGAACCGTCGCCCGGTCGATTTGAAGGCATTCCGCGATCGCGTCGGCCACGAGGTGGGGGACCTGAGTGGACGTCCAGACGGCAACGCCCCCGCCGGCCTCGGGCATCGCGACCACGCCGCGGGTCTCGATCGGAGCAGCCGACACCCGGGGATGTGTCACCTCGCCCTCCACGATCACCTCCGCGCCTTCGAATCTCTCGTCGACGCTTCCGTAGCTGCGGCGCCCGAGGAAGTAGAGGTTCTCGGGCACCGACTCATGAACGAGAGGGGCGTCCTCCGCCAGCGCCTCCTCGAACGTGACCACTGCGGAGAGCGCCTCGAGGTCCGGCCGCACCAGCTCGACGGCGTCGGCGGCCGCGTAGCGATTTTCGGCGACGACCGCGGCGATCATCTCCCCGACGAAGCGGACGCGTTCGGTGGCGAGGATCGGCCGGGGAGGCGACACGGCTCCGGGAGTGGTGATGTGGGTCATGAGCGGCAGGCACGAGCCTTCGATATCGGCGGCGCCGAATACGGCGACGACGCCGGGCGCCGACCGCGCGGCCGATGCGTCCAGGCTCGTGATCCGGCCGCTGGCGATCTGGCTGCGTGCAAACGCCACGTGCAGAGGCGCGCCGAGATCGTCGACGAACCGGCCCTCGCCGCGCAGCAGTCGGGGATCCTCGACCCGCTTCAGGCTCCTGCCGATCGGTCCGTCCGTCGGGAGCGCCGCGCCCCCGATGCTCCTCGCATCTTCGCGGTCTGGACGGCCGGGCGCCTGCGGCGCTGAAGCCGGCGTCAAGGGCCCCGGCGTTTCCTCGTCACGCATCTCGGATGCGTTCCTCGTCACGCCACCCTTTCCTTGGCTTCGGCCGTCCATCCGCGCGAATCTGCTTCGGATCCCGGGGGCTCGACGCTCACCCGCTAAAGTCTCCGTCATCGACGCACACTGGATGGCGGTCGCGCGCGGTGACGAACCGGCCGACGTTGTGCTGTCCGGCGGCCACGTCCTGTCGGTCTTCACGAAGGAGTGGCTCGACGTCGACGTGGCGGTCCAGGACGGCCATATCGTCGGCCTCGGGCGCTACGAAGGCCGCGAGCGCCTCGATGTTTCGGGTTCCTACCTCGTGCCGGGGTTCATCGACGCCCACATGCACATCGAGTCGTCGAAGCTCATGGTCGACGAGTTCGCGCGGGCGGTCCTGCCGCATGGCACGACCGCCGTCATCGCCGACCCCCACGAGATCGCCAACGTGCTCGGCCCCGCCGGCATCCACTGGCTCCTGGACAGTTGCACCGACCTACCTCTCGACGTCTATGTGATGGCGTCCTCCTGCGTGCCTGCTTCTCGATTCGAGTCACCCCTGCATCCATTTACGCTGGCCGATATCGAGGGTCTCCTGCGTCACGAACGTGTGATCGGAGTGGCGGAGATGATGAACTTTCCAGGTGTCATCGCTGGCGAAGCGGCCGAGCTGGCCAAGCTGCAAACCGGCCTCACGGACCACGTCGACGGCCACGCGCCCGGCGTGCGCGGCCCGGCCCTAAACGCGTACATCGCGGCCGGCATCGGCTCCGACCATGAGGCGACGTCATTCGAGGAAGCGCTGGAAAAGCGTCGTCTCGGGATGTGGGTCCTGCTCCGCGAAGCCTCGATCGCGCGCAACCTTCGCGACCTTCTCCCGCTGGTCAAGCGGTACGGCACCGACCGGTGCGCCTTCTGCACCGACGACAGGGAGCCGGACTTCATCGTCGAGCACGGACACATCAACCAGATGGTCCGGGTCGCGGTCGAGGAGGGGATCAGCCCCGAGGACGCGGTCGTGATGGCAACCCTGAACGCGGCGACCTACCACCGGCTGTGGCGGCTCGGCGCCATCGCGCCCGGCTACCAGGCCGACATTCTTGTCCTCGACGACCTCGAGTCGTTTCGCCCGCGCCAGGTGCTCAAGCGTGGGGTTCCTCCGCGAGTCGTGAAGCTCGACGTGCCCGATTGGGTGCGCCAGACGGTCAGCATCGCCCCCATCGAGGCTGCGTCCTTTCGCATCGCCGGCTTCCCCAAGAGGATCCGCGTCATGCGCGTCATCCCGGCGCAGCTTCTGACCGGGGTTGAATCCGTCGCGCCGACCGTGACCGATGGATGCGTCGTGGCCGACCCAGCGCGCGACCTGGTCAAGATCGCTGTCGTCGAGCGGCACCACGCGACGGGGCGCGTCGGCGTCGGGTTCGCGACCAATGTCGGATTGAAGCGTGGTGCGTTCGCCTCGACGGTGGCGCACGACGCGCACAACATCGTCCTGCTTGGCATGGACGACGGGGACATGGCCGCGTGCGCCAAGCGTCTGGCCGAGATCGGCGGGGGGATCGTCATCGCCGACGCTGGACAGGTGGTCGAGGAGCTTCCGCTCCCGATCGCCGGCCTCATGAGCGACCGGCCGCTGGGCGAGGTCAACGAGCGGCTGCGCTCGATGGAGCATCGGCTCCAGGGCATGGGCGTCACGCTGGCGTCGCCGTTCATGACACTCAGCTTCTTGGCCCTCTCGGTGATCCCAGAGCTGAAGATCACCGACCGAGGCCTGGTCGACGTGAACCGCTTCGAGCTGGTGCCTCTTGGGATCGATTGAGGAATTCAACGCGTTGTCGCCGAAGGAGGCCGAAGACCGCCTCTACGCCTGTCTCGCCGATCGGCGGTGGGCCTCAGAGATCGCTTCTTGTCGTCCATTTCCCGATGCCCAAACGTTTTTCGCGACGGCGTGGATCGCGTTGAACGCGTTGACCGATGAAGACTGGCTCGCTGCCTTCAAATCCCATCCCCGCATCGGCAAAACGGGCGGCGAGGCCCCGGAGACATCGGCGCGCGAGCAGGGCCGCGCAATGCAATCGCCGGCTCCGACGCTGGCCGCGCTCGAAGCCGACAATCGGCAATATGAGGAAAGGTTTGGGCACGTCTTTCTCATCAGAGCCAGCGGACGAAGTGGGGAGGAGATCCTTGCCGAGCTGCGACGTCGCATGAAGAACGACCCGGCCATGGAGCTCGCCGAGGCGCGTCGCGAACTCGCGCAGATCGTCGAGATGCGCCTTTCGGAGATGGTGTCGTGAGCATCTCGACCCATGTACTGGACACCATGCGCGGCACGCCGGCCGCCGGACTTACCGTCGCTCTGCAACGCCGCGAGCCGGGCGGCGACTGGAGAGAGGTTGCACAGACGGAGACTGACGCCGAGGGAAGGGTTCGCGAGCTGAGCGAAGACGAGCTGGAGCCCGCGGAGTATCGCCTGGAGTTCGACACGCGTCCGTACTTCGAGCGCTCGGGACTGGACCCGTTCTATCCCTCCGTCTCGGTCGTCTTCACGTTCGAGGGCGGCCACCTCCACGTGCCGCTGTTGCTCAGCGCTTACGGCTACACCACGTACAAGGGAACATGACGATCGTCCTCGGCGACAACCAGTACGGGAAGTCGGAGACCCACGTCGTGCGCGTCACCAAGAGCGGGCCGAAGCACGAGATCAAGGACTTGAACGTGAGTGTCGCTCTCGCCGGAGACTTCGCGGACACCCACCTCACTGGCGACAACAGCAAGGTCGTGCCGACCGACACGCAGAAGAACACCGTCTTTGCCTTCGCTCACGAACCGCTGGGGGAGATCGAGGAGTTCGGCGTCCGCCTGGCTCGCCACTTCGTCAGCGAGTTCGCCTCGGTCTACCGCGCTCGCGTGACCATCGAGGAGCAGGCGTGGTCGCGCGTCCATGACCACGCGTTCGTGAGCGGGGGCCCCGAGAAGCGGCTCGCGGCGGTGACATGCACCGACGACGGAACCTGGGTCGTCGCCGGGGTCGCGGACCTCGTGCTCCTGAAATCCACCGGTTCCGAGTTTCATGGCTACATCAAGGACCGGTACACCACGCTGCCGGAAACACACGACCGGATCATGGCGACGTCCATGACGGCGAGGTGGCGATACCGCGACGCCCAGGTCGATTGGGCCAAATCGTTTGCAGAGGTGCGCCGCATTCTCATCGACACGTTCGCCTCGAAGCACAGCCTCTCCCTGCAGCAGACGCTCTACGCGATGGGCACGGCGGCGCTCGAGGCGCGGCCGGAGGTCGCCGAGGTCCGGATCTCGATGCCGAACAAGCACCACTTCGTGGTCGACCTGTCGCCCTTCGGGATGGCCAACGAAAACGAGGTCTTCTACGCATCGGACCGGCCCTACGGCTTGATCGAAGGCACGATCGCGCGTGACGACGCGCGCGAAGCCGCCCTCGCCTGGTGATGGAGTTCTTCCAGCCGGCCACGTGGCCGGAGGCGCTGGCCATCAAGGCAGCCCATCCCGACGCGGTTCCCATCGCCGGCGGGACCGACGTCATGGTCGAGATCAACCTGGACCACCGCCGTCCCGAGGCGGTCATCGACCTGACACCCATCCGCGAGCTGACCGAGTGGGGGACCGACAATGGTTGGCTGCGCATCGGCGCGGGTGTGAGCTATACGCGGCTCATCGACGAGCTGGGCGATCGGCTGCCGGGGCTGGCCATCGCATCACGCACGGTCGGCTCGCCGCAGATCCGCAACCGCGGCACCGTTGGCGGCAACCTTGGCACCGCATCGCCCGCCGGCGACGCGCACCCTCCGCTCCTCGCAGCGGACGCGGTCGTAGAGCTCGCCTCCGCGTCGGGATCGCGCCGGGTCCCCGTCCGCGAGTTCTTCACCGGCCCCAAGCGGAACGCCATGCGCAAGGACGAACTGATCGCCGCGTTCCTCGTCGAACCCGCGCCGGGGCCGCAGCAGTTCTCGAAGGTCGGCACGCGCAACGCCATGGTCATCGCCGTGTGCTCCTTCGGCCTGGCCATCCATCTGGAGAAGCGCCTCGTCGGGACCGGGATCGGTTCGGCCGGCCCAACACCGCTGCGAGCGGTCGAGGCCGAGACCTTCATCCAGGGCGAGCTCGACTGGGAAGGGCGGCGGTCTCCGAGTGAGGCGACCATAACGCGGTTCGGCGAGCTGGTCGCGGCCGCGGCGCGGCCCATCGATGACGTGCGGGGGACAGTCCCGTACCGCCGCCACGCGCTGGCGGTCATGGCGCGTCGCTGCCTTGCCTGGGCGTGGGCAACTCCTCCCCATTCATGGGGAGGTGGCGCGCGCAGTGCGCGGGAGGGGCTTTGAGGATCAGCTGCACCGTCAACGGGCAGCAGCGTGTCGCCGACGATGTGTGGGGCGGCGAGAGTCTCCTCTACGTGCTCCGCGAGAGATTCGGCCTGTACGGGTCCAAGAACGCGTGCGAGCAGGGCGAGTGCGGCTCGTGCTCCGTGTACCTGGATGGTGCATTGGTCTGCGCGTGCCTGGTCCTCGGCGGGCAGGCCAACGGCCGCTCGGTGGTGACGATCGAGGGGCTCGATGGCGGCGCCGTGCAGCGCGCGTTCGTCCAGGCAGGCGCTGTGCAGTGCGGGTTCTGCACGCCTGGACTCGTGGTCGCCGCGCATGACCTGCTGAAGCGAGTGCCCCATCCCACCGACGCGGAGATCCGAGAGGCGCTCGCGGGCAACGTCTGCCGCTGCACCGGCTACGCCAAGATCATCGACGCCGTGCACCTGGCGGCGCGATGAAAGTCGGTGAGAGCGTGCGGCGGCCGGACGGGGAGCCGAAGGTCCAGGGGACCTTCGTCTATTCCTCTGACCTGCGTGCGCAAGGCATGCTGTGGGGCTCGACCGTGCGCAGCCCACACCCTTACGCGCGCATCGTAACGATCGACCCCTCGGAAGCCCGAGCGATGCCGGGCGTCCGCGCGGTGCTCACGCACGAGGACGTACCCGGCAAGAACGTGTACGGGCTCGAGATCGAGGACCAGCCTGTGCTTGCATCCGACTTCGTTCGCTACTGGGGCGAGGCGGTGGCGCTGGTCGCGGCGGACCACCCGGAGCAGGCGAGGCGGGCGGCGCAGAAAGTGCGTATCGAATACGAGGTGTCGCGCCCGTTGACGATCGCAGAAGAGGCGCTGTCGCCTGACGCGCCGCTGCTGCACCCCGGGGGCAACGTGACGCGCCACGTCAAGATCCGGCACGGCGACCAGGCGGCTCGCGCCGACGTCGTCGTCCGCGGCGAGTACGAGATCGGCATGCAGGACCAGGCGCCGCTAGGACCCGAATCGGGGCTCGCCATTCCGGATGGCGAAGGCGGAGTGGACCTGCACATCGCAACGCAGTGGCTGCATGTGGACCAGCACCAGCTGGCCGCCATTCTCGGACTGCCCCCTGAGAAGGTAAGGCTGACCATGGCCGGGATCGGCGGCGCGTTTGGAGCGCGCGAGGACCTGTCCATGCAGGCCCACGCTTGCATGCTGGCGCTGCGCACGGGCCGCCCGGTCAAGATCTCCTACTCACGGCCCGAGTCGTTCGTCGGGCATGTGCACCGCCACCCGGGGCGCCTGACGTACGAGCACGGCGCCAATCGCGATGGAACGCTCGTCTACGTCAAGGCGCGAATCCTGCTGGACGGCGGCGCGTATGCCTCCAGCTCCACTGCGGTCATCGCCAACGCGACCTGCTTCTCCGTCGGCCCGTATCGGTGCCCGAACGCGACGATCGACGGCATCGTCGTCTACACCAACAATCCGCCCTGCGGTGCCATGCGCGGCTTCGGCTCGGTGCAGAACTGCTACGCGCACGAGGCGCAGATGGACAAGCTGGCGGCCGCGCTTGGAATGGATCCTGTCGAGCTGCGCATGCGCAACGCGATGGAGACGGGGAGCGAGATGATCACCGGCCAGAAGATCGATGGCCCCGTCCCAGTCGCCGACCTGCTCAAACGCGTGCGCGCAATGCCGCTCCCCTCTCCCCAGCAGGAAGAGGGGCAGGAACCAGCCCAGCCGGACCCGGCCGACCTGCTCTCCATGCCCGGTGGGGTCTCGAACACCACCCACGGCGAAGGTGTGAAGCGCGGCGTCGGGTACGCGGTCGGCTTCAAGAACATCGGCTACTCCGAGGGATTCCGGGACTACTCCACCGCCCGAGTCCGGCTGTCCGTCGTCGACGGGCATCCACGGGTCGAGGTGCACACCGCGGCGGCCGAGGTGGGGCAGGGGACCGTGATGGTGCAGGCGCAGATCGCCGGAAGCGAGCTGGGTGTCAACGAGATCGTCGTTCTCAACGCCGACACGCGCGTCGGTTCCGCGGGTTCCTCGTCCGCTTCCCGCCAGACCTACATCACGGGCGGCGCGGTCAAAGCCGCGTCAGAAGCGGTGTGCCAGCGGGTCCTCGACCTCGCGCGGTCGGAGCTGCACGCCGCCGGTGAGCTGCGCATCGAGAACGACGTTGTTGTCGGCACCGACGGCAAGCAGATCGTCTCGCTCGCCACCCTCCTTGGCGACGCCGTCATCGACGAGACGCGCGAGTTTCATCCGCGCGTAACCCATCGGCTCGATCCCGAGACCGGCCAGGCCGACGCGCACATGCAGTTCGCGTTCGCCGCGCACCGCGCGGTGGTCGACGTGGACACCGAGCTCGGGCTGGTCAAAGTCGTCGAGCTCGCGACGGCGCAGGACGTCGGCAAGGCGATCAACCCGCTCGCCGTGCAGGGCCAGCTCGAGGGTGGCGCCGCGCAGGGCCTGGGGCTCGCTGTGATGGAAGAGATCCAGGTCCAAGACGGCGTGATCAAAAATGCATCCTTCACCGACTACCTGCTCCCGACCATCCTCGACATGCCGCCGGTGCGGATGGAAATCCTCGAGCTCGGCGACCCGAACTCGCCGTACGGCTTGAAGGGTGTGGGGGAGCCGCCGACGATCTCCTCCGGCCCAGCGATCGTGGCCGCGATCCGCGCCGCCACCGGACGCGACATCGCGCGAGTGCCGATCAGGCCGCACGACCTGACCCTTTGACGCTTCTCGTCAAGGCCGGGCTCGTCTTCACCGGCAGCCGGGAGATCGAGAACGGCTGGGTGCTGGCGCGAGACGGGATGATCCTGGAGGTCGGCTCGGGCACGCCACCGCCGGCGGACGAGGTGTTGGATGAGCCCAACTGCGTCGCCATGCCGGGCCTGGTCAATGCCCACGACCACATGTACCAATGGGCCACCCGGGGTTACGTGCCCGACGGCACCCTGTTCGAATGGCTTCGCGCCCTCTATCCGGTGTGGGCGCGGATCGACGCTGACAGCGTGCGCGTAGCCGCCCGGGCCGCGATGGCCAGGCTCCTCCTCTCCGGCTGCACGCTCTCCACCGACCATCACTACGTCTTTCCGCGAGGACGACATGGCATCTTCGAGGCCCTCGTCGAAACCGCGCGAGAGCTCGGCCTGCGCTTTCATCCGTGCCGCGGGTCGATGTCGCTCGGGGAGTCGCAGGGCGGGTTGCCGCCGGACAGTGTCGTCGAGAAAGAGGACGACATCCTGTCCGACACGGAGGCGTTGATCGCTCGCCACCACGACCCCAAACCGGGCTCGATGTGCCGCGTCGTCGTCGCGCCGTGCTCTCCGTTCTCAGTCACCCCCCAACTGATGCGCGACTCAGCCGCCCTCGCCCGTCGCCACAAGGTGCGATTGCACACGCACCTCGCCGAGACTCTGGACGAGGAGCGCTTCTGCGTCGAGAAGTTCGGCCGGCGCCCTTACGAGCTGATGGAGGACCTTGGCTGGACCGGGGACGACGTCTGGTACGCGCACGGGATCCACCTGAGCGACGCCGAGGTCGACCGCATCGCCGAGGCGCACACCGGCGTGGCCCACTGCCCCTCGAGCAACATGCGCCTGGGTGCGGGGGCGTGCCGGGTCGAGGATCTCGTCCGCGCCGGGGCGCGAGTCGGTCTCGGGGTCGACGGCGCGGCCAGCAACGAGGACGCGAACCTGGCGATGGAGGCCCACCAGGCGCTTCTTTTGGCGCGGGTGCGAAGCTCGTCGCCCGGCGCGCTGGATGCACGGGAGGCCTGGCGGCTGGCGACCCAAGGCGGCGCCGACTGCCTGGGTCGCGCCGACTGCGGAAGTCTCGAGCCTGGCACGTGCGCGGACATTGCGTGCTTCAGGGTCGACGACCTGGCTCATGCAGGGATCGCGGACCTGGTCGCGGGGCTAGCCCTCGCGCCGCCGGCTCAAGCTCAGACCGTGATCGTGAACGGCCGCGCCGTCGTGCGCCACGGCAGGCTCCTGACCGGCGACGCGGAGCAGATCGCGCGTGCGCTTGCCGCTACGAGCCGGCGGCTGGCCGGATGAACCGTCCGGTCCAGGGCTCCCCGCCCCCAACCAGGGTCTTGACGGTGCGACCGCGAATCCTCTGCCCCTCGTGGACGCTGAAAGCGTTGCGGTAGAGCAGATCCTCGCTGCGTACTGCGCCTTGGTGTTCCAGGTCGACGATCCACAGGTCGGCGTCGAAGCCGGGCGCGATGTCCCCCTTGTTCGCGAGACGGAACCGTCGAGCGATGTTGGAGGACGTGACGGCCGCGATGGTGGGCGGCTCCAGGCGGTCTTGCGCGAGCAGGAGCTGCCGCGTCGACTGACACCCGGAGATGCCGCCCCATATCTTTCTGAAGTCATCGCCTTGCTTCAGATCGAGAGTGCTCGGCGAGTGGTCCGAGACGATGATCGGCGCCGTCCACAGGGCTTCGCGATCAGCGCTGGTCCGGAACGGGGGAGCACATTTGGCCAGCCCTCCGAGCCGCTCGAGGTCTTCTTCGACATAGAGGAGGTAGTGAGGACAGGTCTCGCCGCTGACGTCGAGTCCTCTTTGCTGCGCCTCACGAATCAAATCCATGGCGCGGCCGGTGCTGACGTGGACGACGTGCAGCCGGCACCCGGTCAGGTCCGCCAGCTCGATCGCGTGACTGATCGCCGATCGCTCCGCCTCGCGCGGCCGCGAGCGGATGAAGTCGCTCGCCGCGCCACCCGTTGGCTCGAGGAGGCGTGCAGGGTCCTCGGCGTGGACGAGGAGGATCGAGTCCATCTCCGCGATGAGTTTCATGCCTTCGCGCAGAGTGACGAGGTCGCAGGCAGGGAACTCTTCGATGCCGCTCGGGCACATGAATGCCTTGAACCCCATGACGCCGAGCTCAACCAGCGGTCCGAGCTGGCCCAAGTTGCCCGGGATCAGACCGCCCCACAGGCCGAAGTCGAGCTTCGACGAGCGCTTCATCGCCTGGAGTTTCAGATCGAAGGCCTCGACGGTCGTCGTCACCGGAAGGTTGTTGAGTGGCATGTCGATGAAGCTGGTGTAGCCGCCGGCGGCAAGGGCCGCCGACCCGTGCGCGATGTCCTCCCATTCCGTCCGCCCCGGCTCGTTGAAGTGCACGTGCGAGTCGATCCCGCCAGGGAACACGTGGAGTCCAGACGCGCCTATCTCCTCGCCGTCTTCGGCGAGGTCCGGCCCGACCGCTGTGATCTGGCCGCCCGCGATCGCGATATCGGCCCTCGCGACCCCGCGGGAGGTCACGACCATCCCGCCGCGAACGATCATCGTTTCGCGAGCAGCTCGAGAAACTGGCTGACCACGTCGATGGCCACAGCCACGTCCGCCGCCGCCACCGATTCGGCCGGGTTGTGGCTGATCCCACCCTTGCAGCGCACGAACAGCATCGCGATGCCGGCGAGCGAAGAGATGACGACGGCGTCGTGGCCGGCGCCGCTGGTCATCGCGATCGGCCGCTGCCCGCAGTCCTTGATCGCATGAGTGAGAAGGGTCGTCAGCTGCGGCGCGCAGCGAACGGCGGCGTTATCGCTTATGGCGTGAACCTCGACCGCGAGCTTGCGTCGCTTCGCCGTCTCGCGCGTGCGCAACAGAAGCGCCTCTCCGACCTTCGATCTAACCGCGTCGTCGGCGTGGCGCAGATCGAGCGTGAACGTGGCCCTGCCTGGGATGACGTTGGCCACCCCAGGTATGACCTCGAGCTTGCCGACCGTCGCGACCAGACCCTCCTGTGTCGTCGCCGCGGCCTCGGCCGCGAGCACGAGCTCGGCGGCGGCGGCCAGCGCGTCGCGCCGGCGATCCATCGGCACCGTTCCGGCGTGGCCCGCCTCGCCCGTGAGCACGATCTCCATCCGGCTCTGTCCCGCGATCGCGGACACGACGCCAACCGGCAAGCCTCTGGCTTCCAGCACGGGACCCTGTTCGATGTGAACCTCGAGGTAGCCCAGCAGATCCCCGCCGCTCCATCGGTCGTCCTGGATTCGTGACGGATCACCGCCGAAGCCGCGGATGGCATCTGCCATCACGACATCGTCGGCATCTGCGCGCTCGAGATCTCGAGCCTCGAATGAGCCGGCGACGGCGCGGCTTCCCAGGTATGGCGACCCGTAACGCAGGCCTTCTTCGTCGGCGAACGCGAGTACCTCGACGGCGAACGGCAGTCGCTTGCTCGCGTCGTGCAGGCGCTGCACGGCGGCGATTGCGACCATGACTCCAAGCGGCCCGTCGTACTTTCCGGCGTCGCGAACGGAATCGAGATGCGAGCCGAGCAGCAGGGTCCCGGTTGCGCTGCCCTCGTAGCGGCCCCGCAGGTTACCGACGTTGTCACGGGTGACTGCCATGCCCGCCTGCCGCATCCACTCTTTCACGTACTGCTGTGCCCGCCGCATCGAGTCGGATGCGAATGGACGGATGACCGATTTGGGGTCTTCGGAGCACGTCGCGAGGACGTCGCAACGCTCCATGACCGCTTGTGCCGGGTTCATTCGATCGCGGTGAAGCTGATCTCCTGGGCGCCCTTCCAGAGCACCAGCTCGCCCACGTCGGCGAGCTGCTCGTTGCCTTCGTAGATGGTGGCGAAGTGGTTGCCCGCGAGCTGGCCGACCTTGCTCGCGAAGAGCGTCGGACCATACGGAAACAGAATCTCGGTCTCGCTGATACCGCCCGGAAAGAGCAGCAATTCTCCAGGCGCCGGATGGCTCGTCTGGTTCTCGTAGCCGAGGCCGAGCTCGAGCTCGCCCATCGGGATCCAGGCCGCCTCGCCGCTCCACCGCGCCTGGATCAGCTGGGTCTCCAGAGGCAGCATCGACTGGAAGGCGTGGCAGGTCTTGGGGGCGGCCTGGTCCTCCAGCCGCGCCACGAAGCGCAGGTTGCCGACCTTGATGGCTACGAGCATGCGGACATAAAAGTAGCGCCGCTGCCCCGGGCAGCGGCGCTTGTTGTTGCGGGGGTGGGCGTCAGGCCCGCGAACCGGCGATCCCGGCTGGGCTCGTCGCTCGGCGGGACATCATGTTGAAGGCGTAGTACAGGGCCCCGGTGAGGATGAAACCGACGATGAACGTGATGTCGCCGATTCCCGGATTGTTCTGAGGTATCGGTCCCGTGTAGATGGAAAAGACGTTCGCGAACAAGCCGACTGACACGATGAGTCCGATCCCCATCGCCGCGGCTCCCTGCCATCGCTGGTATTTGGTGTCGTAGAAGATGCTTTCGTCTCCGTAGTCGCCCTTGCGCATCCAGTAGTCGGTGAGCACGACCGCCAGCCACGGGCCGATCCAGTAGCTGATGAGCAACAGGAAGTACTCGTACTTGCTCCCCGGGCCGACGTTGGCCTGGCCGACAAGACCGATGATGTAGCCCAGCACGCCTGCGGTCACTGCTAGAAGCGCGCGCCGCTGACGAAGCGTGAGGCCCATCTCCCGAATGCCGAGCGCCACCAGCGACATCGTGCCGCTGTAGATGTTGATCGCGTTGGCGCAGACCGCCCCGACCGCGATACATAGCAACGTCAGGTAGTACAGAAGGTCCGGCATCGCCACGTGCAGCTGCACGGTTGGGATGTCGGTCGGGCCCCACTTGGTGCCGCTCACGGTCGCCAGCGCCGCGCCGGCGAGCTCGATGACGACGCACGAGACGAAGACGCCGGCCGCTGCCCAGAAGCCGACCATCGTCCGATTGACCGTCGGCGGCAGGTACCGCGTGTAGTCGGCGGCGTAGGGGTTCCAGCCGGCGGCATAGCCGAAGGTCGCGGTGAACAGCAGCATGAAACCGCCGAACTCGCCGACCACAGGGATCGGCTTGGCGGCTAAACCGAAGTTCGCCTTGCTGAAGATGAAGATCGTGGCGAGCGCGAACACGATGCCTAACAGCGGCAGCGCCCAACGCTCGAAGACGTGGATGAAGTTGTGGCCGAGGGTCGCGATGGCGACCTGCGCCACGACGATGATGAGGAACGCGATGGCAAACGGTAGGTTGAGCTTGATGAGTCCGCCGAGCGCCTGCAGGGCGAACGCACCGCTGACGCTGTTGACGATGAACCAGCCGATCGTGCCTGTGAACGCGTTCAGACCCGCCGGCAGAATGTTGCCGAGAAAGCCAAAGGCCCCGCGGCTCTCGACCATCATCGGGACGCCGAACTTCGGGCCCCACGACGAGAGTACGAAATGGGTCAGCGAACCGAGAGCGCTGCCAAGGACGATGGCAAGGGCGGTCTGCCAGAAGCTGAGCCCGAACACCGCGACACCGAGGACCCCGACGTAGACGGTCGCGAATTCGAGGTTCGGCGAAAGCCACGTCCAGAAGAGATCGATGGGTTTCCCGTGGCGCTCTTTGAGCGCTATGTACTCGACGCCGCCGGGCTCGACGGTGGCGACCCTCTCCCCGTAATCCCCCTCCCGAACCGGTACGTGCTTCTCTACGTCCTGGACCGTCTGCATAGGCGCTTCCCCTCCCTAAGGACAACCGCCGGAAAGTACGCCCGAAGTGTAAGCGTCAATTAGCATTCCGTCGAATGGCCGGCCTAGCCGGACCAGGAGGGGGCTTACTGAATGCTGGATTTGCTGCTCCGCGGCGCCCGCTTGCCGGGGGAGCTCGAGACCAGGGACATCGGCATCAAAGATGGGCTGATCAGCGACCTGGAGCCGGAGTCGCGGCAGTCGATCGACCTCGGCGGGGCGCTCGTCACCCCTGCCCTGGTCGAGCCCCACATCCACCTCGACGCGGTGCTCACGGTGGGCGAGCCGCGCTACAACGAGACAGGATCGCTGTTCGAGGGAATCGCGATCTGGGCCGAGCGCGTCAAGAGCCTGACGGTAGAAGACGTCAAGCAACGAGTCCGCACGGTGCTGCGGTGGCAGCTCGCCAACGGGGTGCAGTTCGTGCGGAGCCACGTCGACGTCTGCGATCCAGAGCTCAAGGCGGTCCGCGCTCTCACCGAGCTGCGCAAGGAGATCGGGGACCAGATGACCTTGCAGCTGGTCGCGTTTCCGCAGCAGGGGATCATGTCGTTCGAGGACGGCGAGAACCTCATGCGCAAGGCCATCGATCTCGGCGTGGACGTGGTTGGCGCCATCCCGCATTTCGAGCTGACGCGCGAGTACGGCGAGCAGTCCATCAAGTTCGCGTTTTCGCTGGCGGCCAACAAAGGTCTGCGCGTGGACATCCACTGCGACGAGACAGACGATGATCAGTCGCGGTTCGTCGAGGTGATGGCGGCGGAGACGATCCGGCTCGGGATGGGCGGACGGGTCACCGCTTCGCATACGACCGCCATGCACTCGTACAACAACGCGTACGCGTATCGCCTCATCAACAACCTGAAGCGGGCGCAGATGCACATGGTCACCAATCCGCTCGACAACTCAACACTGCAGGGCCGATTCGACAGCTATCCGATACGGCGCGGCCACACGCGCGTCAAGGAGCTCCTCGCGGCGGGTATCAACGTGTGCATCGGCCATGACTCGGTGATGGACCCGTGGTATCCGCTCGGTTACGCAGACCCGGTGCAAGCCGCGTTCGTCCTGGCTCACTACGGCCAAATGTCCGGGCACGGCGAGCTGCGGACGCTCTGGGACATGATCACGTGGAACCCGGCGAGCGCGCTCGGCCTCGAGCGCTACGGGCTGCTGCCCGGCTGCCGCGCGGACATCTGCGCGTTCGCGGCGCCGACGGAGCTCGACGCGATCCGCCTGATCTCGCCACGGAAGCTCGTGCTTCGGGGCGGCAAGATCGTCGCCCGCACCGAGCCGGAGCGGACGACGGTGATGTGGAATGACCGGGAAGAGCTGGTGGATTTCTTGAAACCGGCGCCCAGGTCGCCGGTCTCGACGATCTAGCTCAGGGAGTAGATCCCAGGCAGCTCGCGATAGAGGCCGGCGTAGTCGAGGCCGTAGCCGATGACGAATCGGTCTGGGATGACAAAGCCGGTGAAGTCGATGTGGACGGGCAGCTCGCGGCGCGCGGGCCGATCTAGAAGAGCCGCGACTCTCAGCGATGCGGGCTTCATCTTGCGGAACCTTCTCTGGATGGTGTCGATCGTCCTGCCGGAGTCGACGATGTCCTCGACCAGGAGGACGTGGCGTCCCTCGAGGGAACCCTCGACCATGTGGGCGATCTTCACACGGCCGGTGGTCTTGGTCCCTGCGCCGTAGCTGGCCGCGCGGACGAACTCGAGCTCGGCCGGGATGTTGAGGCTGCGCAGCAGGTCGGCGGCGAAGACGGTGGCGCCTTTCAGGATCGCGACCAGGACCAGCGGCGTGTCGATGTTCGCGTACACCTCGGAGATCTCGTGGCCGAGCTGGCGCACGCGCTTGGAGATTCGCTCGGACGAGATCATCGCCCTGCCCGGCGCGCGCCTCGAGCCGCGGGCTCGTTGAGGAGGGAGACGTGGATGCGATGCCACGGCGTCAGGCATTCAAGGAGAGTCTAGTGTTGGCAAGGTGCGGAAGGTCTACCGCGGTCGCAACATCGAGGTGAGCTTCGACCTTGACCAATGCGTCCACATCGGGGAGTGCTTGCGGGGTGATACAGCAGTCTTCCAGCTGAACAGGCGGCCGTGGGTGCTGACGGACGAGGCGAGCGCGGATGTTGTGGCGCAGGTCGTGGAGCGATGTCCTAGCGGTGCGCTGCAGTACCGGCGGCTGGATGGAGGCCCTCAGGAACAGGTCGGTCCCGAAACGAAGGTCACTCCGGTGCGCGATGGCCCGCTGCTCGTCACCGGGAGGATCGAGGTCACGCGTGAGGACGGCACGGTGGAGGCGATGCCCCGGGCGACCCTGTGCCGGTGCGGTCACTCGGAGCACGCGCCGTTTTGCGACAACACGCACCTGGCGATCAACTTCCGAGCGCCCGGGCGACCGTACAAGATCCACCTGAGCCAGGTCCGGGTCCGGCTGGATCGGCCGATCGGCAAGCGTGACGACCCGAGGCGGATCGACTAAAGCCGATTACGGGGAAGGGGGAGTCGGGATGAGGTTTGGGCGGCGCGGCTGGCGCATTGGGTGAAGGACGGTGAGGGTGGAGTGGGAGGTGGGTCTGGGTGGCCTAGCTTGAGGGCTGGGTGAAGACGGTGAGGGGGGAGTGGGTCTGGGTGGCCCAGCTTAGGGGCTGGGTGGAAGACGGTGAAAGCGGAGTGGAGGTGGGTCTGGGTGGCGCAGTTTGAGGGCTGGGTGGAAGACGGTGAGGGGGGAGTGGGGAGTGGCTCTGGGTGGCCCAGCTTAAGGGCTGGGTGGAAGACGGTTTGGAGTGGAGTGGGTGGGGCTTGGGCGTCCCGGAGGGGCGATTGGGTGAATATAAATTTACAGGTCTGCTCTGGACATTCCGAACTTTAGTTCGTATGATTCTGGCATGTCGGCTGAACTCAGAACACTGGAGTCGGCGATTGCCGATTTCGATCGCCAGGCCGACGACGATCTCGTCGATCCCCGCCGCCTGAGCGCCGCCATCGACCGCTTGCAGGGCAAGCTCTGCAGGGTCGTCAGTGCGGCCAGGAAGCGAGGCGATCACCTTGTCGCCGGGCAGAGCGCCTGCACCTGGGTGGCGGTGCAGTGCGAGATGTCCAAGACCACCGCCGCGGACCGGCTCTGCGTCGGCGAGCAGCTGGGCAACCTGCCCAGAGTGGCT